>Ga0163150_10003377_pt1 | contig 22554 bp, 19 predicted proteins | sample OliLakLV19P2IB_FD_148628 | JGI IMG/M metagenome (GOLD analysis project Ga0163150, IMG submission 148628) | Freshwater microbial mat bacterial communities from Lake Vanda, McMurdo Dry Valleys, Antarctica - Oligotrophic Lake LV.19.P2.IB | ecosystem: Environmental > Aquatic > Freshwater > Lake >...
AATTAACCCAGTTCCTGACACCCTACACGACTTGATGATGCGCATAGAGGCTACAGATGGTCCTGTGGCTCTTCCTGTAAATGGGAAAGTGCCGGTATTGTTTATTCCGGGAACAATGGGAACTGAAATTTATAGAGGATCCGAATTGATCTGGCCAGATATTCGAAGAATGATTGAAACAAATAATGACCGTTTTATGGATGTTTTGGCATTTACTTCTGATGGATCGCCCTTGGACACAGGTTTGAAATTAGGAAATGTTATTGAAAATCCTAATCAAAACTTTGATTACACTAAGAGTTTAAAATTGCTATTTAACCAACAAGGTTATTTTGAAAGTCTCAATTTGTCTTTTTTTGCCTATGATTGGCGAGGCGATATAGTAAAAAATTCTAATATATTTTTAAAGCAAAAAATTGATAACATTTTGGCAAATCCTGGCTTAAGCAAAATAGATGTTATTGCTCATAGTCAGGGAGGATTATTAATTAAGCGTTTTCTTTATGATCATCCCGAATATAATTCTAAAATTAGGAAGCTTGTTTTATTAGGAGTTCCAAATTTGGGTTCTCCAAAATCTTTAAAGGCTCTGCTCTATGGCGATACTATGGGTGTAGAATTTGGTCCTTTAGGCCTTGATCCAGGCGAAATAAAAAGAATTACACCCAATATGCCCGCAGTATATCAAATGTTACCAAGCAGAGAATATTTTAAACATAGTAATGGGTATTGGGGAACCTTAGAAGTACCTTGGTTTCATGACCCTAAAGTTACGCTATACGACTACCAGACTACTATGGATAAGCTAAAAGCTGATGGGTACAATGCGGCATTGATAGATGGTGCCGACGCTTTTCATGCCACGGATTACGACAACTTTGATTTTTCTAATACCGGTATGGACGTATACAATATTATGGGTTGCAAGTCGCCAACGTTAACCAGTATGTTAGTTAAATTTGGCGAAGACCAGTTGCGATATGGGCCAGGAGACGGAACTGTTCCTATTTTTTCTGCCAGTAACACCATTGGTACCCATAATTTTTACATATTGAGCAATGACGACTTGCATGGCAAAATGCCGAGTTTTGAGGGGGTAAAACAGAAAATTGTAAATCTTGTCAGCGGCAGTAGTTTACCGACACCCAATATAACAGATCGTCCCACGAGCTGTATATTCAATGGCAAACAAGTTTCTGTGCATAGTCCGGTAGATTTGCATATTTATAATTCATTGGGTAACCATGTTGGGCCATTGCCGGACGGGAACTTCGAATCCAATATTCCCGGTGTGGCGTATGATATTGTTGGTGAAGAAAAATTTGCTTTTTTGCCTGAGGGACAACAATTCACCATAAAGCTAATAGCCACCAATGCGGGAACATTTAGTTTGAACAGCACAATAGTCCAAAACAATCAGCCAGTTAGTACGGCCCACTACGACGCAATCCCAATAGTGTCTACTTCTACGGCGGAAGTTGTTTTAAATGAGCAAAATAATCAAGCAATTCATTTCACCAGCGACAAAAGAGTTATTGCTCCGTCCTCCCTTCTTACCTCTTCTCAATTATTAGACCTTCGGCCTCCTATTTCCACTTCTTCTCTAACAGGAATTGTAGGACAAACCGGGCATTACCGAAGCAGTGTCAGTATTAGTCTATCTACTCTTGATCCTGATATTTTGGGCCAGGAAGACCAAACATCGGGACTTCTTAGAACAGTATATAGCCTGGATGACATAACTTCTGCCTCTTACCAGTCTTATCTCGGTCCAATTTCTGTAACCACCGAGGGTCCTCACACCTTAAGTTTCTTTTCTACCGATAGAGCTGGAAACAATGAGCCTCAACAAACCCTCACCTTCACCATAGACAAGACGGCTCCAGAAGCAGTGGTTGAATATAGCCCTACCATGAAAGACATCCAGTTCAGCGGTAAGGATAATCTTTCCACATCCTCTGCCATAACCGTGCTAGACCAAGACAATACTATAACCCTGACCGACCAAGCCGGAAATACTACAATTTTTAGGCTTAAGAGTAAGAACCGCAAAGCCAGGATGATAGCGGAGATTAAATCTATTTCCTACAATAGCAAACTACTTGATATGAGCAAGAACATGCTATCATTTGCCTGGCTCTACGACAAAAATAAAAATCTTGCATTGCTGTCCCAAACGGTTTTGTCTAAGAAGAACTATGCTGTTGTTGCGCTCTTTAATGGCAAGAAAACCACTCTTATTGGCAAGGATGCATATGGGCTCATAACGAAATCTTTTATCGGCCTTAAGACTCTGAAAGTATTTACTAACGCAGGGGATTTGGGCTGGAGCTATTAAGTTTAAGAATATTTCTTCTCCCTTAAGTTGGTTGAGTGTAGGAAAAATCCCAAGCCAGACTATTAGTTAGCTCAGCATAGGTTATTTATTGTCGTTACCCAGTGCTTTGGTTACAACGTTTGTTTAGTTTTACCCACTGGTAAGTGGGGTAGGGGGAGTTTAAATAAAAACTATTAATCTTCTCGCGCAATTCCGCAAGAATGTTCATGAAAAAGTGGCGAAAAGAATATAAAAAATAATAAAGGTCGAAGCAATAATTAAAAAACAAACATATATATGCCTCTCAAGACTCTTTGTTTTCAAAAATGTAAAAACGAAAATAAGATCTATTTATTTATCGTAGTTTAGGGTTTAATACCCCGTAGCTTGCTACGGTTCCCTTGCAGTATTCCCTCCCCTTGATGGGGAGAGCTAGGGAGGGGTGATGGAAGTCTGCAGTGGATACCCCTCAGCTTGTTGAGAGGTAATTCATTTGATGTTAAAAAAGCAAAAAAACGGCAATAATTACTTAGTCACAGCTGAATCTAGAATGAAAAACTCCCAACAAGGATAGTTACACGCTAGGCTACTTGCGCAAATAATCCGTGGACATAATTTAAAGTATGAATATAAATGGCAACAAAAAAGGGCAGGAAGGGTACATTGCCCTTATGTCGGCAATTATTATTTCCGCAGTTTTGGTGGGAATATCTGTTTCTATAAGTACGACAGGTTTTTTTGTTAGGTTTAACGTGCTCGACGCAGAGTATAAATTGCGCAGCGCAGCGTTAGCCGAAAGTTGTGTCAATGTTGCTTTATTGCGTTTAGCTCAAAATCCTGGCCTTCCGGCCGCAGGGAGCGTTGCTGTGGGTAATGAATATTGCAACATTGTCTCAGTGCGTAAAAATGGTTCGCAGCAAATTATTATTCAAACAAAAGGTGTCGTAAGAGAAGCAGTGAGCAACTTACAAGTTGTCATTAGCTCCAGTAACTTCTCGCTTATAAGCTGGGAAGAAATACCGGTTTTATAGCGCACGTGTCCAGTAAAAAAATAATAAATAACATATATTCTATGTCTAAAATGTTTCAGAGTCTCTACAACAAGAAAAACCAAAAGCATGTTTGTCAAAAAGGCTTTACGCTCATAGAAATTTTAGTAGTAATAGGTATGATAGCTATTTTGGCAACTATTGTAATAATTGCCATAAATCCTTCTCGGCAGTTTAAGCAGGGGAGGGATACGCAAAGAACAAGTAACATTAACGCAATTTTAAACGCAATCGGCCAACGGTCAGCGGACAACAAAGGTGCTTTTTCCGGGCTTGTAGGAGGGACTACGCAAACATGTCCAAATTTATCTTTGGGAGGCTCCGGAGCTTTGGCTACAGGAACAGCTTATAGTATTTTGAATGGCGCTGTAAGTTCTTCAGCATCGGAGATAGATCTTTCTTGTTTAACCCCAACTTATATTGCGACGTTTCCTGTAGATCCCACTGGTGCTTCCGGAGCCGATACGGGTTACGATGTAACGCTGGATGCTTCTGGTCGGGTAAAAATAAGCGCACCGGCAGCGGAAATAGAATCTTCAATTTCGGTAACTCGTTAAATAGAAAAAAATAATCAGCCCCGTGGTATGCGGGGCTGATGTGTTGCTTGATGCGAATTCCTTCGCTAGAGCGCGAAGGTGTTCTCGTACGTGCTGAGGTCGTGTTCGCGGCAGAACATGGCGCAGAATTTATGCAGTAGGCCCTCATCTTTTGCAGGCACAGAAAGTGTTACACAGCACTGGTCGGGTTCTCTCCACATAAATCCGTCTATCCGTGCCCCCAGTTTGATATCAAAGGGGTTCTCTCCCCTGAAAGCTGCCGCGAATTCATGGGGGCTCATTTCCATAAAAAATTAAAAATGGTATAGTAAATAAAGGAGAATATTTTTAATTTTTTCAAACTATGAATACTAAGGTTTCCAAGTTGTTAGTTGTTGGTCTAGTAGTTGGGGTTACTGTAGGACTGCTCGCATTTTTAAAATATGGGAATGTGATAAAGCCCCAAGGGGGAGTGGACCCGCAACTTCTTACCCAGCAGCAGGCTCAGGAAGCTTCAAACGAAACAGTAGTTTTTCAGCCTGAAGCTCAAATGCTTTCTCAGGCACTTACGGTGGGAGCAGATAAGCAGGACATTTCCATGACACCTTCTGCTATGAGAGCTGCTAAGTCCACCTCTCCAGACAAGACTATTACAGCAGACGTAAATGTTGGACCTTATTTTTACGACTCTCAAGTGTGCAAAAAAGCACCCGGTTCATGGTACGAATGCATGGAAGACTACTACCAGGGACTGGTTAAAAATTATGGGGTAGATGTAACCTTTGACGACATAAAAAAAAGGTACCAAGAAGACCCAAATATAGTTACCCAGTGCCACCCGCTTATGCATGGCATTGGACAGGAAGCATCTAAAAGTTATCCAACTGTTTCCGAGGCCTACTTACATGGCGATAGTTTTTGCTGGAGCGGATATTATCACGGCACATTAGAAGGTGTGGTCGGAAGAATTGGGCTAAAAAATTTGCCATCGCAGTTAAACACTATTTGCGCGGACATCCCGGGCAGGCAAACATATAATTTTAATTATTATAATTGCGTGCATGGTCTGGGCCACGGAATTATGGAAGCGCTCAACGACGAAGTGTTTGAGTCTCTCACTACGTGCGATAACTTAAGCGGAAGCTGGGAGAGGCAGTCATGTTACAGCGGCGTGTTTATGGAAAATATTATTGCTAACGGCAATAATCATGGTTCTAAATATTTAAAACCTTCAGACCCGTTATATCCCTGTCCGCAGGTTGACGGCCCGTACAAATCGCAGTGCTATTTGGGTCAAACTTCCTATGCCTTGGAAGTCACGAATTATAACTTTGCTAAAGTCTTTACTTTGTGCGCCGGAGTTGAACAGCCTTATAGGGACATTTGTAACCAAAGCATGGGCCGCGACGCAGCTAACCAGGCCAGACATGACGCTCAAATAACCAAGGAGACCTGTTGGTTGGCGGAAGATTCCAACGACAGGGTAAACTGTATTATAGGGGCAGCAAAAGAAATCATTTCCTACTACCATTCTGACAGTCAGGCTTATAATTTTTGTAATATTTTAGAAGAAGAGTATAAAAACACCTGTACAGTAACTACAAAAGATTACTATAGTCACTTGTAGATTGCTCATAGTTACGTTGAAATTATGCTTTCTCTGACACGTCAGAATATATGAAAGGAGAATAGGCATATGACTTTTACACTTTTTGGCTTAATTCCTAAAAATTTAACTTCAGTAGAAACTATAACGGAATTGTTTAAATTGAGGGTTGAGCGGGACACCCGAAATATTTCATATCCGTGGTAGGTATGTAATGTAACAATCTTTTTAAATTAAAACTCCCATCTTTTTATATGGGAGTTTTATGTAGAAATATCTATCTAAAGGAGTTTACTATTTGCGCGGCCGCGCAAATAGTAAACTCAGGGTTAGCCCCATTCAATGGTAACCGGAGGCTTGTCAGAAATGCGATAGACCACGCCGCCCACTTCGCGGATTTCATTGGTCATGCGCTGAGATACAGCTTTTAGAAAATCGTAAGGGAGTTCAGCGGCGCGGGCAGTAAAACCGTTTACCGACCACACTGCCCAGAGTGCTATTATGTGGCCTTCGGCAGAGTCGTCACCTTTGGTACAGGTAGTGACAGAGTTAGTAACCACCGCGCCGGCCTGCCAGATTTCGTTGTACAAATTCCATTTACGCAACTCTTCTATATATATTCCGTCTGCCGCCCGGGCAATGCGCAATTTTTCGGCAGTGACTTCGCCTTCTATGCGTACGACTAGGCCTGGGCCGGGGAAGGGGTGCCGGACTAACAAATTTTCCGGTGTCCCTATAGACCTGCCAATGTTGCGACCAGTATCTTTTACGCAGTCATCCAGTGGGGAGAGTTCGGGAACGCTAAAGCCTAAGTTTACGTTATGGTGGATTTTTATTTGGGCTTTCCTGGCGCCGCTGTCATACCCTCCGCCGCTTTCTGAAATGTCTGTATAGAGAGTCCCTTGGGCAATAAAGCCAGCCCCAAAATCGGCCACTTCTTTTTCTAAAATATCTTTATATATTCCTCGCATGGCAATCCGTTTGTCCCGCATGGGAGCTATGCCTTTAAGAGCTTGCAGGAATTTTTCAGTGGCGTCCACAATTTTTAGTTCCATCCACTCTTGCTTACCAAAAAACTTAAGGACGTTGGTTTCGTCGTCCGGACGGTCAATGCCTTTTATATACACACCCCGGATTTTAAGACCTTGGCCTTCTAAGGCATGCTTGAGCAAATAAGCAACCACGGAAGAATCTGTCCCGCCTGACAAGGCGAGCAAGACTTTTTGGGCGCCAATTTTATTTTGTAAGTCTGCAATTTTTTGTTTGGCAATTGCCGAAGCGGGAAAGCGGTCTTTAGCGCCGCAAATGCCAAAACAGAAATTTTCATACAAGGTAGTACCGTATTCACTTTCGGTAACTTCTGGGTGAAACTGTACGCCCCATAAGTTTTTGTAATTACCGGCAGATACCGGAGCATTGCCTGTTATTCCGAGTATGGTAAGTTTTCCGCTTGGCTCAATGCGATCGCCATGGCTTTCTAGAACCTTAGTTACCTTTGGTATACCTGTAAATAGAGGAGAGTCTTGGGTAATGGTAAAATCATGTGTGCCAAATTCCCGGTGTTTGCCAGAAATGACAGGTACTCCAATATGATGGGACCACATTTGAAAACCAAGGCAGACGCCAAGAAGGGGAATATCCAAATCAAAAATCTCGGTGTCAAAAGGAGGAGGTTCGGTGGCTACCGAAGCAGGTCCGCCGGACAAAATAATCCCCGTGGGGCGCACCTTAGTTACATCGGCGGCTGTTACCAAGGCCGGGTCTGCTACCAAACAAAAAACGCCTAGGGTGTCCAATTTTTGCTTGATGAGGTGGTCAAACTGGCTTCCCATGGAAAAAAGCAGAAACAATTCGTTTGTTTTTCGGATAGTTTTCTCCGCAGCTATTTCCGCCAAGGCTTCAGGACTGGCTTTCTTGAATGTTTGGAGCATAAATAAAGGTTTAATATATAAACCATTATAGAGAAAAATGGAGATTGAATCAATGTAAACGAATAACCCTTAGGCTAATGGATAGGTATCTATTTGTTTCCGGTAGGTTAGCGTTTATTATTTAAATTCACTCATAAAAAAGTTCACGATAAATTAGTGAACAGTTCCTTGACGTCGGCTATGAATATATCTGTTGAGCAGTGCGAGCTCCATTGCTACAAGAAATTTTACAAGGAATTTGATTTTCACAGAAAATTCTAGCTACAAATATCCGGGATATAAAACCGCACAAATCACCTGTCTTTACAATATTAAACCCCGCAAGGGGTTTAATATTAGTTTGGTGGATCTGGGGAGAAACCTCCTTCGTCACCGCCAAACGGCGGGACTACGGCGGGCAAGTCGGACTCCATGCGGGAGTCCTCAACTTCCCAAAACCAAGAAAAAATCTCGACACGGGGTCAAGATTTTTTTTTGGTGGACCTGGGGAGAATCGAACTCCCGCCATCCGGATGCAAACCGGATGCACTACCACTATGCTACAGGCCCAAAGACCGGATTGAAAGATTTAAGATTGAACGATCGTCTCCCTTTGGGGTATATCCCGAAGGGAGAAAAGATTTAAGATTAAAAGATTAAAATACAAAATTAAAAAATTAAGATTGGGAACTAGAGAAAAAAATTAAAAATTACCGTGGGGTAATTTGTTAAATATCCAGAGGACACTGAGGATACACAGTACCAGGCCAAAAAAGCGCCAGAAGGTGTAGGTGCCGGCGGCCACGCCGCCTCGTAAGTATTTTTCAGCCAGGTCAATTTGTCCGGTCATGTTGGTAACTTGAACCGTATACTTCATAATAAGCAGACCGGCAATAAAAACAAGAGGGGAGAGGAAAAAACGCATACAATTAGTTTAAAGTATAAAGTTTTAAGTTATCAAGTATCTTACTTTTAACTTTCTAAGAGGAGCTTTTAAATTTGGAAAAAATCGACGGTATTGAACCGCTCGTCTGGCCTATTGGCATAGCCCTGGTACACAGCACCTATTATTTTTTATTTAAAGCGTATTGGATGGCTCGTGGGCTTCATACACCAGTCGCTTGCAACTATGGGGAAGTGTAAATTATGCAAATCTTGTTTTTAAAACATTCTGTCACCCTTCGTCCTCCTGAGGCAGACTTCGGGTGACACTTCGCAATCTTCTTAGTGGCCAGAGGCCACACGAAGCCTTGCCTACCGGCAGTCAGGTTTAGCGAAGTGTGGTGGGCGTGCCAGGAATCGAACCTGGGACCTCGTCATTATCAGTGACGCGCTCTAACCATCTGAGCTACACGCCCATATACAGGGCTATTTTAAACATTGTCCGTTGAAAGAATTTCAAACTTTAAGTTTACAACTATCAAATTCTAGCAAATCCCGACCTTTTTGACAACTAGGGCAAAATATATTATTATAAAGTTGATTTTAGACTCAAAATCCTGCTTTTTGAAACCAAAACAGACATAAAATTATATCCGGATGATATTTTCTAAATTATTTCAAAAAAAAACCTCTATACTTGGCGTAGATATAGGAACTTCCAATATCAAGATTGCCCAAGTGAGCCATGGAGAAAAACCAATTTTGGAAACCTATGGCATGGTGAACATGGCCTATCAGCTCGGGGGCAAGAATGACAATGTTGTTGTGGAGCAAATAGCCGCTGTGCTAAAGACCTTGGTTGCCCGAGCGGGAGCAACCGCCCGGCGTTGTGTTATTAGTTTTCCTAACAGCGCGGTGTTTACCTCGGTAGTAGAACTGCCTAAAATGAGTGAAAAAGAGCTTAATTCAGCCGTAGAATTTGAGGCAAAAAAATATGTGCCCTTGGCGTTATCTGACGTAGATTTGTCCTGGACTATTATTTCCGGAGACACTTCTAAGGAAGATAAGTTTAAAATTTTGTTGACTGCTGTACCTAAACAGATAACCTACAATTACAAAAAAATATTTTCTTTGGCTGGCCTGGAGTCTGAAATAGGGGAAATAGAAGCCTTGGCTTTAATTCGTTCCCTTATCGGCACGGCTACTATAAACTGTGTTATAATAGACATAGGAGCCAGAAGCACCGGACTTAATATTATTGAAAACGGGTTTTTACGGTTGAGTAGGAACTTGAATATTGGCGGAGATACAATTACCGATAAAATCGCTCAGTCATTAAATATAAGCATATCCAGAGCAGAGCAGTTTAAAAGAGATTTTGGCGTTAGCAACACTACATTTATTCCCGATGCTATAAAGCCAGTTTTAAGCAGTATAAAAAATGAGGTCAAGCAACTGTTAGTCATTTACCAGTCTCACAATATTCAGGTAGATAAAATTTTGCTTGTTGGTGGCGGGGCTAATTTGCCCGGTATCGTCAGTTTTTTTGAAGATTTAAAAGTTCCTGTTGAGTTAGGTAAACCCCTACAAACAGTAGGATACAGCCAAGATCTGGAACAAGTGCTTCAGCGCTATGCCTTGAGCCTGCCTACGGCTATTGGACTGGCTTTACGAAATGAGTGACCTGTCCGGCCTTCCCTAAGTACCAGGGGGCGAGCATATATCTATAAGCATTTTGCAATTGGCTATAAATAAAGAATAAAAACGTGCCGCAAATAAACCTCTTAAAACAAAAAACATCCAGCCAGGATTTCTTGGTTCTTCTACCCTCCTTTTTAGTTAAGTTTTTAATCGTGGTGGGGATTGGAGCGGTGGCTTATTACGGATGGGTGTTTTTTCAAACAAAAAAAGTAACGGCCGAACTAGTTAGGGTTCAGGACGAAATTGCGGCTGAAAAAGCTTCGGTCTCCGGCATACAAGACCGTGATGAACTTTTAACCCGCCAGCTTCAGTTGCAGTCTCTGGACAAAGTTATTGCCAAGCACGCCTATTGGACCCATGTTTTACCGGAGTTGGCAAATGTAACTTTAAGAAGCGCTACTTATTCCAATATTAAGGCCACGGCAGAAGGGGTTATATCTCTAAGCGGTAAAGTTCCAACCCTAGAAGAGTTGGATAAATTTTTACAGGTTTTTAATCTTCCGGAATATAGCGCCAATTTTAATATGGTAAGGCTTGGTTCCTACCATGTTGCCCAAGAAGATGAAGGAACGTCAGTCAGTTTTGAAATAAAAATGAATTACAATACCGGTCTTCTGAAGTACAATCCTTTGCTCAAAAAGCAAACCCCCTAACTATGGATATACAAATACCAAGAAATTTCGCCAAATCGGAAACAATTACCGCTCTCAAATCTTCCAGTCATTCATTGGTTGAGGTTTTTATGCTCGTTGTTTTTATTGGGCTTTTTTACTGGTATGTTATTAGCCCCAAAGCCGCTTCCTTGCATGAAGCCCAGTCCCAATTAGTATCTGCTCAACAGACCAGGTCAGAGCTTATTGGGAGTATTGCCAAACTCCAAACGCTTATTAAGCAACTGCGGGAACATTACATTGACATAGACCGCTTAGATGAGGCTCTGCCCTTGACTGGAAGTGGCATTCGAACTCAGCTTCTGATTGGTAACTTGGCAAAATCTTCTGGAGTGTCGGTAGGGGACATAGCAGTAAATGGGCTTAATACATCGGTGGCTGCGGGCAATAAGGCATTATTGCAAAATCCTTACCAGGCAAAAAGAACACTGAATAACCTTACTGTTACTGTTTCTGCCGCCGGTAGCTATGACCAGTTAAAATTATTTTTACAAAAGATTGAACAGAATGCCAGGATCATGAACATTTCCAGTTTGGAAATAGGAGGCTATAAGGAAAACCAGTTAAACCTTAGTCTTAATTTGGAAACCTATTATTTTTCTCCTTCACCAACTTCTCCATAAAAATGAATAAAAAAACTATTATACAAATTGTCCTAATAGTCGCGGGCTTCGCTGGTTCAGGAGTGGTTCTTTATAATGGCTTTATGGGTAATAGTACATCCGGTACTTCTTTGGCAGGGATTCGTGATCCTTTTTTAATCGGATCTTCCACGTCTTCGTCTCTTTCCGGACAACCCGCTGACAAGGTTTTGCCCTATGGGGAAAGCCTGAATTTTACTCAAACTTTAAACCAACAAAATTTGCAATATAATGTTTTGGCTTATCCGGTGCTGGCTACTTCTACCCAAGTGGGACTGATTGAAAATGCTATGCTTTCCGTTCCTTCCCAGCCCAGCCAATAGGTAAGTCGGCAGGCAGGCTAACATATGACACAACATGGATCAACCATCTAAAACAAGTACCGCTGAAAGTTTTGAGCAGTTTTTGCTAACCAAGGGGTTAATTAAACCCTTGGTACTTACCGAGCTTGAAGCATTGTCCAAACAGACAGGTCAAAGTTTTGCCCAGTTATTGGTAACACAAAAAATCCTGGAAGAAGAAGATGTTGCCAAAGATAGGGCGGCTTTTTTTAACATTCCTTATGTTGACCTTAGGCAAAGCCAAATCTCTCCTTTGGTCCTGGGGCTTATTCCTAAAGAGTCAATAAATTTCTACCATTTCATTCCTTTTGAACTGACTGCCGAAAAGACACTTAAGGTTGCCATTACCGATCCTACTAATTTAGCCGCTCTGGAAGCTTTGGAATTTTTGGGGCAAAAACAGAGTTTCCAAGTACAGTTGTATTTAGCTTCCGAAACTTCCATAGATATTGCCATTGGTAAAAGACAAAACCTCAAACGGGTAGTTGGAGAAGCCTTAAAGGACATTCAAACCAAGGAAGATACGACGGGGAAAAATCCCCAACAACAGCTGAAACAGTCTGCCCCGCAGGTCATAGAAGAAGCTCCTATTATTAAAATAGTGGAAGTTATTTTGTCCAATGCCATTGAAGGCAATGCTTCCGATATTCATATCGAACCTTCGGAAAAAGATGTGCGTGTTCGCTACCGTATAGACGGAATTTTGCACACTTCTCTCATGCTCCCAAAAAGCGTGCACGCGGCTATTATTACCAGAATTAAAATATTATCTAATTTAAAAATTGACGAATCCCGTCTTCCGCAGGATGGGCGATTTCATATGGAAGTGGGAAAGAAATCGGTAGATTTGCGTGTCTCTATTCTCCCTCTTATTTATGGGGAAAAGATTGTAATGCGTATTTTGGATAAAACTGGTTCCGTCCCCACGTTGGACCAACTGGGTATTCGGGGTCGCGCGTTAACGTGGGTACAGGAGAACATAAAAAAAACCCATGGTATATTCTTAATCACTGGTCCAACCGGTAGCGGAAAATCCACCACCCTCTATGCTATTTTATCTATTTTAAACACGGCTTCGGTAAATATTATTACTCTGGAAGATCCGGTAGAGTATTTTTTGGAAGGAGTAAACCAAAGTCAAATTAACCAGGACATTGGCTTGACTTTTGCTTCCGGCCTGCGTAGTATTTTGCGCCAAGACCCTAACGTAGTAATGGTTGGCGAAATTAGAGACAAGGAAACTGCTGAAATCGCTGTCCACGCTGCCCTTACCGGCCACTTGCTTTTTTCTACCCTGCACACCAATAATTCTATTGGTGCCATGCCGCGCATGATAGACATGGGGATTGAGCCGTTCTTACTGGTGGCTTCGGTCAATGTAGTTATGGCTCAGCGTCTAGTGCGGAAAATTTGTCCAAACTGTAAAAAAGAGGTTCCTTTAACCAAGCCGTTTGAAGAAGAAATTATAAAAAATCTATCTTCAGTTCCGGAAGAATATTTTGTCGGCTTTGACAGGGATAATTTTAAAATTTACAAAGGCGAAGGATGCGAGAAATGCGGTCACACTGGTTATCAGGGGAGGTTCGGAATTTTTGAAGTCCTGCCTTCCACTACCGAAATCCAGGAACTGGTTCAAAATAAGGCTTCCGCGCATAAAATTTACGAAGCTTCTTTAAAAATTGGTATGATTACCATGAAGCAAGACGGCATGATTAAAATTTTGCGTGGCGAAACTACCATGGAAGAAGTGGTTAGAGTAACAACGGAATAAATATGTCCTATATTATCAAACAAAAATTAATGCTTTCCGATTTGGCAGAAATAAACCAGCGCCTCCATACGGTGCTGTTGTTTGAGCCTGAGGAAGACTTGCGGAATATTTATAGTTTATATTTTGTCCGCCATAATTTTAAGGTGCACATATGTCCGCGGCCGGAAGATATAAGAACCCATATCGATGCCGCCTACCCTCACGTAATAGTTCTCAGTACGCAGTACTATTCTGAGCACGCAAAAACACTCAAGCTCCTGCGGGAGGTTAGGGCATATATTCCCCATGCCCCGCTTATCACCATAGGCTTAAACAACAGCCATGAAGAATTAAAATCGTTTGTTACCGCTGGAATTACCGGACACGTAGACAGACGTTTAACCCGGCCCCAAGATTTAGTCTTAATAGTTAATACTTTTCTCTATCCTAAAAGCTAATAATTAACTTTTATTATTTCCATGTATAAAGCCAGTGAACTCGAACTTAATAAGCTTTTGTCCGTCGTCCTGGAGCGTGATGCTTCGGATTTGCACTTAATGGTGGGGGAGCCTCCGGTAATTCGTGTGGATACAGCCATTATCCGCTTGGATACTTATCAGGTTTTAAGCGACGATACCATACGCGACTTGTTAAATGTTTTACTTACTCCTGACCAGAAAAAAAAGTTTGACGAACAAATGCAAATAGATTTTTCCTATGCTTTTAAGGATAATATTCGCTTCCGTGTAAATGCCTATAAACAAAAAGGCGTGACCGGAGTAGCTATGAGGGTCATTCCTAACCATATTAAAACCTTGGAAGAGTTAAACTTACCTTCTATTTTAAAAAAATTCACTGAGCGCAAACAAGGACTGGTGCTTATGGTAGGTCCGACGGGACACGGCAAGTCAACAGCTCTTGCCGCTATGATAAATGAAATTAACAATACCCGCAGTGAGCATATTTTAACTATTGAAGACCCTATTGAGTTTGTATTTACTCCCACCAAGTCCGTTATTAGCCAGAGGGAGCTTTACTTGGATACACCAACCTTTGAAGGAGCGCTCAAAGCGGCATTGCGGGAAGATATTAACGTTGTATTGGTAGGTGAAATGCGTGATTTGGAATCTATTCAAGCCGCCCTTACTATTGCCGAAACCGGGCACTTGGTTTTCGGTACTCTGCACACCAACGACGCCGCCCAAAGCATAGACCGTATTGTAGACGTTTTTGCTTCTGGCCAGCAAGGCCAAATTCGCGCCCAACTGGCAAGTGTGCTTACCGGGATTGTGTCCTTACGCTTGTTGCCAAAAATTGGCGGAGGCCGCGTACCTGCCTATGAAATTATGGTAACTAACCATGCTATCCGCAACGTTATTCGGGACAATAAAGTCTATGAAATTCCTAACATTATCCACACCAATTTGGAAGAAGGAATGGTGCCGCTAGATAAAACATTAGCCTTACTGGTCAAACAGGGACAGGTTGAGTTTGACGTCGCTCAGAACTATGTGCTGGACAACGAATACTTCTTGTCCTTGGTGTCTTAAAATTTGTTTATCCTATTGTTATGAAATTTTCCTATAAAACCAGAGATAAAGAAGGAGGGATTAAAGCCGGCACTGTTGTGGCGGTTGACCAGGTGCGCGCTGAGCAGTTGCTTGAAGAAAACGGACTGACTATTATTAGCCTAGAAGTTAAGGAATCAAATTTCCTTGAACAGATAAATCCTTTCGGCAAGTCGGTTACCAATAAAGACTTGGTATTGTTTTCCCGCCAGCTGGCAACGTTAATATCGGCGCGGGTGCCTATTATCCAGTCCCTCAGGATTTTGGAAGACCAAATTACCAACAAGTATCTGCTTACGATTATCCATGACCTTATTTCCTCGGTGGAGAACGGCCAAAGCTTGTCTTTGGCTTTGGGAAAATACGACAAGGTATTCGGAACTGTCTACACCAGCTTGGTTAAATCCGGTGAAGTATCCGGTTCTTTGGACAAGTCCCTGGTCTATTTGGCTGACCAGTTGGAAAAAGATTACGAACTAAGGGCTAAGGTTAAAAGCGCTATGACCTACCCGGTGTTTGTGTTGTCGGCTCTGTTCGTCGTAGGCGTCCTTATGTTCAAATTTGTTTTGCCTAACTTAACTTCGGTGCTCAAAGAACAGGGTGGCACCCTCCCTCCCATATCTGTGGCGCTTATTTCCTTCACGGAATTTTTTAACAAATTTTGGTGGTTGGTTATTATGGCGGTGTTCGGTTTGATTTTGGGTTCTAAATTTTATATTTCTACTACGGGTGGACGTTACCGATGGGATCGCTTAAAAATCTCACTGCCTATCATTGGGGATATTTTTAAAAAAATATATTTAGCCAGATTTGCCCGTAATCTTTCTACCCTAGTAATTGGAGGTATTCCTATAATAAAATCTTTACAGATTGTCAGCGACATTGTCAACAACGTTATTTACCGCGATATTATTTTGGAAACGGTTACTCAAATTTCCGCCGGTAAAAGCATAAGCGACGGTTTGTCGGGACACAAGGAGTTTCCAAATTTAGTTACTCAAATGGTTAAAGTGGGGGAGCAGACAGCCCAGCTGGATGATATTATGGCTAAACTTGCGGTTTTTTATGAAAAAGAAGTAGATGCCAAAGTTTCCACTCTTACCACCTTGCTTGAACCTCTGATTATGATTATTTTGGGTATTGGCGTAGGTGTCTTGGTTGCCGGTATTCTTATGCCAATTTATAATTTGGCCAGCACCTCGGGGTAAGGGATCTTACATTTAAAATTAAAAGATTTAGGATTTAAAGATTAGAGTCAAAAGTTTTAAAATTTAAAATTAGAAATTTAAAATTTGACACTTCGCTCTTCTTCCAAATTTATCTGAGTGGCTGACTGGTTACTCCTACTCCCTACCTCCTTCCCCTTGTGTGCATAACTACTATTGATTTTGCTTCCCAAGCATGGTATAATAACTCTAATATAAGAATATTAAATTGCAATGCCTTAAAAGGCATTCCAATTATATTTGCAAAAAAGGATCGGGGGTGAAAAAATTGAGAAACAAAAATAAAGCTGGATTTACATTAATCGAATTGTTGGTAGTTATTGCCATCATCGGTCTTTTAGCTTCCGTGGTCTTATTAGCCTTAAACTCGGCTCGAGCCAAGTCTAGAGACGCCAAGAGACTCGCTGATGTTAGACAAATCGCTTCCGCATTGGAACTGTATTTTAACGACAACAGCGCTTATCCTACAGCACTAGCAGGTGGTCTGCTGAGTGGTACCACAGCGCCAAATCTAGCGCCTAAGTATATTGGTTTGTACCCAAGCGCTCCAACTCCTCAGGACGGTACTTGCCCCGCGGCAGGTAACGTATTACCTGCAAGCGCAGGTAACCCGTATTTCTATGACGGTGGCAGCTCTACTGGAGCCGCATACACCTTAACATTCTGTTTGGGTGCTATTACTGGCGGTTACACTGCTGGTACTCACTTCTTGACTCCTTCTGGTATCCAATAGAACCAGATTTCTTTACCGCATGCTCTCCGTTACGGTTTATTTTTCATCTTACTTTTCATCGTAGATGAATCTTAATGGCTGGACGGGGAGCATTGTGGTATAATGATGGCAGTCCTTATAAAAAAGCTTTTTAAAATAATCCATTGCAGATAGGTTTGGTAGGAACGGTAAAACTAAACCGCACTATTAAAGTAACCATGTTGCAAAACGTCAATCTTAAAAAAATATTTTCCTTCCTAACAGTCTTTATTACGGCTGTTATTTTATTTTTCAGTCTGTTGCGGGGAGCTGAGGCTGGCAAACAATTGGCTAAAGCTGAAGTTATTGGCAAAAATGCCCGGAGTGTGGCCGCTGGCCTGCATTTTTTTTATCGGGATCAAAATCGTTTTCCAAGCGGCGTGGAGTTTGGCCAGCCCCCTGTTATGCTCAATTATGTTAACCCCTACCCTCCGATGGAATTTCCTTCCTCCTTATGCCCCTCCACTTTTATATACAAAAGAGAAGCATTACAAAATTTTCAACTTAATTTTTGCCTCCCTAAGGCTATTGACGGCTTTTCGGCAGGCTGGAATACTTTGAGTGGCAGTCCCGGGAGTGGGACCGCGGGACAGCAATAAATTATGATACAGTGGTCAACATTCCGGTGGCCTTACCGGCAAGACAATCTTTTTAGTGTCCTGGCATTTGGGGTTTTGGTAATTCCCTTGGTTTTTACTATTTCAACTTATGAAAATTTTGAGATGGTAAAATTCTCCACCTTTATGTTTGTTATTGGCTCGGCGCTGTGTGTGTTGTCTTACCGGATAATTACAGGTAAGTCCCCTTCTCAGGCTGGTGGTGGTGAAGTGTCAAGCGGTACGGTAGACAGCATCCGTCCTTTTACTATTCCTGCGCCAAAAAGTTTTCTTGCAGTCGCAGCGGCTTTTTGGCTTTGGTCGCTGTTATCGGCAGTTCATGCTTATGATGCTCTGCACAGTTTTTTTGGTTTTTACTACCGGTTTAGCAACGGCTTTTTGTTTTATACTTTGTGGGTGTTGTTTATTTTTTTGCTCTTTTTTACCTGGAGTAAAGAGCGTTTTAGGTTTCTGATGAAGATTTTATTTTTTGACGCTATTGTTATTGCCGCCGTGGCGATATTTCAGAGTACGGGCATTGGTTATTACGACGGCTTAGAGCCAAGCGGTTTTTTACGGGCTCCCAGTTTGCTCGGCAATCCAAATTTCTCCACAATGTTTATAGTTAGCCTCCTTCCGGCAGGCTTTGTCTGGTTTACGGAAAGTAAAACCATCGCTCAAAAAATATATTATGGGATAGGATGTTTTTGCATTATATGGGCAATGGTAGCGCTTTCTAGCCGCGGGGCCGAAGTCGGTTTTCTCGCCGGTCTCGGCTCATTAACCGTCCTACTTATAAAGTTTAAAAAACTTTCTTTGCGTTTAGGGTTATTTTTGGGAGGCGCACTGGCAATAGCCGCGCTTATGTGGTTTGGTTCACGTCTGATTGTCCGTAACAATGTTTTTTTGGCTACTCCTTTGCTCACAACAGAACAGCCAGCCAGCAGTAATATTGAGACTAGGCTGTTTGCCTGGGATATTGCGAGACAGGCCATTGGCACTCATCCTATATTGGGGGTGGGTCTGGGCAATTTTCAAATCTTCTTTGAACGCAACCGAGGCACTCAGCTGGTAGGATCGGCCGGAGTATTTGATGACGCCCATAATATATTTTTACAACTGGCGGCTACCGGTGGTTTACCCCTGGCTCTTTTGTTTATGGCAATGGTTTTGTGGGCTTTATGGAATACCTGGAATAATTCGGAAGGCGATATTCTCCTCGGCGCCAGTGCGGCGGGTTTGGTATGCTGGTTGGTAGTAGCCAGTTTTACACCGGTGGTTATCCCGTGTTTTGTGTTGCTGGCGGTATTGTTGGTTGGCCAGGTTGCGGGGCAGGGGAGTTTTGCGGCTCGTATTCCTCCTTTCAAGAAGTTGCTTGCTTGGAAACTTGGCTTGGTTGGTTTTGCGCTGTGCGCCAGCGGCGTTAGTTTTGTCGTGGCCGAACACATTTTTTATGCTGGATATAAAAATTTCTATTCCGGCAATTTCGCTCAAAGTTATAAACTGGCTTCTTTAGCTCTCCGTTTCAACCCTACCAATCAGTTGTATTACATATATCGGGCAGGCAGTAGTGTTGGTTTGGGCAAGTCACAGGCAAAGGTTATGGCAGAGGTGGGTTCAGCGGTTGATATTCATAGCCATGAAAGCCGCACATTTATGTCGGCCGCAAACCTATATTTTATGGGTTTTCAACATACCGGAGCCCCTGAATATTCCGAGGCGGTAGTGCAAAGCATGCAACAGGCTCTCAGTTACGACCCTCTGTATGCTGAACGTTATAGCAAGCTGGGTTTTTATTATTACCAGTTTGGGAAATTGGACCAAGCCAAAGAATACGTGAAAACCGGATTGTCTTTAAATTCTCAGCAGTTTTCCCCGTGGATTCTGCTGGCGAAAATATATCAAATGAAAGGTCAGCGCGAGCCTATGCTCTTTGCCCTGCAGAAAGCTTTTAAAATAAACCCTGGCAATAAGCAAATGCAAAATATTTGGCATATTGCTAAAACCGACACTAACATTTCCCATGTCCCACTGTATATTCAGTTTGGTCAGGACAAGCTTGAATAGAAGAGTAAATAGAATTTAGCACTTGGCCAAATAACTAATACCGCGAGCAACTAATGTGGCTACTGCATGTCCTAAAGTATAAAGGTGTGTTTACCAATAGATTAATATAAAATACTTCACTAAAACATTATTCTATAGCATTAGCTGTCATTAGTTATTCATTTGTAGTGCAGTATTAGTTTATCTGTTATCTAATCTTTCAATCTACTAACCCCCTATGCTCCTCCCTCTCATCCTTTCTTTTATTTTCGGTAGCCTTATTGGCAGTTTTTTAAATGTCGTTATTTTACGCTTGCCTAAAGAGCAGAAGCTGACAGGGCGTTCCCACTGTCCTGTCTGCAGACACCAGTTGTCTGGGCTGGAATTGGTACCCTTGCTTAGTTTTTTGGCTCTTAAAGGCAAGTGCCGTGCCTGCTCAGTTCCCATTTCCGCTCGGTATTTTATTATAGAACTGGTAACGGGGTTGTTATTTGCCGCCAGTTGGTGGCTGGTAGACCCGTCCGCAGCCTTGGAGTTTGTACTGTTAGCGAGAAATTTTTTTGTTATTGCTGTGCTGATAGTGGTTTTTGTGGTAGACCTGGAATATTATATTATATTGGATTCGGTAACATTTTTTGCCTTAGGCGTGGTAACAGCATTCAATATTGCGCTTGACCTGTCGGGCCATATGGACATATTTTCGCTTTCCAGCCATTTTGCCGGGGGACTAATAGGCGCTGCGGCGGCAGTAGTGCCGCTTGCTTGCCTGTGGTATTTTTCTAAAGGCTCCTGGATGGGGTTTGGGGATGTTAAATTGTCTTTGTTGTTGGGAAACATTTTAGGCTGGAAATTATTTGGGGTAAATTTTATGTTGGCGGTTTTTTTAGGAACTATTGTCTCGGTGTTTTTATTGCTTCTGACCAAAAAAACTCTTAAAAGCCAAATTCCTTTTGGTACGTTTTTGGCTCTGGGGACAGTCATTACGCTCTATTATGGAAATACCTTATTGGCTTGGTATTTGTCTTCTTTAGGGCTTTAGCGGTATAATAATAAGGTACATTCCCAAAAGGGGAGGGTCCTGCTGAAATAAAGGTTCCTTGCAGTAGAGCTGACGACATATTGCTTACAAAAAAACACATATTATTTCTGAGCAGATCTCCTAGGTATTGAATCTGTATTTCCGCCAAAGGAGGATCCGCCTTTGGCGGAAACTCATTGAAATATCGGCTCGCTTGTCACCCACAGGGTGACAGACTCACCTACATCGCTAAAAAAATGAAAAACTCTTTGTATCTCTATAGGCTTTATTTTAACCTTTCATGCTCAATTGTTAAATTACTATAGGCATAATGCTGGGGAGTTTACTTGGCGCTTGCGCCAAACCAGTGGTAATTTGGCAATGCCAGGGATACCTAAAATTGGAATGAATAAAGCCAAGGAGAAAAACTATGCCAACATCTTCCCATAAAAAAAGTCCTCCTTCAGCTTGCGCCAAAAGCGGCAATGGGTTTACTCTGATAGAACTCTTAGTGGTAATTTCTATTATGGGTTTGTTGTCTATGGCCATGATTGCTAATTTAGCCGGGCAACGAGTCAGTCGCAATATTAAAATTGCCCAAAATGAATTGGTGACCAACATAAGAAAAATCCAGAGTTTTACCCTTTCCTCGCGCAACCTTCCCAATAACCAGGCAGTGCAATATTATGTGCTTAAGTTTGATTTGGCCACACCCACCCAATACAAAATTCAGGCCATGTATAACGTCTCCAACAGTCCCGCCCAATTGGCAGACGTGGAAACCGTTAAGTTTCCTTTAAATATCCGCTTGGCGGCCGCAAGCGGCATTGTCAATCCGCTACAAATTGACAGGCCTTCTCCCCTTTCTGCCCAGGTGCCGGCCTATCCTTCGGGCTGTGCCTTGGTTAGCTTTGCTACTCCATTTGCTAAAACTTTTATGAATAACGGATGCGGTATTGCTGCGGCTCCAAATATAAATACGGGGGATGACTATCAGAATGTTATAAATTTCCTTACTAACACCAGCGCGGGTTCGGCTAGTTCCAACTCCATTATGACCATTACGCTTACCGACGTTGCCAATACTATGACCAAGAAAATTATTATAAACGGGATTACCGGAGGGGTTAGTTTCCAGTAGGTTAATAAAATCGCACAAGATGAAGCCAAGAGGCATATATTGTAAACCTGCGAAGATATTTTTAAATCAACTCCATGAACCAATTTTTTAAAAAAAATAGCGCTGTGGGAACACCAAATTCCGGTCAAACGCTTATAGAAACGTTGGTTGCAGTTTTTATTTTAACTATGGGCATAACAGCGGCTGTAGGTTTATCGGTCTTTGCTTTAGCTTCATCATCATCTGTTACCAAACAAATTATTGCTACTGGTCTGGCCAGGGAGGGGATAGAGGCAGTTCGTAACATGCGGGATACCAATTGGCTTCAGCAAACCACTATGGATGACTGTTACGACTTTGCTTCCAGTCCCGTGGGCCAGAATACGGCTAAATGCTATCAGAGCTGGCTTGGGGACGATAATTTGAGTATTGCGCCATACTGTTTAAATCCTACTAACAATAATGGCAATTGCAATGGTGGAGCCGCTACCCAAGATTACTACTTGGGAATAAACCCTTCTGCCCCCGGCACCTCTTTTTGGAACTTGGCCAGGCAATTGAACTCCAGCAACTTTGGATTGAATTTTGACCCTGTCGGAACTAACGGTTATTATGCTCCCAGCAATAGCTTAAATGGCAATTCAGAGTATTATAGAAAAATTATTATTTCTGTAGCTGACAATTCCTCCGCGGCGTTTAACACCAATGTCGGCCCTAAAATGCAGGTTTCCGTCCAGGTGTGGTGGACGGACAAAAAATGCCCTCGTTCAGCCACGTGGCCGGGCTTGGGCAAATGCTCGGTACAGTTGGATACCTACTTAACCA
>Ga0163150_10003378_pt1 | contig 22541 bp, 22 predicted proteins | sample OliLakLV19P2IB_FD_148628 | JGI IMG/M metagenome (GOLD analysis project Ga0163150, IMG submission 148628) | Freshwater microbial mat bacterial communities from Lake Vanda, McMurdo Dry Valleys, Antarctica - Oligotrophic Lake LV.19.P2.IB | ecosystem: Environmental > Aquatic > Freshwater > Lake >...
TATTTAGTTTTTTAATAGATGATTCAATTGATTTAATAAAAATTGCTTTATGTTCTTGATTGGATACAAACAATTGATTTAATTCTTCTTTTCTTGCTTTAATTACAAAATCAAGATGTACTAACTCATGCATTATTAAATGCTCAAATGCTGGATAATTTGGTTTAAATTTAACTTGATGTTTTGTTCTATTATAATTTTCAGCAAATTCAAATTTAGCAGCAGTTGGTATTTCTGAGTCTGTAATTATATCAATTTCTTTATCCCCTTCAAACTCAAGTTTATGACGATATTCTCGAAAGATTTTTTTGCCATTTTTTGAATCAATTAATGTTTTAGCTAACTCAAAAGCCATTTTAACTGCATTATTATAAAATGCATTATCAGGAGTGGAAAGTTTTATTGATTTAATTATACTAAAAAATGCAGAAGGTAAATCATTATCTTCTGCAGCAATTAAACCTAATGCATAATGAGTATTGGGGTATTTGTCATTTATCTTAATCGCTTCCCAAAAGTATTTTTTAGCTTCTTCATTTTTGCCTTGGTTCATTAAGTTAGCACCAATATTATTCATGGTGATATTATCGTTTGGATTAGCTATGAGAGCTTGATCATAATACTTCATTGCTGTAGGAAGATCTTCTTTATATTTCGAGAAAATATTACCCATCATTAGCAAAGCCCAACCATTTTTTGAATCCCATCTCAAAGCGTCAATTAGGCAGTTAATAGCTTCTTCTTGATCTCCTTCATCTGAAAGTATTTGTCCCATAATCCGATGGTATTCCGAATTAGTAGGATTTTTTTGTATTAAATCTTTAAGTATTGGTTTTGCTTCTGCAAACTTTCCTTTTTCGCAAAGTGCTACGGTTTTTCTGTAGTCTGCCTCCTGTGAGATTATAGTTGGAGTGTCAATTTGTATTGTTACCCATTCATTATCTACTGTAACTTTTGGTTTGAAGGGGCCATAGGTGTAATAATTTTCTAACTCAGTTATTATAACTGAATCCCCCCCCCCAATTTTAGTTTAGGGAATATTGTAAATAGGAAGTCGTCTATTTTATGAATGATTTGCATCTAAATTAATTCTTGATTTTAGTTAAAGCTTTCTTGAATCCTTAGTTGCCGAACCAATGCAACATTAATGCAAGCAACTATCCCTCTTCTTTTTTTTCGTTTACCTTCTCCGGTCGCATCTGCGGAAACAGCAACACATCCTGTATAGAAACACTATTGGTCAGCAGCATACAAAGCCGGTCAATACCAATACCGATACCGGATGTGGGTGGCATTCCATATTCCAATGCACGGAGAAAATCATAATCAATAAACATGGCTTCATCATCGCCCCGTTCTCCAAGTTTTACCTGTTCTTCAAAACGTTCCCGTTGGTCTATCGGGTCGTTCAGTTCACTGTAAGCATTGGCAATTTCTTTTCCGTTAATCATTAGCTCAAAACGTTCTACCAGGCCTTGTTTGTCACGGTGTTTTTTGGTCAATGGGCTCATCTCTATCGGGTAGTCAATAATGAATGTTGGCTGCACATAATTCTTTTCACACTTCTCACCAAAGATGGAATCAATCAGTTTGCCTTTGCCCATTGTATTGTCCACTTGTATGTATAATTGTTTGCAAACAGAACGAAGCTGTTCTTCATTCATCCGGCTTACATCAGTACCGGTATGTTCCAGTATCGCATCATAAATACTGATGCGTTTAAAAGGTGCTTTGAAGGAAATGGTGGTGTCACCCATTGTTACATCGGTTGTTCCGCAAACATCCATCGCCGCTTTCTCCAGCAATTGTTCTGTTGTCTCCATCATCCAGAAATAATCTTTATAGGCTGTATAAAATTCCAGGATGGTAAACTCCGGGTTATGTGTACGGTCCATGCCTTCGTTGCGGAAGTTGCGGCTAAATTCATACACCCAGTCAAAACCACCAACGATGAGGCGTTTTAAATAAAGTTCATTGGCAATGCGTAAGTACAATGGAATATCCAAAGCATTATGATGCGTACTAAAAGGCCTTGCCAAAGCACCACCCGGAATACTTTGCAACACCGGTGTATCTACTTCTAATGCACCATGACCGTTTAAAAACTCCCGGATGGAATTGATCAGCTTTGTTCTTTTGATAAATGTTTCTTTTACCGAAGGATTAATGATCAGGTCTGCATACCGCTGACGATATTTGAATTCAGGGTCGGTTACTGCATCAAATGTTTGCCCGTCTGCTTCTTTTACGATTGGCAATGGACGTAGTGATTTGCTGAGCAAGGTAAGTTCTGTTACATGAACAGAGGGCTCACCGGTTTTGGTAATAAAGCCGTAACCTTTAACGCCGATGATGTCGCCGATGTCAAGTAATTTTTTCCAGACAATATCATATAATGTCTTGTCTTCGCCGGGGCAGATATCATCCCGGCGGATATAGAGTTGTATTTTTCCATGCCCATCCTGTATCACACAAAAATTTGCCTTACCCATATCCCTTACACTCATAATGCGGCCAGCGAGGCATACATCAGCAAACGGTTCTTTATTTTCAGCGGTAAGATTTTCTTTTATATAAACAGAGTTATTGTTAACAGGAAATAGTGGAGCAGGGTAGGGTTCAATACCCATCATAATCAGCTCCGCTAATTTTTCACGACGCAGAAGCTCCTGTTCAGAAAGATGTGTTGTACTCATTGTATATTACTTTTCAGGAAGGTGATTTTTTAATCGGCCAAAGGTACTTGGTTAAGGCTTAGCACACAAAAGCCCTCCGCCAATGCGAAGGGCTTTTATATATTAAGTAGTGCGTTTTTATTTTTCGGATTTACCGTTGTTAAGGAACCATCCCAACTGGATACCGATATATTGATTTTTCAGACTTCCGGGATCACCTTCCACTACAAGGTTTCTGAATCCTTTGTTGTAATTAGCAGAAATAAGAAAGCCGCTATTTGTTCTCCAGCCTGCGGTAAAGTTGGCACCCCAATCTGTACCTCTCAGGTTATCTGTGGGGGTATCGCCAAACTTAATAGTTTTGGTTGTTTTTATACCAGCAGTTTCAGAAACTGTTTTTGATGGAAGATTAAAGGCTATCGAAGGCCCGGCACCGAGAAAGAAACCGCCTTTCTCACCACTCATATAATACAGAAGGTTGGTAGTAAATTCAGCATAGCGTAGGGCTACGAATAAATTTTCAACAAGCCCCGGAGGTGGTTGGGTTTGTCCTTTCTGTACATAAGATAACGTAGGGCGAAAGGTGAAAGTTTTTCCAATCGGAGTTTCAAGTACCAGTCCTGTTATAAAACCAGCTTTACCGTCTCCATCCACTTTTCCTTTCATATTGGCGATAGAGACACCACCAGTAATGCCAACTTTGGTTTGTGAAAGACCAGCAATCTGAAAGCAGAAAACAGATGCTGTCAACAGGAGAATTATTTTCTTCATAACAGTAGTTTTTGAATTACCTACTCGTATCGCTTTTCGGTAAACGGCGCCCTACTCTTTTATTGGGATTTTCGGGAAAGTCCACTTTGTAAGATAACTGTAAAGTTAAACATCCGCAAACATAAGTAAACCTGAGGATTTTCAAAAGTGAGCCTTTTTTGGCTTGTTTACGGCCTTTTTCAGGAATTAGCGGAAATATAATTTTAAGCCCCTGCTTTTTTAGCCTTAGCAGGGGCTTTATCTATTTTTATTTGCATTGCGGTTGAAAATCAACTGCCTGTTTTGGCCGGGTCATCCGGGCTGATTTCCGTTTTCTTTGGCTTTTTCTTTTTGCCTGTTATTGCTCTTATGGCTAATATCAGCAGGAAAATAACCAATCCTGCACCGCCAATAGTTACCAATACAGCTGCTCCTTCTGAACCACCACAGGAAATGTTGCAAGCTAGTGCGGCAACAAGGTAAAGTAGTCCCAGTGCTGCCGCTACAGATAAAATGATAAGGGCCGCTTTTGCCCCGTCAGACATGTCATTATCTTTTTTAATAGCCCGGATCTGGTTTTTTAATAGTTGCTTTTTCTCTTTCCACTTCAGAGATTTTCCTGTCTCATCTTTTAAAGAAGCAGAAAAAGCAGTGATTGGTTTATAATTTTTTACCGTACTGTCTTTTGGAAATGCAGCGGTAGCAGGAATAGCAGCACTAAGCGGTGTTGTGTAGCTAAATAGTTTATCTGGCCGGTTGCTCAAAAAAACAATCATACAAAAAGTAGAAGCTGCCAGTAGCAGGTCGCAGGTTTTTTGCCGGGTATAAAATGCAGCGGCAGTGAGTTTTTTTCCTTTTAGGGATTTTGCAGGGTAGGCTATTACCGCAGCAAGATAAATAGCAATAACTATAAACAAAGTAGCTGAAGCTATCGAAATGCCTGTATCATTTAATAAAGTACCAGTTATGATGCCGAGCAAGGTTAATAATATAAAGGAGAAGATAATGATAAGGCGGGCAGCCACTTTATGGTCTTTTGCCCAAAGGGAAATTTTTTTCATACAAGAGGGGTTTAAGTTTCGCTAAAAAATTTTGTTACAAAGTAATCCTTACTGACAGGGCCGGGTAAGAAATTTGTTTGAATGACAAATGTTGAAAACTGGTAAGCTTTTCTGTTTTTAATAGTACCGCCATCCCCTCAGCCTTTCTTTTATTTTTTGAGGAGGCTATAAAGAAGGGAATGCTGCCGGGCATTGCAAGTGTTCCACTCAGTACACAGGCAGATTTAACATTGTCGTTTTTATGCTCATCAAACCAAAAGAGATTCTCTTGAGTAACCTCTCCTTGTGGAATGATAAAACCGGTAAGCAATAGAACACTACCCCCGCCTAACAAAATCCAGGCGGCTGTTTTTTGGGCTTCACTTTTTTAAAGATAATCTATTTTGGTAAATTTTTGCACAGGATTAGTTGGCTGACTGGAAGAATGAATTGAAAAAATCAGTAACAGCCCAACAGATAATAATAGGTTTGACATTTTGATTTGGTTTATGATTGAATAATAAGGTTCGTTTTTATTGAGGATCATATGTATAATTTTCATCAACAATCTAATTTTTTAACCGGGATCTGGGAATTTCATTTTGTAAGGTTCTCATTAGTTTATCCCAGAAAGTAAAATAGTAGCCGAAATTTTTGTTGCTCTTTTGGTGATGCAGGTTATGATGGGTAGAAGAAGTCAGGCATTTACCCGGTGTGCTGTCCCTGAATTTCCGGGGCATAAATTCGAAACCCAAGTGCCCGATTACATTCATTACCAGCACCAGGAAAGTGAATGACAGAAAAGCAAAAATATGTACCGGCCAGACAGTTACGAAAAGGAAAACAATCAGGCTTTCAATCAATGCTTCAAAAGGATGGAAAGAGTAAGCGGCCAAAGGGGTAGGATTAGCCGACCGATGGTGTACCGTGTGTATTTTTTTAAAAAACCATCTTGTATGCAGCAACCGGTGTGTCCAGTAAAAATATGTGTCATGAAGGATTATCATAATAACCAGGCTTAGAAAAAAGTAACCCCAGCCATGTTCGCTGATGCTTGTGTAAATGGTAGTGTAGCCGTTAATGTAAAGAAGAAAAACAATGATACCAATGACAGAAAAAATACAAATTGTAGAAAAGGAGAATAATAATTCATATTTCATTTGTTTTTTAGCGGGCATGGCGGGTTGTATCTTGAATTTTTTAAGCTGTTTCAAACCCGGTTTATAACAAAGTACAAAAGCTATCCCCGACAATAATAGATAACGTCCGGTAGTAAATACCAACACTACAAGGGTTGCCAGCCACCAGTTATCCAATACCGGGTTAAGATTTATTTTTTCCATGCAATGGATTTAAAAAATTCATACAGTCGCTGGTTTACTTAGTTTTCTTAACAACCTGAAATGGGATTGCAGGCCTCCGGTAATAGAGTTATAGCGGTATCTTAGTCCAAACTCCCTTGCCGTTACACGAACCAATTTGGTAATAGCAGGATAGTGAACATGACAATAGTTTGGAAAAAGATGATGTGCTACATGATGATTCAATCCGCTGAACATAAAGCTTATTATTTTTGAATCAGGACTGTAGTCATCGGTGGTTCGTAACTGATGCTCACCCCAACTGCATTTGATAAGGCCATCCGCATCAGGAACCACAAAAAGTGAATCCTCTACCACATGGTTTGCAAGCAAAGCAAACATGGCAACAATACCAGAACCTACATGCATTAAAAAGAATCCGAGAAGTATCTGCCAGAAAGGAAGTGGCAAAATAATAGCAGGGAGTACCAGCATGTAGAAAATATAAAACACTTTACTGGTAAACAGCAATAACCAATGAATGCGGTGATGATGAGCTTCAACAGGACCGATTCTTTCCATCCGGTAATATTTAAAGTCGCGGAGCAATACCCAGAATAAAATATAGAATGGGTATAATACTTTCATATACCAGTATTGATATTTATGTTTTCCCTTTGATTTGGTATACGGGGTCACTCTCACCAATCCACTTTGTTCAAGGTCAATATCAATACCGTGGATATTGGTATAAGGATGACGGGAGATGGTATGTTTGTATTTATACATATATCCATCGCCACCAACCAGGTTGGCAAACCGCAGCAAAAACTGGTTCACCCATTTTCTTGATGAAAACGCATTATGTGCTGCATCATGCACAATGCTCATGGCAGTAAAAAGCATGAACATCCCCATTACAAACCAGCTGAGTAAAAAAAGCCAGAGTGGCATCGCAGTAGTAAGGATAGTAACATACAAAGAAATATAAAGGCCAAAAAACACCAGTGCTTTTATAACAGCCTGGGTATTGGCATAGCGGCTTATCTCAGTTTCTTTGAAATAATGCTGCACCCTTTGTTTTAGTGTATTATAAAATCCATTGGGTGGTTCTGATTGAAACCTTATTTTATTTGTCATATATGTTAATAGTTAATTGTTGTTGAAATGACTGTAGCGACGGAATAAAATTGTATTAAACCGATTAAAAAAATTAAAGGAAGCAATAAGTATGAAAGTCCTTTGCTACTTCTTTTTACTACCTGCTTTAAATTTTATAAATGTATAGGCTATCCGAAAATTATAGTAATAAACATTAAAACCAGAGGCTGAAAGATTGTATTGAAGCCGGGTACTTGCTTCTATATTGTCCAGTTGGTAACCAATTCCAAGTGCAGTGCTTAAGCCAGATTCTTTAAAATCCCGATCTGTGTTGACAGCATAATCAAAATGAGTAGTGGTGGGCATAAACCCCAGCTCGGCTGAAGCAACCCCCCCCCTTTTGTTTTTTCTTTTATTTCTAAATGAAGTGGTGCTGGGGGATAATCAGATGCTGGGTGTAATTGATGGCTCAAAAATTGCTTACGTACCTCATTCAGGCGCCAATTACCTGATAACCCGTGATGTGACCTATTGTGAAAAATTTTATCAATATCTTCAAAACCTGATGCGGCGTTCTACCCTTATCAGCGAAGTAAGTGAAAAAGAAAGGGCCAGGTTTTTTCGTATTATCCGGGATAAGATCAGTCATCGTAAAGAAAGCCTCAGAGTGTAAACAAGTATTCTGTCATTAAAAAACAAAAGGATGAAAAAATTACTTTCCGTGCTGTTACTGTCAGCAACTTTGAGCAGTTGCGATGTATTATCAAAATTACCAACCGGTATGGGTGGCGTTACAGAAGGAGAAGCCGGTGCAGGCATTAAAGAAGCATTGGGGCAAGGGCTGGTAAGAGCAGTATTGCAATTGAATAGGCCCGATGGCTTTTTCAAAGATGCCCTGTACAAAGTTTTATTACCACCGGATGCAAAAAAAATTGAAAACACCTTGCGGGACCTGGGAATGAATAAAATGGTGGACAAAGCCATTCTCGCCATCAACAGGGCAGCAGAAGATGCAGCAGGCTTTGCCAAACCCATTTTTTTAGATGCTATAAAAAGTATGACCATCAGCGACGCTATCGGGTTGATAAAAAATGGGGACACCAGTGCCACTCATTTTTTCAGGGTGAAGACAACCGATAAATTAATTGCCGCCTTTATGCCAGTTATTAAATCTTCGCTGGACAAAGTGGAAGCAACAAAGTATTATGGCGATATAGTAACTACTTATAATAACTTTCCCACTACATTTAAAAAGATAAACCCCGACCTGCCAAGCTTTGTTACTGGCAGGGCTACTAATGCACTTTTTGACATTGTGGCGAAGGAAGAAATAAATATCCGGCAAAACATTCTTGCCCGTACAACAGACTTGCTGAGAAAAGTATTTGGGGCAAAATGGAACTAAATACCGCTAAAATAGCCCGGTGCAACGAATAGCTTAAAATAACGTCAAATCTTACGGCAGGTCTTTGTATAAAGGCCTGCCATTATTATCTTGCACCAGGTTAAAACCTATACTTATATGAAAACTTATTTCGCTATAGCAGTAATTAGCTTACTCTTTATTTCATCTTCATCTTATTCGCAGCTTACATTACCTAAAAAACTTTTTGGTAAAACAGCAACCGGCAGTGGTAGCATAACAGAGAATGAAGCAGGGCAGGGCATTAAAGAAGCTTTGCTAAAAGGAGTTACGTCGGCAGTGCTGAACCTAAATAAAACAGACGGTTTTTTCGGTAGTGAATTTTATAAAATGCTCTTGCCGGAAGATGCAAAAAAAATGGAGAATACATTACGCAGCCTTGGTATGGGAACACAGGTAGATAAAGCAATCCTTTCCATCAACCGGGGTGCAGAAGATGCTGTAGCATTTGCCAAACCCATTTTTGTGGATGCCATTAAAGAAATGACGTTGACAGATGCACTGAACATTATTAAAGGCTCCAAAGATGCGGCTACCAATTACTTTAAAGGAAAAACAAAAGAAAAATTAATTACTGCCTTTACTCCTTCTGTAAAAACATCGCTGGATAAAGCGGATGCTACGAGATATTATTCAGACATCGTTATTACTTACAACAAACTGCCAACCACCTTTAAAAAGATTGAGCCAAACCTAACCGCTTTTGTAGTTGGTAAGGCGGTGGATGCTTTGTTTGACCAGGTGGCAAAAGAAGAAGCCAATATCAGGGCTAATCCATTAGCCAGAACTTCTGATATTTTGAAGAAAGTGTTTGGTGGCAAATAAACTTAATCCGGAAACACACTCCAGAAAAGCAGTACCACCCTTCTTCTTGGATCATTTACTTTGTAATCAGTTACTTTAGGATCAGGTAAAGACTCACCCTTACCCTCGTACAAGTGAAGCACTTTACTGGAAAAAATCTGGTTATCAGAACGGGAATCCGCAAATTTTTTGAAAAGATTTCGGACTGCTTCGGCCCTTGCTTTTGATAATTCTTTATTAAGTTCTTTACTGTCCGGGTCTTTTGTTGACATGCTGAGTCTTTCTTTCAGGTCACGGTACAGAGAGCTTCCTTCTCCAATAGCAGTAGCATCTGCATAGCCTTTGGAAGTAATAACCAGCGAGAGGGGAAAGTCCGGATATTTTCTCGTAAAGAGATCTATTTCTTTTGCGGCTGGTTCAAATAGTTTACTGATTGTTTCTACTTCTGAAGGCGAAACACTGTACTTTCCGGGTTGAAACAAAACATCCTGGTCCAGCTTTACCACCATGTTGCGGTTAATAAGGTCATTCAGGAATAATATTTTGTCATTAATTCTTTTAGAAGTACTGCGGGAGAAAGAAAGGGTACTGCTTAACCGCTCCCAATCATTTTTATCTACTACTGCTTCCCCGATAACGATAGTATTATTCTTTATCAGTGTATCAATTTCAGTATTGGTTTTATCAATAAATTTTTTGATACGGGCATTGGCTGTATCATCTATTTGGTTCTGCGTTTCTTTATTGCTACGCAGGGCATCCAATTTTTTTAATGTGTTGCTATTGTCGCCCAGTTGGGTGTTTATGGTAGCCAATTCCTTTTTTGAAGAAGTAACTTGTTTTTGTGGCACACATGAAAAAAGGTTGAAGGCAATGGTAACAACTAACAGAAGATAAGGGGCTCTTATACTTTTCATAAACCAATTTTTTAATGCTCTTTTAAAGGTAGAAAACTATTTGTCAACAAAAAAGAATATAAAACGGGTTTTTGGGCAAGGGATTATCTTCCTGAAATCAGGTAGGAGAATGCCAGCACCTGTTTATGAATTAGCTAAAAGAACTTGCCAGGCTTCACCAACCTTACCCTCATCCAGTAATTTTTTGGAATAGGAGTGAAGCTCTTTTTCCATTTCTTCGGGGCTTATGCTGTAATACTGAATGATCTGTTTCAGATGTACATCGTCAAATGAAGGATCAATTACCGGCATATCATGTACATTGGCGAGTTGACCGAGGTTATTACCTGAGAGTATCTTGCTGTTTCTGACTGAAGCCGGCAGGGCATCAATACCAATTCCTAATTGTGTGTTGGGCTTTTCTACCTGGAAGAGATTGTTCTCGTTTACTACACAATACCAGTCACCACCCAACCTGGCAATATGATTTATTTTTCGTTGGTCTAACTTATTGTTTGCATCAAGTAATGAATCGTCAATATGCATTACCAGCACTTCGCAGATAACTAAATTACCGGCACCACCTTCTGTACCCAATGGTTTTACTTCGATGACCTTGCATTCTAATTGTACTTTACTTTCTTTTACCATTGGTGGTTTTACTACTGTGGCAGGAACCTCAGTAAAACCGGCTTTTACAAATTCATTTACTTCTTTCGGAAACTCACAACTGGCTAAAGAGATTTGCTGCACCATATCGTAGGTAACAATATTGATAACTACTTCCGGTACCTCCAGCACATTTTGCAACGTATGCTTGGTTGTATTATCTCTCACTCTTCTGGCGGGAGAAAAAACAACAATGGGCGGATTGGAAGAAAACATATTGAAAAAGCTAAAAGGACTCAGGTTTATATTACCTGCTTTATCAATAGTAGATGCAAAACAAATAGGGCGGGGGGCAATGACATGCTGGAGGTAGTATTGCTTTTCGGTGGGCTTTAAATCTTTAAGGCTGATAATCATACAACAAATTTACCGCAGAGACGGGGAGACGCAGAGTTTAAAATTTATTTACAAATCGACGAAAACCTTCTTTAAGGCGTACAACATTAAAGTTGACGAGGTAGCCAAGCCTCTTGTCCGTCAGTTTTAGGTGACTGATAATTTGTGCCTCATGAACCGGGTGGATAGTCTCGACAGTCTTGGCTTCTACAATGATTTCTTTTTTTACAAGCAAATCAATATTGTAATATTTGCCAGTATCATGACCTTTATAAAACAAAGGAATTCTTACTTCAACTTCCGAAGGAATGCTCCTTAACTCAAGTTCCATTTTTAAGGCAAAAACATAAACTGATTCAAGCAAACCCGGTCCTAGTTCTTTATGAACAGCTATACAGGCATCTAGGATTTCTGCTCCAAGTGCATTTAATTCATCTCTCGTCATTCTTTAAATCTGGTTTGTTTAAAAAATTGCGAAGCAATTCTCTGCGTCTCCCCGCCTCTGCGGTTACAATTTCTTCAATTTCAATATACTCCAATCACTCTCCTCCGCCACAATAGTATTCGACAGTTTCCCTAACCCATCAATTTCCATTTCTACCACATCATCCGGCTGCAGCCATTGCTCAGTGTAGTCAGGGTCATTTAGTTTGCCCGTACCATTCAATTCTAAAAAACATCCGGTGCCAACTGTTCCACTTCCTATCACATCTCCCGGATAAAGATCAACACCATAAGAGGCCCTTTCAATTATTTCTGCAAAAGTCCAGTCCATATCACCCACATTGCCATCGCTTACCTGCTTACCATTTACATGGCATTGCATCCGCAAATTCCAGGCAGTGCCAACATGATTTTCTTTAGCAGCAATTTCAAACTGTTGTAATTCATCCAACGTTACTAACCAGGGGCCGATAGCCGTGGAAAAATCTTTTCCTTTTGCCGGGCCAAGGTTCAGCAACATTTCTTCCATTTGCAAACGCCTTGCACTCAAATCATTCATTATCATCAGTCCGCCGATATACTCATCGGCATCTGCGGCTTTGATGTTTCTGCCCTGTTTGCAAATTACAATGGCTGCTTCCAGTTCAAAATCTAATTTTTCAAAATGATCGGGCATACATTTTATTTCTCCCGCCCCGGTAATGCTATGGTGATTGGTGAAATAAAAAATAGGGTACTGGTCATACTCCGGTATCATATCCGCTTTGCGGTTTCTTCTCGCCGCTGCCACATGCTGACGAAAAGCATAACCATCACGACAACTGGTGGGCAATGGAACCGGTGCCAACAATTGAACATCTTTTAAAGGAATGCCACGATTGCTGCTTCTCGTTCCTTCTTTCAGCATCAGCTCACCGGCCTGTGCTACGGGAAATGATTCTTCCCAATAATTTAAAAACATACTCATGCTGTTAGGAAGGTCGGGGTGCAAAACTTCCATGTCATATATAATGCCATTAACTAATACGCCGAGTTGTTCTCTTTCTTCTTTCAGGTAGGAAACTAATTTCATAATATGTTGCTTAAAGAGCCGCTAAGTTAACAAGGTTGTTTGTAAATTGGGGGAATGAAAAAATGGCTTGTACTATTATTGCTTCCTGCCTTGTCTTTTTCCGGGAAAGAAGAAACACAAAGCTGGATTCGGATTAACCAGTTGGGCTATACTCCCGATGGAGTAAAAGTGGCCGTATGGTGCAGCAAAGACAGCAGTGCAATAAAAACATTCCAGTTGGTGGATGTTACAACAAAGAAATTTGTGTTTTCAACAAGTGCAGGTAAAGGCTTTGGTAATTATGGTCCGTTCAAACAAACCTATCGCCTTAATTTTTCTTCCTTTAAAAAACCAGGGCGATATTATTTACAGGCAGGTAGTGCAAAATCACCTGAGTTTGAAATTGGCAATGATGTATATAAAGGGGCTGCTGATTTTTGTCTTCGTTATATGCGGCAGCAGCGAACCGGTTTCAATCCCTATTTAAAGGATAGTTGTCACACACATGATGGCTATGTATTGTATGGAGAAAAAGCTGGTATAAAAGACAGCACCCATATTGATGTGACAGGAGGCTGGCATGATGCATCAGATTATTTGCAATACAGCACCACGTCGGCTAATGCTACTTATCATTTGCTGATGGCTTACCGGGATTTTCCTAACGTATTTACCGATGAAAAAAAAGCCAATGGCCTGGATGGAAAAAATGGAATGGCTGATGTATTCGATGAGGCGAAATGGGGATTGGACTGGTTATTAAAAATGCACCCAAGACCTGACTGGATGTTTAACCAGATTGGTGACGACAGGGATCATATCAGTATGCGGATTCCAAAACAGGACAGCCAGTATGGAAGGGGATATGAACGGCCAGTTTATTTTGTAAGTGGTGAACCGCAGCAGCGGGGAAAGTTTATAAATAATACAACGGGAACGAGTTCCACTGCTGCAAAATTTAGTAGTGCATTTGCTTTGGGGTGGCAAGTTTTTCCGCATAAAAATAATGAGTACGGCAACTTGCTAAAATCAAAAGCAATATCCGCTTACGAGTTTAGTCAAAAGAAATTCGGCGTTACTCAAACTGCTTCTGTAAGATCTCCTTATATATATGCTGAAGATAATTGGACGGATGATATGGAATTGAGTACAACCCTGCTTCGGCCTGTTTTATTATGGACTGATTCACCGCCAAGAAAAATATTTACCATTTTAAGTGAGGCTTACCAATATGCAAAATCAGAAACCATTACACCATGGCTCGGTGCAGACACTGCCAAACACTACCAATGGTATCCATTCATAAACGTTGGGCATTATGAATTAGCTAAACAGTTAAAAGATAAAAGAAGAGATACAATTACCGGCTACTACAAAGAAGGGATTCAAAGAGTTTGGAACAAAGCAAAATTAAATGCTTTCTATCGTGGCATTCCATTTATCTGGTGCAGTAATAATTTAACAACATCATTTGCCATTCAATGTTATTGGTACAAAAAATTAACCGGCGATAAACAATATGATGAATTAGAGCAAGCCAACTTCGATTGGTTGTTTGGTTGCAATCCCTGGGGCACAAGTATGGTGTATGGTTTACCATCCTGGGGGGATACACCGGTTGACCCACATTCTGCATTTACCCATATTAAAAAATACCCGATTGATGGTGGTTTGGTAGATGGCCCTGTGTATGGAAGTATTTATAACAACCTTATCGGTATCAAACTATACCAGCCGGATGAATATGCCGGCTTTCAAAGCAACCTTGCCGTGTATCATGATGACTATGGCGACTACAGCACCAATGAACCGACTATGGATGGAACAGCATCTTTAATTTATTTATTGGCAGCAAAAGAAGCAGAAAGCCCCCTCCAACCTCCCCCGCAAGGGGAGGCTTTGCAAAAGTCATTCAGTAAAAAGGTTTCCTACAGGCATGGAGCTATTATCCGTGGCGACAGTACCAAGAAGAATATTGCATTGGTTTTTACCGGGCATGAGTTTGCAGATGGTGGAGATTTTATTGTAAACACTTTGAAGGTGGAGAAAATAAAAGCTTCTTTCTTTTTCACCGGTGATTTTTTTCGCAACCCTGCTTTTGTAAAAACTATAATTGAGCTGAATGAAAAAAATTATATCGCACCACATTCTGATAAGCACTTGCTATACTGCGATTGGTTAAAAAGAGATAGCCTGATTGTTACAAAAGATGAGTTTACCAAAGACCTGAAACGAAACTATAGTATGATGACCCGTTTTGGTCGGTGGCAAAAAGATGCATCCTTTTTTCTTCCCCCTTATGAATGGTATAATGACAGCATCGCTGCCTGGACAAAACAACTCGGCCTTCAGTTAATCAACTTTACACCCGGCACCAGGAGTAATGCAGATTACACTACACCAACGGATAAAAACTATCGTAGCAGCGAAGAGATTTATAACTCAATTATCAGTTATGAGCAATCAAAGCCAGCCGGATTAAATGGTTTTATGCTCTTAATTCATATTGGTACTGACCCCAAACGGACAGATAAATTTTACCACCGCCTGCCGGAGTTGATAGGCTATTTAAAGGCGGAAGGCTATCATTTTCAAAGAGTTGATGACTTGCTAATGCCTAAATAAGGAGTAGCAGGATAAACAGTTAAAAACCCTACCCACCATTCACTTTTCACCATTCACCTTTCTTATCTTTACCGCATGGAATTCGAGAAAATTCATAATAAGGGGCAGGCCCAGCTTTTCAGGAATCCTTACCTTGAAATGCTCACCAAAACACATCCTTTAGTTATTTGGGGAATGTACACACCGGTAATGATTTACATGGTGTATTACAGCGGCACTATTGGATTTACCACCGGAAGAATTGCTCTTACTTTTTTGGGCGGTTTCTTCTTCTGGACTTTTTTTGAATACCTGGCCCATCGCTTCCTGTTTCACATGATAGCCAATAGTGGCAAGGCTAAAAAATTCATTTATACACTACATGGCAATCACCACCACTACCCAAGAGATAAGCAACGATTATTTATGCCACCGGTTCCAAGTCTTATTCTTGCTTCCGCTATTTTTGGATTGATGTACCTCGTTATACGTCAGCAAACATTTATGTTCTTTCCCGGTTTTATATTAGGATACCTGATGTATGGAACGATGCATTATGCTATCCATGCGTGGAACCCACCCTTTAAATGGATGAAAGGTCTTTGGAGAAACCATCACCTGCACCATTACAAAAATGAACATAACGGATATGGTGTAAGCTCCACCATCTGGGATCATGTATTCGGTACCATGTTCGATTTGAAAAAGGAAAAAGAAGATAAAGAGAAGGTAAAGGAATTAATGTTTGAAAAAAAGAAGTGATTGTCACCCTGAGCTTGCCGAAGGGTTACCACTTTTCATTTTCATCAATATCATTGTCCCGCTGACGAAACTCTTGGCGGGATTTTATTTTCTCTGATTGCCGGTCAATAATTAAATCAGCAATGAGGCCGGCGGCATTTTCTCCTTCCTGCTGTTCTAACAAATGTCTCATCTTATTTTCATTTACATCAATCCGGTAGAGATAGAAAACTAATTTTTCAAAATCATGATTAATCAGGTGATTGATATGCGCCACCAGTTTTTCTCTTAACTCTTCGCCAGAAATAGTTTCAGGCAGGCTTATCTCAAGCGACTGGTTGATATCCGTAATTAAATTTGTGTCCATCTGTGTTAATCTGTGGCGAACTAAAGTTTTTCCATCACCCCCATTCCAAATAATGCAAAATCATATTTCACAGGGTCATTCTTGTCTAAAGTTCGCAGAAATTCCGTTAGTTCCAATGCAGCCAGCCAATCTGTTTGTTTTCGTTGCAACAGGTTCAATCGTTTAGCCACTCTTACCACATGCAGGTCAAGGGGACAAATAAGTTGAGAAGGAGAGATATTTTTCCACATACCAAAGTCAACGCCTTTGTTGTCATTTCTAACCATCCATCTTAAAAACATATTCAGTCGTTTGCAACTTGATTTTCTTTCAGGAGTAGCTATGTGTTTTTTTGTTCTGTCAGGTACATGTTCAAGAGAGAAGAAATAATGGTAAAAGTGCTTTAAAGCATCTTCAATATTCGGAGTATTGCCCCCCTCTCCATTTATGGAGAGGGGTTGGGGGTGAGGTGTGAAGGCTGTTTCAAGGCTTTTGTTTTTACTATAATGAGTTTTGAAAAATTCAATAAAATAAAGCAGATCGGTTGTGCTGAATGTGCGGTGTTTGAAATGAGTTAAACCTTTTAATTCTTTAGGCGAATGGTTCAGGCAAAAATCATGAGGCGCATTATCCATCAACTGCATCAGCTCTTTCGATTTGTTGATGATAGTAGTACGATTGCCCCAGGCAAACATTGCAGCAAAGAAACCAGCGATTTCTATATCCTGTTTTTTTGTGAAGAGATGGGGAACAGAAATGGGGTCGTCTTTTATAAATGAGGGTTGATTATACAATTCAACTTTAGCATTAAGAAACTCAATGAGATTATTTTCCAGCATCTATTTTCCCATTAACAGGATGAGTAAATCAACAGCCAGTTTATCCAAAGCAGCATTGTCACCTGTTGCATTAGCTGCAAGAACAATAGATGTTTTGGTGTTAGGTTCAAATGCGGCAAATGTAGAAAAGCCATAAGTACCACCGTTGTGCCAGAATACCCTGTGCTTAAGGTCTTCGAGAGTATGCCACCCGTAACATATCTGCATATTTGTAGATACAGGTTTTACAGGTTGCGTTACTTTACTGGCAACAACAGAAAAATTTTCATTCTTGTATTCAATATGTGCAACTAAGTATTTAAGAAGGTCGGCGGCAGTACTTTTAATTGCACCTGCACCAGCGAGGCAATCAAATAGCCAATAGTCGGCTGGTTTTCCATAAAAATATCCTGCCGCCGAATCTGCACTTTTCTTTTTTGCCTCTATATATGTATCATCCATTTGCAGCGGCTGGAAAATAGTATTATTAAGCAGCGACTCAAATGACATAGCTGTTACATCTTCTTCAATAGTGCTGAGCAAACCAAACCCAAGATTGGAGTAGGCATAGCTGCCGGGATTGTTTTTACGTATGCCTTTCAAAAAGGAGTACAGATGCTCCCTTTTGTAGAATTGGTAAGGCTGCATCAGCGTATATTCTTTTATCTTATCTAAATTATCGGGCAGGCGGGGCAGATCGCTGGTTTGGCTGGCAAGATTTGCCAACGTAATTTTTTGTAAAACAGAATCATTCTTGAATTGTGCCGGCAGGTATTTGGTAATGGAGCTGTTTATGTTTACTATTTTCTGTTCGTGTAGCTGAAACAGGAGATTAGCAGTAAAGGTTTTAGTAATAGAACCAATTTCAAAAATTGTTTTTGCTGTAAATGGCTGCTTGCGGGCAGAATCGGCAAAACCATAGCTGTAAAATTTCTTTTCCCCGTTTTGACTGATGCCAATAATTAAACCGGGAGCTTTTGCTTTTTTAAAAAATACTTTTACCTGTTCATGAATAATAGAATCGGCATCCGTCTTCAGGGGATTAGAAAAAGTGATTTGGTCAAAGGGTAGGCTCTGACTTTTTGCAGTAAGCTGTAAGAACAATAACTGCCCTATGATTTTTAACTTCCTGAACATGTTTGATTATCCAATTGCTTTCTTCAAATCCTCCATCAAATCATCTGCATCTTCAATACCAACACTAAGCCGGATTAAAGAATCACTCAACCCGTTTTTTATTCTTTCTTCTTTTGGTATAGACGCATGTGTCATACTGGCCGGGTGATTAATCAATGATTCAACACCACCCAAACTTTCGGCCAAAGAAAATAAATGAGTGGATGATAAAACTCTTTTTGCTTCATCCACACCATCCCTACCGGGAGGCAGGCTATCATTTTTCAATTCAAAGGAAATCATGCCGCCAAAATCCCGCATTTGTTTTTTTGCAATAGCATAACCGGGGTGGTCTTCAAAACCCGGCCAGTAAACTTTTGCCACTTTAGGATGATTGCGGAGCCAATTGGCAATGATTTTTCCATTTTCACAATGGGCTTTCATTCTAACACCCAATGTTTTTATTCCTCTTAATACTAAAAAGCAATCCATCGGCCCCGGTACTGCACCACAACTTTTTTGAATGAAATATAATTTCTCTCTTAAATCAGCATCGTTCATCATCAGGCAACCCTGTATCACATCGCTATGACCGCCAAGATATTTGGTAACAGAGTGCATTACAATATCTGCACCAAGGTCAAGCGGATTTTGTAAGTAAGGCGAAGCAAAAGTATTATCAACACAAAGCAAAGCACCAGCCTGTTTTGAAATAGCGGCAATCGCTTCGATGTCGCTGATGTTCATCAACGGGTTAGTGGGTGTTTCTAACCAAACCAATTTAGTATTTGCCGTAACAGCAGCTTTTACATTGGCTGCATCAGTAGTATCAACATAAATAAATTTTATTCCGTAGCGTTCCCATACTTTGGTAAACAAGCGATAGCTGCCACCATACATATCGCTTGCACAAATCACTTCATCACCGGGAGATAATAATTTTATAACCGAATCAGTTGCTGCTACGCCACTACTGAAAGCCAAACCGAATTTTCCATTTTCAATAATCGCAAAAGCTTCTTCCAATGCCTTGCGGGTAGGATTTTGGCTACGGGCATATTCAAAACCTTTATGTACTCCCGGTGCTTCCTGCACATAAGTAGACGTTTGATATATAGGAGTCATGATAGCACCGGTGGAAGGATCAGGTGTTGCACCGGCATGAATAAGCTTAGTAGCAAGTTTCATACCCCTATCCCCTAAAGAGGAATTTAAATTTGTAGTATCCATTATATTTTGAATTTCTTTATAATTAAGAATGCAAAGTAAAGATTTTTACTGCCACACCCTGTTAATGCTTATGTTGAAACAAAGTAGCAGCAGAAAAATACCGCCAATCGTAATTATCAGCATCATGCGAAGCCTGCGGTAGAACAGGCTTTTGTAATACTTCAGGTTTTAGCACTTTTTCATCCACTAATTTCTTTCGGGCTTCCTGTATGGCGGCCTGCACCTGTTTATTTTCCATCCAGGTTTTTTGCGGGGGTTCAAAACCAACTTTATCCCGCCTCCATGTTATTTCGGCGGGCAAACTTTTCGCCATAGTTTCTCTCAATATCCATTTTGTCCAGCCGTTGCGGATTTTAAAATTAGCAGGTAAGGAGAAAACAAACTCCACTAACTCATGCGACAAAAACGGCAACCGTACCTCTCTTCCATGTGCCATCGAATTTCTGTCGGCATAGCGAAGCAATTCTTCTAAACCATGTGTACAGGTATTAAAATGTAATACACCGTTAAGTGTAAAATGGTCGGGTGTGGTATAATAGGCTTCTTTACTTTGCAGTTTTACAAAGTCTTTGGCAAGGTCTTCATGCCGGATTGCTTTTAGCAAATATTGATTCTCCAGCGTAACAGTGGCAAAGCCCGGAAAATAAGATGCTATTACATTTTTAAAATTAAAACTTTCTGTTACGCCTATTTCTTTTGCAGCTTTTAATTCTTTGCTGCGAAATAATTTTCTATTCCTGAATAATTCCTGCCAGTACCATTTATAGTATTTATGATAACCGGCTAATGTTTCATCAGCACCCTGCCCGTCGAGTAACACTTTTATACCATGCTGTTTTGCCAGTTCATATACTTTGTATTGGGCATAGATGCTGGCTGAGCCAAAGGGCTCTTCCTGATGATGACAAATTGTTGTCCAATCATTCATCATTTCCTCCGGCGATACGGTTACAGTAAATTGCTGTAGTTTGAATTGGTCAGCTATTTGTTTAGAAAAAGCTGACTCATCTTTTTCATACCCGGGAAAAACAGCGGTGAAAGCAGCGAAAGGGGAGTGGTGGGTAGAGAACGGAATCGCCGTAGCGACAACAGATGAACTATCAAGGCCTCCACTAAGTGAAGTGCCGATAGCAACATCACTTCTCAATCTTCTTTTTACAGAAGTGGAGAAAAGATAATTGAACTGTTCTATGGCCTCATTATCTGTAATCTTCTTATTTTGTTTTTCAGGATCAATGTCCCAGTATTTTTCTACTACCAGTTCGTTGCTGCCGGTAGTATATTTTAATACTGTAGCCGGTGGTAACTTGTATATGTTTTCAAAAAAAGTTTCTCCCGGTTGTGAGGGATTATCAGTATATCCAATGGTAATGAAATTAAAAAGCATTTTCTGGTTGGCTGTTCTTTCTACACCGGCAGCCCACAGAGCTTTCATTTCAGAAGCAAATAACAATTGCTTTCCGTTGAAATGGTAGAAAAATGGTTTTTCACCAAACCGGTCCCTTGCTGCAAACAATTCTTTTTTTGTTGCATCCCAAATGGCAAAGGCAAACATCCCATCAAAATAATCCACACATTCATCCTGCCAGCAATCGTATGCTGCTAGTATTACTTCCGTGTCTGTTTGTGAATGAAATGAATATCCCTTCTTCTGTAATTCTTCTTTCAGTTCAATGTAGTTATAGATTTCTCCATTGTGAATAATGGTGTACCTCACCCCCAACCCCTCTCCACCAGTGGAGAGGGGAGAATGGTGCATAGGCTGTTGTCCTGCATCACTTAAATCAATAATAGAAAGCCGGCGATGGCCTAATAACACATTGCCCGATTCATTTTGCCATAAACCTTCTCCATCCGGCCCACGATGTGCCAGGGCATCTGTCATTTTTTTCAGATGATGCTTATTATACAGCGAAGGATTTGATTGTATGATACCGGCAATGCCACACATGTTGTAAATATCTAAATAATTTCCGGCAGCGACTGACAAAGTTTATACGAACAAGAAAGGAAAAGCCAATCAGAATGCAATGGGAAGTTTAACCTCTATATTGTCCCAGGCCATTAAAAGATCGGCACCGGTTTTTGTTGGCTGAAAAATCATTGTAAAATATTCGATTGCATTGGTGGTTTGGCTAACAGGAACAGTAAAACGGGCAATATCTTTTGAAGCATCCGGGTGAAGCCCCCAACTGTCAATATTACTGTTCAATATAATTGTCCATTTATCCTTCCCGGGAATGGAATAAATAACATAACGACCGGCTTTTATTTTTTTTCCTTGTATCAGCACAACTCCGTAAAAATCAATTTCAGTTGCCTCATTGGCACCAAGCCGCCAGGGTTCATCATATTTTAATACATCATGAAATAATTGACGGCCCTGCAGATGCGGACGGCTATATATCACCTTTGCTAAAGGTGGTTCCATATCTGGTTTAGCCATTTTCAGTTTAGGATAATCTGCCGGATGGTAGCTGATGTCCATTGGCGAAATATCTACCGGAGCAAGTGAGTTGAAAATCTTCTCTGTTCTTTGGCTCGAAGCGGTGTCCCCTTTAATCGTATCTGCAGCAGGTGTTTTATCATTTTCTTTTTTATCAGCGCAGGCAAATGATAAAAAGCAAATCAGTAGTAATAAAGCGGATGTTCTCATAACGGGATATTAAAAAGTAAATGGTATGGCTGCCCTGACATTATCCCAACCAATAACGAGGTTAAAACCAGTAATGGTTTTTTCAAAAGCCATAGCCAGCGATTCAATGATGGTATCCGTTTTCTGTATCGTTACTTCTTTTCTTGCTATATCTTTTTTTGCATCGTATTTAAAAGAGCCCCAGGTGTCGGTGTCTTTATTGATAATAATTGTCCAGCTGGTTTCATTTACAATGGCATATAAAGTATAGCGGCCTTTATTTATTTTTTTCCCACCGAAGTGTACATTTTTAAAAAACTCAATTTCGGTGGCTTCATTGGCCCCCATTCTCCATACTTCTCCATATTTCAGTAATCCGCCAAAAATGGGCCTGCCTGCTTTTTGCGGACGACTGTATACAATTCTTGCCGCCAGCGGCTCTGTTATTTTATCATTGATTTTTAATACGGGGTAATTAGCCGGGTAGTAACTCATATCCATTGGCGATTTGTCAACAGCGGGGAGATTGTTTTGTGCCAGCAGACAAATAAAAAATAATTG
>Ga0163150_10003380_pt1 | contig 22538 bp, 24 predicted proteins | sample OliLakLV19P2IB_FD_148628 | JGI IMG/M metagenome (GOLD analysis project Ga0163150, IMG submission 148628) | Freshwater microbial mat bacterial communities from Lake Vanda, McMurdo Dry Valleys, Antarctica - Oligotrophic Lake LV.19.P2.IB | ecosystem: Environmental > Aquatic > Freshwater > Lake >...
ACCGGACTGGCTGTCGTCGTCGGCCCAGATTTCCACAGAATGCACAGGCCGTTCAAAGAAAGAAAAAAGAAGCAAAAAAGAAAGAAAGGCTGCTACTACTATCTCCATATCTTTCTTCGAGTCCTTGGGGACTCGAATACTATAAGGGGATTGGGCTGCAATGTTCATTCTCATCTCACACCGCGCACTCCCGCGTTGTTGGGTACTCCGCTGTAAGTATCCCAGGGTTGGTAACCACGATTGGCATGCGTCTCGCCAATCGTTGGCAGCTCGTCACGATGCGCGAAGAACCCATGCTGAGAAACGCTCTCAGCCTGAATACCGAAGTTGACCGTGGACGCTGCGACGCTGCTGGCGAACCGGCAGGCTGGAAAGCTGCCCCACGTTGCTTAACGACGGTATCGCCGGTTCTCAGCTTCGGGATTCAGGGTCAGTCGCGGCTGCCACAACGACGACAAGATTCTTAACTGCCAACGCGGCAAACGCCTCCAGGCACAAGGACGCCGCCAGCAAATCAAACAGGTTGGGTGTTTCGAGAAAGGAGAACCACAAACTCACTCTGCATGTCAGAGAGGAATTCGCGGAGGGTCGAACCCTCGGAGGGACAGCTATACGCAATCAGACCACATCACTCAACTTCTTGTCGGCGGTTGGGAAGCTGGCCAGTCGAGCGTTGAACAGCTCGTCTGCCACAGTCAAATACAAGTCACCCACCGTGCCGGTCATCTTCGTGTGCATCCCGGTCTTCAAGCCACCGGCGTGCCCCGCCGCAATGACCGCAAGACCGTTGTTCTTGTGGGCGTTGGCTTCGGCGTGCTCGTGGATGAAGAGCACACACGTGTTGTCAAGCAGTGTGCGCTCGCCTTCAGGAATGGACTTCAACTTGGCCAACAGGTAGGCAAATTCCTGGACGTGCCAGCGGCAGATGTCGCGCAGAATCCGCATCCCTTCCGGGGTTTCCACCTTGTCGTGGGTATAGTCGTGATGCCTCTCTGCCGTGTGACCCAACCATGGGAAGCGCGACAGCCCCTGGCACTTGGTCAGCATATAGGAAGCAACACGGGTCTGCTTGGAAGCGAAAGCATGCACTAGCAAGTCCGTTTGGAGCCTGGCAATGCGCGGCCAGTCTTTCATATCGCCACCTTCAGCAGGCTCTTCAACTCGCGTGTACTCTGGCGGCAAGCTGACAATGGCCCGTTCCAAGTCCCGAACCGAACCCAGATAGTCATCGACACGCGCCTGGTCATGTTTGCCCAGGCGCGACTTCAAAGCCGTGGCATCGTGACGCACCGCATCCAGAATGCTGCGCTTGCGGTCCATCCAATCAGCGTCCTTGGTCCCGAACAATCGGTTAAACAGCCTCTGAGGGAGCATTTCCGGCGGCAGAGGGCGATCCCGGCCTGCCCAACTCAGATTCCGCTGAATGCTCTCACCGAACGATTCCTGACAGACACCGATCTGGAGGGAGCGGAAACGCGAATCGGCGCCCAGCTTGGCTGCCACCAGCTGATCAATCGAGGCGCCACCAGCCCCCTGTCCAGTAAAAGACGTCCCCGTCACCAGAGCACTCATCGAGCGGTGATGGTCATTGCCAGGCCCGGGTTTGCGGGCCGACGGGTTGTCGAGTCCCGTAATCACATGAACATCATTGCGGAAGGGCGCGAGCGGTGCCAGGCAAGGGGTGAGTGTGTAGTTTGAACCGGTCTCAGCGGGAATCCAGTACTTCTCGGCAATGCCATTGCCGTTAAACCAGAGGAGAAATCTGGGATCTGCCGACACCGTGCCAATCGTAGAGCTTGCAGTTTCCGTCGCGTACGCGGTTCCACTGGTATTGAACATGCCTTCCAGCGGAGGCAGTCCAACGGAAACCATCGCTCCTGAAATGCCAACACCCTTCAGAAAGGCCCGGCGCGAAAGAACGGTTTTCAATGCCATCAGTCATACCTCGGGGTCTCGCGAAATGCCTTGGATGTTACGAGGGAAATTATAAGCTGCTGAAACTTGAATTGCGAGCGCTTAAAATCGTCAAATCCCTTGTCGATGACCGCTCGGTCGGAGGGCGTTTCGAGACGGCCCATCGCGTACCGAAAAACCTGTCTCACCACACACTTCTGGCACTCAGCATTGCTCGCCAGCACCTGCCCCAGTTCGGCGGGAGTGGAAAAATCTGAGTCCGGAATCCCACTTATCCGGCCCTTGGTGTCGAGTTCCAATTCCACCTTCGTCGGCTTTCGATCGGTTTCGCCGCGGGCCGCAAAAAAAGTCAAAGCTAGCTTCTCGCGCTTCCGCCCGATCGCGTCGAACTTCTCCAACCCAAAACCGATTGGATCGATCAGCCGGTGACAGCTGGCACAGCTCTCGTTGCTGAGATGCACCTGAAGGCGCTCGCGGCTCGTCATGGGTTTGTTTTCGGAAAGGGGTGGCAAGCTCGCGCTGACACCGGGCGGAGGAGGAGGAACTTTCTGGCAGAGAAAGTGTTCCCGGATAAAAAGCCCGCGCTCGGTCGGCGAGGTTTCTCCAGGCTTGCTGGTAAGCGTCAGGAAAGTTGCCTGGCCCAGCAATCCGGCGCGATCGGAAACGGCTGGAAAGCGGACCATGCCGAACTGTTCCGCCGGAGCTGGAAAGCCGTAGAGCGCCGCTAACTCGGTACTGAGAAAGCCATAGCGAGCCGTGTAAATTTCCATGAAGTTCTGATTGTTCCAAGCCAGATGGGCCGCGAGACGGCGAGTCTCCTCGGTCATCGCCACTGCCAGCCCTGAATTGAACTGCTGAAACAAACGCCGGTCACGAACCACGTTCAGTACCCGGTCGAAGCGCAGCCACTGCGACACAAATTCGTTCAAGGCTTGGCGCGCTTGAGGGTGCTGCAACATGCGTCGTGCAGCCTGTTCCACTCCCGCAGTCGTGCCCAACTCGCGAGCCGCTGCACTCGAAAACAACGGCTCATCCGGCATGGAATCCCACAGAAAATAAGAGAGTCGACTAGCGATCTCATAGTTCGCCCACTTCGCGGCTGGTCCTCGCTCCATGCGGAACAGAAAGTTAGGCGACTGCAGCATTGTCTCGACCACGAGCTCAGCCCCGGAGAAAAACTTGCCGGTCCTCCTGGACTCTCGAATGAACAATGCGTTATATCGCTGCAATTCGCTCGCGGTCAGCGGTCTTCGAAATGCGCGCCGCCCGAAATGGCCGATGAACTGGCTGCGGCAGGCGGCGCCACCAAATGAAGCCGGCTGGCAGGGAACGATTTTCTTCCATTGGCCGCTGCGAAAAGCACTGCGCGCCAGTTTTTCTGCTGCGGCGCTGTAAGCCTCGGCGAGAAGAAGCGGGATGCTCTGCACTTCCGACTGATTCTTGAACCCACGAACATAATCTTCCTGCGGAAATTGGTCCGCCGGCCGGGTTTCGTCTCCCAACAGGTCGCGCACTGTATTGTTGTATTGGCTGTGAGTGAGGCGGCTCATGAACACGGGCTGCACTTCCGGCCCCGTCACGCCGGAAAGCGAAGATTGAGAGTCGTCCACGATTGAGGATGCAGCCAAGTGCCTCACCCACAGTTGTAGGAGTCTTTCTTCCTTGCTGCCGGGCAGGATGCGCTGGCCGCCAGTGTGTTCCAACCGATTGGTAGGCTTGGTGACCAGCAGTGATCGTTCTGGATTCTTGCGATCAACCAGTGAAGCCAGCCGCGTTCCAAAGGCTTCAATATCCTCGTCAGAAGCCGATTCTGCTGGGAAATGCAGGCGAGTCGCAGAAGCGACGCCATCGTCAGCGTGACAACCGTTGCACCCTGCCTTTTGAAGCTCCGGATACAGCAATTTTGAAAAGAAACGCGGCTCGTCAGGCGTCTGGCTCAACAGCGAACCAGCAACCAGAATCGTGCAAAGACTCCCGATCGTGAAAACTCGATAGGCAGGTTTGAAAAACAATGGTTTGTCCGCAGTGTTCCGAAGGCTCTTGGTCGCCCGGCCGGAAAGGTTGACACCTTGAGCTTGACAGATTACGCCTGGTGTTCGGGATGGGTGCAGCCAGGAAACTCGTCGAGGACGGTATTGCCCACGTAGCCCAGTTCTTCGATTCCGATTTTCGAAGTGTAGAAACCATCAATCGTCATATCCTTGATGGCTTTGAAGAACTTCGCTTGGGCAGCTTCCTGGGGACCAGGATTCTTGATCTTGCTGATTTCGGTGAGGAGGCCCACCTGCTGTGCGTTCGAGAGATCAACGAAGTTCTTCTTATGCCGCTGCTTGCCTGTCTTGTCCAGCCAGACCAATCCGTCGATAAAGATTTTTTGCACTTCGAACGGCGACTCGCCAACGATGAGGTCAATGTACTCATTCACCTTGGCTTCACGGGCGCCCGGGGTTTCGTCGGTAGGAATGATCAGCGAAGCAAGTTCGGTGATCGTGACATACTGATGCCTGTTGAAGAAAGCTGCCGCTTTCGCTACGGTCTCGGCCACTCTCGGAGCACGCACATGATGTTGGTGCCCCTGAGCCGAGGCCAGATTGTTGAGAATCGGCAAGCCGGAAACGGCCCCGAGACTGACCGCGACACCTTTGATCGCGGTGCGACGGTCCACTTTCTTGTTCACTGGCATAACCACTCCTAACTAAGCAAACTCCACGGTACCGGTATGTGCTCTCTTGGCATTCATTGTATCCAAGCGCCCTAAATTGTCTATGCTTTTCTAGCGGTCCGACTGAGAGCAGAAGTCGTACAAGGTCCTCGCTTTTCCCACGCCCGGTTTGACAGTTACACAGGAATTCACTAACGTTACCAACCCATGCGACAAGGCACTGTAGGCTGGATTGAAGTCATTTGTGGCAGCATGTTCAGCGGCAAGACCGAAGAGCTGATACGGCGGCTGCGGCGCGCCCAGATCGCCCGGCAGCGTGTCCAAATTTTCAAGCCCAGGATCGACGAGCGCTATAGCGAGGACCACCTGGTTTCTCACAGCGAGATGCGGCTGAAATCAGAAGCCGTCAGTTCGGCAGACGAGATTCTGCAGAAAATTGACTGGCGGGCCGAGGTGATCGGTGTTGATGAAGCGCAGTTCTTTGACGCCAAGCTGGTGCAGGTGTGCAATCAACTGGCAGACTTAGGCAAGCGCGTTGTTGTCGCCGGGCTGGACAAGGACTATCTAGGCAAGCCATTCGAGCCAATGCCCCAATTGATGGCGATTGCTGAGTACATTGAGAAGACACTCGCTATCTGCATGAAATGCGGCAATCCGGCAAACTACACCCAAAGGCTGGTGGACAGTTCGGATCGGGTCCTGGTTGGAGCCACGGGCACGTACGAAGCACGCTGCCGCCGTTGCTTTGAGCCGGTGTTGCCCAAAGACGAGCCTGGAAGTGGACCAGCCCAGGTTTAGAAAGCGCATTCCGTCGGTCTGATTGCGGGGCCCGACGAAGTTTGTGAACTTTCCCGGTATCAGCCGTGAATTCAGGGTCATAGCATCCTCCATTAAGCAATGTCGATACTTAAAGTCGCTAAGCTGGGAAATCCCGTGCTCAGGCAGATCGCTAAGCCGGTACTTATTGTGGCCATCAAGGGTCATGAGATTCAGCGCCTCATCAAAGACATGGTCGCAACAATGCGCGAGTACGGCGGAGTCGGGTTGGCAGCTCCACAAGTTCACGAGTCCGTTCAGATCGCCGTTATTGAAGGATTGGAGGGCGCCAGACCCGATAAACAGAAGCCCACCCAGCTTCAAGTCTTGATCAATCCTGCCTTGACCGTAGTGTCCGCCGAATTGGATGAGGACTGGGAGGGCTGTCTCAGCATTCCCGATCTACGCGGCAAAGTACCGCGATACCGCGAGGTCCAGGTTCGAGCACTTGACGCGGAGGGGCAGCAAGTCGCCTTCCGTGCCGCTGGCTTTCACGCCAGAGTTATTCAGCACGAGCACGATCACTTGATTGGGAAGGTGTTCCTGGACCGGATGCGGTCGTTTGAGTCGCTGACTTTTCTAGGAGAGTTCTCGCGGTACTGGCAGGAAGAGACTAAGGAAGGATGACTGCAAAGAAAAACGGGAGAGAACCAACCTTGAACAAGGCCAATTTCTCTCCCAAAAACCAGGGAGGAGGACAGAATTTGCAGGCTAGATTCGTCGGGGAACCTTCATTAGACTAAAGCTCCATTCGGCGTGAAGAATACCTCACGCTCAAGCTTGTCCATGTATTTGTCTACAGCGATGCGCTCTTGCACTTTCTTCTCATCGTATTCCTTGAAGTTCGCAATGATCGGCGCGGACATGTACATCCAATTCTTTGAGCCGCAGCTCGAACAAGACAAATTTCCTGAAGATGAAACACCCAAGGTCCGACTGGCCTCGCAGTTCGCGCAGAATACGATACGATTCTCCAGGGCTCGCCTGACATGAAGCTGTGGTGCTTTACCAAGTTTCAGCCAGAATTTTCTCGTCATGATGTTTGTCCTTGTCTTTCCTCATCAACCCAGGCTTTAAGCTTCCCTGTTGCTTTGCTTAAAGGTTCGACAGTCTCTCTTCTATTTCCAAGACGGTCACTGTGCTCGCCATCTCATTGCACCGGTATTTTAGCAGTTCCTGCACCAAAGAATAGATATCAACTAACCCTGAAAAGTATGCCTCGCTTAAACGACTGCCCAGCTAAAACTTGACGGGTTGAAAAACTTTCTGCAAAGAACTGTGCAACCCGAACTGGCAATCCAAGAGCGAAAACCCGATAAGAACCAGACAATTGTAAGTGTCTTTTCATCTGTAATATAGATTGAGAACGAGGTCCCTGTTCGGTGCTTTCCCATCTTCCGTCAAAATGTCTTGGAATAGGTCGAACTAGGCACAGGGTGGTAAACTCTTTCCACTTCGCTGAAAGCGCCTCGGCCACCCTCCAAGCAGCCGAAACCTACGACATTCTGGACTGGTATAAAGGGAATCGCTTGGTGAGCTCCCCGATCTTTGCTTTAACTTCAGCCTGTATACCTTCCTCTTGGACCGCGTCCAGCACATCGCAGATATAGGCCCCAATTGTTTTCATTTCGGCCTCTTCCATCCCCCGGCTGGTCAATGCGGGTGTTCCCAACCGAATGCCGCTCGTCACCATTGGAGTATTGACGTCATAAGGAATGGTGTTCTTGTTCACCGTCATGCCAGCATTCTCAAGGGCCTTTTCCGCCTGCCTGCCGGTAATCCCGTTGGAAAAGACATCAACGAGCAACAAGTGATTGTCGGTTCCCCCCGAGACGATGCGATAGCCCCGAGTCTTTATGGTCTCAGCCAAGGCCCGCGCGTTCTTGACAACCTGCTGCATGTAGGACTTGTATTCAGGTTGCTGGGCTTCCAAAAAACAGACCGCTTTGGCGGCAATGATGTGCACCAGCGGCCCCCCTTGGGTCCCTGGGAAAACGGTTCGATCCAAATCTTTGGCGAAAGCCTCCTTGCAGAGAATCATCCCTCCCCGCGGACCACGCAGCGTTTTGTGAGTTGTGGTCGTGACGAAGTCGCAATGGGGCACTGGACTCGGGTGCAGCCCCGTCGCCACCAACCCGGCAATGTGCGCCATGTCGGCCATCAACAAAGAGCCTGCGCTACGAGCAGTCTTACCGATTCGTTCAAAATCGATGACACGTGGATAAGCGCTGGCACCGACGATAATCAGCTTGGGTTTGTGCTCGTGAGCCAGGCGGTCAAGTTCGTCATAGTCAATAATTTCATCCTCTTTGCGCACGCCATAAGGAACGACGCGGTACATCTTGCCGGAGAAGTTGAGAGGGTGGCCGTGGGTCAAGTGGCCACCATGCGAGAGATTCATGCCCAGAATCGTATCGCCGGGCGAGAGCACAGCCATGTAGACCGCGACATTGGCCTGGGTTCCCGAATGCGGCTGAACATTCACATGATCAGGAGAAAACAGCGCTTTGGCACGCTCGATGGCCAGGTTCTCAACGACGTCGGCATACTCGCACCCCCCGTAATAGCGCTTGCCGGGATACCCCTCGGCGTACTTGTTGGTAAAGACACTCCCCATCGCCTCAAGCACGGCTTCGCTCACAAAATTTTCCGAGGCGATGAGCTCCAGCTGTGAGGCTTGCCTCTGGGTTTCATGGCGAATCGCATCAAACACAACCGGGTCGACATTCTGCAAGGCTTGCGATGTGGCCGGGTTCGCTGTCGTTGGCATGAATTGAATGTCCCTTGTCTCTTCGGAGATTGCTCGCAGGCTGAATGGTTGCGCTAAGAATTCGCACTGAAGGCCGGAGCGCACACCCAAAACCTGCGTACGGCGTGCGTCAAAACTGCGGCATCTTACTAAAGAACCGGAGTTCTGACAATGCCTGCACCAGCCCCTTGTAGCTGCAGTGCCCCGTCCCTATTGGGTTTCAGAGAACTCTGCGATTGAAAATTTTCTTGACGCCTCGCCGCGAGATACACTACGTTAACGTTCGGCGCAATTGTTTAGCGGGGCCGGGACGCTCGGCGTTGTAGGTCAGGCTTTCGAGCCTGATGGCTTGGTTCTCCGTGACAGTCAGGCTGGAAAGCCTAACGTACCCGGGGTTCGAGTGCCGCTAAAAGATGACCATTTCGACTACGTCGTCTGACACCCTCTGGTCAGATTGCCTTAAACACTCAATCGCTGCCCGATGCGGATCGCTCTTCACCCTTTGGAGACTTCATGCGCTGGAGCCAGATGTTCATCCCGACCTTGCGGGAAGCGCCCGCCGACGCAGAAGTCCCGAGTCATATTCTCCTGTTGAGGGGGGGCTACATTCGCCAGCTCGCGGCCGGCATTTATTCCTATTTGCCCCTGGGCCAGCGCGTGATGAACAAGATCACCGGGATCATTCGCGAGGAACTGGATCGCATCGGCGCGCAGGAGTTTTATCTTCCGGCCCTTCACCCTGCCGAGATCTGGAAGGAGAGTGGACGCTGGGAAACGATGGGCCAGAACATGTTTCGACTCAAAGACCGCGCCAGTCGTGACCTGTGTCTGGGGATGACTCATGAGGAAGTTTTTACAGCCATTGCCCGAAGCGAGCTTCGTTCCTATCGCGACTTACCTCAAACCTGGTACCAGATTCAAACAAAGTTTCGGGATGAACCTCGTCCGAAGTCAGGTTTGCTCCGGGTTCGGCAGTTCACAATGAAGGATTCCTATTCCTTCGACATCGACTGGGACGGCCTCGATGTCAGCTACCAGAAACACTATGAGCTGTACTGCCGAATCTTTGACCGTTGCGGGCTGAAGTACCAGGTTGTTGAGGCTGACAGCGGCATGATGGGAGGCAGACAGTCGCACGAATTCATGGTGGTAACGGACGCGGGTGAAGACCAGATTGCCCATTGCGAATGTGGCTACGCTGCGAATCTCGAGAAAGCCACTTCCAAATTGGAATCGATCACAGACAAAGACGGACCGGCAAATCCCGAGTTAGTCTCCACGCCAGGGCAGAAAACCATCGAAGAAGTTTCTCAGTTCCTCAGCATTCAGCCCTGGCAGCAGATCAAAACGCTGGTCTACGTCGCTGCGGGAGAACCTCTCCTTGTGCTTGTGCGCGGTGATCATCAGTTGAACGAGACAAAACTCCAGTCGGCCGTGGGCGCTGAAGTTCGCCCAGCGCATTCAACTGAAATTGAGGCGGCCCTGGGAGCGTCCGCGGGCTCTCTCGGTCCGGTGGGTGTTTCCAAGCTGCGCATTCTTTCCGACCCCGCATTGCAAGGCCGGAACAATCTCATGTGCGGTGCCAACCGCGATGATTACCATTTGTCAGGGGTCACACCTGGACGGGACTATCAAGCGGAATATTTCGATCTGCGCCTGATCCGGGCAGGAGAACCGTGCGTGCAATGCGGAAAGCCACTTTCCATCAGCAAGGCTTTGGAAGTAGGCCACATCTTCAAGTTGGGAACAAAGTATTCGGAAAGCCTGGGTGCTGAGGTTCTCACCTCCGCAGGGAAACCGGTGCCCATTGTGATGGGCAGCTACGGCATTGGTCTTGAGCGAATCCTGGCCGCAGCCATTGAAGGTTCGCACGACGCGGATGGTATCTGCTGGCCAGTGTCGATCGCGCCATTTCGCTGCGTAATTTCGGTTCTGAGCAGCAAAGATGACAGCTTGGTGAAGGCAGCCGAACGAGTCTATGAAGAGTTGCAGGCTCGCGGAGTTGATGTCTTGCTCGATGACCGGGATGAACGACCGGGAGTCAAGTTCAAGGACGCCGATCTTATTGGCATTCCGTATCGCCTCAATTTTGGAAGCAAGAAATTTAAGGAAGGGAAAGTGGAGTGGGTGGAACGAGCGTCGAGAAGATCAGAAGACGTTCCGCTTGACCAGGTGATTGCAAAAGCAACCGAGTTGTTGAGCTAGGGTCCTGCTGAATGTGGAAGGCGCTGTCCCAGCGGCGACCCAGGAAGATCTGATCAACATAGCAGATCGCCGCGCGGAGCGTGCCTCCCACGTTCTCATCCGTCACAGTGCCGTACACCGGCATGAAAGGCTCTCTTGAAAACTGCTTTCACCCCCGCCAAATCACTCCACTCATCGGGCAAAGGCAACTTGGGTTGCTTGTTTAGTCTGCTGATTGTCGTGGCGCTGAGTTACCTCGGCTACAAGTTTGTGCCACACTACATGAGCAACTTCGAATTGAAAGACGCGGTCAATGAGATCGCAGTCTATCGTGCCGCCGGAACCAGAGCAGGTTCGGAGAAACAAACAATTCAGCAGGAAGTCATGGCCAAAGCCAAGGAGTTGGGAATTGTGCTTAAGCGGGAAGACATCAAGGTGAGACAGGAAGAAGAGAAAGTCTACATCACAGTGAATTACACGGTACCCGTTGATCTGCCCAACCAGGTTTATAATCTAGACTTCGAATTCACTGGACACAATTGAACCAATACTGGAGGAATGTTTGGCTACGACGCCATCCTACGGCCACTCGGCGCGAAATTGATCACGGCAGGTGACGCTTACCTGGAATCTCTTCCGTCGAACAAGCCTAGGCCGCGTTGCTCCGTTCAGCCAGCTCCACCGACTCCCCGCCCGATTTGGGTTCTTCAGGCAAGATCGACAGCGTATTGCGTTCCCCCTTCGTCGGCTCTGCTCCACGCTTATTCCGGCGTCTTTCTTTGATCAAGCCGTTTTCAATCAGAGCAGGAACCACCTGATGCAAGCTGCTGTCGAGAAGCTTCACAATTTCCAGAATCGACAGATTCTGGTTTGCAAACAGATTGCAAATGGTCATCTGCCTCTTGGTAGCGGAGTCCAAGTGGCTGAGATCCACTGGCAATTCGAACTTCTTGTTCGTCTTCTCAAACCCTTCGACCGTGTAGCTGTCGTAAAACGTGATCAGAAGGTGAGTCCAAAAGCGTCGTAGCATTTTCCCGATCATTTTCGTTATCTCCCACTCGACAGCCTGGGTTGACTCCGGAGTGCAACGATCACAACAACCCGGCTTTGCGCCCTGACTCGCTCAGAATCAATCATGCGGAAACCATTCCCGTCTTCTCGCCGGTACTAACACCAGCCGCGTACTGTTATTGAAGCAAGAGGTCTGCCATCGTCCAATCGTGCCCGCTCATCCCAATTTCTCAGCACATCCCTAGTGTGCCTCTATTCGGTCTAAGTTTCTTTGCGCCAAACAATTGCGTGGTCGCATCGGGCCTGCACAGGGACCAAATCTCCGCCTCAAGAAGTAGCTTCGCAAGCTACTCAGCCGTTCCCAAAAGTGACACCGCGGTTCTAACAAACTGAATTCTATTCGCAAGCGGCGCGAGTCTGGCAATGTCCAAATCTGTTTGGGGAAGCGCAAAGCTGTTCCATTGCAACTCAACTCGCCTCCTGGCACAGCCGGAAAAAGCGCATTCGTTCCGATTGCAACCCTGCGTTTTCATTATCCGCCAAGTAAACCCATTAGATCGCCCATGGTCGATTCAGTTCACAATGTCCATCGCAGGGGAACTATTCTGCCCAGAAGTGGAATTAATTTTCACACAGCGACTAAACGTGATTGTTTTCTGTTGCAGTTGGCCGGATTGGAACTCTGTATCTTCTTGTCGGAGCGTTAGAATCGCTCGCACTAAAGTTGGACCCTATTTCGACGATAATTTGGCTAGGAACGTGCATTATTCTTAAATTCTTAGGGTTCGCAATCAAGAGCATTTGAGCTTTGACATCGGCTTGGTTGTCTCTTAACATGGATGACAATCAACCGTCTAACGGTCAACTTTAGGTTTCGCGGAGCGAAAGTTATGAGTTCAACGGGCATGATTGGCGCAAATCAGACGAAATCCCGCGCGGACAAAGGGGTAATCCTCGTCATCGTTGCGGCGAGCTTGGTAGTTCTGCTGGGCTTCATGGGCCTCGCCATTGATTTGGGACACGCCTATAATAACAAATCGCTATTACAAAACATGGCAGATGCCTGCGCTTTAGCTGGTGGTTCTGCGCTCAATGGTGCTCCGGCCGGAATCGTCCTCGCCGAGACTCGAGCGCGCGACGCCGCTAACAGTCTCGCTAATAAGACCGAGTTCAATGGGAAGGCTGTGACCATTCCTGCATCAGCTGTGACGTTTTCAACTTCCCTCACCGGCCCATGGCTTGCGAGAGCTGCGGCCGAGGCGGTTGCTGTAGCTCCAACGATACGGTACGTGAAAGTCGATGTGCCACCGCAAGCATCAGAGGTAGTTTTCGCAAAAGTCATCCCTGGGATTCCAGCCTCTTTGAGCTTTGGCGCAGACGCCGTTGCAGGCCAACTTCCACTTCAAGAGGTCTGCCGCGGGCTGGATCCATTCTCACCAGTTAGAAGGGATAGCGGTCCCTACGCTGACGTGCCACCGAACCCCTTGGCTCTTCCAGGGGATTACGGTTACGTCAGGGGGCTCTCATACGAATTACGGCTCTCACCTGGCAGCAGCGGCAAGAACTGTGGAATGCAAGGCGTGCCAGGCAGCGTCACCGGCAACTTTGGATTTGCAGACGTCAACGGATGTGGCAACGGTACTTCCTGTCTCGTAGATTCAATTGTCAATGGTTCGACTGAAAAGTGCATTGGACCAGGGCCAACATTGGATGCAGTCCCTGGGGACCGGGGCGCCGTGATTCTTGGGGCGTTGCGGGACAGATTCGATCAAGACAACGACCTTGCAGATCGTACCAGTTTGCTTGCGTTCGAAACTGATTACCTGACCCAAACACTTGCATCAAACGGGCGCCAGCCTCACCGGAGGATGCTAAGAGTTGCATTTAACGATGGCGTCATTCCCAACGGGGCTGGAACGTACAATGTTCAAGGATTTGGCTGTTTTTTCATGGATGTTCGTCCAATAGCGAGCCCCCCGTCCAGCGCATTATGTTTGATGTTTGTCGGGGCTTGCGGCGAAACGGGGCCACCTACACCGACGGCCACCACGCCAAGCATTACCCGGCTGGTTTTGTTCAAGTAATGATTTTCCAGAGGTAAGAGTATGTGGAAGCGATCGAAATTTCGCAGTGAGAAGGGTGCAGAGCTGGTTGAATTTGCGCTCGTACTCCCGCTACTCCTGTTGCTTTGCTTGGGTGTCATCGAATTTGGGAGAGCCTATTACACCTACAACATTCTGAGCAAGGCAGTTCGCGACGGAGCGAGATATCTGTCTGCTGGAATGGTCACCTCAACCGGCACTATAAACGGCGGAACAGCGACCGAAACAAGAAACGTGGTCGTCTACGGTAACACCGCGGGTACAGGAACTAGGAAGTTACCTGATCTGTTAACAAGCCAAGTAAACCTACCTGCCACCACGGTTGTTTCCGCTTCCGAACAGTATGTCACTGTAAGTGTCAGTTATCCTTATGTTCCACTGTTTCGTGCCGTGATGCCAAACCTGACCTTGTCACCGAAGGTTACGATGATTTTCGTCGGCAGGATTGCGTTTCCAACGTCGTAGTCGGAGCTTGTACCATGAGCATCCCAACAGACTTGAGAGTTCGGTTTCACAACGAAAAGGGACAGAGCCTAGTTGAAATGGCCCTGGTCTGCATGATTTTCTTTTTCTTGCTCTTTGGGATTTTGGAATTCAGCCGTGCTTTGTACTACTACAATACGATTGTGCAAAACACACGAGCCGCTGCTCGATGGGCAGTGGTCAATGTGCTGGATAACAGTGATACTGCTGACATCACTAGTACCCAGAACATCGTGCTGTACGGTGGCCCAACAGGCTCCGGGAGTCCCATTCTTCCCGGCATGACAGCCGCCATGGTGAACGTTTCTGTGAACAACCTCGAGCTTGACACTAGCACTCCACCCAAACCGATCAGCCAAAAAATCTCGGTTACTGTCAGTGGTTACCCATTTCAATTCATCATTCCTCTGGGCCCCAACATTACCATCCCCGCTTTTGAGACCTCGCTGTTCACGGAGAGCAGGGGTATCATTCCTCCGTAACCATCAACCAACTCTGATTCAGATCTCACACTCGCTCCTAACGGTGCTTGCGGCGTGACACCTCGAAGCCGTTTTCGATCTAAGCATGAAAGTCATAATCAGTCCCTAGGCTTTGCGACTCTCGCAGCTCCTGTGCTTCTACGACGGGGCAGCTTGCTTCAGCCACCCATGCATCGGCCCATCCCACGATAATCCAATTGAATTTGAATTTCCGTTCGATTCTTTGATTGCTCCCTGCTCACCATACATGAAGGAGATCGGGCTGCTTTGCTCCCTTTGACGCCGGGCTTGGGAATTGCAGTACCTCATTGGGTTCTGAGAGCCGCAACTATTAGCGGCCTGCTTCTGTGGGTCTGCTGGTTGGCACTTTGGCAGTTCGCCACTCAGCTCATTTGTGGAAAGGTTTGAGGTAAATTTGGGAAAACATTTTCCAAGTGATGCTCAAGGAAGCTTGACCACCGTCGTTAATCTGTTGAAAGAAAGCATGAAACTCGATGTCAAGGATTTGGTTGTAAGCTTGCTTGTGATTTTGTAGTTCATTCACCCACAGGTTTTTTGCGAGCCTCTCTTGGCGGAACCCCATCACTCTGTTTGGGGTCGTTTGAAGGAAATAAAAAAAAGGAGGTCACTGTTGTCCGGTTTTCGAAGTTACTGATTTCCGTAATGCACTTGAAAAGGAGGATCCAGATGGGTCTAAGAACGCAGTATGAAGGAATATCACGTGTCTCCCTATTCGGGGCGTTGCTGGCGCTGAGCTTGGTTTATGCTACCCCAGCCAACGCGGATGCGATCATCACCTTTGGGGATGTGTCTCTCGGTGTGAACGACTTGGGTCACCTTAACGTAGCCAATGGTACGGGCGGCGTGACCTTGACCAGCCTCAACAGCAGTTCTATTGGGTTGTATTATCTGCCGGTTCTGGGTGACGGGACAGCACAGGTTGTCTGTGCGGAGGGCTATGGTGTTTCCGCAAACGGGATAGTTGGCTTTGCCGACATCGACAGCGGCGGGATCTCCAACCTCACCTCAGACAGCTTCACATCGACAGCCTCAACCGCAGTGGCCGTGGCTCATCTGACGTCACTCGCGGGACTCAGTATCACGCACGATTATCACCCCTCTTCCGCGGCTGGTTTGTTTGAAGCGACCGTGACCCTGACCAACACGACGGGCACTGACATGACAGACCTGCGTTATAGCCGTTCGATGGATTGGGACATTCCTCCAACCACATTCAATGAGTTTGTGACAATTGGCGGAATTCCTGCCGCAAACTTGTTGTACTCCAGTGACCAAGGCTTCGGTACTCCGAATCCATTGATCAACCCAGGCTTTATCCTGGGAGGAACGGAGAACGCGAACTTCAGCGATAGTGGTCCCACCGACCACGGGGCTTTCTTCACGTTCGGCTTTGGAGGTTTGGCGGCCGGAGCTTCCCAGACATTCACTATCTTCTACGGAGCTGCGCCGACTGAAGCCGCCGCCTTTGCGGCCCTCGGCTCTGTGGGTGCGGAGGTCTATTCTTTTGGACAAAGTAGCGGCGCGGGCGGTGCCGCCGAAGGTACGCCGGCAACCTTCATCTTCGGCTTCAAGGGTGTGGGCGGTGTTCCAGTTCCACCGCCCACTTCAGTTCCTGAACCAGCATCCTTGGTTCTCTTAGGCTCCGGGTTAGCAGTGATTGGATTGTGGAAACGAAAAACGAGATAGCATCTGTTCCGAAAGTCCTTCCCCCTTTCGATCTAGGTTTGTTTGCGAAGGATCGAAAGGGGGTTTGTGTTTCTGTGTATAATGTTTTTCTATGATGCCAAACCTCTCCTTAGCATTGCGTTGGCCGTTAGTGGTCTGTCTGGTTGTCGCCCTGTCTGCCGGACTACACTTCGCTGACACGATTTCCACGATCAAGTCCAACCCTGGAACTCCTGCCGAGCTCGAATATAACAAAGCTGTAAGCAGTTTCTCGACCGGTGACCTTCATACGGCTGAGGTTCTGTTTAAGAAGAGCCTGCAACTGGATCCAGGGCTAGTGGCTTCACTCATTGGACTTTCTGAAGTGTCAAGCCAGCTGAAGCAGTGGAAGATCTCCGAAGGCTACCTGAAGAGGGCTCTCGAACTGGCTCCAAGCCTTCCCCAGGTTCACCGAGCTTGGGGACGTTTTCTGTATGCGCAGAAGAGAGTGAACGAAGCAGAATCTGCCCTAAAGAAGGCCACCGCGCTGGATTCGAAATTCGTAGGCGCCTGGATCGATTTAGGGGATCTTTACGTGATGGGCTTGAACAAACCAGAAGACGGGGTCAAGGCTTACCGCTCTCTGTTGGCGATTGATCCCAATCACGGAGGCGCCCATTTTGCCTTGGGTGTAGCCTTGTCGCGTCTGGGCAAGGCATCGGAGGCGGAGCGAGAACTGCAGGCTGCCGCGGTCTTGTCCCCAAACAATCCAATGCCGCCACATGCATTAGGACGGCTTTATGCGGACCAAAAGGAATATGGCAAGGCTTTGGCGGCGTTCGGCGGGGCCCTAAAAGTAGATCCTGGATTCGTTCAGGCCCGCTTGGATAGCGGTGACATCTATGTGACGAAGGGCGAATACGACAAAGCAATCAGTGAGTACGTTGCGGTTTCCAAGAGTGCTTCTCCAGCCAATGCAGTCGGGCTGGTCAGAATCGGGATGCTTGAACAAAAGCGCGGGCGCCAGTCCGAAGCCGAACAGGCATATCTTGATGCTATTAAGAGCAACCCAAAGCTAGCCATCGCTTACAATAACTTGGCCTGGATGATGGCGGACCGCAAAATCAGGCTCGATGATGCGCTCAAGTGGGCCAAGCAGAGCACGGAACTCGCCCCAAACGCCCCTCAATTTCAGGACACTTTGGGGTGGGTCCACAGAGCACGCGGCGAGTTGAACAGATCCGTTCAGGTGCTGGAACGCGCCGCAGCAAATCCGCAAGCGCAGGCGGAGGTGAGCTACCACTTGGGTGTTGTCTATGCTGAAAAGGGAATGAATCAAAAAGCCATGCAATCGCTGAGGAAAGCCCTATCCAAAGGCGAATTCCCCGGGGCCAAAGACGCCAAACTGCGTTTGGAAAAGCTCTCGCGATAAAAATAAAACTAGCGGCGGCAATACTTTGTAGGAACACTAACGACGGCAACCATGAGCGTACTGTTCTTGGGGGTCTGCTGGCTGCCAGTTCGGCTCCCAGCATTCCAATTTCAGCGGATTCCTTCTCTGGATTTTGGTTGTGCTGGCCGCTCTAAAGCTTAATTAGGTCTGTCTCAGGAGCGACGGCACGGAGCAGCTCAGAGAGCTTCTGCACAGTAGGCACAGACGTTCCACGCTCGTAGCGAGCACAGACGCGTTACGCGACTCTCCCAGCCGCTTGGCCGCCTCGGCCAGCAATAGTCCCCTTCGTTCCCACTGCCGGCGCAGCAACAAGCTTATGAGGGTTCGCGTGTCGGTACAACTCGCTTCAAAGTCTGTCCCTTTGCCTAGGTGAATCTGCACTCTGAATCGAGGGCGGTTAGCCAGACTTTCGGGCAGGTCTGCAGCCATGGCCAACGCTTGGAGCTGTGAAAAAATCCCGATTGGCGTCACTTCGGGAGGGCGAGCTTGGGTCATCTCGTCGCATGCAGAACCTTGCCAGCCAGAACTTCCCGTCGTTGTCCGTCATTCCCGCGCAAGCAGGAATCCAGTATTGGTTTCGGCACGCCACACCCTCTCTCCAAAGGCGCTCGGGTTCGCGCTTTCCTAGGAACGATGCCGGGGACGGACTGTGGGTCGAGGCTGACTGGTCAGAGTTCTGCTCGATTGCCAGAGGCCTGCTCCAACATTGAAACCGTCGATGCGCCAGGACAAGAGTTGCGCGCTTAATATTCCAGCGTAGGGTGCGTTGCGCTTTTCAACGCACCAATCATCGATCGAAAGTGGTGCGTCGAAAAAAACGACGCACCCTACAGGGATGATCGGCAGCGCGAGCAGAATCTCATGGCAGTCGCGTGGTCTGATGCGCCACGAGGCTCCATTTTCCGCCTTGTTTCACCCAGACATGCAAGAGCCGTAAACGGTTGTTGAAAGGCTGGCCTTTCGTCGAACCGGTCATGACGACTTTCGTTGCAACCACAGCCATGTTTCCGTAGGTCCGGATCACCGGCGCTTCGTATTCTATGGCGTCATACTTTTGGTTCCCGCTCGTAACGGCAGCAATGTACTGGCTCTTGTCTTCAACCAGACCCGTTGAGTGCGTGTAAACCAGTTCCTTGGCAAGAATTTCTCCCATCGCTCTGCGATCCTGGTTTTTGACCGCAGCAATCCATTTCTGTTCCGACTGCTTTATCTCATCCTCCGTGTTTTTCTGCGCCTGAAGTTGGGTCGATGAAAAGCAACAAACCATCCAGAGAGGGAGGGCTAATCGCAGCAGGTTAGACATGATTTTTGAGCCTCCTTAGATTTTATATGGGCGACAGGGCAGGTTCAGGGTTCCAAAACAACAGCTTCCTCTGCGAGAGCCTGTCATGACTGGGGCGGTGATAAGCGGACACGCACACGATCCTTAGTCACCACGATCAAGGCTCCTTGTTCGACCGCGGCCAGATACTTTTCAAGCAGCTCACGCATGGCCTCAACTCTGCTCGCCTGCCATTGATCGGTAGGCAAACACCAAACATGCCTGGATATCCTCGGGCTGCAGAAGAGGATACTCCTGCAGTATCCTTTCTGGTGTATCTCCAGCCGCAAGCATTCCCAGAACCTGTTCGACAGCAATTCTCATCCCACGGATGATCGGCTTGCCACCGAAGATCTTCGGATTCACTTGCACGCGGTCGAGTAATTCAGTTTCCACAAGCTACGCTCCTAACTCAGGCGGCTGGTAGTTGTTTAGCGGAGCACCAGCTCTGTTCCCCGTAGGTCAGACTTTCGAGCTTGACTCCGCGACTCTTCGTGGCAACGGGGTCAGGCTGGAAAGTCTGACCAGGGGCGGCTCATAGAGCCGCCTCTACAACCCATACTCCCAGCCAAATAGTGTAGTGGCAGTTCTGCGAACCGCCAGCCCACGGGCTGAAAGCGCGTACTACGTAGCATGGGCATCTTGCCCATGGGGGCAAAATGTAGAAACTCCAGGGTCAGGCTGGAAAGCCTGACCTACAACTAAACAATCACCCCGACCCTTTCGCCTTCGCCTAAATGCCTTTCGCCTTGAATTTCAGTTCTTCGGGTACATCATCGTCAAAGGATCAGGCAGCGGGATTCGCCGAATCTCGCCGGACCTGGAAAACTTGTTCAAGCTGAACTCAGGTTTATCGGGGTTTCCCTTCAGTATCTCATCCACATTGCCGACTGCCAGAATCACTAGCTTGTCCGGAGCAAGGTACTTCCTGGCCACTCGCAACACATCATCCGCCGTCACAGCGCGGATCTTGTCGCGGTAGGTGTCCCAGAATTCCGGTTTTCGTTTAGTGTATTCATCGTTGGCGAAGGTCCCGACAATGGCTCCTGCCGTGGCAAAATATCGCGGAAAAACTTCGACAGCCGAATTGATTGACGTCTCCAATTCTTCCTGTGTGACTCTCTGAGTTCGAATTTTCTCAATCTCCTCCAGGACGATGGCCGTGGCCTGCGCAACGGTAGGACTTTTCGACTGAAAACTCGCCTGAAAAATGCCGTCGTAGTAAACGCCAAAGCCATAGTCGGAGCCGGCGCTGTAGGCAAGACCCTCATCCGAACGCACGCGCGACATGATGCGCGAGGTAAATCCGCCACCACCCAGAATGTCGTCCATGACGGTCAGCGCATAGTAATCCGGATTGTCGCGCATCGTCCCGAGATGGCCCATCGAGACGCGGCCCTGGTTGACGTCACTCTTGTTCACCATGTAGACGCCCGGCTGAGGCGTGTGCACAGGCTTGGGGACCGCTGGCACGCTCGTCGTGAGAGCGGGCCAACCCTGGAACATCTTCTCCAAGCGCGAGATCATTTCCGCCGTCTTGAAATCGCCGGAGACCGCCAGGATGAATCCTCCGGGATGATAGGTCTTCTGGTGAAAATCGATCAGATCCTGCCGTGTGATGGACTCGATGGAAGCCTTGGTTGTCGGGATTGTCGAGAAATGCTGATCGCCGCGCAGCAGGCGTCCCCATTCGCGCGCCTGAATTCCTTCCGTCTTATCGTTGCGCCGTTCCATCGCTTGGAGAACCTGGTTCTTGTAAAGATCGATGCGGTCTTGCTGAAACCCAGGGGTCTTGAGCATGCTGGCAAACAGGTCCAAAGCTTTGTCGAGGTCTTTGCTCAGGCAGTTGAGATTCGCCGTGCCCTGCGTGTCTCCCACACCGCTACTGATCGTCGCGGCTAAAAAATCAACTTCCTCGTCAAACTTGTCGGGTGGCAGCAAGGTTGTGCCTCCGGCCCGAAGCTGGCTTCCCAGCATGCCGCCCAACCCCTCTTTGCCTTTCGGGTCCAGATAGCTGCCGGTGCGAACCAGCACGGACACGTTAACGAGAGGAAAATCGTGGTCCTCAGCCAGGAAGGCTACAACTCCGTTGGCCAGGACGCGGCGATAAGTCGCCGCCTTGGGCGGACTGTAACTGAGCTTGAGATATTTGAGTTCGCGTGGATGCGAGGGAATGCCGTTCCCACTGGATGGCGCCTGGCTATACAGCGCCGTCACAAGTCCCGTCCAAAGGAGCAGCCTGAGGCCCCACCGCCGAATGGATGTTCGTTGCCCCATTGTCATTTTCCTCCCTCGAGCGCTTGCAGGCGTGTCTCCAGAATCTTTCGCATGGATTGGATCATGTCCTGTTTGTCGGCAGGCGCCTGGCCTGCTTGCTGCTCCATTTGCTGCAGGAACTGCTGCACCTGCTCCTTCTTCAATTGCCCAGCCATTGTTTTCATCTGTTGCACCTGCTGCTTCTCCTGGTCGTCCAATCCTTTCAGGAGCGGATCGTCTGTTCCTCCAGCATCTGTCTTCTTCGTGTAATAAATCGCGACAACCCGGTTCTGCGGCGTGAAGTAAGCGTTGGTCACGCGCTGGATATCCGCTGCGGTGACGGCCTGAAACAGCTTGGGGTCGGTGTTGATATGCGGCCAGCCTCGGCCGGAATCGCGAATCAGGAGTTGCAGCATCAGGTTGAAACTGCTCTGCAGGCGTCTGAAATCCTGCGCGGCGTTCTGGTTCTTAACTTTTTGCAGCTCCCTTTCACTCACCGGCTCCTTTTTCAGTTTCTCGATCTCTTGGTAGATTGCGGCTTCCACTTCTTCGGGCGTCTTTCCCGGCTTCGCCACACCGCGGAGCTCAAAGTACCCTTCATACTTGCGACCCTCAACGCCCGCTGAGGCAGCGTTGGCCATCCCTTGTTCCAGAACCAGCGACTTGTACAAGCGGCCCGTCCTACCGTTCAGCAAGTCGGCAAGAATCGCCAAAGCAGGTTCATCCTTGTGGCCGTCAGCCACCGAGTGGTAACGAATCACCGCTTCCGGATTGGTTTCGGCATAGGCCACCATTCGGACGTCAGCCTGTTGTTTCATCTCGCTGGTTCGCACAGATTCGGGTTCTCTCGGCCCGCGCTTCAATCGACCGAAGTACCGCTTCGCCAGTTCTATGGCTTGTTTCGGTTCAAAGTCTCCCACCAAGGCGGCGGTCAGGTTGTTGGGCGCGTAGTTCACATCGAAATAGGCTTTAGCCTCTTCGCGCGTAATGCCGTCCAAGTCGCTGGGCCAGCCCACCACTGGCCAGCCGTAAGGCGACGACTGCCAGAACAACGATTCGAACTGCTCTTGAAACTTTCCGGTCGGCGTGCTTTCGGTGCGCAGGCGCCGCTCTTCCCGCACCACATCGCGTTCCGAGTAGAACTCCCGAAAGACCGGACTGGACAACCGATCGGACTCCATCCAAAACCAAAGCTCCAGTTTGTTGGCGGGAACGTTGATGAAGTACACCGTAAAGTCCTCGCTGGTGCCAGCGTTCATGCCGGAACCGCCCGCCGTTGTGTAAACCCGGTCGAACTCATCCTTCACAATCAGGTCCTTCTGGCGTTTCAGCATCTTCTCGTATTCCGCCAGCAACTCTCGGTGACGGGCGCTGCGGTTCTTGGGATCGAGGATATCCTCCACTTCTCCAAGCCGCTGCCGCTGGATGAGCAGCAACTCC
>Ga0163150_10003383_pt1 | contig 22535 bp, 18 predicted proteins | sample OliLakLV19P2IB_FD_148628 | JGI IMG/M metagenome (GOLD analysis project Ga0163150, IMG submission 148628) | Freshwater microbial mat bacterial communities from Lake Vanda, McMurdo Dry Valleys, Antarctica - Oligotrophic Lake LV.19.P2.IB | ecosystem: Environmental > Aquatic > Freshwater > Lake >...
ATGCCTTAAAAGTGCTCGCCAATCGCCTCAAGGTGGCGCCCCGTGTTCATTTCATGGGACAGATAAGCCACGCAGATATGCCTTCTGCACTTCTCGCCTGCGACATCTTCATACGCCCTTCGCGCTCTGAAGGTATGGGTAACTCCTTTGTGGAGGCCATGGCCGCAGGACTTCCGGTCATCGCAACCCAGGAGGGAGGCATTGCTGACTTCCTCTTTGATGCGAAGCGTAATCCGGAGAAGGAGACGACGGGATGGGCGGTGGATGCCGATGCTCCTGAGCAGGTAGCGGAGGTAGTGAAGGAGATTCTTGGAAATCCCGAGCAGGTAACGAAGGTGATTGCGACTGCACGAAGGATGGCAGTTGAGAAATACGATTGGGGTATTATTGCGCGTGGTATGAAGACACTCTTTGCGACGTTGCTAAAAATATGAAGCGTGTCGCTGTTGTTGGAGGAGGAATATTCGGCACCACTGCCGCAATTTATGCGGCGCGTGCCGGGCACGAGGTGCATCTTTTTGAAGCAGGGAAGGACCTGCTCATGGCAGCCTCGGGAATTAACCAATACCGCCTGCATCGCGGGTATCACTACCCTCGCAGTTCGCAGACCGCACGCTCAGTCTTAGAAGCAGAGAAATCGTTTATAGAAGAGTACGGAGCAGCAATCCTCAGTGGAGGCAGGCATCTATATGCAATCGCGAAAGAGAGAAGTCTGGTCACGGGAGAAGAATTTCTTTCGTTTTGTGACGAGCACACCCTTTCGTACAAAAAGGTGGAGGCGCCGGAGCTGGTGAATCCAGACATGGTGGAGTTCGTGGTTGAGGTGCCAGAAACGCGGTTTGACCCAGACCTCTTACGCGACGAGGTTCATCGCAACGTAGAAGCGGCGGGCGTCGTCCTGCACCTTAATACACGGGCAGATGCAGCGACAGTCGAATCCTTTGACAAGGTCATCATCGCCGCATACGCAAACATGAACTGCCTCTTTTCTGAACTCGGCTATGGGGGCGAGCCGTATCAGTTCGAGATATGCGAGAAGCCAGTGGTCACGTTGCCGGAAGCGTTCTCACAGACTGACTTGGTGATAATGGACGGTCCATTCATGTGTGTGGATCCGCTCGGTACCAGTGGTCGCTACGTGCTCGGAAACGTCGTGCACGCGATTCACGCGACCAATGTCGGCACGGCACCCGTGATACCCGCTGCCCTTGCTGCCCTGCTTAACGCAGGGATTGTTGAGAATCCAGACATTACTAGGTTCAATGAGTTCATCCAGAGTGGCTCCGCCTTCATTCCAATGCTCAAAGAAGCACGGCACGTAGGCTCTATGTTTACAATCCGTACGGTCCTCCCCAAGATGGAGTCGACCGACGCTCGACCGACGCTCGTCAGTGTCGTGGACCAGAAGTTCATCAAAATCTTCTCCGGAAAGATTGGCAACTGCGTACTCGCGGCGAAAGAAGCGTTGGCGCTTATCTAGCGCTGCAGCATCTCATGCATCAATAGCACCTGAACCCCACTATACGGATCTGGGAGCGGTGCTGTCCCCGCTGAGGCAGCGACGAACACCTGCACCTCTTTCTGTAGTGGGGGAGTAGCATCTTCAAATAGGATTTTCTCGCCTTCAAGTAACTGAGAACCGTTCCATACAAGATTGCGGTCATCAGCGGTGGTGACGGTAATGAGGTGTTCTTTTTTCTCTGTCGCACGATTTATAAAGGAATGTACCTCAGTCTTCGGATAGGTAAGGTGCACTTCCAAACTGTCGCAGGCGCTCTCTACTCCAGTGCCCTCCGTGAGCGTTCCGTTCACAGGCATACCGAGGAGATTGTAGGCAATTGAAAGGTGATGAGTAAGAAGGTTTAGTTCGATAGGTTCGCTAAAGGTTCCGTACTTGTTCCAAACGAGCGTGACGTCCTTTGGAGGAGTTTCGGCAAGCACTTTCTTCAATTCCTGGTACACCGGATGATGCGTGAATATATAACCAGTCATGAGTACCAACCCCTTATCCTTGGCTAGTTGCGCAAGTTCTCTCGCTTCGGCTGAAGTTTCTGCAAGCGGCTTCTCGACGAACACATGCTTGCCGGCCAGTAGGAATGTGCGTGCGAGCATGGCGTGTGTCAGGATAGGAGTCGCGATTACTACCGCCGTAATCGACGCATCAGCGCATATTTCCTCGACGCCCATGCGACGAGCGGCTGGGATATGCTCTTTTGCCCAGGCGTCGTTTTCCCCGATATCAGAGGAAGCGTACGCGACCAGGCTGCTTGCAACGTTGAGCTCTTGAGCTAAGTTCTTACCCCAGCGACCGATACCTATAATTGCCGTTTTGACCTGAGGGCTCTCCATCCACTACACTATGAAAGACATGGGCACCAAAGGCAACCTGCCACGCGTTCTGCTCGTCTCGGGCATCTTCTTCCCAGACGTCGGTGGCCCAGCAACGCATGTGCGCAAGATTGCCGAACACTTTGCCGCACTTGGCTGGACCACCACCGTCGTTGCGTTCGGGGAGCCACACCCTACAAGCGAGAGCTATCGCGTGATACGGGTGAGTCGTCGATTGCCAAAACCCATCTCGTGGTTGCTGTACGCATGGACCATCGTTAGAGAAGTATTCCAGCATGATGTTATCTATGCGTTTGATTTAACGACTGCAGGGTTCCCGAGTGCAATAATGAGCCAGCTTACTGGCAAGCCATTCTTGCTTCGCATTGGCGGGGATCCGATATGGGAGCGGGTAGTTGAGCATGGGAAGCGATTTCTTCCAATGCGTGCGTACTATGAACAGTCTCTCTTCCGTACAGACAAACCATTTCTGTATGAAGTAATTCGGTATGTGGTGCAATCAGCGACGCGCGTCGTGACGTACTCGGAATTTCTCCGTAGCATCTACGTTACTTTTTATGATGTGCCTGCAGAGCGCATCGCTATCATCCGCAACCCGTTCCCAGTGCGCAGCACCTCGTCTGCCGAAAAGGACACGGTCACATTCGTGTTCGCGGGCAGGTTCGTTTCGTATAAGAACCTTGAGCGTGTAGTACGCATATTCGGACGTCTCAGTCAGGAGCACTCGGAAGCGAGACTCCTTTTGGTAGGGGAGGGGCCGGAAGAGGCAGCGCTCAAAGGCCTGGCTGCGCCCTATGGTGACCGTATCAGCATGCGCCCGTCATTGGCCCAACAGGAGCTCTTTGCGGCGATGCGAGGCGCTTCGGTCGCCCTTGCCCCTGCGCTCACCGAATTCAATCCCAATTTTATACTCGAGTCCCTTGCTCTCGGGAAGCCTGCGCTCATCAGCCGGGACAATGGGCTTTCCGTTGAGTTGCCAGGGGAGTTTCAGTTCAACCCGCTTGACGATGATTCGTTGCATGACGCTATGAAGCGTATGTTGTCGTCTGCGCTTTACGCTGAAGCTGTAGCCTCCGTCGCTTCTCTCCCGCTGTCTGGTACATGGGAGGAGGTCGTGCGCTTCCATGAAGCCTTAGTAGTAGCGTCCGTGCGTACTTCCACATGAAAGTCCTCTTCATTTCCAACGACTCGGCGCTTTTCAAAGAACATAGTGACGTGCGTGCCCGCATGCGTGCATACGCTGCAGTGATTGGAGAGCTGCACATTGTCTGCGCAACAGACCACTTCGGTACAGAAGAGGATGGACCACTTACGCTTCATGGCGTTCTGGCCCCACGTCTTCTTCGTGCAAATGTGTTGGCGGGGAAGACGCGCGAGCTTATACAGAAGTTTGGTATTGAAATCGTCTCAGCACAGGACCCGTTTGAGCACGGTTGGGCAGCGATGAAGGGAGTGGAGGGCACCACTGCAAAACTCCACATCCAGGTGCACACTGATTTTCTTTCCCCTTGGTTCTTGCGCAGCGGGAACTGGCGCTCTCCCAAGGTCTCGCCACCATTTTTAAACCGCATACGTCGACATTTGGCCGACCAGGTCCTTCCAAGAGCTCACGGTATCCGGGTGGTCTCAAACAGGGTCAAGGAGTCCCTCACGAAGCGCTATGGCAACCGGATCAAGGTTCCTACAGTTATACCCATAGGTGCGGGGACTGAGCTGCCTCCTGCGGTACCGTTGCCGTCCCACAGCTTCAGTTTCGCCCTTATTACGGTTGGGCGGCTTGAGCCTGAGAAGCGCATTGAGGACATTCTTTACGCGCTCGCCCGGGTTGGGTACGAGTACCAGACGGTGGGACTTGTGATTGTGGGAGACGGCAGCGAACGGGGGAGGCTTGAGCGCATTGTGAAGCGATTGGGACTTACCGAGCGTGTGCTATTCGCCGGATGGCAGGAAGGGAAGGCGTGGGGCATGATGCGAAGTGCGCAGGCGTACATCCAGGCAAGTGCATACGAAGGCTACGGCCGCACCTTAATTGAAGCTGCGCTCGCTGGAATTCCTATTATCACGACGGATGTAGGAATTGTAGGAGACGTACTTGTGGGGTATGAGGATATACTCTCAGCTCCGGTAGGAGACCCAGCAGCACTTGCCACTCACATTAAAGGACTAGTAAATGACCATCAGGCACGCAAGACATTCACAATGAATGCAGAGATGAAGGCTAAGGAGCATCTGGCAGGCATTGGGAGCCTCCCCGCGAGGATTGCGGACGACCTTGCTCACACACTGACTTACGGGTAATACTCTATTTATGACTGAGAACGGCAGAAACTATTTTGGTACTGATGGCGTCCGAGGACGTGTTGGCGAGGCGCCGCTCACGGCGGACTTTGCGCTCAGGCTCGCTAACGCCGCTGCACGCGTGCTCGCACCTAAGGGAGGTCGTGCGCTCATTGGGAAGGACACACGTCTTTCAGGCTACATGTTCGAGTCAGCACTTGAAGCTGGGTTTGTAGCCGCAGGAGTGGATGTCATGCTCATCGGCCCGCTCCCAACTCCAGGGATTGCGTACATGGCGCGGCACTTCGGCTGTGATTTTGGTGTGGTCATCAGCGCCTCGCATAACCGTTACGACGATAACGGGATTAAGTTCTTCGATAAGAACGGAGAGAAGCTTTCCGATGAACTCGAACAGAAGATTGAAGCACTTCTTGCTGAGGATCCTATTACGGTGAAGTCCGAGGACCTTGGGCGCGCTACACGTGTAGACAAGGATCGCGTGGTGTACCAGAAGTTCTGTGAGTCTACCGTTCCAGGCCTCGACCTCACTGGCATGAAGCTTGTCATTGATTGTGGCAACGGCGCAGCGTTCAAGGTAGGGCCGCGTGTCTTCTCAGATCTTGGGGCAGAAGTGATTCCCATTGGAACTGCGCCTAACGGCATAAATATTAATGATGGTTGCGGTGCGACGTCTCCGGAACTCATGCAGCTTTTGACGAAGGACGCGAAGGCTGTTGCCGGTATTGCTTTTGATGGCGATGGTGACCGCCTCATCATGTCGGACGCCGAGGGCACTCGCGTCGATGGAGACCAACTCCTTTATATACTTGCACTTGCTAAGCAGGCAGACGGCACCCTTACGGGCCCCGTTGTTGGCACCCTCATGACTAACCTTGGGCTTGAGCTCGCGCTCGCTGAGAAGGGAATTGCGTTCAGGCGGGCGAAGGTGGGGGATCGTTATGTGCTCGACATGCTCCATACGGAAGGGGGAACGCTCGGCGGGGAAGCGTCAGGGCACATGCTTATTCTTGATAAGACAACGACCGGTGATGCCATCGTTGCTGCTCTCCAAGTGCTCTCGGTGATGAAGAAGACAGGGAAGAGTCTCACGGAGCTTGTGGGGGCAATGCAGAAGTTCCCACAGGTACTTTTGAATGTGGAAGTGAAGGAGCGGTTTGATCCACAGACAGTTCCTGCGATTGCTGATGCTGTAAAGAATGCAGAAGGAGTCCTCGGTCGTGAAGGGCGTGTGGTCTTGCGTGCTTCTGGCACGGAACCCTTGATTCGAGTGATGGTCGAGGCGAGAGAGGAGAATGTTGCGAAGACTCAGGCGGATGCGATTGCTGACGCGGTTCGTGCAGCAGCATGAGACTCCTCATTGTTACACAGGCGGTAGATGTACATGACCCCCTTCTGGGGTTCTTTCATCGATGGATTCAAGAGTTTGCGAAACAGGTCGAGCACGTTGAAGTCATTTGCTTGCGAGAAGGTGAACATGCGCTTCCAGAAAATGTGCGTGTGCATGCGCTCGGAAAAGGAAAGCTACTTCGTGCCGTACGCTTCCTTGGTCTTGTGTTCTCGCTGCGTCGTAAATACGATGCAGTCTTTGTGCACATGAATCCTGAGTATGTCGTGCTCGCTGGAAAGTTCTGGCGCTTTGCAGGGAAGCGCATTGGACTCTGGTACACCCACAAGAATGTAGATACGAAGCTACGAATCGCAGAAGCACTTACACATCATGTATTTACAGCATCGAAGGAAAGCTTCCGGCTCATCTCAAAGAAGCTACACGTGATGGGACATGGTATTGATACAGACTTCTTTATGCCAAGCGACAAGGTGCGCGAAGAGCATCTTCTTTCTGTGGGTCGTCTTATGCCAAGTAAGCGACATGATCTTGCGATACGAACAGCGGTTACAGCAGGAAGGCCGCTACGCATCATTGGGGAAGGACCAGAGCATGCGAGTCTTGAGGCACTCGCAAAAGACGTGGGCGCTTCAGTAATGTTTCTTGGAGCTTTGACTCAGGACGCCGTCCGGAATGAATATCAGAGTGCGCACACGCTCCTCCATACAAGCGAGACCGGTAGCCTCGACAAGGTGGTGCTCGAAGCTCTTGCGTGCGGTACCCCAGTCGTCACAACGAGCGAAGCCTATCCGGATGCCCCTGTGTCCCACAGCCCAGCTGAGCCGTCTGCGCTCACCAACGCACTCGACGTCTCTACAGATGCTTCAGAGCGAGTAGCCTACGTTTGTCAGCACCACTCGCTCCCCAAACTGGTTCCAGCGATTCTGGCCGTGTATTCTCTATAAATAAGGTATGACTGACGCACACACATTCTATACAGAGCAGGTGGGAGAAGCGGTTGCCGGCGACTATGAAGCTGCACGCTGGAATACCTCCCCCCTTAAACGTGCCCAGTACGATATGACGAAAGAGGCAATTACACGCCATGCGCTCCCACTCTTTTCATCAGTGCCAAGTATTCTTGAGGTTGGTCCGGGTCCGGGAACGTGGACAAAACTTCTCATTAAGGAAAATCCAAAGGCGTCCCTTACACTTGTTGATCTTTCAAAAGATATGCTTGGCATGGCGCGTGAAGCGCTCATAGGGAACTCACAGATTTCTTTTGTTGAGAGCGATTTTCTCGCGTTTCCAACCAATGCGCAGTATGGTGGTTTCTTCTCTTCGCGTGCAATTGAATACTTTGATTATAAGAAAGCGGCAACGCATGTTGCCGCACTACTTATGCCTGGTGCGCCAGGCGTCATCATTACGAAAACGCCAAAACCGCTCTTCGATTTCCTCAAAAATCGTAGTTCGGGAATGCACACCACACAAATAGCACCGAGCGCGCTTACTAATGTACTTCGCTCTGAAGGATTCCTCGTTCGCAAGGTACGTATCGCTACCGCAACTGTCCCAGGCTTGGGAAGCCGAACGCTTAATATGCTCATGTTCCGCTTCCTCACAACTCTTCCGTTACCGCTCCTGTCTGTTTTCTCCGAGTCCTATATGGTCGTGTTCGAGAAGCCACGCACATGATTATTGAGCTTGTTGGCTTGCCTGGGGGAGGAAAAACAACTCTTGCAGAAAGGCTTGCTGATCGTGGAGCACTGATAGTGAAGCCCCCCAAGGGCTTTCGTCTCCTCTTTGAATCGTTTCGGTTCACGCTACGCAAACCCGTACACTTCTTCCGTATTCTTACGGAAACGATGAGGATAGTACCGAAGCATCTTCGCTACTCACTCTTTGTAAATCTAGTACTTGTGCATGCGGCCAAACAAGAGATTGCATTTCGATGGACGCAAAAGGGAAGGACAGCGGTCATCGACCAGGGGTTCTTTCAGAACTCCCTTGCCGCTTTTAGAGAAGCTCCTACAGATGCTGCACTTGAAGCGTATTTGCGCATACTGCCCACACCCGACGTGTTGCTGAATGTGTGTGTCTCTCAGGAAGAGCGAGAACGTCAACTTACGGTGCGTGGTAGACGACCTCGGCAAGAGTATGGAAAAGAGGAAATGGAGCGTTTTGAGAAGGTTGCAATCGAGACGGCACCACGCCTTGAGTCTGTCCTGACTCGTATGGGAGTGCCGCATCACAGTGGTTCAGTTGCTGAGCTTTCTGGCATCGCTCTCCCAGAAGGAGGACTCTTTCGTGCTCAGCCTGTTCGCCAAGTCCTAAAGAAGATTTCATACGGCATTCTTTGGATGCTGCGTGCTTTTGTATCAGGCCGTCGTGAGTCGGTTGTGCTCATGTACCACGCCGTTGAGTACTCTTCGTGGCGACTTGCGGTCACTCCTCGAAACTTTGAGAAGCAGATGTTCTATTTACGACAGCGGAATCTGGCGGCACCATTGCGTGACCTGGTTGAAGGGGTCGCGCCACCGCACGCCGTAGCGGTAACGTTCGATGATGGGTACTGCGACCTTCTTACGGTGGTGCTGCCCCTCATCACGAAGTACCAGATTCCCATAACAGTATTTGTCGCGAGTGATTTGTCTGCAAAGACCGATCGTCAAGGACGTGCGCGCCTCAGCGCAGAGGAATTAAAGTTTCTCTCCACTTCTCCGCTCGTTTCTATTGAGTCGCATGCAAAGACACACACCAAGTTCACTGAATTATCCGCCGCAGATGCGGCACGAGAAGCTGCCGAATCTGCTGACGAACTTGAACGAATGGTCGGTAAGAGGCCGGAGTTCTTCGCCTACCCATTCGGCGCTCGCAATATGGAGACCGATCGGATTGTAGAGGATGCGGGGTATAGCGCGGCATTTGGGATTACCGACGGGCTAGTGAGCCCAAGCTCTCCACGCTTTGCACTTCCACGAGTGCAGGTGGACGCAACTACCACTCCGTTCTTGTTCAGAGCTCGTATCACCCGTGCAGTTGCTTGGCATCGTCGCCTTTTCCGTCCATGAGCAATTCCACCCGTATACCCTGCACGATAGGTCTTCTCACTTTCAATAGTGAGGAACACCTTGCTCGCGCACTCGAGAGCGTAAGGGATTTCGCCGAAATCATCATTGCCGATGGTGGTTCAACGGACGGCACGCGCGCAATTGCAGAGCGATACCGAGCGAAGATACAGAATCAATCGCACCCAGGCCGGCCCATTTCCGATTTTGCCCTCGAACGTAATCAACTTCTCGCTAGTGCGACGTCTCCGTGGTTTTTCTACCTTGATTCAGACGAGATTATGAGCAAGGAATTGCGTGACGCAATCGCTGCAATCGCAACGGAGGAGGCACCGTACGACGGGTATCGTGTTCGGTACCTCAAGACTACACCTGACGGCTCCCGACAGTACCGCACATTTAAAGAGTATTACCAACTCCGTCTGTTTAAAACGACGATAGGGGCTACATTTGTGAGAGCGGTACACGAGCGACCAGAATTGCCCGCATCGGCACGGATTGGAGTACTTGAGGCACCCTGGTACGTGCCGCTTGAGCTGGATGAACTTTCATTGCGACACATGTTTCCGAAAGTATGGAAGCGGACTGGTATGGAAATGCGAGCGTGGAATCCGAGGGGATTCGGAGACGTTTTGAACCGAGTCATCGTGATACCTCTTACACGCATTGGGAAGTCACTGGTCAAAATGGTGGTTGTTAAGCTGCGGTGGGGGAGTCAGGCGATTCCAGCACGCTATGAGCTCATTAGGGTATGCTACTCGTTTATGCTGCTAGTGCATGGTCTGCGACGTATGGGGGCATGGGTTTTGGGTCGAGTATACTGACGACACATCACTATGGATAAAGAACTCACGGTAACGTACGGCGATATCACGGTTTTCTATCGTGGCGCCCTTGATGGCGGCGGCACAACGTTCGGACAAGAGTATATTCCGGTCGTAAAGCGTCGGTTCGGACATGTCGATCATGTCTTCGAGTTCTGCGCAGGTCCCGGATTTATCGGGTTCGCACTCCTTGCTGCTGGCTTGTGTGACCGGTTAACACTTGCGGATATTAATCCTGAAGCAGTTGCGCTGTGTCGTAAGACCGTTGCGCACAACGGTCTTGAGGACCGTGTCTCCGTATACGAGTCCGACGTGCTAAAGGCCGTACCTCCAGAGGAGCGTTGGGACCTTGTAGTCGGTAACCCTCCTCACTTCGTCGCGAAGAGTGAGGAAGAGTACCAGGGGTACATACGCAGATTCGATCCCAACCTCAGAATTCATCAGGAATTCTATAGTCAGATTAATGCGCATCTAGCGCAAAATGGTTCTGTGTTGCTACAAGAAAACGCAGAAGGCATGAAGCCTGAGGTATTTCGAGAGATGGTGGAGGCGAACGGATTCGTTATCAAGGAGGTGTATAACGCATCCACAGAAGAGCGCACGGAGGCCAGGTCGCTATCGCTCAAGAACCCACGGCCTCGTCCGAACTACCGCAAACTCGCTGACCCGTTTGCGGTGTTCAAGTACGTACGCGGCTGGATTACCCGCGCATTGCGTACGCAGAACCCATTTTATTTCATACACGTGGTTCGACGGGGTGAATAGACGCTACCACCGACGCATCGTATAGTTGCATCACATGAAGATACTCGGCATAAACCAGGCAGGGCAGGTTCTGAACTGGCAGCATGACGCAGCCGCAGCGTTGGTTGTGGACGGCAAGATTATTGCTTCCGCTGAAGAGGAGCGCTTCAATCGCATACGTCATGCGCGCGGATACCCAGAAAAGGCGGTTGAGTATTGTCTCAAGGAGGGTGGTATTACTCTCAGCGATGTAGATATCATCGCGATTGGGTACAACCCCTACGCCTTTCTTAAGTATTTCCGGATTCCACTGAATCCTCGAGTTTTGGCAATCACAATAGGCAACATCTTTGCGTATGAACTTAAGCTTCGGCCGCTTGCGAAAAAAGCAGGTGCACGCATCGTTTACATCGACCATCATGAAGCGCATGCGGCAAGTGCCTATCACTGCTCAGGCTATGACGACGCTAACGTAATTACCGTTGACGGTTCCGGGGAGACGGAGACATTTGCATTCTTTGCTGCCAAGGGAGGTAAGATGCGTCGCGCATGGGACATCCCACTGAACTTCGGCGTTTCTGGAAAACTGTGGCGCTCTTTCGGCTACATCTACACAGGAGTGACTATGCTGCTTGGACTTGGAGCTCACGCGGAAGGGAAGACGATGGGACTCGCAAGTTACGGTACACCCCGCTTCGACTTCTCGCGCATCATGCAAGTGAAGACGCATACAGACTATACGCTTAATCGCCGCGCGCTCTGGGACCAGTATCGTTCCTATGCGCGCAAGAATGGCGAGGAAATTTCGCAAGACCATAAAGATATTGCCGCAAGTCTGCAGCTAGCGCTTGAGGTATCTCTTACTGAATTGGCACGCGAGGCCTATAAGCATACCGGCTCGAAAAACTTCGCACTCGCCGGCGGCGTGGCACTTAACTGCAATACAAACCAGAGAATTTTGGATCAGGATTTCTGTGAGAGTCTCTTCGTTCAGCCAGCGGCTAATGACGGCGGTACAGCACTTGGAGCTGCGCTCGCTGCTGCGGAACGTCTTGGGGAACCCATTCCTCGACAGCGCCTTGAGGATGCGTATCTTGGCCCTAGCTTTACTGACGAGGAGGTTGAGACCGTACTTAAGGAGTCGAAACTTTCGTACACCCGGCCAAGTTCTATTGAAGTAGCGGTGGCTGATTTGCTTGCGGAGGGCCAGATTGTTGGATGGTTCCAGGGGCGAATGGAGCTTGGTCCTCGTGCGCTCGGCAACCGCACCATATTAGCCAATCCGACCATCCCCGGCATGAACGACAAGGTGAACGTCGACGTTAAACATCGGGAACTCTGGCGCCCGTTCGCGCCAGCGGTTGCTGCAGAGGATGCGGCGACCTATTTTGACGGTCTCGATAAGGAACCAGAAAGTCCGTTCATGCTTCGTGTTTCATACGTGCACGAGGAGTACCGAGCGAAGTTGCCAGCAATTACCCACATTGATGGTTCCGCGCGCATCCAGACCGTCAAACCTTCACAGAACCCGCGACTTCACGCGCTCCTCAAGGAAGGGAAGAAGCGTTGGGGAGTATCAGTGGTCATGAATACCTCGTTTAACGATGCGGGAGAACCGATTGTTTGTACGCCGCGCGATGCGGTGCGTTGTTACTCAAGTACAGGCTTCGACGCCCTCGCAATCGGACCGTTCCTGCTTCAGAAGCGTTGACGCCCCTATGTGTGGCATCAATGGATTCTGCTTCGAAGACCCGGGACTGATCGGGAAAATGAACACAGCGACTGCGCACCGCGGTCCGGACGGTACGGGGACATGGTCGGTGCCGGGTGCGACGTTCGGCCATAATCGCCTTGCTATTATTGACCTCTCTGAGGGTGGCAAGCAGCCCATGCACACCGGCCCGCTTACCATCACGTACAACGGGGAACTCTACAACTACCAGGAACTCAAGCGTGAGCTCAGCGATTACAAGTTTGTTAGTGAATCAGATACTGAAGTCATTCTGGTGGCGTATATGAAGTGGGGTGTCGATGCCTTCAAGCGCTTCAATGGAATTTTTGCGATTGCTCTATGGGACGCGCGTACCGAGACTCTTATCCTTGCGCGCGATCGCGCTGGCGTAAAACCGCTCTACTACGCGAAGAGTAGGGGGAAATATGTCTTCTCGTCAGAGATTAAGGCGATTCTTGCGCATGATGTGCCGCGCACACTCGATCACGACGCGCTCGCGCTCTATCTACGACTCGCATATGTGCCAGGACCGCGTACGCTTTTTGAAGCGGTGAAGAAGTTCCCACCAGGAAACTACGGCATCGTAAAGGGAGAGACGGTTGAATTTCATTCGTTTGTAGAACCTTCCGACGTTTTGGTTCCTGGTACGTACGCCGCACGTACACAACAGCTTGCTGACACTATAGATGCTGCAGCGGCACGACAACTCGTGTCAGACCGTCCGGTCGGTGTGTACCTTTCCGGCGGCATTGATTCAAGTGTAATTCTTGACGCTGTTTCTCGTGCGCACGCAGGTATCGATACCTTCTCTGTTGGATTTTCGTACGCCTCTCCTGACGAGGATGCGAAGTACAACGCTGACTTTCACCTCGCGGAGGCGACTGCGCGTCACTACGGTACACGCCACCATGCGCTTCGAGTCACGAATGAGGACATGGCCGCCCTCCTCGATGAAGTCACCTGGCACATGGATGAGCCAACAGGGAGCGCAACCGCGCTTCCCATGATGGCGCTTTCGCGCTTTGCAAAGGACCATGTGACGGTAGTACTCGGAGGCGATGGGGGCGATGAGCTTTTCGGTGGGTACGAGCGATATCGTCTCGCACGCATGGTTGGTATCTACGAACGTATGCCGATAAAGCTTCCTATTGGGAAACTTCGCGACCTGCCCGACGCGGGAAGTGCTCGTCTTGCACGCTTCCTTTTTCAGAAGGACGCAGTCATTAATCGGTACGTGCGTCCGGAAGGACTCCGCGCGTCGCCACAGGCGTACTTCGACCCCTTCTTCTCAGGTAATCCTCGTACGTTCACGGAGGAGTTCATGCGAGCTGACGAGCAATCCATTCTTGTCGACGGCGCTCTCGTTCGTGCAGACAAGATGTCGATGGCAGGTGGTATCGAAGAGCGGGTGCCGTTACTTGATAATGAAGTGGTTGACTACGCTCATGCGCTGCCACTTTCAGATAAGGTAGGTCTCACGCGTTCGAAGCGCATCCTTAAGGATGCCTATCGTGACCGTATCCCTGCCACGCTGCTCAACCAACCTAAGCGAGGGTGGTTCGCTCCTGGCAGTGTCTGGCTCAAGGACCCGGCGTTTGAGGAGCGCATTCGTGAGGCTCTGCAAATGGATTTTGCTCCCGCAACCGCCGACCTCTTTGACTGGAAGGAAGTCGAATCTATGCTTACTGCTCACAGGGAGGGAAGGGAGTATCATTACATACCGCTGTGGTCTCTTTTTATGCTTCAGCTTTGGGCGCGTAAGTTCAATATCACACCATGACCGAAGATGTTTTTTTCAAAACCCAGATAACGAAAATATTTACGGACAAGGTAACCGTAATTGATATCGGCGGCGGACTACGCATTGACCCAGAGAAGAACAATCGTTCTCGTGAAAATGAATGGCTTGTGCCTCTCAAAGAGAAGGTTTCCTATAAGGTTCTCGACAAGGTAGCTGACTACCATCCGGATATCGTTGGAGACATCCACAATCTTCCGTTCCCAGACAACAGTGTGGACGCCCTCGTTTGCATTTCAGTGCTCGAGCACGTGGAGGAGCCGCAGAAGGCGGTGCGCGAAATGCATCGTGTGTTGAAGCCCGGCGGGTACTGCTACATCTATGCGCCGTTTCTCTTCTACTACCATCCAGAGAAGGGTTACTACGGCGACTATTACCGCTTCACGGTTGAGGGTATCAAATATATGACGCGTGATTTCTCGAGCGTTGAGGTGAGAAACGCTAAGGGTGCACTCGCCACAGTGATGAATCTTTTCCCGGCTCTTTCAAAAAAGGTCAGTTTCTTTTCTTGGCTCGACTCCCTGCTTGGTAAGGCGGATAGCAATCAGACCAGTGGGTATCACGCCTTCTGCGTGAAATAAGCGTATGAAACTCTACTACGTCGTCAATGCGCGAATGCCAAGCGAAAAGGCACACGCTATACAAATTGCCAAAATGTGTGAGGCGTTTATAGAGGCGGGCGTTGATCTCACTCTTGTTGTGCCGAACCGCAAGCACGTGAAAAAGACACCGAGAGAGTTCTACAGTCTTCGAGTTGATATCCCAGTTGTCTACGTACCGACCCTTGATTTAGTTTCTTTCGGAGGCTATGTATTCCAAGCTGCCAGCTTCGCACTCTCGAGTCTCCTCTATCTGACCGGAAAGAAAGGGGTCATCTATACCGTCGATATGGATACCTTCTCCTCGTCGCTTCTCCCTCTCACAGGTCTTCAGGTCTACACGGAGATGCATAACGGAAAGCCCTCACACCTTTTCCAGAGGATGCTCTTTAAGCGCGTGAAGGGAGTAATCGCAGTCAATCGCCTCCTTAAGGAGGATTTACAAGCTAGTTTTCCGGAAACCAAGGCGACCTATCTGGTTGAGCCAAATGGCGTTGATACAGCGCTCTTTTCCCGGAAAGATAAGGGGGAAGCAAGGGCGCGCCTTGGTCTCTCCACGGATGCAAAAATTGCGCTCTACGTAGGACGGTTCTTTAACTGGAAGGGGCTCGAGCTTATTCCCGAAGCAGCAAGGCTTCTTCCCGAGGTTACGTGGCATCTGGTTGGGGGAAGTGAGGAAGCCTTCAGGCGTGTGACAGGGAAGTCGCCTGAGAAAAACATGCACTTTACGCCTGATGTCCCTCAGACAGAAGTGCCGTGGTGGTGTGCGGCAGCCGACGCGCTCTTAGTACTAGGCACTGACAAGGATAAGCAATCATGGCGCTACACTTCTCCCATGAAGCTTTTTGAGTACCTGTATATGGAGCGGCCCGTTGTTGCTACCGCCACGCCCGCCATTCAAGAGATTGTGTCGGCGACAGACTCGCTTTTGGTTGCCCCCGGGGACCCCAATGACCTCGCCGAGAAGGTTGCCACTGCAATCAAGGGAGGGGAAGGAGTTACGCGCATGGTTGGCGCTGCTCGTGTACGTATTGATGGGCACACCTGGAAGGCGCGCGCCAAGCGCATCCTTGCATTCATGTCATGAAAACCGCTGTCCTCATCTACTATCTTGAACAGATTCCGACGCTTACAGCGTACCTAAAGAAATCCTCGGATGTCTTGGTGATCGCGCTTGGGGCTGATATTGAACGTGCACTTACGGAAGCGGGGATACCGTTTCGTTCCGGTGAGGACCTGCGTACCGTTCCTCCGGTTGAGCGTCTCGCGTATGCAGAGAAGGTCGCACAGAGCGTGTTCAATGATACGCGTCTCGCGTTCCTCTCACATCGGGACGTACCGTTTGGGAAGACTCATGCACTTGGGGTACAGGAATATCTTGCCGTGTTCCTTTACTACGTAGACATGCTACAGACGCTGATCACACGAGAACGAGTTGAAAAACTTGTTGCTCTGCAGTCAAGCCGCAGGGCGTTCGTTGCGGACGTGCTTGCTGATTCAATGGAGGCAATTGTTGAGGACGCTGCGCGGCTTGTGGCCTCTACACATGCCATTGAGTTTGATGTGCTGGCAGTTCCTGGTTTCCGCAGGATTCAGCAACAGAAATCTCTTTTTGTTGTTAAGCGTATGCTATTTGGAGGCCTGCTTTTGATACTCAACGCTGTTGTTTCTGTACTCAGACGCCCCAAGCCCGTTCGGCTCCTCATAAGTGATGTGTGGCGCAACTGTGAACCATATCTCAAGGAACTCACGGAAGGAGAGGTGGTGTTGTGGGAACGAACGGAAGCACAGAAGATAGGCTGGAAGAATATCCTGCATTACCGCATGCGCTTCATGCACGCAGACGCATTCTCTCTTCCGGTACATGCACAAACTGCTCGAAGAGTGAGTGAGGAAGTATGTACGCAGTGGAATCAGGTGAAATCTAAGATAGAGACCATAGAGACTGCGTCATTCGCAGGCGTCTCGCTTAAGGAGGTTATGCTACGCGTTGTCGATTTGAGTATCCGCGAGGGAACTAGGCGAGATGTAGAGGATATTGAAGACATCTACCGAATGCTTGAACGTCTGAAGCCGCAGGTGGTGCTCGTGCGTGCCAGCGAGTCTCTACAGACGCATTTCCCGTTCCTCTGCTATGTCGCTGAAGCGCTGGGTATTCCTGCCATTGAGGTTCAGCATGGTCTCCTCTACGTGGGTCCCGGCTCCTTTGCTTCGCACCCAGCTGCCAAGCGTATGGCAACCTACGGTCCACTCGCAAGCAGGGAGTTTGCCAAGCTTGGAGTCGAGAATCTGTATCCGACCGGCTCACCACGATTCGACCAGTACGCCAAAGCTCCTTCCGCCGGGAAGGAAAGCGGCACACTGCAGATAGCGTACGCGGTATCTACGCTTACTCCCGGATGGTGGATTGATACCTACGACGTGAAGCGCGCACTCGAAGCACTTTCTGGGGCGACCAGTCGTATGGGTGCAAAGGTTCGTGTAGTAGTGCGTCCCGATTCTCCGTACGCGCCTTTCTTGAAAAACGTAGTAGCTACTCTTGCAGAGAAGAACCAAAACCTATCCCTCTCGAACGTCCCACTCCAGCGTCTGATTGATGAATCTGATCTCTTCCTTACAGGATTCTCGACCGTCCTTCTTGAAGCTCTGCTCGCAGGGAAGGTCGCCGTCTACGACGGAACGATGCCCATGTATGGCTCCATGCTCGACACTGAGACATTATTCCGTGAGGTTCCGGTACCATCCGTAACGAGTGCTGCAGACCTCGAGTCGCTCCTCTCAGTACTTGCAGATTCGACGGAACGTACGCGTGTGCGCGAAATGCTTGGCATAAGCCTTGCGAAGGAATATGTAAACGACGGAGGAGCGAGTCGTCGGTTTGCAGAGCTCGTACGTTCCTTCTCTTAAAGGTAACGGCGATCAGTTGCGATGCGGGATGCAATAATGCGTCTCACTTCCTCAAGTTCGTGCGGTTCGTTGACGCCGAGGTTGTCGTATTCACCTTTGATGACCTTCATGCGATAGCCGTGTTCAAGCACGCGCCACTGCTCGACGCCTTCTGCAAGCTCAAGTGGGCCTTGCGGGAGGGTGACGAATGTTCTAAGGAAATCAGTTCGCATCGCAAGCGCTCCTGTGATGTGGTAGTGGTCGGGGCGATACGAGGCGTTGTGCGGGTGGGGAACCGGTGCGCGAGAGAAGGCGAGAACAGTATCTTTGAGGTCGGTGAGAACCTTCACCACACTCGTTGCGCGCCACATTTCTTCGCTTGTGAGCTTATCTGCGATGCCAACTAGCTGGACACTCTCGTCCGCATCAAGAGCTTGTACACACGCATCAATTGCTTCAGCGGGGTATAGGGGCTCATCACCCCAAATATTAACTACGATGTCAGGCGCAAAGTCTGTGAACTGCTCGAGCGCGAGCGCTACACCTTCTGTTCCGTTCTTCGATTGCAACGGAAGTGGCCAACGGATAACAGCAACACCCTCAGCCTTTGCGGCCGCCTCTATTTCATCTGAGTCGGTGGCTACAACAAGCGCATCAAGCGTCTTCGCCTTCTTTGAGCGTTCAATCGTCCAGGCGATAAGCGGTTTACCAGCGATGTCTGCGACCATCTTCTCGCGTATGCGCTTGGAGTTGATTCTCGCAGGGATGATACCAAGTACCTTAGACATAGAGGGCTTTGGTTAGAGCTTGTATGCGGCTGACGAGCGTCTCAAACTCACCAGGGGTAAGCTGCTGCTCCGTATCACCGAGGGATTCCATGGGGTATGTGTGAACCTCCACCATCACACCATCAAGACCTGCGGCGATAGCGGCAAGCGAGAGACCTGGGACGAGGTCGCTGCGACCGGCTGGGTGTGAAGGATCGACAACTACTGGCATACCGTAGTCGGTTTTCATGACGAGCGCTGCGTTCAAATCAAGTGTGAAGCGGGTTGAGTCAGCGCCGGTACGGATACCACGCTCGACGAGAATCACTCGCTCCCGACCAATGTAATCAGCAGCACCAATCCATTCCTTCACGGTCGCGATGAATCCACGCTTAAGCATCACAGGGCGTGGATCATCACGAAGTGCTTTCAAGAGCGAAAAATTCTGCATATTGCGCGCGCCCACCCAGAGTACGTCGACGATATCCTTGGTAGCAGCAATATGGTCTATTTCCATCACTTCGGTGGCAATCAAGAGCCCCGTCTTCTCCTTAAGTTCCTTAAGCCACGCTAGACCTTCAACACCAACACCCTGGAAGCTATCCGGGTTGGTACGGGGCTTCCAGAGACCCACACGGTACATATGCGCACCAGCAGCTTTCACCTTCTCGCCAATTTCTATGACGCGCTCGCGCGTTTCTGCAGCGCAGGGGCCAGCGATAATAAGCGGTTTATGTGAGAGGAGGTCGGCGCGGGTAAGAGTCATACAACGGGTTCTTTCTTAAAGCTGTTGGTAAGCATTATGACACTCTGTCCGGCATACAGCACGCGCATGATGAAGCGCGCGACGATGGCCCCCATGATGCCGAAGGTAGGAATCATAAGGAAATAGAGGACTATCTGCAGCGTTGGCTGGGAAGTAAAGAAAACGTACTGCTCTTTAATTTTCCGGTGTGCACCGATGATGGCGAGAGGGATTGTACCAACGAGGCCGACGGCCGAGAGCATAAACACCTGAGAATAGAGAACGCTCTCCATATATTGTGGGAAGAGGAATTGGAAGATATACGGCGCGAGGAGGATGTAGACCAACGAGAGCGTAAGGAGCGCAAGCGCATACAGTGCCATTTTTCGCCAGAGAGAAGGGAGTCCATTACGTACCTCATCTACTGATTGGGTAGCGAACTTTCGGAATGCAAGGTCGCTCACTCCCTTGAGTGGACCCTTCAGTTGTTCAGGAATCGCAACTGCAAACGTGTAAATGGCAACCTGAACCGGACCGAGGAAGTGCCAGATGAGAATCTTATCGATGTTGCCAGCAATGACGCCAAGAACATTCATAAGTGTTAGGTGCCAACCATAGGTAACAGTTTCCGTATCTTTCTCGGTATCGCGCTCATTCGGCACTGTGCGGAACGTGTGTATGTAGAGCAGGATGCGTACAAGAATGAGTGGGATGAAGTACGCACAGAGAAGTGCAATCAGGGAATCAGAAAGCATCGCGGTCACCACAAGCACACCGATGCTTACTGTCTGAGTGAGCGCGTGGTATTTAGCCATGAGGTCGAAACGACCACGACCAGAGAGGTAGGAGGAGTAAAGACCAAACGTATCGAAGAAGGGAAGGGTAGCGGCAATGACCAGGAGTGCGATAGCGAGATTCGCATTGTCGCCGAGGAAGTAGTAGTACGCGCTCCCGAGAAGCGCGAAAAGCGCGCCGAGTGCGCTGCCCTTCAGGCGCGCTGCAGTCAGTGCTCGATAGGTACCCACCTCTCCTTTGGCGGCAGCGCGGGTGTACGCAGTGTCCATGCCCGGGAGTGTGAATACTGCGAAGAGGCCGGCAATCGACAGGACATACTTATAGGTACCGTATGTTTCCTGGGAGAGAAGATTCGCTAAGGCTATAGCAAGGAGTAAAGCAGAGAGGGAAGAGACTGCCTGGGCTACCGTCATCCAAAAACCACCTGCTGCAAGGTAGACCATATCGGTCTTTGTATATTTCTCGCTCCAGCGAAGGAGTTGGAGAAAACGCATTTTCAATTCAGTCATGGAAGGCCCTGTTCGCTCTACTATATACCAATCGTAACCTTCCCTAAGCAGGAAAGGATGCATGGCCCGGGCTCTCTGGGGGTGCTATAGTCGTTTCTATGAAAGTAGTGTCGATCATCAAATGGATCGTCCTGGGGGCCCTCTTCCTCATCCCTTTCCTTGCCCTTTATGTGGCCAACGGCGCCTTCTTTCCCTTCATCACCGGTAAGGCCTTTGCCTTCCGCATACTTGTCGAAATAGCCTTTGTCGGCTGGGCGGTGCTCGCCCTTGCTGATAAGCAATATCGCCCTCGCTTCTCTTGGACACTCCTCTTATATGGAGTATTTGCCGTGTGGATGATGGTCGCTGACTTCCTGGCACTTAATCCGCATAAGGCATTCTGGAGCAACTTCGAGCGCATGGACGGATGGGTGACCCTCATCCACGTGTTCATGTTCTTCGTGGTCGCGGGGGCGATGCTCGCAAAAGAGAGTCTTCGCCAGGCCTGGTGGCGCGCATTCCTTGCTGCTGCAGCTCTCACCTGTGTCGTTGCCCTCATGCAGCTCATGGGCGTCTTCGCAATCAATCAGGGAGGACTGCGCGTTGACGCAACGCTTGGCAACGCTATCTACTTCGCTGTCTTCCTTATGTTCGCGCTCGGTGTCACCCTCTGGCAGGCAGTGGTAAGCCGCGGCTGGCTGCGCTACTCCTTATATGTACTCGCGGCGGTAGAAATCGTCTTCCTTCTCTTCACTGCTTCCCGTGGCGCTTTGATTGCCACTTTCGGCGCCGTTGTCTTCGCAGCTCTATGGACTGCCTGGAAGTCGGGGGAGAAGGCACGCAAACTCGCCATTGGAGTGCTTGTCGCCCTTGTAGTTCTGGTCGGCGGCTTCTTCCTCGTCCGCGATACTTCGTTTGTTACGGAACAACCAGTGATAGCGCGTCTCGCTTCGGTTTTCTCCATAAGTCAGGAGCTCCAAATACGCTTTGAGATATGGCAGATGGCTGGAGAGGCCGCTGCTGAGCGCCCTGTCTTCGGTTGGGGACAGGAAGGTTTCCTCTATGCGTTCAACCAGCACTACGACCCTTCGCTCTACGGCGTCGAGCCCTACTATGACCGCGCACACAACACCTACCTCGATTGGCTTGTAGCAGGTGGTGTTCCTGCATTCCTTCTCTTCCTCGCACTTCTGCTGAGTACGGTCATCGCGCTCTTCCGTTACCAAATCGCACCGCTTGAGCGGCTTATGCTGCTGTCACTGTTGGTCGCCTACGGTATTCAGGCACTGGTGGTGTTCGACAACCTCTTTGCGTACATACCGCTCGCGATGATTCTCGCTACCGCGCACATCATTTCCTCTAAGCCAGTGAAATCTCTTGAGTCGGCTCCCGAACTTCCCGAGCAGGGAGTAGGCATGATTGCTGCTCCAGCGGCTGCTGCGCTTGCGGTCGCGCTTATCTGGATTGTGAACGTACCGAACATGGCTGCGGCGACCGACCTTATAAAAGCACAGCAGCCAACCACTCAGGGCGTCGGGCAAAACCTTGAGCTCTTCAAGCAAACGCTTGCAGGCGGATCATTTGCTACGGAAGAAATTCGCACACAGCTTGCTAACGTCGCCATCCGTATCGCCCAGGAGCCATCTCTTTCAGACGCGACAAAACTCGAGTGGCTCACACTCGCAATCTCTGAATTGAACCTAGAGCTTGAGCGTGCACCACTGGACACACGCCTCCTGCTCGCTCGCTCTGGTGTGTATCGCGTTGGAGGGGATTACGCCAACTCGATTGCCTCAATCAATGAAGCACTTGAGATTTCACCTAAGAAGCAACAGCTCTACCTTGAGCGTGCTGCCGTCGAATGGCTTGCCGGAGACCAAGATGCTGCGCGCGCGTCTTTCAGGACTGCCTACGAGCTTGATACCTCCTTTAAGGACCCGCTCATCTACCTTGCGGCAAGCGAGGTGATTGCAGGCAATCTTCCCGGGGCGCAGACGCTTCTTGTTGATACGTTTGGTACAACCACAGTCGACAGCGACATTCTCTGGGGCGCGTACGCCAATGCGAAGCAATACGATGCGCTCATTGCACTCCAGCGCCTGAGGATTCAAA
>Ga0163150_10003384_pt1 | contig 22533 bp, 24 predicted proteins | sample OliLakLV19P2IB_FD_148628 | JGI IMG/M metagenome (GOLD analysis project Ga0163150, IMG submission 148628) | Freshwater microbial mat bacterial communities from Lake Vanda, McMurdo Dry Valleys, Antarctica - Oligotrophic Lake LV.19.P2.IB | ecosystem: Environmental > Aquatic > Freshwater > Lake >...
TTGTGGAACAGCCGGTTCGGCAGCGGCCCGTTCCAGCCGTTGTAGGAGATATATAAATCAATCCGCCCATCGTTGTCGTAATCGACAGCATTCAGGCTGTAGCCCGAAGGGATCTTCGCAAAGCCCCACTCCGCCGTCACCTCGCGGAACTTCGCCCCCTCATTGCGATACATCGCCATCATCGTGCCGCTGCCCGCCAGCGCCAGATCCATCTTCCCGTCGCCATCGAAGTCGGCAAATGCGCAAGTGCCGTTTCCGTCCAGCCGGTCGACCCCGAACTTCGCGGCAACGTCCTCATACCGAATCGTGGGCGACGCCTCGGCAGGCGGGGCAGGGAAGGTATACGCTTCGGGCAGCTTGATCCCGGCGTCCTTCCACTTACTCAGCGAGACCCGGAGCAGCCACTGATCCGTGAGATTGTTCACCGCCTCCAGTGCCCTGTAAAACGAACGGGCGGCCTCGGCATAGTTGCCCGACCGGAAGTGAGCCGAGCCGATCTCGCGCAGAATCTCCGGACGCCCCTGGGCCGCAATCGGCCGCGCCAGCGCCATCTCAAAATATCGGATCGACTGCGCAAACTTGCCGCGCCGCGACAGCGACCGTCCCATCTGAAACAGCGCCATCGCCTCTTCATTGCTGTGCGGCATCGATGAATCGATCACCGAATCCAGCAGCTCAATCGACCGGTCCAGCCCCAGCTCCGGATCATGCGGCACCCTGTGCTCGCTCTCCACGTTGAACCGTACTTCTCCGCTCAGCCAGTCGGTCAGAGTAAGGATGTATTCATTCGCCGCGGGCTGCAGTTTCGCGATGCGCAGCCCAAGCTCATAGGCAAGATTCGGCTTGTAATACAGCAGCTCCGCCCGCGCATGAATCACCGCCTTCGACTTCATCGCAGGAATATGATTCGCATCCCGGTGCAGCGTGTTGTCGAGCGCCTCCATCGCCAGCGCCAGCGAAGTGCGCGCCTTCACCGGGTCGGCATTGGAATAGAAATCGAGCAAATAAGAACGGGCGAGCTGATAATAAAGCTCGGCATTATCCGGCGATTTCGCCAGCATGCCATTCAGAATCCGCCGCGCGTCTTCGGTCTTGCCGTCGCGCAGCAGAGTCAGCGCGGGACGCAGCTCCGGCCGCGCGTCGGGGATCGGTTGTCCGGGATGTACGTGCTCCTGCGAGGTCTGCGCCAGCAAAAGGACAACGCTGAGCACCGCCAGGGTCATGGCGGTGCCCGTCGCTTTTCGCATACTGACGAGAATATCCCGTTTGCTCAGGGCTTGTCTTTACCGTCCCTCGGCGGCGCAGCTCCATCCGGCGACTTCGGCGCGTTGCGAAGCTCCCGCATTCGCCGCTGAGTAAATGCGTGGGGACTTTCCGTGCCCGACGGCTTCAACAGCTCCTTAAGGAGCGCCTTGTCATCCGGCGGTGCTTCATCTCGCTGTTTCTTCGGCATACACCCGAATTAGACGCCTTACTTGACCAAAGCGTCAACTTGTTGTTGCAGCCGTTCCGCGCGGCTGTAGCTCGATTCGTCTTCCGCTTCCAGTTCCGGAACCGCGGCGGCCGCCGAAGTCACACTAATGGCCGACATGCCCTGTGCGGTCTGCGATGTCCGAAACGCCTCGGATTTCGGAGTCGTCAGCCGGTCGATCGCCGACCGCAGGCTCTCTCCCGCCGCCCGCGCCAGCACTCCCAGATCGTGAAACTCCCGGACACCAAAGTCGGTCAGCTGAAACCAGTGGTCGGACTTCGGATCATGCCAGCTCAGATACCCGCCCGCCAGAACCTGCCGCGGCTTCGTAATCACACCCATGAAGCTGTACTGGACACCATTGGATGCAATCGGGTCAAAATAACGAGGCGTGTAGAAGTCGGAGACCTTCACGCCATTCACCGTGTAGGCGAATGTTTCGGATGGATCGCAAACCTCGACCAGAAACTCCACCCGGCCCTGTCCCGGCTTTGGCGAATCGCCCGCCATCACGCGATTCCCGAACGGGTCGGCCAGCATCTCCAGCACCTCATGGCTCGCCGTGATGGACCAGTCTTTGCCGAACTGCACCAACGAAAACGGCTGCCCGTCCTTGTCGAGGTGAATGCCCGCCGCCCCCTCCTGCCGGATGTCTTTCATGATCAACACGGGCCAGTACCCAATCGGTACATCCGAAAGCCGGGAAAACGTATCGACGGTTGCCTTCACTTCCCAAGCCGGGGCGAAGTCGCGAGTCACCTGCCGCTGCAGCGCCGCCGATACCTTCTGTAGCACGCTGGTTTTCAGCCCGGGTACCTGAGATACCAGGGCCAACTGTTTAATAAGGGCCATGTCTCTGCCTCCTGCCAGGACATGGCGTAATTCCTGGAATTTTGAGGCCAAAACAGATCGGCGATAACGGTGAGCGAGCCGCTGCACACACACGGCCGCCCACCGGGATACCGGCTCTTCGTCGAGGTGAGTCCGAATCAGCTCTTCATCTTCGAATTTGCGCTCCCACTCTTTGGCGCGCATGACATGAAGCCAATTCGCTGCCGTTTGGAGTCGGTTTGCAGAACCCACGCGATCTGCCGCATGTCCCAAAGGGACGGCTGCGAGCGGTCCTGATACTGGTTGCATTCCACGACGCGAATTTCCACGCCGCAATTGATGTGTGTACAGAAAATATGTTCGTCGCTCTCCGACGCACCTTTGCGCACGACCCCGGATTGGCAGGAGTCGCACATCGCAATCCCAACGCTACCCGAGCATCAGCAGCGAGTCCTCGGCAGAATCGGGTAAGCGTCCCGTCACAATCATGTTGTAAAGCAGCAGCACGTTGTTCTCCCTCACGTCGCTCCCGAGCAGCGCATAGAAGTACGCAACCGGTTCCACCGCATGCGCAAGGTTCGGCCCCACCACCGCGTAGCGAACATCGCCCCCGTCCGGGCCATCCTCGAGCGCGGCCCACTCCCACCCCGCGGCTTCCCGGACCACCAGCTCACCCCACAGGCACGCCAGCTCCATCGCCGGCTCAATCAGATCGTCTTCTTCGAGCGGCCGCGTTTGTTCGACGTACCGCATGATTTGGGCGGCAGCGCGTTCGGCTGGCTCCTCTTCAGGCACGCCGAGCCGCACTCGCCCCTGAAGGGCCAGTTCCGCGATCTCGCTCAACTCCTCGTTGCCCAGAGGCGTGACGGAGACATCCGGCCCTGCGTGCAACGCTTCCAATATCCTCGGCTTTAGATACTCCGGCTGGTCATCGGCCCAGTGTTCGAACTCGGAAGCAGGCTGCAACTCCACATTCGTGGCATCGGACTGACGCAATACAGCCGCTGCTTTCTCGGACAAAACCATGTGCCCCTGACCGGGTGTCACGAAGAAGTCCGACCCGTCCCAGCCTTCCACATGCAGCCCGCGATACCGCGGAAAGCGGCCTCCCGGCAGTTCCTGATACACCAGTTCGGAATGAGCGCGGTCGTTCAACAGCCCCGCGCATCGTCCCGTCACAATCAGGCCGTGATACCCGGGAATCGATTCACCCTGCCGACCGGTCAATTCCACCGGATAGGTGGACCATCCCGTTAACTGTGCGTCTGTCAGAATATCCAGGATGCGCTGATGCACCAGAATATTCATGGAGACCCAGACCAGATCCTGCAGCACTCGACCTATATGGTGGGCGATGCGGATTGGCGATCCGGGCACAGCCTCGCCGTGCAGCGCCCGCATCATCACGTCGTAGTCGCCGTCCGCGGTCGTCATTCCCAGGAAAACGTTGTTGGAATATGGCTGCTGCAGCAGGAAAAACAATTGGGTCACCACGCGTGAATATAACCGTCCCGCTCCGACAAATCCAGCGGTATTCCAAACAGCCCTTCCAGTCGCTCCCGCGTCAGCATCTCCGCCCGAGCCCCATCTCCCACAATCGACCCCCGCTTCATCATCACCACCCGCTCGATCTCCGGAATCAGGTCACTCAGATGGTGCGTAATGATCACGATGCCCGTCCCCGCCTGGGCCAGCCGCCGCATCGTCTCCCGCAACTCATGCTGCGCCGCCAGATCGAGACTCGTGCTCGGCTCATCCAGCATCAGCGCCCGCGGGTCATGCACCAGCGCCCGAGCGATCAACAGTCGACGAGTCTCACCAGACGACAGCTCCTCGAAATCCCGTTCCGCCAAATGCGCCGCATCCAGCCGCCCGAGCACCTCCAGCGCCTTGGCCTCCATCTCGGCCGTCACCTCGTGGTTCGGCCAAATCCCCCACCCGGAGAAAAATCCCGAAAGGACCATCTCGAGCCCGGTGACAATTTTAGAGAGCGGAGGCACCACACTGGGCACAATCCCGAGCAGCCGCCGCAACTCGAACACATCCCACTTATCCCGCCCAAAGATGCGCACGACGGTTTCCGGCTTCCACATGGGGTACAGGTCGCGGGTCAGGGTGCGAATGAGTGTCGATTTGCCACACCCATTGGGCCCCAGAATCGCGACATGCTCACCCACATCAATGCGCAAATTGAAGTCCCGAAGTATGGCAGCCTCGCCACGCATAACCGTAGCGTGCTGCATTTCAATCAGAGGAGGAACTGACATTTATCTTTCGAGGATATCGCCCAGCGCAGTTAGGTAGTCCCCGAGCGTCGCGTCCAGCCGCGCATAAAGCAGAGCCTCGAAGCGCGAAGCCCCGCCACCGGCCTGCTCTTCCTGGAGCGCCAGGATGTACTCCAGCCGGTCCTCCGGCCTCACCGCGACAGGCGGATACCCACCCCGCAGCAGCACCAGGTTCATCAGTAACCGAGCCGTCCGTCCATTCCCGTCATTGAAAGGATGGATTCCAACCAGCCGCCGGTGGGCCGCAAACGACGCATCCGGCGTGCTCAAAGCCGATCCCAGCCAGGCCGCAAAATCGCCCATCAGCGCCGGAACCTCCGCCGGAGAAGGAAAGAGGAAGCGGCCCGTCTCCGTCCGGACATAACGAGGCAACTCCGCATACCGCCCCGCCATCTCCGGAGCCGACCGCTGCATCGTCAGCCGGTGCAGATTCCGCACATCCCCCTCGGTCAGCCGCGACTCCGCCCGAGCCAGCTCCCGCACATACCGAATCGCATCATAATGGTCGAGCGCCTCCAGGTGATCCTTCAGCGGCTTCCCGCCAACCGTGATGCCCTTCTCGATGACCAGCGTCGTTTCAACGGCGCTGAGGGTGTTCCCCTCAATCGCATTCGACGAATAAGTCAGCTCGATATCGTAGTAGTGTTCCAGCCTGGCCAGCGCCTCAGCTGGCAGCGACCGTAACGTATCGAGCCGTGCTTTCTTCGCAGCAATCGACCTCAGTAGCGTATCGTCCATTTGCGCCCTTACAGATACCACGCCCGGCCAGGTGACGCCACGGGTTGCCCCACGCAGCGTGTCGATTTGTCACACTCACTGGCCCCGATACAGCGACATGCTCACAAGCTGAACTGGCAGCTCCTATGCTTGTGAAAACTGCATGCGACTGGTTTGGATTGGCTTCGTTCTGTCTGCGACGCTGTTCGCCCAAGCCCACTCTCCCAACGATAATCTCCCGAGCTTCCGCTTCTGAATGCACGCGGTCTTCGAAAGTCTTCGCCAGAGCGTCGTCAAAAAACAGTGCAGGCTTCCGCAAAGGTCACGCCGTGCGTCGTGAGGTTGGCGCGTGCCTTCCGCGCATCCCACTCAAACTCCAACACTGACCTCAAGCTATCAACTTCTTCCGCAGTTGGTATTGGTCGGATCGGAACAAGGCTGGGTGCAATTACCTCACACGGCACGCCCAGTTGCGTCAGTTGCCAATAGTGCACGTACCCTGTCGGACCTGCTTCAAAGCAGGCTCGCAGCGTATCCGGTGAGCCGAGCTTGTGAATCAGCTTCCGGACTGACTCCAGGCGGTTCGGGATTACACCGTGCGACCGGACCTCGCCTCCGGGCTCCGCCACGGCATCGGCAATCGTCCCGGCATGGACATCCAGACCGATAAATCGTATTTGGACATTGCGGCCAACTCCTTCGTATGCGGCTCTGCGCCGTTGGGTTTCATCATCCGCAGCGTAACCCGCGACCCTGCGAACGAGAGTTGGTCGCTCCATACTGACTAAGTTCGCTTAGCGAACGTCCAGCTGTTTCAAAAGCGCGGCCGCCGCTTCCCGAATCTTGGGGTCGGCGGCCGTCGCTACTTTCCGCAGCTGTTCCATCGCCGCCACCCGGTCCCCCGTCATCGCCAGAGCACTCCCCAGCGACAATCGTGCCCGCCCTGAATCCGGGGCCACCCGCACCGCCTCCCGGTACTGCCCCAGAGCCGCGTCTGTCTGTTCCTGGGCCATCAGCAAATCCCCCAACACGAGTCGCGCATCGATAAACCCCGGCTCGACGCGTACCGCTTCTTCCAACTGGTGCCGCGCGTCGGCGAACTGCCGTGCCCGGCCCAGCGCCATGGCGAAGTTGTACCTTGTCTGGGCATCGTTCGGGCGGATTTGCAGAGCCGTCTCAAAGTGCTTCCGTGCGGAATCGAACTGTCCGAGGCCAGCCAGCAGCGTGCCCACATTGTTATGGGCATCGGCATAGTCCGGCTGGATCCGGATCGCTTCGCGAAACGCCGCGAGCGCCTTGTCCCGATCTCCGGCCGCCAACCACACGTTACCGAGATTGCTGTGAGGTTCCGGCAGATCCGGATCCAGCCGAGTCGCCTTCTGCAACACCCCGATCGCTTCCGCCGTCTTCCCCAGTGCCGAGTACGTCAGGCCCAGTTCGTGCCACCCCACCGCGTCTTCCGAAGCCAGGCTCGAAGCTCTCTGCAGCACCGTCGCTGACTCGGCCAACTGCTCGGTCTGGCGTAACGCGGAGCCCAGCTTCCGCAGCGCAAACACTGGCCGGGCGTCGCGCCGCACGGCCTCCCGGTACAACGGAATGGCCTTGTCCAGCCGACCGGTATCCCGCCACGCCTCCGCCAGTCCGATGTAGAACTCGGCCCGGGCCTCCGGCGATTTTGCCAGTGCCGCAATCAGCCGTGCGATGCCCGCCTTGAGATTGCTCCCGTCGATGACCTGGGCCAGCCCCAGATACAGATCGTTCTCCACCGTCGGAGGCAGCTTCGGCGGATAAAACAGCACCACCTCGCCCCGATACGCCTTCTCCCCAACCTCGTGCCGCTCCTCCCTGGGCGCCCGCAGATCCCCGGCCGGCGGCCGCCGCTGGATCAGGTGATCCGTCGCCAGCGAGTGGACCACATCCTCGGTACGCCGCTTCGGCATGTGGCAATCGGCACAGCCGGCGGCACTGGTATGCCGGCCCTCCGCCACGGACCGGCTAAAGTCGCTCTGGTGGCAACTCCGGCAGGCTGCGTCGTAATGCCGCACCGCCGCCTCGCCCCGAGGCACATCGTGCGGGTTGTGGCATGTTCGGCACTCCATGGCGCCCTTGCTTTCCAGAAAGCACCGCGACTTCCTCATCCGGTACACCGCATTCACAATCTCAAACTTGTCCCCGCGCCCGGCGTCGGCTGCATGGTCGAAGAACAGCCACGACGCGCTTAAGGCCTCGCCTGGCCGGTACCCAAAAAGCCCACGGTCATAACGGGGCAGGGAGTTCGGCAGGGCGAAACTGGTTGTCTCAAGGTGGCACTGGATGCACACCTCCTCGCGCCTTTCCCTGCTCAGTCGAGCCGGATTCACGATCGCGGCCCGGATCGCCACCTGCGTCGCCCCGGCCGTCTGCGCCACCGCCACGTGCCGGCTTCCAGGCCCATGACAACGCTGGCAGTCGATTCCCTGGGGCAGAGGATCCAGGTACACCGGTTCGGCCCCAACCCGCTCATGCCCCGCCGGAATCCGCGGATAGCCGTTGTGGCAGAACATGCACTCATAGGCGACCTTGCGCCGGAAGCCGTCATGTGTCGCCTGGTCATAGCCCGGGTTCATGGCCCAGTGCCCACCCTGGTCCCCATACCAGCCCAGCGGCAGTTCCAGCAAAGTGCCTCGCGGCGTGCGATTCAAATACGTGCGCGCATGGTTGCCGGACCCCATCACGAAGTCAATCTGTTTCTCAAAGACGTTCTGTTCCCGCCCGCTGGAATCGAGTTGATGGCGTCGCTGGTAGAACTTGCCGTCGCGCTCCAGCATGGTGAAGTAGCTGTCGGAAGCCTTGTGATAGTAAGTGGCTGTCCCGGTATTCCCGGCGGAGGGTCGGTAGAAGGAACGGCCCATTCCAGTTTGCCGGTACGTCTCCCAGATTTTGGGATGGCACGCCGCACAGGTGCTCGGGTCGATGTAGGAGGGAGTTGGAGATGCAGTGGTTTGCGCCGGAGCCGGAACCCAGCCCGCAAGAGCGTAGACCGCCACGCCAACAGCTCCGGCGAAGAGTACCGCGAGCCGTCGACGCGTGATCGAAGAGCGAATCAATCCGCCTTCCGAGCCGTAAACGTGAGTTGGTGTTCTCCCCACCCACCGGTCCCTTTCAGCTCTCCATTCGCGAGCGTCCCGTTCAGGTGAAACTCAGCCGCATGCCCGGCCTCAGCCGAATACACGCTGCCCGCAAGCGACAGCTTCCCGTCCTTCAGAGTGCCCGTGACCGGATCCTTCCCATCCGGGAAGCGAGCCTCCACCTTCTCAGCATTCGGCGTAAACGAGAACGTACTCCGCCGTTCCCCGTCCGGTGTCTGCCAGGTAAAATTCCACTTGCCGTCAAGGTCCGCCCCGAGCAGTCCCGCCGCCGCAACAACAATCAGCAAAAGCAGCTTCCTCATTTGGAGCATTCTCTCAAATACGCGGCGGGAATATCATCGAGGTATGCTTCGGTACCACATCGCCTTTTATCTGCCGAAAGCGCCCGGTGAGATGGTGATAGCGGAAGCGCTCCACTTCCCAGGTGCAGTGCGGCCGACAGCCCAGGTTTCTTCCGATACGCTGCGTCGAGCGTACTGCCAAAACGATTCGCCTCCTCCAGCGGGATATCCCAGGAGCCACAACTGTCGCAAACATTCACGCATGCGGGAAAGCTGAGATCCACTCCACGGAGTTCCTTGCTCACCTGAATCGTGCGGAGTTCGACCCTTCCGGTCCGCATTCAAAACAATTCATAACTCTTCATCCTTTACCACGGACCTTCTGAGACCCCTGCCTTGTCACTTCGTCCAGGGCTTCACAGAACGAGTACACCTTGCAGCGGGGTCCGATTACTGAGGCTATCGCCTCAGTAATGGCGCAGCCCACAACCCGACACGATGCGCTGAAGGTCGATTGTATTCGTTGTGGCGGACGGACTCCGCAGCCTGCCAACCTTCATAGCGCTTCCCACTCTGCGCGGTCGATCCCGCCCTGACGAAGGATGCGCACAAGCAAGCTCTGGCTAATGTCCTCCGCATGGGGATTGGGATGCGCAGTCTTCGACCGCGGTCGAGGGCAGGCTCGTTCCTCAAAATCCGCATCACGAGCCGGCGTCCGTCCCGCAGGAGCGCATTCGCGCGAGCCGTGCGTCTCGATCACTCCTTGACGAAGGCCGCCATCCGGGAACCGTCCTGTACGTCAGTGTGAGTTCTATGCAGTGGTGACCAATGCCAGGCGAGTCGCGTCGCCGCGTACTCCCGCCGAAGCTCATGCCTTGGCCTTCCTACTTCCAGGACACCGCGCGTGATGCCAGATTACGACTGGGAAGTCGGCCAGGATCCGCCAACTACCGAGTGGCGCGTTATCCGGGATCAAGGCCCCAGAGTGTATTCCGGCACGGGGTCTCTCGGCCAATTGCATGGGTAATCGCCGATGAGGTCACCAGCTACGTGTTTTCTAAACTGTGAGGGCTACTTGGCTGTGAAAAGGTTCCAGTGCCTCAGCCGCTCGTGTTAACTCTCTTGGGATACTGCTCTGTCCACGGTCAATGAGTGTCTCAAGAATGATAGGTGCGCCTTCCGGTATGAGATGCGCAACTAATCGGAACGCTTGCACCGCATACTCGGAGATTGGATCATGACGACTGGCAGTGTTTACTTCACTGATGTGAACCTGCCCCAGCCTGTCGCCATGCTGTTCGAGTATCCGCGCTGCTTCCAGCATAGTAGGGTCAACCTGCCGAACGTGACCAATGTCAAAGCACATCCGGGCTTCTGGGAACGTTTCGAAGAGCACTGCCAAATCGGCAGCAGTCCTGCCGCGTGCCTTGCGTTTGTCCATGTTCTCGATGAACAGCAGTGACCCGAAGTGCTTCCAGTCAGCACATGAGAAGATCGCGTCCGGATGTATGACTATTGGGATCGCGAGTGCCGCGATACGATCCAGTTGGCAGATCACCGATAGCTCTTCCGCTGCCGCAAAGGCGCTCGGAGCATGAACCGAGACGAAATCAAAATCGCGGAGTCGTAGATCCTCAATATCGGCGACCAAAGGCGGCAGTTCCCAAAATCGCAATGCTGACAACTCCACTACAACGCACCTGTGACTGCCGGAGCTCTTTGAGAGCTTGACGATAATCTGCTTTGGCGATCGCCCCCGTCGAGAATCCAATAGGCCTCATCAGAACACCCCATAGCTGATCATCAGCTCTTTAAGAGCTTCATCTTCACCATAAAATAGCTCGTTCAGCCCTGACTGAAATTGATGACTCATCTCCCGAATTTCCTGCCAGACAACTGAGTGGGTTTTGATAAGCTCGCCCTCCAGGTAGCTCAGCAGGTCGGTAGGGTCATTCCTGTGAATGAGCGATTCACGAGCTTGAGCCGCCGCGGGATCGATCTGGCAAAAAAAGCAGCGGAGGAGGCCCGACGTAAAGACCAGCTTTCGGGACATTCGAAGCTTGGCATTTCTCAGAGCCCACTTCTTCCCTGCATCAGCCCTCTGCTTGTAAACGAAATCGACTGTAACCGTGCGCCAATATCGAGTGAGATCGTTCAGGAGAAAACGTGGCACCTTTACCTGACCGCTACCATACAGCAAACCTCGGTCGTCGCGAATGTACCGGTTCAGAATTTGCCGCCGCACGCGGTTGTATGCTTCCGCGTCACCGACGGCGATCGACTCAAGCAGGAGGAGAACGCGCCTCGTGGTGTTGGAATTCTTGTCATCCTCACCGAACTGGTTGTCATGCAAGAGCTGACCAGCATCTGTCGTTTGCTCCTGGTGTTCGGGGAAGGATTGCCCGTCGACCAGGAGGATCCAGTCAGCATCACTGCCCGACATCATTTCGGACCGAGCGATCGATCCAAACAGTACGACGCTGGTATCTGGTGCGACGCGTTCCTCGAACAGGAGTTGAAGACCTCACGGCGCGCTGTTGTAGTCTGCCGTGCTCGGCGTATATTGTCCCATCGACGACCAAGGCGATTCTCGAGGTCATCAACGATGGATGCGTTGGCGGGCATCATTGAGAGAGCGCATAACCAATATACGATCGGCGTCGAACCGCGCTGGGTCGGCGCTGTCCTCGTACCGGTTACCGCAAACGGGGACGCTGATCCCACCGGAGTGAACGGCTTCCCAGCAGATTTGTGCCGGCTGGTCGGCCACTCGGTAGCAATCGACGTTGACGGTTTGTCGCCTGTGGGCGCATTATGTCTGCCGCGCAGCGGATGATTCTGCCTGGTTCGAGAGGGGATGGCGCGTCAAACGGTCAGGCAAGTCCTCATGACATTGCCTGCACCGACTGCTATCATGCAGGCATGAAGAAGCAGGCATCCCTCGTGCAGTACACGGTTCGCGGCGTGCCGCGCGAAGTGGACATCGTCCTCAGGCGGAAGGCGGCAAAGCGTAAAGTAAGTCTCAATCAGATGATCGTCGAGGAGTTAAGCGAAGCGGCCATCGGCAGCAGGAACCGGGCGGACTTTTCGGATTTAGTAGGAAAATGGACTCCCGACGCGGCGTTCGATGAGATCCTGGCGGCCGGGCGACAAATTGACCGGGATAAATGGAAATGAGAGTCGCGGTCGATACTAACCGTCTCACCGACCTGTTGCGGGGCGATGCCCGGTTGGCGGCACGTCTGGGGGCGTGCGATGAAGTCTGGGTTCCGCTGATGGTGTTGGGAGAGATCAAGGCTGGATTCCACGGCGGGACTCAACGGCACCGCAACGAAGCCCTGTTGCAGCGCTTCCTGGCAAAGGCGACCGTATCCGTGCTCCTCCCAGGCCGGGAGACTGCAGAGCACTACGCCAGGATCTTTGTGCAACTCAGGCGCGCGGGCACCCCCGTGCCAGACAACGATCTGTGGATCGCAGCGCTCGCGCTGGAACACGACCTCACCCTCATTACGCGCGACCGGCACTTTGAGCGAATCGCGCAACTTCCGCGCGAGTCCGAGTGATCGAGTCAATCGCTACATTCACCGGGGCGGCAGCTTTTCGAGCAAACTTGACCCTGGATTGGCGCCGGCCGCTTGCGCCAAACTTTGAGGCTTTTTTCTGTCCGGATGGTCGGCCACTCGGACGCGAACCATTGGCAAACCCTGCCCATCCACTGTTGGGTATCCTGAATTCATGGAGTTGATCTTCGAGATCCGTGATGCTGAGGAAGGGGGCTACTACGCACGAGCTCTGGGCCAGAGCATTTTCACGCAAGCTGATACGTGGGATGAGCTCCGCAGAAACTTACTCGAGGCGGTTTCTCTGCACTTTGAAGACGCCGCAACGCGTCCGCGGCTCGTACAGATGCACTACGTCAAAGACGAGTTGATACCGCTGGAAGCCGCGTGAAAGTGCCGCGAGGCGTTTCGGGCGATCGCGTAATCCGCACACTCCAGCACCCGGGATATTCCGTCCTCCGGCAAAGAGGGAGCCACGTCCGGCTGCACCACCCGGGACCTCCTGTCCATCACATTGCATCCTATGATGCCGCAACTCTGCGAACAGGTCTTAAGCGTGCTGCGGGAACGCGCATGATGCACCTGCCGGCCAGTGTGCGGGTCTATCTCTGCGCCTCGGCCTGCGATATGCGCAAGAGCTTCGACGGCCTGCATTGCCGGCGCCATTTCCATTCGCAACACGCCTCAAGAGTCGCCGCGTTTGCCCACACGCCACGGATAACGGGAGTCTCGCCGTAGAACGAGCCGTCGTCCTCGACGAGTTCGTACCGTGCCTGCCGCATAGCAGCTCGAATGTACGAAGTGAGCATGCAGAAATCATCCCACCTACCAAAGGGGTAGGAACTCAACCGCAGCGGCGAAGCTCGTAGCGTCAGCTCTGGTCGGCATCGTCCGGCCAAAGAATAGCCGGACCAACTTTGGCCGACAACACACGCGCGGGCTACCTGACGTTGCTTCTTCTCAACTCGACAGTCGAGGGCAGACTCATTCCTCAAAATCCGCATCACGAGCCGGCGTCCGTCCTGCTGGAGCGCATTCGCGCGAGCCGTGCTACAGATATACAGCCCCAACGTGCGCGGTATCCTGGAGGCAGGAAGGCCAGCGTATGAGTAGCGACATCTCGACGGAAACGAAAGCGCTACTCGTTGCGAAGGCACAGGAGCAGGGTTTGTCTGTTGAAGCGCCCGCTCGCACGACTTCTCCACGGCGCCGCGTCGGCGAAGCACGTCGAGAGCGTCCCCGAGCTCCCGACATGGACTTTAGCCACCGTAGGTAACCTGCGCCGGACCGATATCTACGAAAACTATGCCCGTTGAACCCGGACTGGTGGACACGAATGTTTTCGTGTACGCCCGTCGACAGCAGTGCAGCTCAGCACCATGCGTCTCGATCACTCCTTGACGAAGCCCGCCATCCGGGAACCTTCCTATACGTCATCTCCCAGATACCGTGTGAGTTCTATGCAGTGGTGACCAATGCCAGGCGAGTCGCGTCGCCGCGCACTCCCGCCGAGGCGAATCGCCACGTCCTCAGACTCTGCACCAGGTAGCCCATCGAAGAAACGATTCTGTACAGCTACCTACAGATAATTAACGGCTGACTCGCCAGCTGGCTCTGGAATATGATCTGTACGTGGACCTACTGAGTCTCTTATGACGCTCTCCCGGGTATGTACGATCCAGATCGGCTTTACATCCCGCAGGCGATTGGATCCCGCTGAGCACGGCAACGTGTTGGCGCTTCAACTTCGGGATGTAGCGCCGAACGGCACCAGTGATTTCAGTAACTTAACTCGTATTCACCTCGACCCCGTGCCGGAAAAGTATCTGGTGCAGACCGGAGATGTCGTTTTTCGCTCCCGCGGCGAGCGCACGACTGCGGCCGTGCTTGATGCTTCGTTCCCGGCGCCGGCGCTCGCAGTGCTGCCGCTTATGATTCTTCGGCCCAATCCACAAGTGCTCTCCGGCGCATATCTTGCATGGTTCATCAATCAGGAACCGGCCCAGCGGCACTTTGAGGAGAGTGCGCAGGGAACCAGCCTCCGCATGGTCTCGCGCTCCAGCCTGGAGAACCTGAAGATCGCACTCCCCAGCCTTGGGACGCAGCAAAGGATCTTGCAGATCGATGCTCTTGCCGAGCGGGAACTCGAACTCGCACACCTGCTTACTTTTAAGCGGCACGAACTGATTCGCCGCCTTCTGGTCGAACGCGCCGGCAAACGTACCACAGCGAGAGGAATGGAAAGGAAGACGAAATGAGCGATCAACTCACACAAAACCAGGTCAATCAGGCAGCATGGACCGCATGTGACACATTCCGCGGGGCTGTGGACCCGGCTCAGTACAAGGACTACATCCTGGTGATGCTGTTCCTCAAGTACATCTCCGACCACTGGAATGACCACGTCGAGAACTATCGCCGCCAGTACGGAAACGACGATGTACGGATGCGCCGCCGCCTTGAGCGTGAGCGCTTCATCCTCCCCGAGGGATGCAGCTTCTATGATCTCCATGCGCAGCGGAATGAGGCGAACATCGGCGAGCTCATCAATATCGCGCTCGAAAACATTGAAGACAAGAACCGCGCAAAGCTAGAAGGGGTGTTTCGCAATATCGACTTCAACTCCGAGTCCAGCCTGGGCCGCGTCAAAGACCGGAACCGCCGCCTCAAGAACGTGCTGGAGGACTTCGCTAAACCCGCGCTCGACCTTCGTCCCTCGCGCGTCAATGAGGACATTATCGGCGAGTGCTACATCTATCTGATCTCGCGCTTCGCCTCCGACGCCGGCAAGAAGGCGGGTGAGTTCTATACGCCCGCCGCCGTCTCGCGCCTGCTGGCCCGGCTGGCGGGTCCGGCCCCCGGCAACACCATCTGCGACCCCGCCTGTGGCTCCGGCTCGTTGTTGATTCGCGCCGCCGAAGAGGTCGGTTCGGACAACTACGCGCTCTACGGTCAGGAGGTCAATGGTGCAACCTGGGCACTGGCCCGCATGAACATGTTCCTCCACTCAAAGGATGCCGCCCGCATCGAGTGGTGCGACACGCTCAACAGCCCGGCCCTGATCGAAGACGACCGCTTGATGAAGTTCGATGTCGTCGTAGCCAATCCGCCCTTTTCGCTCGACAAGTGGGGCGCGGAAAGCGCGGAGAAGGACAAACACAAACGCTTCTGGCGCGGTATTCCGCCGAAGTCCAAGGGCGACTACGCATTCATTTCCCACATGATTGAGATTGCACGCCCGCGCAGTGGCCGCGTGGCTGTCATCGTTCCGCATGGCGTTCTATTCCGTGGCGGCAGCGAAGGCAAAATCCGCCAGGCGCTCATTGAGGAGAACCTCCTCGATGCGGTGGTCGGCCTGCCCGCCAATCTCTTCACGACTACGGGCATCCCGGTCGCGATTCTGGTCTTCGACCGCTCTCGCGAGCAGGGCGGCGCGAACGAAGCCCGCAAAGACATCCTCTTCATCGACGCCAGTGAGGAGTTCATTCCGGGCAAGACGCAGAACCTCATGACCGGTGAGCACATTCAAAAGGTCATCGACACGTATCGCACACGCGCCCAACGCGACAAGTACTCCCACCTCGCCTCCCCTGCGGAGATCCAGGAGAACGAGTACAACCTAAACATTCCGCGTTATGTGGACACCTTCGAGCCGGAAGAAGAGATCGACGTAGCCGCGCTGCAGAAGGAGATCAACCGGCTGGAAGACGAACTCGCCGAAGTGCGCGGCCGGATGGCCGGTTATCTGAAGGAGTTGGGCGTCCATGTCGAGCGGTGAACTGATCCTTTACACCTCCGAGGACGGCGCAGCCAGGATTCAACTGCGCGCCGAAGAGGGTACGGTATGGCTGTCGCTCGCTCAAATCGCGGATCTGTTCGGAAGAGATAAGTCCGTGATTTCACGGCACATCAAGGCGATTTTCGAAGAAGGCGAGCTGGCCCCGGATTCAGTTGTTGCACGTTATGCAACAACTGCCGCCGACGGCAAGACCTACCAGGTGGACTACTACAACCTCGAGATGATCCTCTCCATCGGCTACCGGGTCCGCTCGCCGCGCGGCATCGAGTTTCGCCGCTGGGCTACCACCACGCTCAAAGAGTACCTGGTCAAGGGCTTCGTCCTCGACACCAAACGCCTTAAAGACCCGGCTTGGGACTACTTCGATGAGTTGCTCGAACGCATTCGGGAGATTCGCGCCTCCGAAGCGCGCTTCTATCAGAAAGTGCGCGAGATCCTCTCCCTCAGCGAAGACTACGATTCGAAGTCCCAGGCTGCGCAGGTCTTCTACGCCATCGTTCAGAATAAGATGCTGCACGCCGTTACCGGCCACACGGCGGCCGAGTTGATCATCGCCCGCGCCAATGCCGGCCTGCCCAACATGGGGCTTACTGCATGGAAGGGTTCGCGGGTGCGCAAAGGTGACGTCGTCACCGCCAAAAACTATTTGGCAGAAAAAGAGATCAGCGATCTCAACCTGATCGTCACCATGTTCCTCGACACGGCCGACCTGCGCGCCCGGCGCCGGCAAACGATGAGACTGGCGGATTGGGAGGTTGTCCTCGATGGATTCTTTCGGTCAAACGAACTGCCCTTGTTGACGAATGCCGGAAGCGTCTCCGCTGCGCAGGCCGAGAAGATTGCCTTCGAACGCTATGAGGCCTTCGACGGAAAGCGCAGAGATCAACTCGCCGCTGGCGAGCGGAGCGATATTGCGGAATTGGAGGAGATTGCAGGAAGTGGTTCAAGCCGAAAGGTGCAGAGAGACCTAGATGAGAAGTGATTGCAGAGACAGTCCAAAAGATATCGCACTTCGGACTCTATTGCGTCTCGGTATGCGTGTTCTTCCGCTCGATTGGATCCTAACGACGGTTGGTAAGGCCTGCTCAATAAGGAATGAATTGAGGCGTCCCTTATCTACTGACACGCGGGCCACAATGATTGGGCAGTATCCGTATTACGGGCCGACAGGAGTCCTCACTTTTATCGACGAATACAGAGTCGAGGGGACGTTTGCACTCATTGGAGAAGATGGCGATCACTTCCTGGATTACGAAGAAAAGCTCCAAACGCTGTTTGTATCAGGTAAGTTCAACGTAAACAATCACGCGCACATTGTCGGCGACGGCAGTCAGTGCACGGTGGATTGGTTTTGTTGCTTCTTTCAACATAGGGACATACGCCACTCAATTACCCGCCAAGGAGCCAGCCGCTACAAGCTCACGAAAGCAGCACTTGAGCATTGTGCCAGCAAACTTTTGAAAGAGCATTCGAGCTGCGAGGGCGACTCGTCCGGGCCTCGGAACTCTTTGAGCCCGTCTCCGAAAGGGCGCGGCCGGATCTTCCATTGTTGGCGGTAATGCAGGACATAGGCGTCGTCCGGCGAGACGAACTGGACCGGCGGGTTGCAATGCCGGATGGCGACACGTCCACTTACAAAGTCGTCCGCCCGGGTGACTTTGTCATTAGCCTTCGCTCGTTTGACGGCGGGCTGGAGTATTCCAACGTGCTGGGGCTTGTAAGTCCGGCACACACCGTCCTGCGTCCGGTTCGCGACCTCCATAGTGAGTACTACCGACACTTCTTCAAATCGCGCAGCTTCATCGGTCGTCTCGACAAACTGATCTTCGGCATTCGCGATGGAAAGCAGATCGCCTTTCGCGACTTTGGCGATATGCGCATTCCATATCCTCGCATCGACGTGCAGAGAGCGGAAGCAGAGGTTCTTAACAACGCCAGGGTTCTTCTTGATCTCAACCAGAAACGCAAGCAAGCAGTCGAACAGCAGAAGCGCGGCCTCATGCAAAAGCTCTTAACCGGCGAGTGGAGGGTGAGAGAGTGAAATTCATCTACGTGGACGAAAGCGGTGGGCGCGATCAGGGAGACATCTTCACCATGTGCGGCTTGATGGTTGACGCCTACAAGCTGCGGAAGAAGACAGAGGACTTCGATGCCAGGCTGGAGGCGATCTTTGCCTTGCATTCGCGCGTGCGCAACGATCAACAACGCGAGAAGATTGGCCGCTGCCCGGAGACTCCTGGCGTAAAGTTCTTTAACCAGGCCAGGCACGAGGGCTGGAAGCTATGATCTTCGACGCAGCCGAGAAGATTCAATCCCAGATTCCGGCCATGCAGATGCTTGTAGCCCTCGGCTACCAGCCACTGAGCCAGTCCGAGTTGTTGCGCCTGCGCGGCGGGCGCCTGCGCTCGGTTGTGCTCGACGAGGTGCTGGCCGATCAGCTACTGAAGATCAATCGCTACACCTATCGGGGCCGTGAGTACAGCTTCGATCTCGAAGATGCGCATGAGGCCATGCGCCGTCTGAAGCCTACGCCAGATCGCATTAAGGGCCTCGTTGCCACCAATGGGGATGTCTACGATACCCTTCTGCTCGGCACCACCATCACCAAGACCATTGACCGCGACAGCAAGAGCTATTCCTTCCGCTTTGTCGATTGGGAGAACCCGCGGAACAATCAGTTCCACGTTGCGGCCGAGGTCTCAATCGAGCGAACCGGCTCGACGCAAATCAAACGCTGCGACATTGTTGGCTTTGTCAATGGCATCCCCTTCCTGCTGATCGAGAACAAGCGCCCGACAGAGACGCTGAAGAAAGCGACGAGCCAGCTGATCGGCTACCAGGGCGATGACGACATCCCGCAGTTGTTTCACTTTGCCCAGGTGCTGCTCACCATGAATCGCCAGGAGGCGCGCTATGCAACGGTGGGCACACCCGCGAAGTTCTGGCAGGGATGGCGCGAAGCGGCCGATAAGGACAAAGAGATTTCTGCCTGTGCGAATCGCCCATTGACCGAGGATGAGCAGGAAGCCGTGTTCAGCGGCCATTTTGCCGGCGCTCAGCCGCACTTTGACGCGATGGTCGCCGAGGGCAAGCGCACTGTGACGGTTCAGGACCGGACAATCTACGCGCTCTGCCGCGCGGAGCGATTACTGGATCTGGTACGACGTTTTACCGTCTTCGATGGCGGCGTGCGGAAGATCGCGAGGCATCAGCAGTACTTCGGCATCCTGCGAGCCATCGAACGCCTGAAGCAGCATGACATGGACGGCAGGCGTAAGGGCGGTGTCATCTGGCACACGCAAGGCTCGGGCAAGTCGCTGACCATGGTGATGCTGGGCAAAGCGCTCGCCATGCAACGCGATATCCCGAACCCTCGCATCGTCATCGTGACCGACCGCGACGATCTGGACAAACAGATCAAGGATACGTTCAAAGCCTGCGAGCTGGCGCCGGTGCGCGCCACCAGCGGGGCCCATCTGTTGCAGTTGATCGAGAACAAGACGCCACTGATCACCACCATCGTGAACAAGTTCGATACGGCGGCGCGGTCCTCACAGCATTCCGACACGGACACAAACGTCTTTGTGCTCGTGGATGAGAGCCATCGCACGCAGGCAGGCAGGCATGGCGGTCACAGCATGTTCGCCATGAAGATGCGCCGGCTGTTGCCCATGGCCTGCTACCTGGGCTTCACCGGGACGCCTCTTTTGCGGGGCGAGAGAAAGACGCTGGTCACCTTCGGTGGCCTGATTCACTCCTACAAGATCGACGAGGCCGTAGCGGACGAGGCCGTGGTTCCCTTGCTCTACGAGGGAAGGATGGTAGAGCAGCAGATCAGCGCCAGCTCCATCGACGCATGGTTCGACAAGATCAGCAAAGGCCTCACCGACCAGCAGAGGGCCGACCTCAAACGGAAGTTCTCGCGCATGACGGCTCTGGCGAAGACCACGCAGGCCATCCGCGCCAAGGCTTTCGACATCTCTGAACACTACCGGATGCACTGGCAGGGAACGCCCTTCAAGGCGCAACTGGTTGCGCCGTCGAAGGCCGCGGCCGTGCGCTTCAAGGACGTACTTGATGAGATCGGTCATGTGACGAGTGAGATCATCATCTCTCCGCCAGATGACAACGAGGGAAATGAAGAGGTAGACAAGGAGTCGAAGGATCTGGTCCGCAAGTTCTGGGAGCAGATGATGAAGCGATACAAGACGGAGGATGAGTACAATCGCCAGATCATCGAAGCCTTCAAAGGCTCAGAGGACCCGGAGATTCTGATCGTCGTATCGAAACTCCTGACCGGGTTCGATGCTCCGCGCAACACCGTGCTCTACATCTGCAGGCAATTGCGCGAGCACAACCTGCTTCAGGCAATCGCTCGCGTCAATCGCCTGTACGAAGAAGAAGGCAAAGAAAAGCAGTTTGGCTTCATCCTGGACTACGAAGGGCTGCTTGGCGAGCTGGACAGCGCGCTGACGGAGTACAGCGCCTTCCAGGATTATGACGATGATGATGTCGACGGGACCGTGCATGATGTTCGCGGGGAAATCCGCAAATTGCGCGGACTGCACGATCAGTTGCTCGACCTCTTCAAGTCCATCAGGAACAAGAGGGACATGGAGCAGTATGAGCAGTTCCTTGCGGATGAGCCGACGAGGCAGGACTTCTATACCCGTCTTCGCGCTTTCAGCCGCTGTCTGCATATCTCGCTCTCATCGGACAAACTGCTCGATGTGTATACCGATTCCGAAGTAGACCGTATGAAGCGGGACTGGAAGCAATTCTCCGAATTGAAGCGCTCGGTGCAGCTTCGTTATCAGGAGACGGTGGGCCTGAAAGAGTTTGAGCCAAAAATCCAGAAGCTGCTCGACGATCACGTTGTAGCCATGCCCGCGCAAGTGGTTGTCGAGCCAGTCAACATCAACGATCCGGATGCGCTCCAGGCGGTAGTGAAAGAGGCCGGCGTTTCGGTGGCATCAAAGGCCGATCGTATCGCCAGCGCAACGCGCAAGGTAATCCACGAAAAAATGGAGGCCGACCCGAGCTTCTACAAGCGATTCTCGGAACTGCTTGAGGAGACCATTAGCGATTACCGGGCAAAGCGCATTTCGGAGAAGGACTACCTGAAGAAGGTCATTGATGTTGCCGCGAAGGTGGCGCGGAAAGATCGTGGCCAGGATGTCCCTGAGAGCATAAAAGGGGATGAGGACGGACAGGCATTCTACGGGATCTTGAATGGCATACTCGTCGATTCCTCCGGGGCCCCCGTCGACAACGATGAGATCGCGCAAATCGCGGTGGCCATTATCGAGATCGTCAAAGAGCACCATATCGTCGACGTCTGGCGCAACGATGTTGCCCAGAACAATATGCGCAACGCGGTGGACGACTATTTCTTCGACGTGTTGCGCGCTCAAAAGCAGATTGACCTGCCCGTTGACAAGCTGGATGACCTCGACGAGCAGATCATGAGTCTGGCGCGCGCGAGGTTCCCGGGATGAAGTTCGAGCAGAACAGCATCGATTACGGGAAGCAGTCCATCAGGTACACAGTAGTAAGGCGACCGCGGAAGACGCTGGAGATCGCCGTAGAGCCCGATTCGACTGTGTCGATTGCGGCACCCATCTCCGCAAGCCCTGAGAGTATCGCAGCCAAAGTGCGCAAGCGCGCTCCCTGGATTCTGGCCCAGCAACGATACTTCGACCAGTTCAATCCGCGCACTCCGGAGAAACGCTATGTCTCGGGCGAAACTCATCTGTATCTTGGGCGTCAGTACAGGCTCAAGGTGGTGCGATCTCAGTCCACTTCCGTAAAGCTCATGCGCGGGACCATAGAAATCCAAAGCTGCCACCCGGAAAGCAATGAAGAGACCAAAGCCTTGCTGGGCGAGTGGTACAAAGCAAAGGCGCGGACAAAGTTCCTCGAACGTATGCAAGCATGCCTGGAGAGGTGGGTGTACGGCGCAAGAGTGATTTGAATCAGAAGGACGGAACCGGCGGGTAAATTGACTCCAAGTCTGACAGTTTGTTATGCTGTCAGAATAAGGAGCATCAATTCGATGGCCGATCCAACCGTGTCCAGGCTGGTAGCTCAACGTGAAAGCATCAAGATCCAAATTGCCGGACTTGGCGATCTGCGTCCGGGAAGTCTTACGGATCGCTTTCGCCGGTGCGGTAAACCGAATTGCCGTTGCGCCAGGCCCGGCGAAGCGGGCCATGGGCCCTCGTGGTCGCTGACTCATAGCGAGAAAGGTAAGACCGTTACCGTTGTGATTCCGGCGGACCGGGTCCCGCAGACTCTCGAACAGATCGCGGAATGTCGGCGGCTGCGTGAGTTGACTCAGGCTCTGATCGACGTCAGCGAGAAAATCTGCGACGCCCGCATTTCGGACCACAAGGCAGACGAGGCGTCAAAAAAAAACATCGCTGGCCGAGCAGCTGGCCGTCGAAGTCGCAGTTGAGATC
>Ga0163150_10003385_pt1 | contig 22531 bp, 16 predicted proteins | sample OliLakLV19P2IB_FD_148628 | JGI IMG/M metagenome (GOLD analysis project Ga0163150, IMG submission 148628) | Freshwater microbial mat bacterial communities from Lake Vanda, McMurdo Dry Valleys, Antarctica - Oligotrophic Lake LV.19.P2.IB | ecosystem: Environmental > Aquatic > Freshwater > Lake >...
ACTGGCCCAGCAAACCGTCGTCTATCGCACGACTTGCGAAAGCCAAGCGAGTGTTGCCTGCGATGATCGAAACGCTTGTTTTTTTCTGGACGCTTATTGCGATCCGTGCTGCCGCGTTCGACTACTCATGGCGACGCAACGCGCCCGATCAAATCAAGGGATCTCGGGATCGGACCGCGTGATTCTGTATATCTTAGCCTGTTACACCGGCTTCCGAAGAAACGAACTCGGTTCGATCACCGAGAGATCGTTCAATTTTGAATCGAAACCGCCACAATTGACCGTAGCCGCATCCTTTTCCAAGCGACGCAAGAACGATGTAATTCCGCTGCGATCAGATTTGGCGGAACGCATCCAAGTATGGCTTGCGTTTCGAACCGATCGCGACGACAAACTGCCGTTGATTGCAATCTCGAACAAGCGAACTGGCGAGATGTTGAAAAGAGACTTGGCGTTCGCTAGAAAACTATGGCTAGCCGAAATCCAAGATGAACAACTGCGAAAGAAAGCCGAGGCAAGTTCATTCCTATGTTTCATCGATGCGAACGGTCGGTATGCTGATTTCCATGCTTTGCGAAAGACCTTCATCACCAATCTTTCTAAATCCGGCGTCTCTCCGAAGATGGCTCAGAGCCTTGCTCGACATTCCGATATCAACTTAACGATGAACGTTTACACCGACGTCGTACTCGAAGACCAAGCCATTGCCGTTGAGTCGCTGCCGCAACTCCCTCCGGCAACGCCGCTGCCGCTACCTCCACCGGCGAAAGAGCCCGGCATCTATAAACACCTTGCGAAGATGCGAGTCCAAGCCGAGCGACGTGTTTCCAGTAAGATGCGATTAGAAGAGAAATTGAAAAGCTCGGGCGCATAAACTGGCGTGGAATAACGCGGCGCTAGAGCGGTTCTGAAATTGGTAGAGCCATGCATGACGTGGTGCGATCTAAGGCAGTTGCTCGGGAAAGTCTGCAGCGTATCGTTTCAAAAGTGCAGGAGCGTCGTTGGGAACGATGTAGATTTTTCCATGGATATTTTTTGTCTCACCTGGCTGAAGACCTCCAAGGCGAAAGTCGGAGTGAACACATCGGATTACGCCTTGGAATAATTCCTGATAAGGCTCCCAAGCAGTTGCCAAAATAAGCTTTTCGTCGCCACTGAATACACCGATCAATCCATTGCTCGGCACTAAAGGGCTGAGCGGTCGCGGATTTACATCGGTCCTTGGTACGTTGATAGGACACCATACCTGACCGGGAATATAACGAGCCTCCTTACTCCACGGCTGAATTTCGTTCATGCGAGCGAGCTTCCCATCGAGAAAGATAAAGCACTTTGGCAGATAGTCATCGCGATCCGGTCCCTTGGGGTCAAAACCTGTAAAAGTCGCGAGCTGGATACAGGGCTGCGCCCAATGTGCTTCAGAACGCGTAGTGCCGGGATTATGCGCGACTAACTGAAAATCGATCTCATAGTCTTCCGCTACGATCACATGTTCGACAGTTACGCCATCCGACAACGTATCACGCAACTTGAGCGTTTTCCCGTCCGTGCCTAGTGAGATCAGCTCGCTGCTGTGCTTGATCTTCGTGTGCTTGCCCCAATCCGCATCCGTCGATTCTGCCCGACAATAAGCCTCAAGATAATGGATTCGGACTTTATCGCCAGGAATGCTTCGATGGTGAATGCTCAACCAATTTGGTTCATACGAGAGTGTGAGCCCTGGTTCCGCGGCCAAAAGTGCGGTCAGCGGAGCAAGCATAAGCAATACCGAGATGGTGAACAGCGGTTTCATGTAAAGAATCATATATCGCTCCGATAGAAATTAGGACGGTCACCACACATTCAGTTTATCACGAATCGGATTCAATCGCCCCAATTCTCTTGAGCATCGTTGACAATACGCTGATACCTTGAACGCGCTAAGGAATAACTCGTCAGGACCGCCCGTTGTGCATCTGAATCGGGAAAACGATTCGGCTGCGACTCGGCGATTTCAACCAGTCGGTCAAGCCAACCAAGCATATAACGAGCATCTTCGGGAAACGCGGTAGGCTTCTCGTCGAACGAAATATAAATAGGACTTGTGTGAGCCTGAAATCGCAATTGTATCTCCGATCTGATAATCGTTGGCGGTAAAGTGAAGCATTGGACCGGTGGTAGCGAATGTCCTTCCAGATTTGATGGCCGCCCACATCTTCTCCGCGTTCAAAGGGACACAAATTGTTTATTTCCACGGCAGATGCTGCGTCATGGAGATTTCTTGATCGTGCCAAGCAAGAACGGATGGTGATTACATGAAGATTTTATTGACTTGCTGTGGCAATAAAGAAGCCAAAAGAAGGTCAGAATGAGCTGACGAGCGGCACGTGCAATCGCGTTGATCCCGCTGGGATCGTTTCGATCGTGACTGCCAGAGAATTCTAGCCGTGCGAAAATGCGTTACTTCTGCTTGGGTGCAGGCTTTGGCCCCTTCTTCTTGTCTTGCTTAGGCTTCATTACCTTTTTGTCGTTCTTTGTGGCGTTGTTTCCTTTTCCCATGATATTCTCCATTGATATTGAAGGACGATTTGAACCGACTGTGACCGACACCTTCAGTAACTATAGCAGATTCCCACGGCGAAAAGAGATCAGTTATTTCGACCCTTTTCGCCGAACAGCACCTAGCCACCTTCTGCTCGCCGAAATTTCCCGAACTTTCCTTTGTGTTTACGACGACGGAACAACAATTGAGCGGCAACTCGTTGTGTCGATTTCTAAAGATCCTTGCTGTCGGGGTGGTCGTACTCTGGATGTATTGCGGCAGCGATTGGAAACCCCAAGCATCCTTCGTTAAGTGGGCAGCAAGTCAAGAAGGGAAACCTTGGCACGAATCGTTGAATTGGCTGGCGAACCATGCCACAATTTTCCCGAACGCAGGCGAAAGCCTGAGGTCCTCTGTGCGAGACTGAGTGTCTTTGGGAGATCAGTATATCAAATGAAAACTCCGATTTCAAAGCATTAGCGATGGATCAAAACAGCGTTCGAAAAGCGGTACTTCATATGCCGATAATTGAGTCAAAAAGGTGCTCCCGGTGGGGCTTACACAGGACTAAAGGGGCCTTCTGTGGTGTCATGTTTTGTGCATTGATTTGCATAGGTCTGCATTGATCTGCATCAAGATGCACTAGAAAACGGGGTAATACACAGGACTATTTATCCTGTGCATGTGGCGAGAAGGCCAACGGAAGTGGGAGTAAAAGCAAAAACCCAAGGAAAACCCTGGGTTTTTAGTAGCCGAGGCGGGACTCGAACCCGCACGAGGATTTACTCCTCCCAGGATTTTAAGTCGATAGCGATCAGCTCTCTAACTCGCGACCCCCTCGATCTTTGCGTCGTCGAAAAATGCCCCCAGTGATCACCGTGGCTGCACCTGTTTTTGAAATAGCGATAAGTCCTTTCCACTCCCAAAAAACTCTCGCGAGTTCTTTGATTTTCTATCGCATTCTGCATGGCACATGAAGCACCATAGATGCTTGCCACCAGTGACAAACCATGCCTGCCACCGGTGACAAACCATACTTGCCACCGGTGACATTCGCGACAAGAAACGATGTCAACGTGGTACAACCAATGACTTGCAACTGAAATCCGCTGCGGTCCGCAAATTTCAAATCGCCAAAATCAAGGTTGATAAATGTCGAGTTCTCGAACACAATTCTTTAGAATGTTCTGACAATCTACAGGGTAGAAGGCTGAACCACCATCAGATGCTATGCGATGCTCATCTTATAGCGTAGCAAAATATCCGTCGATGCTTGCGATCGATTCCGTGATTGGGCTACGGATTTCCTTGCGCAATTTGCTCGGTGGTAACGAAGAAATACCGTCCGTCGCGAGCGTCACTGCTGGTGTATTAACGTTCGTCAGTTTAAGCGACCTGGATGAACTTATCGAGATGCGCGATGATGTTGTGGATACCATCGAGCTTGTCGTCGGAATCAGGCTTGTTCCGAAACTCACCGGGGCACTTAAACCGCTGAAGCTAGGAATCGACGACAGGGCTGTTGATTGCAAACTTACCGGCGCGGTAAAGAATCGAATCAACGACCGAGCTTGAGTCTGCTGGACGATACTCAAATCGATTGGGTTGACTTGACCATCTTTATTTAAATCGTAGATGTTCGTGACGAGCGCCGAGTTGATAGCGTAGGACAAATTATTACGGACAAATTGGAAATCGGTCGTATCGGTGCGGACAATCGTCGGCGAACCAAAATTACCTTGCCCGACATCTCCGACCGCGTTTCCGAAGTAAAAGACGTCATTGTTCGCAAGGCCAGTATTCGCATTGGCAAGCAACGTGACACGCAGCCAACTATTTCGAATCGCATTGTCGGCGAATTCGATCTTAATGCGCGATGTGTTCGCTATTCCACCTCCGGCAAAAGTTGTAATCGTCGGTAAGAAGAAGAGCGGTGCAAAGCCTGCGACATTTATCCCATTCCAGGTCACGAACTGAAAATCGGCCGCCGTGATCGTACCGGACGAATTGGCGATATCGATGATAAATCCGTTGAGTCCCCTGACGTAATTTGTATAATTGACAAACGAGGCTATTTGACCAGGCAATAATGCGGTCTTCGTCGAATCGATGGCGTTATTCGGATTCCCCGCGCCATTGCCGAATACGGTGCTTGTCGAGCGGTTGTAGAAGACTTGACGGTTGGCAACGGATGCAGTGCCAACTCGCTGGATTTTTAAGACGGCTTCGCCTTGTTTGTAGACGTTGAAGATAATGGCGGAGATGGTTTCATTGGCAAGCTGCGTCCAGCCACTGCCGATGTTGACGACGTCGCCCAAGTTTCGACGCACGACGAGGGTGTTCGACTCATCGGAGAGGTTCAATACATCGCGATAACTCAACGTCAGAGTATTGTTGCCGCTGCCGCTGATATCGATTTGTTCGATGCCAAGCAGACGATTATCGCTCAAAGTCGTCAAGTTAAGGATTAGTCCGCTACCGTCTAATCGTAGCGTGTCATTGCCGCTTCCGCCGACAATGCGTTTGAAGGTCAAATCGCTGATAGCTAGGACGTCATTTCCTTGACCCCCTGTTAAAACGTCCGACCCACCGTTGCCAATCTGTGTGTCATTGCCACGACCACTGACCATTACGTTCGGCCCGGCGTTTCCTGTTAACGTTTCGGGGGCGAACGTTCCCAAATGCGTAACGGACGACGTGAAGCCGTTGCCGCCGAAAATCAGGTAGCTTTCCCCCGCATATAATTTAAGATTATTCAACCCGCTCGCTCTGGTGGCCCCGATAAGCAGGTCGCCAAACCCATCGCCATTCACATCTCCAGCGCTGCTTGTCGAATAGCCGCTGATGTCAACCGCGTCCACGCCGAAAATGGTGATTCCAGCATTTCCCAGGTTGGCAAGGTCGATCGTATTCGACAGTGAAGGTCCCCCGAATATCAAATAACTTTCGCCTGCTCCGGGTTTGCTGTTGTTCGACGCGAAGGCTGATTGTGCCCCAATTAGTATGTCGTCAAAGCCGTCACCATTCACGTCTCCTGCATTGCTGACGGAAATACCACTACTGTCTCCCGCGTCGACGCCGAAGATGGTGATTCCCGCTATTCCCAAATTGCCGAGGTCAATTGTCGTTGGTAGGGAAATACCGCCGAAGACGACATAACTATCACCGGCAGAGGATTTCAAATTGCCAGACGCATCGCCTTGATAGGCACCGATCAAGAGGTCATCAAAACCATCGCCGTTTATGTCTCCTGCACTGCTCACAGCCGATCTACCACTTAGATCAAATGCCTCAGCGCCGAAGATCGTAATTCCCGCAGCTCCCAATGTAGACAGATCAATCGTTGTTGGCAGCGATGCACCACCGAAGATCACGTAGTTCTCGCCTGCTCGTGGTTTTGCGTTGTTTAATGCTTCACCTTCTAATGCGTTGATGATTATGTCGTCGAAGCCATCACCATTTACATCGCCGGCCTCGTTTGCCGTCCAGCCGTTTTGGTCACCGGCGTCCACGCCGTAGATTGTGATCCCTGCTGAACCCAAATTGCCCAAGTCGATCGTTGAGGGTAGCGCTGTTCCACCGAAAATAACATAGGTCTCGCCCACAGACGATTTCAAGTTGCCCTGCGCGTCTGCGTCGGCCGCTCCGATCAGCAAGTCGTCGAAGCCATCCCCGTTCACGTCACCTGCACTGCTCACCGCTTTGCCGCTTTGGTCAAATGCATCCGCGCCGAATATCGTAATTGACGCTGACCCTGGGACGGCCAAGTCGATCGTGGTTGGCAGCGTCCCCTTTCCAAAGAATATGTAACTCTCGCCACTGTCTATCTTGGCATTACCTAAACCATTCGCATGTCGCGCCGCGATTATCAGATCGTCGAAACCGTCACCATTTATGTCTCCCGCGCCGTTCACAGCAATTCCAGCATAGTCCCCCGACTCGGCACCGAAGATAGTTATTCCAGCGGCTCCTAGCGTCGCAAGATCGATGGACACAGGTAAAGAAGGGCCACCGAAAATAAGATAAGCTTCTCCCGCTTGAGGCTTGAGATTATTTGCTGCGTCGGCATCGGCCGCTCCAATTAGGATGTCGTCGAAGCCATCTCCGTTGATGTCCCCGGCGTTACTCACTCTGCACGCTACGTCACCTGCGTCCGCACCGAAGATCGTTGTTCCTTGACCGGCGACAATCGCTGCTAAATCGATGACCGCCATTAGCCGTCGTTCTTCAAGCGGTTCGAAAATTAGTCGCCGAATGTGAGTATACGTAGATCGCTTTGCCGATATTCCGAAGGAACGTCGCTTGCGAGATTGCTTGACAGAAATTTTCCCTGATCGCATGATGCTGCTCACTGCTCTCTATTTTGAACGACGCCCAAAGTAGAATATTTGCCTCAACTGTTCTGGAACCGCCAACGTCCCTTGAACAATGCAGACCCTACTTCGCCACTCTTCAACGAGTCGCATTATAGACCAAAGGATTTTACAATGGGAAACTATGATTCCAGATTATTGCCCTGCGATTGTCACGGCCTTTCGGACTATTGTGCGCGAATTCTCGTTTTAACGTATACCCCATAATATTGCAATTATGACTGTTCGATCATGATTGCTACTTTTCGAATTCAACGTCGATACGATCACCGGCTTCAAGCCTTGGTTAAGAGTGCTGGGAGTATCGATTTTGCTCTTGAGCACCTCAAGCAAGCTGGTAGTAACCATCGAGTATTTCGCCGACGAAAACAATAACTCCTTCGCGCGTCAATTCCGATAAATCTCGTTTGACTGTTCGCAAATGAACATGAAACTCCTGATCAATTGCGGTTCGTTTGAGTCTGCCGACGATTCGCAGTCGTTCAATAATCCATTGCTGTCGCTGATTCCATTGGCTTCGTGCCTTCGTCGGTCCAACCTCGACCGCTGGTGAACGGCAATCAAAAATCTCATTCGCAGGCGAAACGGATTGAACCCATTCGCTTAAATAATAGCCTTGCTCGTCGTTGACGATGACTTCGCTGCCTATCACCGAGATGCTTCGATGTTTGAGCAATCGCTTTTGAAGGTTGCTGCGAAGCGTCTTGATACACCCCGTGATGACACCAATATCCGCGGCGCCGACTTGATCCACAAGTTCTTCGCCGGAAAGTCGCACGTATCGGCCAACGCTCTCACGGGCAGTGAGTACGCGCAAGATCGATAAAGCCTGGCCGCCACCGCGATCTGAGATGATCTTCACCCCACACAGTTCCGCGCGATCGTCGAATAGCTCCAGCTGACCGCCGCTCAATATCCCATCCTGCGATTTCAAAGTATCCGTCGTCGAAGAAATCGTCGTTGTCGGTTCGACCGGTGGGTCCGCCGTGGCGTCGGTTTCAGTTGTTTGGCCATTGGTTCGAACGGCCGACGTATCGCCACCGCCACGCTGTGATAAGACCCGAAAAATTACTTTTGCTAATGTACCAACTTGTTCGTGAAACGGCTTGGCGATGAAATCAGCCGCACCTAGCTCGCTTAGCTTTCGCGAAAGGTTCAATCCATCGGCGAGAAACGCCGTCATGATAATGACCGGGGGCGAATGCCGATGCCTACCTTGCGATATCTCTTCGAGCAGATTCATTCCAAACTGCTTGTCAGCACCACCCCGATGCGGTTTCGCTGGAATCTGCAAGTCGAGCAACACATAATCGAATGCTTTCGAACTTAGGGCATTCCTAGCGTCGGATTGATTGGTCACACAGGTACATTCGTGACCCAACGAAAAGAGACAATCCTCAATCCGAGGAATAATCGATAGGTCATCTTCGACTACCAATGCACTTATCGTCACTTCTAGACTCCTGTTAATTAGTTTTCGGTAACTGGATCAGAACGGTAGTTCCTTCGTCTTCTTTGCTGAACAAATCCATCGAGCCGCCGTGAGCCATGAAATAGCGTGAAGCGTTTGCCATACCGAAACCGGTGCTCAATTGCTTCGATTTATTCAAACGACCAGGAACGAAGTACCGCCGGCTGATCTTCTCTTCGTCCGCGATCCCTATTCCGTTATCTTCAATTTTGAGAGCGATCATATTCTCTTCGGATGTCGCTGCGATCCGAATTTCAAACCGTCGTCGCTTGTCGCACCAAAGAAAGGATTCAAACGCATTCGTCACAAGATTCGCAACAGCTACGATGATCTTGTGTCGCTCGATGGGCAGGTGAATCCATCGAGGGACATCGACTTGTAATCGGACACGTTCTGTATCCACACCGCGTGTCTGCGCCGTGTGCTTGGCCAAATCGGCTGCTTCTTGCATAACGTCCGCCAGACATTCATCCGTTCGCTCCGTGTTGACGGGCCGAACGAACTGCTCCATATCGAGAACCGTTCGACTCAGTAATTCTAACGATTGCCAAATATTGATTCGCCGAGCGGCTTGATGATCGTCGTTGATACCCAACTCACGGCACAAAACCGACAGCGGCGTAAGAATGCTCTTGATATCGTGGATCATTGCACCGACGATCAATCTCAACGATTGATCATGAAGCCTATCGGCCGCTTTCATCGCTGCTTTACCGTGGCGACGTTCAAACGCTTCCCTCCGACCTTCAATCTCATCGACGGTTCTTTGAGTAAATCCAAGCTTTTTTTGATCTTCTCGCCGTTCTTTGGCCGCGCGTTTCGCGATCTTCTGCACAAAATAGTTGCAATCGGCGGAAAGTCGCTCTACGAGCTGTGAATAGATATCGTCGGGTACGATCCGGAGTGCGTAAGCCACTTCGCGCCTTACTTGCCAGCACGCATCGGTTGAAAACTCGATGAATCGCTCGATATCCTCCGGACTGGCTCGCTGGTCACGAAATTTTTCCGATAACTCGTACAGAGCTTCTTTCGACGCCTTCATTTCGGCAGCATTGTCGATGCAAGGTGACGAAGGTGCGGTAATCTTCGAAGACATATTTATTCTCCCTTCGTTTATTAGTAGAGGTAGCGATTCTTGCGAGCCTTAAAGGCTGTCTCGCCTCCCTCTAGAAGCATGACTATATTTGCCTTACATTCGTCGACCGAACCTTCGGCAATCTTTCTCGAAACCTCACCGTCCGATTCGAGGACGACCATATGCTCGGCATCCGCCAAGACTGGAATGTTCGGGTTATGGGTAATGAAGATAAGTTGCCGAGTGTGCTTGGTCTTACGGACGATCTCAACAATGGTTTCATAGACAAAGCGATTGTCGAGGTTGTCCTCGGGCTGATCGATGATGAGAGGGTAATCATTGTCCAGCAGCAGAATCGGTAGGATGGACGTGCATTTCTGGCCGGTCGAAAGCTGCCGAGAATCTTTGTATTTTTCACCGTCTTTTAATTCGATGCGAGGCTGATCGCCAATTTCGATCAGCTCGAGCTCGAAGAGAAGCACAGGACTCGATAACACCTCGATTACCTTGCATGCTTGATCGAAATTCAATTCAGATCGCTCCGTGAGTGCTTTCGTATCGCGAGACTGGATCAACTGTGATAACGTATCTCGATCGATGTTCGACGCAATTTTCTCTGCGACAAGGTTTTGCTTGAGCTTTGACCCTTTCAAGGAATTTTCTAAAAACCGGCGGTATGCGGACCAGTTCCCCTGTTGAATAAGACTGACGCGGATCATCGGATTCAGATCACGATTGATTCGATCGACAATCTCGTGTCGAATCGCAAAACGACTGTCTTCGAGATAAGTAAGCTCAGCTTTCATCGTCGACCTGGCCGCATTCAGCGCCGCCAAGTCTTTCTCGATGTTCGCGGCCCCACGCTGCTTGGATTCCAGTTGATTCCGAAGCTTTTCCAGGCTCGTCCGTTCTGCCGACTTCCCTTGTGCGAGCTTATCTTTTTCTAAAAGCGTCTGAAAATGCAATTCCTGCTCCTTGTGAACGAGGGATAGTACGCTCTTTACCTGTTCAATATCTGCCATTATTTCCGTGACCATCGCGATGATCGATTCCAGCTGTTGACCGATGTTTCCTGCGGCTCGCTGGATTTTTCCCTCACACGAAGCAATCAAAGCTTTGTTCGGGCTTTCGACAAAATCTCGACCGTCGATCGATCGAGTATCGCCTGAGAATCGAGACTGAAGATTCTCGATGGCGATGCCAAAGCCATTGAACGTTCGCAGTGAATCCGCCAGCATTAGATTTTCTCGATCTCGTAGCGCCTTCATTTTATGGGCGTGGTTGATCGCGTTAACGTCATCTCCGAGCGAAAGGGCCAACTGGCCAAGCTTATCGTTGACCGCCGGTAAGGCAGCTAGTTCCGAAAGATGTCCTGCTAAGTTATCTTCCTGGGGAATTATCTTGGAAGCGTTGGTTCTCAATTCCGACCTAAGAGCACTCACTCGTTGCGTAAGCTCATTAAGTTGATCGGTTTCCAGGTTATCGATCAGTTCCAATTGGGCATCGGTGCGTTCCGCGATCGCTTCGATCTGATTCTGGCTGTAGATACTGACTCGAAAGGAACTAAGCGATTTCACCGAAAGCGAAGTCGGTGTGCCATCGGGCAACAGAACCATCGGCTGTTCATTCGCAGCTCGGCTGATGATGTAGTCGAGACCGTCGTTCGTCGAAATACGAAGGACAACACGCCCGCCTATGAAATTTTTGGCAACCAGCGATTCGATCTTCTTGCGTTCGATACCATTGGGATCGTAAGTCGGAAAAGCATCTAAAGCGTATCGAATCAGTTCGACTGACGACGTTTTACCTGCGCCGCGCGCGCCGATGATGCAATTGAGCATTGGGCTAAGCGAAAAGTTAGCCGCATCCAAAAATCCGCCGGTGATCTCCATTTCACGAATTCGACACCGAGCATTATCCGTTTCGCTCGATAACTCAACACAGAAATCCGAGACCGGGCCTTCAGCAACTGACAGCATGATGGAATCCTTGACAAACTATGGACATGCATCTTGAAAGCGGATACCGAATGATTCCGGCATCGAAAACTCGCTTTCTAGATCGCAGCCGATAGCATGCATTTCGCTCGGACACGTCTGGTCACGACCAAAAATATTTTTCGGAAATTATTGCTGGTCGGTATCGATTAGACCGGGGCCTGGCTACAAACAGGGGCGGGACCTTGCTAGGCGAGATGAAGGGATTAATGAAAAAAGTGTTGGAAACCAAGAAAACTGCGGAAGCGAACCTCTTGGCCGCCGCGAAGAAACGGCCGCCATCCGCAGCCAAGCCAACACGGCGAGGTTGCGGGGAGATAGAAGCCGCTAAAATCGAAGTGCCGGCTTTGATACCCTTGGGGATTTTCAATGTTGGGGCAGACCGCTACTGCTGAACCTCGCTTGGTAGAATGGTGTCCCGTCCAACTACAGCGGTTTACTCTAGCCATTTCAGGAGGAAATCGCTGACATTTATTCTCATAGAGAAAGAAGGAGATAGCGGATGAAAGCTAATCTAACTGATATTACGCTCGTCGTGGACCGAAGCGGTTCTATGGAACAAATCAAAGACGACGCCGAGGGTGGCGTGAACGCATTTATTGCCGAGCAGGCCAAGCAACCTGGTGACGCATTGTTAACCCTGGTGCAATTCGATACCGAGTACGAGTTCATCCATAAGGGAGTGCCCATCCGCCAGTTCCCCAAATATAAGCTCGTCCCCCGGGGCGGTACGGCGCTATTGGACGCAGTGGGACGGGCCGTCAATGAAACCGGCGAACGTCTAGCGAAAATGGATGAGAAAGATCGCCCGGGCTTAATCATCTTTGTCGTGATGACCGATGGTCAAGAGAATTCGAGCAAGGAGTTCACCAAATCCCAGATCAAGGAGATGATTGAGCGGCAACAAAGCGTGTACAACTGGCACTTCACCTTCCTGGCTTCAAACCAGGACGCATTCGCCGAAGCAGATGGAATGGGTATCCAAGCGGCCGGCGCTGCAAACTGGGCCATGAACAAGGCAAGTGCCACCTACCAGGTGACAAGCGAAAAAGTTGCACGTATGCGTGCTCAGCGAAGCAGCGGTCAGACGGTAGTCAACGATTTTACCGACGAAGAACGAGAAAAGATGAAGTAGTTTTGGTATCTTCTACGGAACTTAGGTTGCTGTCTTACAACATCGGGGCCGCAACAAATCGAGCGACGACACGAACGACCCCTTTTTCAATCCTCATCTAAACTTGAAAGAAAATGCTCGCTGAAATTGCCCATCAAGCATCGTATACGGTTACCCAGTCTGGCATCGGACTTGGTTCGGCGATCGCGGTTGTCTGTTCCTGGCAACGGAATCGTTCCATTTTATGGGCGATCCTTGCGGGACTCCTCTCGTGGATCTACGTCATTTACTTTGCGTTGACTCGACGACCAGATGAAACCAAAGGTTAAAAAATACGAACGACGCATGATGATTGAAGCAGACTTCTAGATCCTACTCGTCGTATTCGTGGGAAAGAGCATTGAGCATGGCAACAGCGAGCGATATTCGTCGAACCAACGATCCATTCGACTTAAATCGCTTTCTGAAAGCTCAGGAGGTCATTTATGAAGATGCTATCTCAGAGCTAAAAGCTGGCAAGAAGCGAACGCACTGGATGTGGTACATCTTCCCACAGTTCGATGGGTTGGGGTTTAGTTCGACCTCCAGGCTTTACGCGATCAAGAGTCTTGCCGAAGCTGAGGCATATCTGTGCCACCCCGTTCTCGGCGCACGACTGATCGAATGCTGCGAGGCTGTTCTCCATATCGAGGGACGATCTGCGTTTGAGATCTTCGGTTCCCCGGATGATTTGAAGCTGAGATCCTGCGCGACCCTTTTCGCTTGCGTCTCGCCCGAAGGTTCGATCTTCGCCAAGTTACTCAGCCAGTATCATGGTGAGCGGGACGGCGAGACGCTCCGACTGGTGGGTATCATGCCAGCGGAAAAGTAGATCTCAGCCTCGCCCAAACCATGATGCGATCAGGATCCACAGGTTGGCGATGGCTGCCATTTCTTTTCGAACGCAGTCCGCGCTATAGAAGCATTATTTGGTGAAAATACCCATGCTTTTTACTCGCTAAGCGGTTGCGTCCAACAAGTCTGTCCCTTTCGCACCTTCAATTTAGAAGTAATCCTTATTACACTTACATAACGGAAGTTACCATGCACCAACGCCCTAAACTTTAAAAGAATCCTTTGATGTCCAAACGTATCTTAGTTACTTGGATTGGTCATGCAGATTTGTCGGCATTTAGTCGACAAGGTAGCCCGTCCCAAAAACATTTAGAATTGATCCATTCTACGATTCCAAGTAGCAAAGTCACGTCGGCCGAACAGGCAGGAAACGGTGTCGGACCAATTAAGGCGCTGGTCGAAAAGGTTAGCTTTTCGCAAATCCATCTAATCGGGAACTACGAAAAATCGCTGATTCAGCAGTTCGGGAAATGGTTGAAAGTCAGTAGCGTGCCGCACTCGGTTTCTATTGTCGATCCTTCGGATCATAGCCAGATTTATGGAGCGGTGAAACCAATATTGGAAGGACTCAAGCTCGATCGAGACGATGAGCTTAGTTTCCACTTAAGCCCAGGGACTCCGGCGATGCACGCGATTTGGGTCTTGCTCGGCAAAAGTCTTTATCCTGCAAAGCTTTACCAGACCTACAAGGATAAAGCCAAAGAATACAAGATACCGTTCGACATCACGGTCGATCTTCTACCACAATACCTTCGAGAACCGGATCGGTTGTGGCAGCAACTGGATACCACACAAGAGATTCAAGGCTTCGAAAGTATCGTCGGCAGTAGCCCGGCGATCAACGAAGCCAAAATACGAGCGCAGAGAGCAGCAATCCATGACGTACCGTTACTTATTCTCGGTGAAAGCGGCACCGGTAAAGAAATGTTCGCGGAAGCCATGCACCGCGCTAGCAGCCGTCGCGATAAACCGATGTCCTCGATTAATTGCGCCGCAATTTCGAAGGAACTTATCGAATCGGAGCTTTTTGGCCATGTGAAGGGCGCTTTCACCGGAGCGGACAAGGATCGCAAAGGACTATTTGCCGAAGCAAACGGCAGCACGCTATTTCTCGACGAGGTCGGAGAATGCGATCTTGGCCTTCAAGCGAAGCTTCTTCGGGCTCTTCAGCCTCCCCACGATCAAGGACCGTGCCATCGTGTCTTTCGCCCCGTCGGCGCAACAGCCGATCAAATATCCGACGTGCGTGTGATCGCCGCAACAAACAAAGATTTGCTCCAGATGGTGCGGGACGGAACGTTTCGTGAAGATCTTCTCTATCGTTTAGCGACGATAACCCTGAAGCTTCCACCGTTACGAGAACGTGGCAAGGACGTGATTACCGTAGCCGAATCAATGCTCGCCGGAATCAACGCGCAGTTTCGAAAACTGCATGCCAAATTTTACGTTGAAAAATCGCTTTCGGCCGGAGCAAAGGCGTTTGTTCGCAAGCACACCTGGCCAGGAAACGTCCGGGAATTACGCAATGCGTTGATCCAAGCGGCGGTCATGTCATCGGACAAGAGTCTTTCCGAAGTAGATTTTTCACACGCCCTTTCTGACCTACCCGGCAACGCCGGCATTGCCAGTGAATTCAATCGTCCGTTGGGCGACGGCTTCGACATCGAAGTTTATCTAGACGAAATTCGCAAGCGATACTTGCTAAGGGCGATGAAAGAAGCCAACGGCATCAAAATCAAAGCTGCCGAACTTCTTGGCCTGAAAAGCCATCAAGTGCTGACCAACCATTTGATTCGACTCGACGTCCAAATGGATGCCTAGAGTAATAACTCCGAAGAATGGCTCGGACTTGTTCGCGAACAATGCCGTCACGCGTCGGCGAATACTGCGATCGTAAGCGTAATTACCTATAGGTAATATTCATTACTTCTCGCAGTGCAAACCGATCGTCAGCATACGTTTAAAAAAATTTTTTCCAATGAAAAACATAGCTTTGGCCTTTCTGTCGAGATTTTTGTAGTCGCTTTGGCACGAGTTCTGCGAATGGAATGTTTTGTAACAACACCATCCACTTGCCGGGAGCGACGAAGCCATGACGACCGCATCTGTTATCGAAAACATTTCCAAAGTTATCAGCGCCATTAAGGGTACGAATGTTTTGTTCGATCCGGCGGCCGACGGACCGCGGGATGGACAGTATACGTCCCGCGCAGAAACATCGCTTCATTCAAACCTGAGATGCTTGATCGAGTCTGAGGCACCGAACGGTCTTTATCGACATCAACACGCGGCGATCGAATCCGTACTTTCTGGAAACGACACGATCGCTGCCACACGGACAAGCAGCGGCAAGTCGCTCATTTTCTCGCTGCCGGCACTCGATGCGGTATGCCATGATTCAAATGCTACTTCTCTATTGCTATATCCTCAAAAAGCTCTTGCCAACGATCAGTATGCCAAGCTTTCCAAAGCGATATCCTATGTACCCGAGTTGGTACAGATTCAAAACCGTAAGCCGCATTTCGTTAGCCGCTACGACGGGAGCACGCTGCATGATGATCGCAAGCTGATTCGTGATCAGGCACAGATCCTTATCACCAACCCGGACATGTTGCACCTCGGCATTCTGCAGCATCACCAGACGCTGTGGGCAAGATTCTTCAAGAACTTAAAGCTAGTCGCCATCGACGAATGCCATGAGTATCGAGGAATATTCGGTACGAACGTTTCCTACATCCTGAGACGACTTCGGCAGATATGCGAGTTTCACGGATCAAACCCTCAATTCATTGCGACCAGCGCAACGATTGCGGATCCGCAATCTCACCTACGGGAACTGGTCGGATGTGACTTCGACCTCATTGGAGCGGAAGAAGATGGAAGCAAGCAAGGCCGCCGAAAATTCTGGATGCTCGGAGGGCAGGAACACTATATCGAGTATGGTCGAAAGCTCGCGATGGGACTCGTCCAAGCTGGTCTTCGTGTCTTGGTCTTTTGCCCCAGTCGCATTACGGCAGAAAGGATGCTGGCAAAAATGCGGAAACAAGATGGTGAAATTGAAGATTATGTTGCCGTCTATCGATCCGGTCTCAAAAGTACCGAACGAGAAACCATTGAAGCGCAGCTACGTGACGGAACCAAGAAACTTGTCTTTTCTACGAGTGCCTTGGAGTTAGGGATCGATATCGGTGGGCTTGATGTCGTGGTGTGTATGGGGTTGCCGAATTCGATGATGAGCTTATGGCAAAGAGCGGGCCGAGTCGCGCGGGCAGGCAGGGAAGGTGGAATTATCCTCATCCCTGGCGACTCCCCGCTCGATGCCTATTATGCGCGTCATCCACAAGAATTGTTTAATCGAAACAACGAGTCCTTGGCGCTTAATCTCGCGAACGAACGCGTCGCCTGTCAGCATTACGCTTGTGCCGTTCATGAAACGACGCGCGGCGAATCGGCGCTTGAGTGCGAGATTCTCGGTTCCACAATTAAAAAGATTCAGGAACTTCGCGACGAAGGTAAACTCTCACGTCCCGAATTCTATTGCTCAGATCCGCACGCCGAAGTCAGCATTCGCAATACAGGTGAGTCGAACTACAAACTCATGTGCGGTAACGATACAGTCGGAGACATCGGCAGTTTTCACTTGCTTCGAGAAGCCCCTCGCGGTGCATTGTACCGCCACAACGGAAAAATTTACCGAGTCACAGACGTGATTCGAGGGGAAAAGATTGTTCGGCTGCGTCCAGAACGGACACGAAACGATACGGTCTCGCTCGTCCGAAAGAAAATCAAGCAGAAGTATCCGCTATCGGTCCGCGAATACTTTCAAGCTACTCTAGCGATCGCCCGAATCGATGTTACCGAGTTCCTGCAAGCCGTTACGGAGAAAGACGCCTCGGGCAAGACGATACGCGTCAGCCCGGGGACTGGAATGCCAACACACTATCTTCCGACCGAAGGCGTAGCGTTGGCTTTGCGTTCAAGTCTCGTGAAGTCGCTACAAAGTCAGATGAAAAATCGAATGGAAGTCGTCCTTGGTTCTATCGAAAGACTGATGGCGAATCTTTTCCCGATCGTCTCAGGCCCTTGCGATAGCCAAGACTTTTCGTCGGGGATCGACAAAACGAACGCGGGCGATTTGGTCTTGTATCTGTATGACAATGTTTACGATGGAGTGAATTTAACTGCCATTGCTTTTGACAACATTAAGTCGTTGCTGGAAAAAGTCGAAGATCGTATTCTCTCGTGCGACTGTGCAATCGAAAGCGGTTGTGTACGCTGCATCGCCGATCCAATGCGAGAGGCATCAAGCAGCAAGGCTGACTCGCTACTTGTGGCTCGAACTCTCATTCAGATGTTTGAGAGCGAGAATCCCGCAACTAGGCACTTTCCTCGCCCCGACGCTGGACTCGAATCAGCCACTGCCGTTATTGAATGTTTAAAATGCACGAACGTCGTCTCCGCAACTACCAAGTTTTGTCCTGAATGCGGAACTCGTATCGAGGAGTTAAGCCATGTTGCTAGCTGAATCCAAAATTCACATCGGAAGCCGTTCGATTTTTTCAGTGGATCGAATTTCACGCCAGGGCGATCGATTTCTTGGACGGTTGCGAATGGACGCCGAGACATTGCAATCGCTTCGACAAGACAACATAGGACTTCTCTTCGAAAAATTCTTGCGGCTCGAAACGATGCTCGGTCGTATAATGCCACTGGCAAACAGACACGACCTAGGAAAAATCGCTATCGTGTACTCCAGCAAAGTCGCTGGAGCGTACATCTATGAGATGCTGTGCCACGAAGGCTTTTGCGTGCCGACTAAAAAGCCGCCGGTTTCATGGGAAATGGGTAGTTTGGTGTTCGCGTCCGTCGAACGCCTGAGCAAACTCGATCGTCGTCACGACGGAACTGCCATTTCGATTGTAATGCTGCTTGACTCAAGCTGCATGGTCCAGCGCGCTCGAACGAAGCAATATGGCAATGGTCGAACGCATGATCGCCCGCAGTTGCTCGTCAACGCATTGTGTGACCTGGCGACGGATGGACTCCATCCGATGTTTGCGGTCATGACCTGCAAGCCAGCCATTTCCATCGCGACCGAACAACTAGCCCGAATCTACTGCCGTGAAACTTGGTGGTTCTGCGATGGACCTTCCATGACTTTTTAGCTCCGTCGTTTGTCATGTTGCCTGGCCGCCAAAAATTCAATTACAATCCAATTCCGCAAACTAAACCGTTACTGTGACAAGCATATGATTACCGCAATTGAGATCGAGAACTTTAAAGGTATCGGTGAACGCCAACGAATCGAATTCGCGGCGATTACCCTCCTCTTTGGCGCGAATAGTGCCGGCAAAAGTACTATCGCTCACGCATTGCATTACCTTTTGGCGGTTCTGGAATCGGGCAATGGCGATGTAGACGAGATTATTTCTACCAACGGAGAATTGAGGCTGGGTGGATTTGAGAACTTGGTTTACAAACACGATGACAATCGCAGGATCTCGATTCGCGCGGACTTTCTGCAACACTCGAAAGACCAGTTCGAGTTATCCATCCCAGACATTAAGCTACTAACTGATCTTGATTTCGACGACACGATTTTCAGCGAAACAACGACAGTGGGAATTGAGATTGAAGTCGGCAAATATTTTGAGGATCCATATTATCGAGAAAGGCCTGATTTTCCAATCATCATAAATTTTAGGCTTTTCGTCGATAACGAACTTTTCCTTGAAACCGAAGCAACGAATTTGCTTTACGACGAAGATAAACTAGGCAGGTTCGCGAACTTATGTAAACTTAACATCGACCATCCGTCACTTCGAAAAATCGATGAGCGTACTGTGCTGAGTTTGCTTTGCGAAAGAGCAAACCTAGAAGTTGACAATTACGATTGGGAAAATGGAGATGCCGCCTTCGAAATAGATTCATCACTCGGCGCTCTCCCAACGTCGCGCTCGGTAAAACGTTCCGTTTACTCTGATAAAGACCTAGACGACGACGACAGACGCTTTTTCTTGTGTTCGAATATCCAATATTTCGTTAAGAAAATAGCCGCTGATGCGATTGATCATTCTGTTGATTTGCTTCGCAAAACGTGTCACGTTGGTCCAGTGCGAGATATTCCCGTTCGCGGAACTCGGACTTCGATACGATCGAATCGAAGATCGTGGTATCGTGGGCACTTAGCGTGGCAACTTCTAACCGATGTAGTTCAGATGCTTGACATCATGGAAGAAATTCGTGAAGAAGATCGACGCTGGTACGAACTAAACCTTCAGAACATAATTGGTTCTCCCTATACAGTTCTGCGTGTAGGTTGTTGGTATTCGAACGAAGGTGATTGGCATCGCGGTACACTCAATGCTCCCGAACAGTTTGACGTCGAATTACGAGTGAAGGATATTCGGACAGGTGCGATTCTGTCATTACCGGACGTAGGTGCTGGTATCGCTCAGATTGTACCAGTGCTTATAGCAACGAGACTTCTGACATTGCCAATAGTCTTCATTGAGCAGCCAGAACTTCATATTCATCCTGCTCAGCAAGCCAGATTTGGCGATGTTTTGGCAGCGCAAACGTCGAAGTGGCAAAGATGGTATACACCGCGGAATGATAAGCAGTCAGATCGGCGGACAATAATCGTCGAAACGCATAGCGAATTGCTGTTGCTTCGTTTGCTAAAAAGAATAGGCGAAACTTTCCGAGAAGAATCGCGAAACGACGTACCTCGGCTGAACATGGCCGATGTTTCTGTTTTATTTGTCGAAGCGAAGGCAGACGGCACGACGTTTACTCCGTTTCCTTTATCGAGCACGGGCAACTTTATAGGCGCTTGGCCCGAAGGTTTCTTCGATGAACGAGAAAAGGAGCTCCTTTAATCATGCTGCACGAGTTCGCAATTGACCCAGAATGTTTTTCTTCGTTTGAGCAGTTGCGTCGAGTCACCGATGGAACAGCAGCTCATCTAGGCCGATTCATCAGTGATTTTCATGATGGAAAATGGCGAGAGCAGGTCGAAAAACATATGCTGCAAGCCGATCCGTTGAAAGCACTGGAGGTTAAGGCACTGCTAGACAGAACGGAAAGACGAAACGGCATCATTGCCTTTAGACCTGATTCAACTCAGCATGCTTGGTGTCAATCGCAACTAAGAATCAGCCATTTTCGCAGGGTGGTTGGGTTGGTTGGGATTTTTTGATCGCAACTTGAGGACTGATTAAGCTAGAAGACTGGTTTTTGAAAACGCCTCGCTGTGAAGTTATCACCTTCGACAGCGAGACTTGACTCACGGGACAATAACCTCCCGATAGCCCAACTTCGATCTTCCTCAAACTATCCCTGCTACGCCAGCCCCAAACCTTTCGGCTGGCTATTGTTCTTGCCTCTGGGGCCCGTGCAATCGTTCTTTTCTGCGCGATCATCCCACGCAAGTCTTCTGCGGTGAAACCTGTCGTCTAAAGGCAATCGAATTTCAGCGAGCCATCCATCGTCAGCTTGCCCAACGTCAAGCCAACCAACGGTATCGCGCAACCGAGGCTGGTAGGCAAAAGAGGGCCGCTCAAGCGAAAGACTATCGCCGCAGAAAAGCGGCTGAGAAATCGGCTACCTACCAACCAGAGCCCATCCAGTCGCCCGTCGTTCCTGCTTTGACCACCGAGCGCGAGGGCTATACGAATTCCTCAAAATCAACCGACGATACGAAAAGTTTTTGCCTTCGACCTGGCTGCTTCGTCACATGGAAAATCGATCCGAGAACGCCTCACAAAAAATACTGTAGCCTCTTGTGTGACAACGCTTTGCGTGCGGCAGCCACTCGGGTCGAGCGATACTACAGATCGCGCGATTACATCGGGGCAATCACCCCTCGCAACCGAATGAAAGTCCTGCTGGCCAAGCCTGGTTCGCGTGCACAGCTTAGGGCTTTTCAGTCCGTCGTCTTACGATGCTAGAGACAAATGGACCGGCGAAACTCGCTTCGCTGGCCGTTACTGGTTCCAAAAACGTGAGAAGCCATCGGCGATGTTACTTTCCAATTCCTTTCCAACAGGGGACTCGGTTCGATCTCTCGACTTATCCGACTTCGATTTGCGTTTCGATCGCTATCGCATCAATCAGCCCAAGGCCGATCTGCTGATGGCGCGATCCCTGACGAAGTACAGTCAGCTCGCGCCGGTCATCTACTGTCAGCTCGAAGGATCGTTGGTACTCGTCGATGGCTTCAAGCGTCTTCGGGCTGCTCGGACGCTCAAGGGTATCGCTTCCCTGCAGGCTCGACAGCTCGAAGTCGATGAGCAGGCCGCCAAGGCGGCCATCTTCAATCTCAATCGCATCACTTCTAAGCCCAATGAACTCGAAGAGTCCTGGATCATCTACGCCTTAGTTAAAGACGATGGACTTGCACAAATCGAAGTGGCTCAAATGCTTGGCCGTCACAAGTCGTGGATTAACCGCCGCTTGGCTCTCATCGAGCGACTGACCGACGAAGCTCGCGAAGCACTGAGGCTAGGGTTGCTTACGCCCACTCAAGCACGACACCTGACTCAGTTGCCGCGCGGCAACCAGAACGCAGCCATGCAGTGTGCCACCGAGCATGCTCTGACTTCTCGCGAACTCTCGGAAACGGTTCGACTCTTACAATCAGCCAGTACCCAAGAGCAAACGCAATTCGTCTTAGAAAAACCTCGTGAAGCCATCCGTCAATCTCAAGACAGCTACGTTCATCAATGGGATCCTCGCCTGAGTTCGGCAGGCAATCGAGCGGCTAAACGATTGGGTTTTCTACTCGATGCGACCACCAAGATGAATCACTGGCTGCGACTGACCGGTCGTAGCGAACTACAAGCCTGCGATCGTCCCATCTTGGTGGCTAGCTTCATCAAGCTCGAACAGGAATCGACCTTTTTAACGGAAGCTACCAAGGATTTTATCAAGGAATTGCAGCTCCCATGACTATTGATATCAATCGCGGTTGAGATCTGAGCCACTTTCGCGGGGTGGCTTTGGGTGGCTGCGATTTTCTCTTCGCGGATCGGTTGTGTGCCAATTAGAGTAATAGGGCACTCTTCTAATTCTATAAAAACGCC
>Ga0163150_10003386_pt1 | contig 22521 bp, 6 predicted proteins | sample OliLakLV19P2IB_FD_148628 | JGI IMG/M metagenome (GOLD analysis project Ga0163150, IMG submission 148628) | Freshwater microbial mat bacterial communities from Lake Vanda, McMurdo Dry Valleys, Antarctica - Oligotrophic Lake LV.19.P2.IB | ecosystem: Environmental > Aquatic > Freshwater > Lake >...
GTTCATTTCCTTCACGCAAACGTTCGCCCACTCCGGTAAAAACAAAGGCACCATGATGACGATCGGCAACGTGCTGTATCAACTCTAAAATCAAAACGCTTTTCCCGAGACCTGCGCCCCCGAGAACGCCGGTTTTACTCCCCTTCACCATAGGGAAAAGTAAATCAATAATCTTAATTCCCGTTTCCAAAATTTCAACACGCTCAGTCGCGATTTCTTTTTTATCAATTTTTTTTGTCGCAGCACGATTACGAATAGGACGCGTTTCTTTGCAAACAATGGGTCCCGCGCGATCAATGGGTTCACCCAGAACATTCATCAGACGACCAAAGCATTCTTCGCCGGTCGGAACCTCGATGGATAAACCCATCCGTTTGACTGGAAAGCCTCTTTGAAGATTCAACGTGGTCGCCATCGCAACACAACGAACGACATTTCCTTTCCGATGTTCAGCGACCTCAAGCACAAGCCGCCTTCCATCTTTTGTTGAGGTTTCAAGCACTTCGTAAATGCCGGGCAAATCTTGAGACCCATCAAACTTAACCTCCACAACGGGGCCTTCAACGCCAACCACCCAACCGTCTTTTTTTAGCTCTGCATCCGCCATTTATTTTCCTTTTTTTATTTCAAGAGCTTCATCTTCTTCGAGACGGGCAAACAAAAGCTGTGAGGCAAAAACTTCACGCATACTACGATCAATCACTTCATGTCGCGCACGGTGATAGACAAGCTTGATTTTCTTTCCTTGTCGGACGACTTCTTGAAAGCTACCCTCCAAATTCATCACACGCGATCCTAATTCAGCGACACGACTCATCGAAAAGATTTCATCGAGGCGATGCTCCACCCAGAAGGTTGCAACATATGACAACACATCCCGCGGATCGGACTCCCACAGAATCTCATCCTCTGGCGCAATAGAAGTATTGGCTGCATTGAGCCACTCATTGCAAGGAAGCATCGTTTCCACAGTCGCCTTTTGAAATGACATTGAAATCGGCTTGGGATAAACCACAAGAAAACTGCCCGCTTGCCCCTCTAATATCAACTGAGACATATATTCGCGGGTCAGCGCAGCAAGCTGTGATCGCTCCTTATCGACAATTCCAGGAAATTTTTTGAACTTTCGCTTGGCATCACTCAAAGCTGACGCACCGCGCTCGCCAATGATTGCAAGCAATGCGTCAGGACCGCCTGCAGCCAATCCCGCGCTAATCACCTGACTGTTCACATTCCCGACAAACCCACCGTCGGTCGTCACCATCAACACCGCTTTACGCTTCACATCCGAGCGAACAAAAGGATGATCGATCTTATTGACAGAAATTCCAGCTAAAAGCTCTCCAGCCAACTCAGGAAATCTCTCAAAAATTGTCAATTGCTTTTGCAAAGACAGATAACGATTCATGGCAATTCCCTTGAGCGCATCCATGACAAAACGAAGCTCGTTATTAAACTCGACTTCTTTTTTTAGTTTGATTAAGGGAATCATGTTTTTTGTCCATCACTTAAAAAAGTTTGCACCGCGTTCTTTAGCTGTTCTTTTAATATCGGGGTCATTTTTTTCCCCGTAAATAGTTCTGCAACAAGACCCGGCTGATGCATTTGTAACCAAGAAAAGACATCTGCTTTGAAACGGTTCCATTCCTGGGGAAAAGCTTCGAGTAATTTTTCTTTAATCGTAAAAAGAAAAACGAGCTGCTCAGCGAGCGAGGACGGGCGATTATTTGATTGTACAAAAAGCTGGGAAATCATTTCGCCACGACGCAAACGCGCCTCAGCAGATTCGGAAAGGTCGGATTTCATCGTGGTCATACGCTGCAATTCTTGATACTGCAAATATTCCAGACGCAATTTTCCACTCACTTCTTTCATCGCCTCACATTGTGCGCGGTTTCCAATACGTGACACCGATAAACCAAAGTCAATCGCGGGACGAAATCCTTTTTGAAAAAGGGGTGTGCTGAGATAGAGCTGTCCGTCGGTAATGGAGATGAGATTCGTTTGAATATAACCTGTAATATCACCCTGAATGGTTGCAACAACAGGAAAAAAAGTAATCGTTCCACCACCCAAATCTTCAGCGAATTTTCCGGCACGTTCAAGCAACTGAGAATGGAGGTAGAAAATATCACCCGGATAAGCTTCACGGCCCGGGGAACGTTGAAGCAAAAGTGAAAGCTGACGATACACCCAGGCGTGTTTTCCTAGATCGTCAAAACCAATAAAAACGTCTTTACCTTTAGAAGCAAAATACTCCGCTAAAGCACAGGCTGAAAAGGGCGCAAGATATTGTTCGCCTAACGGAGCACTTGCAATACCTGCAAAGACAACCGTGTACTCCATTGCGCCTTTTTCTCGCAAGAGACGCAAAACTTTAACTAATGCCGAGCGACCCAATCCAACAGCGCAATAAATACAAATGACATTTTTACCCTTCTGATTCAAAATCGTATCTGTCAGGATAGTCGTCTTCCCTGTCATTTGATCACCAATGATGAGCTGGCGTTGTCCCTTAGCAACAGGAAAACTGGCGTCAATGGTGCGTATGCCTGTTTCTAAAGCATTACAAACTGGAAGACGCTCCATAACGCCTGGCGCGTCAATAAAAATAGGTCGTGTTTCAGTCGTCGGCAAGGGAGTGTCACCGTCGAATGATTTACCCAGACTCGTGACGATGCGACCAATATAAGATTCACCGACTGGCAAAGTAAATGGCTCACTTCGAGAATAAACCTGATCTCCGGCACTGATGCGGGCCTTTGCTCCAAATGCGAGAACGAGCACTTTCTTTTCAGTAAAGCCCATGACCATGCCCGTGTCACCATTTGAAAACTCAACACGCTGACCATTCAAACAAGACGGCAGACCCTCGACTTCAACAATAAATTCACGAACCGAGCTGACCCTACCGATCTCTCTGACGTCAAAAAGAGGGGCGGAACTCTTCATTTCAAACCCCGGTATTTTTGACATGAATCGCTGCCTCCTTAAGGCGCGCCGCAAGCGACCCCTCAAGAACCAAATGCCCTAAATTCATGCGTAAACCCGCAACCAATTCCGGATTTAATTTTTCTTTAAGAATGATGTCCGCATGAATCCGGTGCTTAATCGCTTTCATGATTTTTTCACGATGATCTGCGCTCAACGGAAATGCAATTTCAATCTCAACCGCCTCAACCTCTTCTCGAGTCTCAAAACGATCCAGTGCCTCAAGCCCATGCTCTAAGAGTTCATTCACCCAATAGATATGTATATCCTGACGAAGTTTTTCGGGAAAAACATTCAAAACAAGCTGACAAGCTGCATCAATTGTTTTGCCATGCATCTGCTCAACTAACTCGAGTTTCATGGCATCCCGCGCCTTCATGGCATCGTTGACAATACGCTCGGCATCCTTACGCGATTCATTGATTTTTTCTTGGCGCAACTGTTGCGTCTCTTCAACAGCTTTTGACTTCAGCCTCTCACTCTCTTGCTGAGCAGCCATAACAAGCTTATCTGCCTTGAGCTCCGCCTCTTGCTCCATCTTTTTGAGCTGTGATTTTTTCTGATCAAAATCCTCACTCATTTGGGTAAAACGATCTGTTGCTTGAGTCGCCTGCTTACCCAAAATGCGGTACATGACAAAAAGCAATCCACCACAAAAAATCACCAAAAATAAAACCATTCCAAAAAAAGGCATTCAACAACTCCCTATTCAACAACAGCGAAAAGCTGCCAAACAATTAAAAAAGCAACCAGCGCAACTGCTGCGGCAAAGACAAGACACAGCGTCATCGCCGTTAAGATTTTGGGTGCCGCGGTAGGATTTCGACCCAAGGCTTGGATACTTGCAAATCCTGTCGCCGCAAAAACAAGCGAAGGCCCCAAAATACAGAGTGCAAATATGATTGTGAGCGAAATATTTCTACTCAAACGCATCACCGCCTAATGTCAGGTGAAGACGACTTAACATCCAACTCAACCATTGCAATCACGCGACTGTTTTTGACCTTAACGATCCCATGACGGATTAAGAAATCCTGATCATCAATCGTTGTTAAGCCCGGTAATAGTCGACTAACAATAGGGCGATGAAAAAAACCAATTTCAAAAACACCTTTCTCACCCGGGAAAATAGCCTTAGAAGCCTTTCCTTCAAAAATAACTTTATTGGCTGTTAATAGGGTGACGTTCAACATAAGGTTTTTAAAATTTCCTGATTATTTTTCAATCGCCGATCCAGGTAATTTTTGTTTTTGACTTTCGAGCCCTCGCTTCTCCGCCGCCGCTCGTCGATGCCAAATAAAATAAAATTGAGCCCCCATAGCGCCCAAACCAATCAAAATTCCAAAAATAATAAACCAGGTGGTTTTAGTCGAAGGCGCATCCGATTTCACTTTAGATTCTTTTAACATTTCAGGGATTGGAGGCCCGCCTTGAAAGGTCAGTAATTTCTCCATCTTGGTTAAGTCTTCCTTAACTTGTTCGATCATCTGCAAATGATGCCGATAAGCTCCTATGCGTTGCTTTTGGCTAATCGTTTCATCATTTTGTTTTAAAGCAATTGCGCTCAGCTTCTGATTAATCCCTTCGACGAGTTTCTTTCCCGTCTCGAAATATTCACTGTTTTGCAAACGCTTTAAAAGCATTGCGGCCGTTTGTTTAAATTCATCCAATTGCCCCTGAGGAATCACCCAAACATTCCGCACCAAGACATTAAACACGCGCGTCTCTTTTGGCTTTAAAATGATTTCTTTATTGAAGAGAAAGTAAGTTGAGCTTTTATCGTCATACTGAACTTGAAGCTCCCCCTTCTCAATAATATCATCCGGCTTAACTTCCTGCGGCAGGTCAATTTTAATCGGAAGCTTCTGGGTTTTTTCAGCAGATGGATTCGCCGCGACCACACTAATGGTTACAGGATCCAGATTTTTGTCTTCACTGAAAAGCGGGGCGGAGAATTGAAATAGGAAAGAGGATAAAAAAATACAAAAAGTGAGAACAAAGTTACGCGAGCGCAAACTAACGAACATAAAGCCCCCTCTGTCAAATTACAAAAATATACCGTCATTATATCGGCATTTTTCAAAGAAATCGAAGCGCTTTTTTTGATGCGCTCCAATGACCGGGTGGGTCCCGCTCATTTGCTTTCTTATCATTTTGGGGGCGAAAAATTAAGAATAGACCACGTTAACAATTGGTGCATCGTCACCAACCAACCCCTGCTCAACCGTTCTTTGAACAATTTCGATAGCGCCTTGGATGACATCTGTCTTCTGACGAACTTCTCGCAAGCCGGGCGCCTGCTCAAGACCTTCTTGGATCGATGTTTGCATTAACTCGGAAAGATTAAGACCTTGCTCACCTGCGAGTGTATTGATTTTAGCCGCAACCTGATTAATCTGACTTGCCATCTTCGAGCTAGTTTTGTCACCTGCAATTTTTCCAGGTAGATTCGCCATATCCTCTTTTAATGACTGCAACATAAGCCCGATATAACCCTTTTCGCTCATCGTATTGGCCAAACTATCGACCTTCGCGCTGATGTCTCTGATGATGCCATTTTTACCTTGAGAAGATTGGAGCAAGCCCTCAATCGCTGTGAGTGATGTTGCTTCAATAAAAATCGAACCCGCCTCAAAGTTTCCGGTGGTCGCTTCGTTGACAGTCAGCGCAATGGTATTACCGGCCTTATAATCGGTACTAGATAAACTCTTAATAACAAACTCATACAATCCGGGCGACGCTCCAACCGCAGTCATCGGTTGATTTTGAACGAGAGCGATTCCCTCAGAGTCAATAATCTTTAACATCGGAACCAAGCCCGGGCTGGCTCCGCGATAGCGAATCACCAAATCTTCACCAATCAAAGCCACTTGCGGAATCAACAAACGACCCGCAAAACGTTTATTGGTTGTTTCAAGATTAGCGGTTGCGGCCTGAATCGAATCGGTTGCGGATTCCAAACTTGAAAGCGAGCTAGTCAAAACACTGACTTGATCTCGGATAATATCTGTCTGCTCATTAAGTTTTTGCGTAATAACATTGGTCTGAGTATCAAGCTTTGTATTTAAATTTGTGGTCTGGGTAGCAAGTGAGGTTTGAATAACCACAGTTTGCGCGGTCAACAGGCCGCTCGTATTTGTATTAATTGCATCTCGTGCCGAGGAGAGCGAAACGTCAAGCTTGCTATTCACAGTATTTTCCACTGCTGCTAATTTTTTGACGTCAGTAATATTCAATGTTCGCGGAGTATTGAACACACCTCCCGTCGCGATCGGAATCGAGGTCACCACATTATAAATAGTGCCGCCTACTAATCCGGTGGGGGCATTCCAAACAAAACTATAAAATCCCTGCGCGTCCGGCGCCGTCGTGCTCACAAATTCTTTGATTTTTATTCCCGCATCATAGATCGATACGGTGCAACCCACTGCGCCCGTGACAATGCCGCCATCACGACTCAATGTCGAGCTAATGGTCAGCCTGTCAAGATCTGTGTTATACGCCAAATCCGTTTTTGCTTCCCAAATATGCACAACTTGGGTTTCCATAAAGATGGTAATGGTTTGATCTTGGTCGGAAACGAAGTTCTTGAGCAAATCTCCATATTCAGGGCGAGTCCATTTTGCAACATAGGAGCCCGCGGGATGGCCACGGGTCACCGGAGAAATAACACCCGATTGAATCCAGCCATCATTAGACTCAACTGTGAGCTGATCCAAATTGACGTTAGTCAAAAGATCTTTTAAGATCCAAGTAATGTAGTAATAGTCAATTTGAAAAGTATTGTCTGCCACATCAAAAACTAAGCCTGAGTCATTAGGATCTGAAATACGAATTAAAGCTGAATTAGTTAAACTATTCGGAACAAGCCAATTAAAACTGCCGCTATTTGCGATCACGCCATCGTTCGCTGTACCCTCTGCCTCACTTACGAGCAACCAGCTTGTACCACCATTAATGCTGTATTCGAGCTTCACATTATTGATCGTACCGGTTTGACTCCATTCAATCAGCGGATTTTCATTCACAATCCACCGTTCACCGCCGCTCGGGCTTGTTAATACAAGCGTGCCATAGATTTTAAACGGATTGGATATGGACTCCACTTCGGCGTCATTGGGATCTTGAATTCGAATCTTAATATTTTGAGAGATCGCATCGGGAATCAACCAGCTGAATGTTCCGTCGTTCGTTACAATACCATCATTAGCCGTTCCCTGTTCATTTTCATCGATCTCGACATAGGCTGCATTATTGACAGAATATTGAATTTTGGCGCGCGGAATATTTCCGCCCCATGTCCAGGTAATGTTTTGATTGCTTCCAACCGGAACCGCTGTGAAGAGCGGGTTTGTCAGCGTAAATTGTCCCTGAATTCTAAAGTCCGCATCGGAATCGTCTATCACAGTATTGTCATTTACATCTATAACTCTTACGCGAAGACGTGATGAGGGAAGGTTAGGAATCGATGTCCAATTGAAAACTTGATTTCCATTCGGCACATTAGCCGCGCTGTTTGAAATGACTAATGGCGCTGCAGCCGTGTACGGGAATCCGGTGTCTCCTGCCAAAGTTGAATAAGCAACCAATTTCACCGCTGGAATATTACCCACCGTTGTCCATTCAATGGTGTCGCTCAAACCAATTTTAAATCGATCCGCTCCATTGGGTTTAGTCAGCGTAAAATGTCCTTTAATTTTAAATGCATTGTCTGAAACGTCAAATCCGTCATTATCGGTACTGCTGCGCACACGAACTTTTATATTGGCTCCCGTCGTAATGTCATCAGGAATAGTCCATTCGTATTGTCCGTCATTGGCGGTACTTGCCCCGCCATTAATCGACGAGCTGGTTAAAAAATCATCTTTTGAGTAAGACAGCACAACGGCACCGACGGTTCCAACGGAGGTCCAAAGAATATTGTAAGTATCCTGAACCCGGAGTTCGATATTCGAAGCGTTGGGAGCCAAAATTGTAAATGCGGCTTTAATCTTCGCATTTGCATCGGATTCATCAAAAGCTGCCGCATCATTTTTATCTTCAACGCGGACTTTAAATTGCGCGGAGATGGTATCGGGAACTGAGGGCCATACCCAGCTTCGTTGAGCATCCACTGCTCCGGTGTTACTCGCGCTCGCTGTTAGCGTAAAAGGATAGGTCGTTCCGCCATCCACGGAATATTTAATTCTGGCTTGGGCAACATTCGTACTGGTTGAAGTCCAGAGAATCGTTTGCTGACTTTCGACATTCCATTTATTCGCGGGACCATTCGGCGAAACTACCGTAAATCCGGCAGCCGCTTGAAAATTTGAAGAAGTACTTTGAGCTAACTCATCAGCAGGATAAGCCACACGAATTTGCAGAGCAAGCGGACCTGTCGCAATTTCAGAAAAATCGGGCACAGCCCAAGTATACGTTCCGTTATTATTTGCGCCGAGTGCAATCGGGATACCTGGGCCGGAGAATCCATCCTTCGAATAATAAATATTGACCGTTGGCGTCTGTCCCAAACGATTCCAAGTAATATTAAAATTTTTATTAACCGGAATAGCTTGGCTCGCAACGGGCGCAGTTATGGTGAACGATGGCACAATCGAGAATGTCGGCGAAGCTCCACTCACGGTCGCGTCGGCAACATCCGATATGCGCACTCTCGATGTAATTGAAACAATTCCGGCAACGTTAGGAACCGTCCAAGGATAGCTACCTGCCCCGCCGGTTACATTGGTGGCGATTTGATTCCAGCTTCCACCATTGTCAGTTGAATAGTCAATGCGTACATTGGCAATTTGCCCGATACGCGTCCAGCTAATATTTTGATTGGATGAAACACCCCACTTATCTGTACTCGTTGGTCCTGTGACATTAAAACCACCCACAATTTTGAATTGTCCGTTGGATAAGGAAACAACCTTGAATGGGTCCGACTCCGGTAAAGTGGTCATGCGTAATTTTACCGTGGGTATTGCTGTCGGAACAATGTCAGGAATTTGCCATGGATAAACACCATCGTTTTCAGTCGAAGCCGCGATCACGTTGTAATTCGCGCCGCTATCAATAGTATATTCTAACTTAACCTGAGCCACGTTCGACGCTTTGTAATTCCAAGTGACATTATTCGTATCATTCACTCTCCAAGCTTCCCCGCCCACCGGACTTGTAAATGCAATTAATGGTTTAACGGTCATCGTGTTCGCCGATGTACTTGTGACCGTCACATCGTCCGCATCGGAAATACGGACGCGCGCAGCAATCGTCGCAACCGTTGTATTCGGCGCATCGAGAACCATCGCATAAGGACCATTTTGCAATGCCGTCGTGGTAATCGTGCTCCAATTCGATCCATCGTCAGTGGAGTATTCGACTTTGACCGGGCCGATATCTCCGAAACGTGTCCATGTAATATTTAAAGTATCGCCCAAGGTAACCGCAATCCCCGCCGCAGTCGGATAAGTAATATTAATTTTTCCCTTAATGCGGAAGAATGGCGAGAACGCGTCCGCAATTAATCCGGGGCCGGTCATTTTAATTTGAACATTGGATGAAACAATGTTGTCGATTGGAATGGCCCAATTTTGGGAATTCCCTGAATTAAGTGGTGAAGCTACCCCGGCTAAAACGGGATACCAAGTTGTTCCACCGTTATTGGAATATTCAATGTCCACATTACCAATCGTTCCTTCTTTACTCCACTGAATAGGCTGAGTATCACCGGCATTCCAAACCGTCGATATAATCGGACTCGTAATCGTTAAGCTGCCTTTAATTGCAAAGTTGGCATCAGAAGTATCAAAAACTTGCGAGTTCGCTGCGTCGACCGCTTTAATACGGACAGTCGCACCGATCGTATCAGGAACAGTCCAATTACAAGTCCAAGTGCTGTTCGGAAGCACGGCAATATTGCCTCCGCAATCCCCTGTTAACGCAGTGGGATAAGTACTGCCGCCATTGGTGGAATAAAAGAGCTGAACATTCGCAATCGGACCAAACACGGTTCCATTAATTGTCACCGGTGTATTGACGGGATAAGTGGCTCCGCCATTGGGGTCAAGCAATGACACCTTACCTTTAATCGTAAAATTACCGTTTGAAGCATCCAACACCGTATCGTCCGACGCGTCAACAACGCGCACTTTCACCGTCGTCATACTAATACCCGCTTGATTGGGAATTTTCCAAGCAAAGGAGTAAGGCCCCACACCGGGCGTGAGAATATTCTGCGTACCCTGGGGTGTCGGTGTCGTTCCATCGACCATTGCGTTATAATTATTACCGCTGTCCGTTGAAAGCTCGAGCTTAACGGCACTGATATTTCCTTTTTTCGTCCAGGTGACATTATTAATCGTTCCAATTTCCCAAGATTCCAAATTATCCGGTGCAGTCAAAGTTAAACTCCCGCGAATCTTAAAGGTATTACTTTCGAATTGGCTGTTGGTATCAAGTGCGTCAGCGATACGCAATTTCGCAACATTCGAAAGCCCCGCAGGCAAAGTCCAGCTTCGACTTCCGGTGTTGGCAACAATACCGTCATTCACGGTTCCATCACTTTCAGTAATCGGCAACCAATCGCCAGGATCGGCTGTTAGGTTATATTCAATTTTGACATTCGTTGGCACACCCGCCGTCGGTGTCGTCCAAACAATACTGTGTGAATTTTCAGCCTGCCATACATTGCCCTGCGCCGGGAAAGTAAATGCAAAATTCGCGATCAATGAACTCGCAGCATTCGCAATATCATAAACATTGGTATTGGCTGCATCAAGAACTCGGATACGAAAATTATTTTTTACAATCGGAGCTCCGGCTGGAATATTCCATGAATAACTCTTGCCATTGCCTGCACCCGACGAAGTCGACGCGACAATGGTTGTCCAGGGTCCGCCTGAACCTGCGCTTGAATATTCCAATTTCACCAAGGCGATGGAACCGACTGCATCCCACTTTATTTCATTGGCAGAACTTCCCACTCGCCAAACAATCGGTGTTGAATCGTTCGGCGTAGTCATGGTTAAACTTCCCACGATTTGAAAAAAGCTTACTGATGAGGCTGTCACCGCATAGGCATCTCCCAGAGGTAAGCTCGAGATGCGAATCTTCATGGTCTTAGTAGTTTGAATATTATCAGGCAGGGTCCACTCATACTGACCATCATTGGTGGTTGTATTCGCGATGGTAGTCGGAACACCACTAATCAAATATTCAATCTTCACATCCGCCACATTGGTTCCCTTTTTATCCCATAGAATATTTTCAACAGAATCAACGACCCACGCTTCGTTGCCGCTAGGACGAGTTACAAGAACATAAGGCTTAACCATAAAATCATTTGTGGATGTATCCGTTACCGATAAATCATCCGCATCTGAAATCCTGACCTTTGCAGCTGTCGTTGCCGCAATGGCATTAGGTGTATCGAGTAATAACGCATAAGGTCCGGATTGAGACGCAGTCGTGGTCGCTGTACCCCATGCTGTCCCATTAAAATATTCGACTTTGACATTACCGATATCTCCGGCCACATTCCACGTCACATTGGGTGAGTCGCCTAACGTAAACGAAATTCCGCCAGCATCTGGATAAGTTAATGTCAGCTTACCTTTGACCGTAAATTGATCCGATATTGCAGGAGTGACGAAGTTGGTATTCTCAATCTTGATTTTTATATTGGAAGATACGATGTTGGTCGTCGGCACAGTCCAGGAATAACTATTTCCCGTCGGACTAGGTGTTGCCACGCCTGCGGCAATCGCTTGATAAACACCATTATTGACACTATAAAATAAATCGACATTCCCAATGGTTCCGTTGCGGTTCCAAACAATGTTATAAACATCTCCTGCTAGCCAAACATTCCCGGTTGTGGGTGCAGTAATGGTGGCTCCGCCCTTAATCGAAAACGTGCTTGTCGAAATATCATTTACCAAACTATTTGTAGCATCCTCAACTTTCACTTTTAATGTCGTCCCGATTTTATCCGGAACACTCCAACTGCAGCTAAAAGCTCCTGCACCCGTCGCCACCGTTGAGCAGCCTTCTACCGGAAAATCAAAAGTACTACCGTTGGTTGAATAGAAAAGTTTCACATTGGGAATAGGCCCGAATACAGTTCCATTCACTGTAAAAGGAACCCCCACAGTTAAAATATTGCCGCCATCCGGATTCGACAAACTGACACGACCTTTAATCGTGAAATCACCATCCGAGTTGTCGAGCACGGTCGATTGGGACGCGTCCACCACACGAATGCGTGCTGTCGTCGTGCTAATACCCGCCTGATCAGGAACTTTCCATGAAAACGTATAAGGACCGGCACTTCCTGTAACATCAATATTTTGGGTGTTCTTGCCGTCCGCATCGACAAGAGGATAATACGTAATAGGATTGTTTCCGGCCGTAGAAAGCTCAAGCTTCACAGCCGTAATACTTCCCTTCTTACTCCATGTGATGGCATTGATTGTTCCGATTTCCCATGATTCAAGATTGTTTGGAGCAGTGAGGGTCAAACTACCACGAAGAAAAAAGCTGCCGCTTTGTTTAATGCTGTCAGTCGCATCAGCAGGGTCAGACAAGCGAATGCGCGCGGATTCAGACAATCCAACCGGAGTCGTCCAATTTTGACTGCCGTTATTTGTGACAATACCATCATTGGCTGTTCCGGAATTCTCCTGAATTGGCAACCACCCGCCTGTGTCATTCAGTTTATATTCAATCTTGACTGTTCCCGGAACACCCGACTCGGGAGTCGTCCAAGTAATCGTGTGAGTATTCTCAGCCTGCCAGACATTCCCACCGAGAGGTGCACCGATTGTGAAATCTGCTAACAGGGAACTATTTGACGTAGCCATATTACTAATATTTGTGTTGGCTGAGTCAGACACTCGAATTCTTAAGTTGTCTTTTGATCTCAAGGCGTCCGCCGGAATATTCCATGAATAACTCTTATTCGCGCCTGCTCCTGATGGCGCAAGAGGTGCAATGGTTGTCCATGGACCGCCCACACCATTCGTTGAATATTCAATTTTAACTGTCGCAATTGAGCCGGTTGTATTCCATTTAATTTCATTCGCTAAACTTCCTACGCGCCACTTCACGCCTGTCCCATTACTTGGCACAACCATCGTTAATGCACCAACAATCTGAAAGTTTCCAGTCGATGATGCCACCACAGCATAGGTCTCGTTAAGAGGTAACGTTGAAATGCGGATTTTCATATTCTTTGTCGACTGGATATCATCTGGAACGGGCCATTCGTATTGACCATCGTTTGTTTCACTATTTAAAATCACTGTTGGGACACCATTGATTAAATATTCAATTTTCACATTTGCAACATTCGAACCTTTCGTATCCCATTGAATATTTTGAATATCCCCAACAACCCAAGCCTCATTTCCGCTTGGACGTGTAATCGCCAAATAAGGTTTAACCATAAAGTCATTCGCGGAGGTCGAGATAACTGACGGATCACTCACCGCAGAAATTTCTACCCGGGCAGCTGTTGTTGCCACGGTCGTCACAGGCGCATCCAGCGTTAATGAATAAGGACCGGCTTCACTCGCAGTCGTCGTAGCCACACTCCAGGATGCTCCGTCAAAATATCTGACCTGAACAGGGCCAATATCTCCGGCCACATTCCAAGTTACATTAAATGTTTCTCCCAAAGTTCTGGTAATTCCGGCTGCGGTTGGATAGGTGAGGGTTAATTTTCCTTTTACAGTGAAAGCTGCCGATATCGCAGGGGCGACGAGATTGGTACTTTCTACTTTAACTTGGACACTTGAAGAGATGATACTTGTAGCTGGAATGGTCCAGGAATAAGTGTTTCCGGTTGCAAGCGGCGAGGGCTGATTCGGAACAATCGACTGCCAGGCCCCTGCGCCGACCTTATAAAATAAGTCAACATTACCAATTGTTCCCGTACGATTCCAAACAATGTTGGTCGCTTCACCGGCAATCTTAATATCGTTGAGTGCCGGAGCGGTAACTGTTGCACTACCTTTTATAGCTAAAGTAATTTCTGTCGGGGTGGGAGGCGTTGTGCTATAGACATTCGAAACAAGATTATTTAAGGCATCTTCAACTTTTACTTTAACACTATTTCCAATTTTGTCAGGAACTGACCAATTACAGCTAAATGCTGAAGTTTGTGAGTTAACCGACGCTGTACTACAGTTTTCTACGGCAAAATCATAAGTTGAGCCGCCATTCGTTGAATAAAACAATTTCACACTGGCGATAGGGCCAAAAACAACGCCTTGAATTGTTGCCGGCACACCCACTGTTAAAGTAGGATTTCCACCATTGATCGAGGTCAGCTGAACACTTCCTTTAAGTGTAAAATTTGCATTTGATGCGTCCAGCACCACATCATCTAATGTCAGAATACGAATTCTGGCTGTTGTCGTCGTAATACCCGCCTGGTTTGGAACCTTCCATGCAAAAGTAAATGGACCATTTCCGCTCGTACTAATATTTTGCGTATCTTTTGCATCCCCATCCACCAAAGGATCATAGGTTGGCACGCCCGCATTAGCATCCGTCGTAAGCTGCAATTTGACTGCTGTAATGTCTCCCTTCTTGGTCCAGGTAATATTACGGACTTCATCAATCGCCCATGACTCGGTCCCCGCATTGGGTGATGTCACAGTCAGTGATCCGCGAATTGTAAATGCGCCGCTATCTTTCGCGCTATCACTGTCACTCGGATCCGAAAGTCGAATTTTTGCTGTCGTCGACAATCCCTTCGGAAGTGTCCAAATTTGACTACCACTATTGAGAATGACACCGTCATCCACCGTGGCATAATTTTCTTTGATGGGACGAAACCCCGCTGAATCATTCAAATCATATTCAATTTTTACGAGTCCAAGGCTTGCAGGAGATTTATTAATATCCCACGTAATCGTCTGGTTATTTTCAGCCTGCCACACATTACCTGCGAGCGGCGCCGTAATATCAAAGTCGGAAATCAGCGAGCTCGGCGCTGTGGCAGTATCTTTCACCGTAGCCTGATTCGCAGTATCCATCACGCGAATGCGTAAATCATTTTTCACAGGTAAAACGCTGAGAGGAATCGTCCAGGGATAAATAATCCCATTTCCAGCCCCTGAAGCAACCGAGGCTACAATGGGCAGCCAATTCACGCCGGCATCGGTTGAATATTCGAGGCGCACAAACGGAATGGCGCCGGTTGCATTCCATTTAATTTCATTTGCAGGGGATCCGATGCGCCATTTCACACCCGTCGTATCATTCGGCACCGCCATCGTCAAACTTCCCACAAATTGAAATAAGCCGCTTGAAACCGCGATTACCGCCCAAGGATCATTCACCGCTTTGGTTGAAATCTGAATTTTTAATTTTTTATCATTGAGTAATCCAGCAGGGATCGTCCAAAGATAAGAGCCATCATTGTCTGCATCCGCATCGATGACGTTGGGATAAGTCGCTCCGCTATCAATGGAATAGGAGATGTCAACTTTTGTAATGTTGCTTCCCTTATAATTCCAAGTAATATTTTCCTGTGTTCCAACAACCCAAGCTTCATCTCCCACAGGTCGCGTCACAACGAGATAAGGTTTGACTAAAAATGCAGGCGATTCACTCTTCACTGTTGCGTCACTTGTGGCAGAAACGCGCACTTTAGCGAGGTTTGTCGCATTAAGAATTTTCGGTGCATCCAATAAGAGAGAATAAGGACCGGCTTGAGCTGCATTCGTTTCAATTGCGGGGGTTAACCAAGTTGATCCGCCGTCAGCTGAATACTCAACCGTGACGGGCCCGATTGTTCCAGTCGGCGTCCATTGCAAATTGATGCTGCTTCCTAAAGTGTAAGTTGCGTTAAATGACTGAAGCGAAATTTTACCTTTGATCGGAAAGGTAAAATCGGAAACGTCGGTGGCGCGCAAAGCTGCATTCGTTTGTTCGGATGTGACTCGAAATTTTACTGTATTACTAATCGCATCCGGAATACCGGATGGTAATGAAAAAGTGTTGGATGGGTCAGAGAATCCGCTGACAACCGTCGTCGTTTGCGTTTCATCTGAGAATCCATTCTTTGAATATTCGATTTTTACTGTTCCGATTGTACCTGTCGGTGTCCAAGTGATATCCGAAGCATCCCCCACATAACGCGTTGTGGAGGTATTGGGTGCCGTTAAAGTCACAGCACCTTTAATTAAACTAACTGCGGCCGAAACCCCATTTGCATTCGGATTGTCATAATCCGACACACGAAATTTCACATCATCCGAAATGGTATTCGGAATACCAGCCCAAGGCCATGTCCGGTTGGCACCAGCGACTGTACCCGAAACACCCAAAGCTGGAGTAATTACTGTCCAAACCGGCGTTCCAGCAGATGCATTAGTCGTGTATTCAACTTTAAATTTTGTGATGGCTCCCTGGGGTGTCCATTGAATTGTTTTGGTTCCGCCGACCACTAAATCCGCTGCTCCTGAAGGAAGCACTCCGCTCACACTGCCTCTAACCTGAAACCCACCATTTCCGGAAGCATCCTCGACTAAGAGCCCAGCTTGCGTCGCAGGTGTCACCACCACCACCTTCACCTTGCCAGAAAATCCCGTCGTCAACGCTTCATTCGCTCCGATACTCCAAGCCCACGTCGTCTCCGTATCATCCGCTAATGCCGCAATATTAATCGGTGATCCATTCAAAGGTGTTCCCTGATACGTCAATCCATCCGGCGCATAATAAATATCTACCGTTTGAATCGCACCTTTCTTTGTAAACCTAATGTCCTGCGCCGTTCCGGCACCCCAAGACTCCGTTCCATTCCCCACAGGTGAGGTTACGGTCATTGCGCTCTTGATTACAAATGTTCCCGTGCCACTCAGAACAGCTAAGTTATTTACAGGATTAAACTGCGTAACCTTCAATTTATTGTCATTATTCAAACTTGTTAAATCGCCGGGAACAACCGGCCATAAAAATGTTCCTGTATTATCTGTTCCGCCCACAGGGGTAATTTCTGCCCAGGTCGGTGCACCATCTGAGGCGTTCTTTGTATGTTCAATCTTCACTTTCGTAGAATTCTGCGGACCTTTCACTTTAGTCCAACTCACATTCGTTGCTGTGGAACCCACATTAATCACACTACCATTCGCCGGCAACAGAGCAGAAAACGATGCGCCCAATTTAAAGTCGGTGCCTTCCGAATAAACATCCGTTTCGTCGCTGGAGTCTGTAATCTTAATTCTTACCGTATTTGATACCACATCCGGTACAGGCACTGTATGACTATCCGTCCAACTATAACTACATGAATTCCCTGAACAGGCCCCTGCGGCCGTCACCGTATCGACTAGCGTATAAGCTCCCCCACTATTCGTGCTGTAATAAACCTTCATATCCGTAATCGGACCCGACTTCGTCCACGTAATCGAATTCGTTGTTCCCGCTGTACGATTCACCCCACCTATCGGTGCTGTCAATGTCAAACCACCGCGTATCTTAAATGCCGGGCTTTCTCCATACACAACTGAACTCGCGGAGTCCACAACTTTCACCTTATTATCCGTACCGATAATCCCTGCCACATTCGGAATCGTCCAGCTTTGCGCTCCGGCTCCGACCGCTACCGTGGATGCAATCGTTCCAGGATAAGTCGCGCCATCATCCATTGAATAAAGCACATCCACATCCGCTGTCTTCGTGCCACTGTAAGTCCATGTCACAAAATTATTATTCACAGAACCCACAACAACATTGGCCGCCCCGGTGGGTGCCGTCACTGTAATACGAGGGCGAATTTTAAATACTGGAGACACATTATTCACCGCAGTATATTCTTGAAATGCCACACGAATTTCGACGTTTTCTGACTTCTCATCCGCAACTCCACCAGTCCAATTGTAGTTATTTGTTCCGTTGGCATTATTTACATTGGTCGTAAGTGGAGTCCAAGTTCCCGAATCAACACGATAATCAATTTGTACTTTAGGCGGATTGCCATCGGTCTTATTTGCACTCACCGAATTCCAAGTAATCGTGCGGTTGGTTTCGCCAACCTTCCATATTGCGCCAAGGGCTGGCCCCGTCACACTGGCTAATGTTGGTCGAACTTTGAATGATGCGCTGGTCGTATCCGTCACCGTTGTTCCAGCAGGTGCGCTCACATTTGTTACGCGTATCTTATATGTTTCAGCTACTGTGAAAGGTGCAGTCCATACCGGGATCAGCGAATAACTTCCCGTCGGCCCCGTAATCATTCCTGCATCAAGAAAAACCGTGTCTGTAAAATCTCCTTTGGCGGAAAACTCAACATTCACACTGCCAATACTTCCCGTCTGACTCCACGTAATCGGGATGTTGTCACCAATCGAGTACGTAAGCGGAGCATCGTCTGGCGTAGTTAAATCAATTGAGCCTTTCAATGTATTTACAGAAGCCGAAATAGCATTTGCATTCGAATTATCGTAATCCGATACACGAATTAAAATATCATTCCCAATCGCATCCGGAATATTTGTCCAATCCCAAGTTTTGTCGGCTCCCGCAGGAGTTCCCGCAACTCCACCGCCAACTCCTGTCGGCGTGATTTCAACCCAGCTACCGCCGCTATGCTGATATTCAATTTTATATTTCAAAATCGATCCAGTAGGAGTCCAACGAATGGTCTTCGTACCGCCAACTACTAAATCAATTGCGCCCGATGGCAAGATCGTCGAAATATTTCCTCTCACTTGGAAACCGCCTGTTGATGTTTTCTCAACTAGTAACGCTGCCTGCGGTGCCGGCGTCACCACCACGACTTTAATCTTTCCTGCAAATCCAGTCGTCAAAGTCTCATTCGCGCCAATATTCCAACTCCATGTCGTCTCCGTGTCATCGGCTAAAGCCGCAATATTAATAGGTGATCCGTTCAAAGGCGTTCCCTGATACGTCACTCCATCCGGCGCGTAATAAATATCCACCGTCTGAATGGCGCCCTTCTTCGTAAATTTAATATCATGACTTGTTCCAGCTCCCCATGATTCACTGCCATCACCAAGAGGCGCCGTCACCATAATCGCGCTCTTAATCGCAAATGTTCCCGTTCCACTCAATGTCGCTAATCCATTGCTTGGATTAAATTGTGTAATCTTCAACTTGTTATCATTATCCAAACTCGCCGCATCTCCAGGAACTGTCGGCCATAAGAAACTCCCCGTATTATCCGCTCCGCCCACAGGCGTAATCTCTGTCCATGTCACTGCCCCGGAGGCATTCTTTGAATGTTCAATCTTAACTTTCGTTGTATTCTGCGGACCCTTCACCTTTGTCCAAGTTACATTCGTGTTTGTCGACCCGACATTGATAATGCTTCCATTCGCGGGTAATAAAGTTGAAAAAGATGCTCCAAATTTAAAATCACTTCCCTCGGATACCACATCCGTTTCATCATTTGAGTCTGTTACCTTGAAACGTGCCGTATTTGTCACAATATCCGGCACAGGTTCCGTATGACTATCCGTCCAACTATAACTACATGAATTCCCTGAACAGGCCCCTGCGGCCGTCACCGTATCAACTAGCGTATAAGCTCCCCCACTATTCATGCTGTAATAAAGTTTCATGTCCGTAATCGGTCCCGCTTTTGTCCAAGTAATCGTATTCGTCGTTCCCGCTGTTCGATTCACACCTCCCGTGGGCGCAGTTAAAGTCAATCCTCCGCGAATCTTAAAGGCAGGGCTTTCTCCAAACACCACCGCACTTGCTGAGTCCACCACCTTCACCTTGTTATCCAACCCAATAATCCCGGCCACATTCGGTACCGTCCAGCTTGCCGCTAATGCTCCAATCGCCACACTCGTCGCAATCGTCCCGGAATACGTCGATCCATCATCGAGCGAATAAAGAACATCCACATCCGTTGTCTTTGTTCCACTATACGTCCATGTCACTAAGTTACTATTCACCGATCCAACAGCAATATTTGTGGCTCCGGTCGGACTTGTCACGGTGATTCTTGGACGAATCTTAAATGCCGATGAAAGATTGTTTACCGTCGTATATTCACTAAAGGCAACTCGGATTTCCGCATTCTCAGACTTCTCATCCGCAACACCGCCAGTCCAATTGTAATTATTCGTTCCATTTTCATTATCTAAGTTGGTTGCGACAGAGTTCCATACACCGCCATCCACTCGATAATCAATCTGTGCCTTTGGCTTACTTGCATCCGTTTTAAGCCCGCTCACTGCATTCCACGTAATCGTACGATTCGTTTCACCCACTTTCCAAACAGCTGCCAATGCAGGTGATGTCACACTTGAAACGATCGGGCGCACGCGAAATGCGGCGGTTGTCGTATCCGTCACTTCAGTTCCCACGGGGGCACTCACATTCGTGACGCGTACTTTGTATGTTTCAGCCACGGTAAACGGCGCGGTCCAGACCGGATCAAGCGAATAAGTTCCTGTCCCGCCTGTCACCATTCCCGCGTCAAGAACAATGGTGTCTGTGAAATCTCCCTTCGCAGAAAATTCAACCTTCACACTTCCAATACTTCCTACTTGATCCCATGTGATTGGAATATTTGCACCAATCGAATACGTAATCGGTGCATCGTCAGGCGTGGTTAAATCTATCGAACCTTTGATTAAATTATTCGCAGCGTTCTCGGCATACACCGTCGTTGAATTGTCATAATCACTGACACGGATATCCACATCCGCGGAGATCGCATTGGGAATCGGTGTCCAATTCCATGTCCGGTTTGCTCCCGCAACTGTTCCGGGTTCGCCCACTCCCGGCGTTGAAATCTCAATCCAGCTTCCGGCATCTTTTCGATATTCAATTTTTACATTTCCAATATTTCCTGCAGGCGTCCATTGAATCGTCTTTGTTCCGCCTACCACCAAATCACTCGCTCCCGATGGCAAGACGCTTACATTTCCCTTCACTTGAAATCCGCCTGTCGAGGCTTTCTCTACGAGTAATCCAGCTTGCGTTGCAGGTGTCACAACTACTACTTTTAATTTTCCGGCAACACCGGTCGTTAACGCTTCATTCGCTCCGATATTCCATACCCATGTTGTTACCGTATCATCCGCAAGTGCTGATATATCAATCGGGGATCCATTCAGCGGACTTCCCTGATAGGTCGATCCATCCGGTGCATAATAAATATCCACCGTCTGAATTGCGCCTTTCTTTGTGAACTTGATGTTCTGCGCTGTTCCCGCTGTCCAGGCCTCTGTCAAATCTCCAACAGGCTCTGTCACCGTGATTGCACTTTTAATCGCAAACGTTCCTGTTCCACTCAACAAGGCTGATCCGTTGTCAGGATTAAATTGCGTGATCTTCAATCGATTGTCATTATCTAAACTCACTAAATCACCGGGCACAACCGGCCATAAAAAACTCCCCGTATTATCTGTTCCACCCACTGGCGTGATTTCAGTCCATGTAGCGGCTCCAGAAATGTTCTTTGAATGCTCGATCTTTACTTTCGTTCCGTTCTGTGGGCCTTTTACTTTTGTCCACGTTACATTCGTTGCTGTTGAACCTGCATTGATAATGCTTCCATTCGCGGGCAATAAACTCGTAAACGATGCACCAAACTTAAAGTCGCTGCCTTCAGAAACAACATCCACTTCGTCGTTTAAATCCGTAACCTTGATTCTCGCCGCATTTGACACCACATCAGGTACCGGTACTGTGTGATTATCTGCCCAACTATAAGTACATGAACTCCCTGAACATGCTCCCGCAGCTGTCACGGAATCAATTTCGGTGTAAGCCCCACCGCTATTCATACTGTAGTAAATCTTCATATCCGTAATCGGACCCGATTTCGTCCATGTGATTGAATTCGTTGTTCCCGCCGTACGATGCACTCCGCCAATAGGCGCGGTGACTGTCAATCCACCTCGAATTTTAAATGCGACGCTTTCTCCAAACACAAGCGCGCTGGCTGAATCTACGACCTTCACCTTATTATCGATTCCGATAATCCCCGCTACATTCGGGATCGTCCAATTTGCTGCGCCTGCGCCAATCGCAACACTCGATGCGATCGTTCCGGGATAACTGGATCCATCATCCATCGAATAAAGCACATCCACATCGATTGTCTTTGTTCCGGAGTAAGTCCATGTTACAAAACTATTATTCGCTGATCCTACGGCTATATTCGCTGAACCTGTCGGCGCCGTTACCGTGATTCGCGGACGAACCTTGAATGCGGCTGAAAGATTGTTGACCGAGGTATATTCCTGAAAAGCGACTCGGATTTCTGTGTTTTCACTCTTTTCATCCGCAACACCGGCGGTCCAATTGAAATTGTTTGTACCGTTCGCATTATTCACATTTGTTGCAATTGAATTCCAAATTCCACTGCTATCCACTTGATAATCAATTTGCACTTTCGGTGGATTGCCATCTGTTTTATTGCCACTCACTGAACCCCATGTAATCGTGCGATTGGTTTCACCCACTTTCCAAACAGCTGCCAATGCAGGTGATGTCACACTTGAAACGATCGGGCGCACGCGAAATGCGGCGGTTGTCGTATCCGTCACTTCA
>Ga0163150_10003387_pt1 | contig 22514 bp, 11 predicted proteins | sample OliLakLV19P2IB_FD_148628 | JGI IMG/M metagenome (GOLD analysis project Ga0163150, IMG submission 148628) | Freshwater microbial mat bacterial communities from Lake Vanda, McMurdo Dry Valleys, Antarctica - Oligotrophic Lake LV.19.P2.IB | ecosystem: Environmental > Aquatic > Freshwater > Lake >...
TCTGAAACCACTCCGAGCTGGCCCGGCGAGCGGCCGACTGCCGGGTCAGAACATCGAGCCAGGCCGGCTTGGGACCGCTGCCACGCGGGGAGATGCTGACTGCCGCAATCTGGTCGAATTGAAGTGCGTAACGGCGAAGCCGATTGTTGTTATACACACTCCGGGAGTAAATCGATGGGAAAACCACATCGGATGCAACACCCCGTTGTTGTAATCCATCTCCGTTGGCCCGATAAAATTTCGCCGTCACGACGTCGTATCGTCCCAACAGCGTCTTGTCCCCGGTTGCACCGGCCGGATTCAGATCCGTTGGCGAAGTCACCGTTCCCAGCCCAATCGTCTTTTCGTCACCGATTACCAGTCCCGCCCGTTGGTCCTGGATCGCGGCCGCCAGGATTTCGGCACCACCGGCGGTGTAGCTGCTGGTCAGCACAACAACCGGCCCATCCCAGACAGCCTGGATATCTGTCGCCAGATAATTATCGATGGTTCCGTCCCGGTTTTTGACTTGCGTGACGGTTGCCTGGGGACCCAGAAACAGTCCGGAAACGATGATGGCATCATACAACGACCCGCCGCTGTTTTCCCGCAGGTCGATCACGACCACTTCGGCTCCACCTTTGCGGAACGCTTCCAGTTCGCGTTTCACGTCAACGAAGGTTCCTTGGGTGGGAGTCTTTCCCGCTTCGGTAAGAGTAAACGTGGGAAGATAAATGTATCCGGCTTTGGCGCCCGGCCGGTCCCCCAGCAGATTGCCCGTCAACAAGGCTGCGCCGAAATTGGAAATATCAACCCGGTCTCTTTGCAATGCATGAACCGTCGCTTCAAAGGCCCCCTTCGGAATCACCCGCAATCGTACGCGGGCCCCTTTGGTTCCCCGGATTTTGGCGACTACATCGTTCAGCGGCAGGCCGACCACATCCACCATCTCGCCATTGTCTCCTTCGCCAACCGCGACGATCCGGTCCCCTGCGTGAAATACCCCCAGGGCTGCGGCCGGGCCTTTGGGCAGAATCTTGGTGACCACCGTGTATCCATCGCGTCCTTCCAGCGACATGCCAACACCGACCAGTTCGCCGGCCAAACCAATAATTCTTTGCTGCAATTGCCGATTCGAATAAAAAGAGGTGTTCGGATCAAAGGAGTCGCAAAGTGCTTCCCCCAGCCACTCGGTGACATCGACGCTGTCATATTTCCCGATACTCTCCAATTGGCGATGGATGGCCTGGAGTACCCGCCGTTTCGCTTCGTCGGCGTCTGCGCCGGCGGCTTCGTGGGTCAAAAGGTCGAACTTCATAATCCTGCGCCTGCTGTCCCGCCATTCCTGGTCGCTGCTGACATATTTGTCCGCCGTGCCCAACCACTCGTCTTCACCAAAGTCCAGTTGCTGATTCAACAGGCCCTGATCCATCACCAGGCTGGCTCGAACCCGATCCACGTAGACACCAAATATTTCCATGGCCGGGGTCAGGTCGCCCTGTTTCAGCTGATCATCAAACTGCATATGGCGATTTCGGAATCCCTCGACATCCTGTTGGGTGAAGTAGCGTTTTCCGGGGTCCAGCGTTTCCACAAACAACTGAATCGTGCGATCGGCGATTTCATCATCCAGTGGATGCGATGAAATATGTTTGCGCGGCAGAGCATCCGCCAGGGCCCGGATCATCTGCCGGTCGTTGTCGGTGGGAACCAGCCTGGTACTGCGGGAGATTTCCGGAACTGGAGAAAGTGCAGGCTGCAAGGTCGGCGCAGACTGCGGAGGCGGAGACTGGGACTGGGTCTCCTTCACAACCGGCTCACCCATCTCTTCCAGCGCCGCGCGGGCGGGTCCATCACCCTGCTGGGCCGCCTGGCGCAGCCATCCCGTCGCGGCGACCCGGTCCATTGCCACTCCGGTACCGTTCCGCAAACACAGACCCCACTCCCGCTGGCCCGTTACCGAATCCCGTTCGGCGGCAATTCGAAACAGTTCGGCCGCCTTCCGGTCGTCCTTTTCGAAAAGCGCTCCATCCGCATGCAGTCGCGCGACCTCGACGATGCCACCCAGCGCTCCCTGGGCCAGGCTGACCTGGAACCAGCGACGGGCTTCGGAATCACTCTGCTCCACCCCATAGCCGCGTTGATACAACCTGGCAAGCAACAGCACCCCGTCGGGGTCGTCCTGTTCCGCTGCCCTGCGAACCCACTCCGCCCCTTCGGCCCCATTGACTTCGATCCCTTCAGCGTAGATCAGCATATGTCCAAGGTGAAACTGTCCCTGAGCATGCCGACCGTTGGCCGCGATACGCAACCAGCGAACCGCTTCCTGGGGATTCTTTGCAATGCCCCCCTGCCCTCGTTGCCACATCATGCCGACTTCATGTGCCGCAATTGGATCGCCATCCTCCGCCATCCGGTTCATCATTGCGAAAAGCTGTTCGTCGGTAATTTTTGGTTCCGGCACAAGGACAGCGGTCAGCGCGGTCCCGCCCCGGATAAATTCCAGGCGTCCGCTCATGCCAACCGGTATCCCCCATAGTTTGTTGAACGCAATTGCCCGGCCGGCGATTTCATTTCCGTCCAGTGACTTCAGTCGATCACCCGCCCGCAGACCGGCTTTGGCCGCTGGTGAACCGGGAATCACAGCGCGAACCCGGACGAAATCGCGGTGGTTGTCCAGATACAGGCCGATCCATGCTTCCACCCGGGGTGAACTGCCTGCCGCTGGCACGCCTGAGATTCCCGCCGTCGTCCCAGGTTGCGCCGAAACAGCCAGGTCCACTGAGACGGAGGCCCCATCGCGCCAAACATCCAACTTCACCGCACCGCTTCCCTTCGACATTGCCGCGCGAAATTCTTGGGAGTCGTTCAGTGCCACTCCATTGGCGCGCAACAATACATCCCGTTTCTTCAAACCGGCCACTTCGCCGGCTGAGCCCACAGCCACGGATCGAATAACCAGGCCTGCCACAGAAGGCAGGTCGAGCAACTCGGCCACGCCCGCCTCGACCGGGTCGAGTCTCAACCCAAACACTTCTCCTTCACCAGCCGTCGTGGACGGCCCAGCAGCCGGGGTGATCTTCACCTGCTGTCCGAACGCAAGAGCGCCGGTTGACTGGTCGATGCGGGCCGTGATCAATCCGTCTTTCAAAGCCGTCACCTTGCCCACGCCGACAATCGATCGATCAGCGCCAGGGACTTCCGCAAAAACCTCCACTTTGTCCCCTACCCCCGGTTCGGTCTGCGATCTGGTAATGATCGTGATATCACGATCGACGACCGCGCCGATCTGGCCGGCGATCGGTGCGGGCATCGCAGGCCTTCGCCGTACCGCTTGGGGCGAGTCGATGCGGACCCTGTGCCCTTCCGTAATTTTTCCGGTCGCCGAGACGATCGTGCCGAGCACAATCCCATCGTCCAGTCCACTGACTTGCCCCTGGGCGATCACCGCTTCGCCAACCCCCGGCACATCGACGACAACCGTAAATTTGTCACCCGGCTGCGGGTCAAACTCACCCGAAACAATGATCGCAATCTGGTTGTCGCCAACGGCCCCCACCTGGCCGATGATCTCCTCTGCTGTCAATGGAGTCGCGGCAAGTGCCAAAAGACATGTGACAGTCAGGCGTGCGATGGGTTTCATGATGGTCTTTCATTTCATTTTCAGGACATGCGAGATGTATCCCGGCCAAGAGCCCGCCTGCGGCAGATTCCCCCTGATCGGGAAAACTGCCGAAAAGGAATGGCTTCGGCTCCTGGCCGCCAGGGATCCAGTGACCCGGCATCAGGCGGAGCCTACTCCACGCGCTGCCATGTGCCATTGGTCCCCTGAGACTCCCAGGAAAGTGTTTTGCCATCTGGCGAGCAAGTCATGGTGCCGGAGTAAGCCGGCGCCGCGATGCCATTGATGTTCCGGGCAGGAAAAACAACCGCAAATGGACCATTGCCGCTTCCGCTGAAAGTCGCCGTCAGGTCGAATTCCTCGGAACCATCAGACCAGGTGACTGTCCCCACAAACCGGAGCGACTGCCCCGAAACGGTAACGGTCATTTGAGTCCCTACGTTTTCGGAACTTCCATGCCATTTCCCCTCTATCGGATGCGGCTTCCTGTCATTTGGTTTCGAGTCGCTTGCGACGTCGTGCTGATGATCCGCGTCGGTTCCTTTCGGTCCCTTGGCGAGTACATGGATACCCGAAACATCGCCGGCGGCGGCACGGTTGAGTGCCGCACGTGCCCGATTGATTGCCAGCGCCGTACGTGCCTGATCGATGAATTCTCTATCCGGGTCGTACCCCCCCTGTCCAAGGGGCCCACCGTCGAAGTAACTGGTGTACTTCACCACAGTCTTCGGCGGCACACTCGTACCGGCGGCCGGCTCTTGCTTGAAGACGACTCCGGGCGTCTCGACTATGCGCAATTCAGCACTCACTTGTACCGAGTTTTTCTGCCCTAGACCTAACCGAATCAATGTGGCAGCCGCCTGTTCTTCAGTCATGCCGATCAGATTGGGAACACTGACAGCAGCCTGGGAATCGCCCCGATCGGGGCTCGTGCCACCATCTTCCGAAACAATTACTGTCACGCCATCCACGTAGCGTTCGCCGGAAGTCCCGGCCGCCGTTCCGTCGCGATTGCGGACAAAATCCCTCGTCGCCGCATGCGCTTCGATCCGGCCCGGCGACACCGGTGGGGCATCCACGATCGCCGGTGGAGCGGCGGGTGGAACGCCGGAATCTGCTGCCGGTGGCAGGTTCGGCGGACTGCCGCTGCCACCTCTCGCACCGGAACCAGCACCTCCCGTCGAGGCCACATTGCCACCGGTCGGGTTGGTGGGTCCGACAGAAGTCGATCCCACCGCCGTCGTTCCCGCGCCTCCCTGTGCGACATTCGGCCCGTCGGGCCCGCTGCCGTAGCTCACAATTTCGATGATGCGACCAGAGGAATCTCGTCTGACACGCACCACCTGCCCGGCATGGGCCGCATCGGGGGCGGGCACGAGCGTGTACGAAATCGGATTGAGGGCCTCGGGACGATTGTCAACCAGACCCCGCACCCAGAGTTCAGCCATGACATCATCGAACGACCTGCCGATATCAGGATCGGCCGGCGGCAGAAGCGGAGGCGGCGTCACCGCAGTGATCCGCGGCGGTTTGGCAGGCCCGGTATCGACGACGCCGGGGACCGGCGACAAGACGTCATTCAGACTCGCCAAATTGTCCGGCGAACCGAACATTCCAGCCAAAACGATGGACGCATTGTCCAGATAATCGCGTGCGTCCGCAGCAGACATGGGCGGTACCGAATCCTTCCCACCGCCGAGTCTCTGCGCAGCCGCCTGCCCAATCTGACCTGCCACTTGATGCAGACTTGTAACCGCTTGAAGATATCCCGTCAACAAACCATCGACACCCCGGTCGATCGCAACCTGCGCGTCCGTGTGTAACCGATTGACGGCTGCGGCTTGATTGATCGTGGCAGCGTCGCTGTTACGCAACTTGTCATCGGCCGCAAAGGCGGCATCCCACATGTCTTTGGCCGCTACCACAGGTTGGTTGGCGGGTTTCGCTTTGCCCTTCACCGCAACCGCGCCTGGCCGCGATGTAGTCAAGACATGCTCCGGCGAGACCATCAACTGCCAGCCGCCGCCGGCTGGATCGTATTGGCCATACCACGGTATCAACCGGGCCTTCAGCAGATCCTGGCCATCGGGCAGAAACCGCAACGCGCCGCGAAGCCCTGTGATCCCGTTTTCGGTCCGGCCAAAGGCCCGAAATTCCGCCATGACCGGCGTTGGGTTTTCGGCCGACAGGACCAGTCGCCCCAATCCGCGAACGGAGCAGGTCCCCGGTTGTTGCCCGTCCTGCTCAAATTGCAGCACAAACGGAAACTGCGGATCGTCGCCGACAAACAGTCCGGTCTGGACCGCCGTGCCGGCGCCCACCACTTTCAACCCTGAATCAGCCGGGACCGGTGTCTGTTCGGCGAGGGGGACGGGTGACTGGAGGCAGGGCTCTGGTCCTGCGAAAGCAATTCCGCAGGGCAAGGCAAACAGCAGGGCAAACAGGATGACCGCGACCAGAATCAGCTTGCGGAAGAGGGTAATCATCGAACTTGCTCCTCAAATCGCACGGGCCCATACGGAGTACGCCCTGCCACAATTGCCCGGAAACACAGCGTCCATACGGTCATTCCCTTTTCGACCCATGCCTGGCCAGAAATTCCCGGCCCGAAACCGGTTTTTTCCCCGACAGATCCGGCAGGGATCCAGACAGGTCAATTCGCAGCCGATCGCCTCTTTTGCAACAAGACAATGTTCACAATCAGAAGCAGGATGACCAAACTCCCGACCCCGGCTGCGATCCAGACCCAGAGAGGCATGGACGAAAAGTCCAACCCTGCCTGGACCGGCGTGAGCATTCCGTCCGTCGACTCGACCCGCAGCTCGCGAAGCGTCTGCGATTCCCAGGCGAGCGGTTGACTGATTTTCAGAGCGTTTTCTTTCGCGCCGGAAGCCAGTTCCCCTTTTAAATGGAACAGCGGACCCTTCCCTTTGACCGGTTTGAAACAGGCCATCGCGATTCGGATTTGGCCCGGTGCGACAAGATTGAATTCCAGGCCTCCCTGGGCGCTGGTCAACAATGCGCCGGCTTCGACCGAGACGTTCCCCAGTTGATCCGTGGAAAAAGAGACGTCAACCTGAATCGCGCCCAGTGCCTCTGACGAATCGATCTCAAAGGGAAGGTCCATTTCCGATCCAGCAGTCCCCGTGATGGTCGGAGCCACGAGCCGGACAACATCAGTTTGGGCAGACAGACTCGCATTGGCAACGAACGTGGCAAACAGCAAAACGACAGCAAACAGGGCACGTGAAATCTTTCCGGATACCACCTCCCTTTCCCCAACCATACAAGCCCGAAGTGCAAGCGAGGGTGTCCCGATAATTGGACGTATTGCGACCATCGGGATAAACTCACTTGCCTGCGCAGGGTGCTTGTATTGGTCAGATGTTCCGGTGTCATTACCTTGCAACATGAACTCACCTGCTTTCGCCGCGTGCCTGTATTGGCGGGCCTTCCCTGAATACTGCGTGAACGGAACGTTGCAGCTTATCGTGCACCCCCTACTGCCGAACGATGGATCAGGGCTGCGTCAAGCGACGTGACCGTGCCGTCGGAGTCCATCTCCAAAACCAGCTCCTCCGGCCTCAGACGAACGGACATTTCCAGTGCGGCCAGTGCATCCGCCGCTCTCAAAACGCCATCGCCATCAAAATCCCCAGGATTCCGTTTGGCAGCAATCGCAACAGTACCGGGCACCGTCGCAGGGGTCAGTGGCTGGCGCGACGAAGTGTTCATCGTGGTGGCAACGGGGGGCAGATCGCTGGAACTCCCTTCCCTCCCCACCGCCCGGAAACTGATTTCCGCAATCGTCCCGTCGGCTGGAACTGTCGAGGATCCGGCAAAACCGATCCGCACAATGCCCGATTCGTCCGTATTGGCACTGAACAGCGTGGCGCCCGGGAGTGCATTCCCCCGCGCCACGGTTCCAGCCGGAACGATCACGGACGGGTCGTAGCGGATTTCGACATTCAGATTGGCGGCCCCAGCGGGTTTCGAAAATACACCGGAACAGTCGCCGTTCCTCCCGGCTCGACCGTTCTCCGGCTGACTTCAATCGTCGGTCGGGAGGGCTTGCCGGTGTTGGGGTCCAACGGGGATCCACCGTTGTTGGCCCCGGTCGCGGGACCTGTGCTGGTTCCGCTCCCGGTTCCCCGTCCCGGGTTCGTGCCACCGCCCGTCCCGGCCCCGGCATTTGAACTGCCGCCGAACATTCAAATCTGTCAAAACGGGTGACGCATTCCCCGGGAACTCCGATCGCCCGAGCCGCCTCGGCCCGCGAAAAGACCGTTTGCACGCCGCCGCCAGCGCCGATCCGGTGAATGCCCGCCGGGACTGCGGTCTGGCTGTCCTTCACCATTACGTTGCCGGAAGTCGAAAACAAATCGCCGTGCAATCCGGTGATGGCTGCATCGGACAGGCGCATCACGACATTGCCATTCCGCTGGATCACCGCATTGCCGGCAGAAATCGGACCGTCGGCGTAACTCAACAGCTGCATCGCTCCGTTCCTTGAATCATCCCGGATCTCAACCACCCGGGGCTCGGCTCGATTGGCATCGGCAGCCCAGATCCCTGGCTTCGAGCCATCTTCGGGAAGCCGCGTAATAAACCGTTTCGCCGGCGAGAATCGTCGGGTGCAGCGAAATTCCGCTGGTGGGCAATTGATGAAACTCATACGTTCCCGTAACGCTATCAGCCCAAACCTGCCCTGCGCACAAGGCCAACATCAACATTGCAAAACCTGCGAACCGTCTCCCCAAAGCATTCATTTTCGGCATCTCCAGCAGACGACCCCGCAACAACGGTGCGGTTTCAGGGATCGCCCGACTTTGGAAATCCCTATTCAGAAGGTTATTCCCGTTGAAGATTCAGTCCGGACAGAAATTCCCCGAAGGAAAAGGAAAATCGAACTGGCCGGGTGCGTGCTACCAGGCCAGTCCAAACCGGTCCAGTTCACCGACCAGATCGTGCAAGTCGATGGCACAACCCTCGCCTACGTAGGCCGAGCACCACAGTCGCGAATCGTCGGGCGCAAAGCGCAGATAGCGCAGCCGTGGGCAGCCGGTTCGCAGCGAGACGATTTTTTTTCGACTGGCCAGATCATAAAAAATCACCGAGCCCGATTCGCAGCCGGCCGCCAGGATCCGCTGGTCATGCGAAAATGCAACGGCCCAAACCCGCTCGTTTGGCTCGACAAACAGTTCGGGGTTGATCAGCGGCAAGGACTCGTTTCCGTTTTCATCAACGACAGTCCACAATGCCAGGCCGTTCCCCAAACAGGCTGCCGCCAAAAAACGCCCGCAGCGACTGAACTGGACATCCATAATCGGCTGGCGAAAAGGCTGGGCCGTGGCCACCCATTGATATGAGTTCGTGTCGGCAATACCGACAGTCCCGTCAAAACCGGATGCCGCCAGCCACGGGCGTTCGGGATGAAAATCCATACCGCCAATCAATCTGGTCCCCAGCAGCAACCGCCCCGTCTCCTCCATCGAATCGCGCCGCCAAAGAATGATCTCGCCCTGCTCCTGATCTGCGTCAACGCTTGCAGAAGCAACCGATTCGGAATCGGGCGAAAATCGTACGCGCCAAATCATTCCGTGATGCAGCTCCATGTTTGCAGTCATTCGGCCCGAGGCATTGTCCCAGACTTTGACCTTTTCATCGAACGAAGATGTTGCCGTCCATTTGCCGTCAGGGCTGACATCAACCGACCAGACCGTGTCGAGATGTCCGCCCGGGACCACCTGGTGGAAGCCCGCCTCGATCACCGAGTCCTGTTCGCCCAACAACCCATCCCGCCTTTTCCGGTCATCCAACAGGGAGCGATCGATTTCGAGGATACCGTTCAATGCGTGATACAACGTTTTTCCGTCCGGTGAAAACCCAGCGATCGACTTCAAATTCGAGACTTGTGCCAGTGATTTCAGGGTTCCTGCGTCGAGGACCCGGGCTTTGTCCCATGGCGTCAGCATCAACAGGTACTTCCCAAGCGGATCGACCACCAGCCGCAGGCTGAGCAAATCCGGTGAAATCTTCTGAACCAGCCTGTTTTGCTTCCAGTCCCAGCTGGCGATGTCGTGGTTCGCGTACAGACAAAACAGCGATTTGCCATCCGCCGAAAAAACCGCGTCCCGAACGCCCTGCTTCTGAGACAGAATCACCACTGGTTCCTGAGTCGGGTCATTGGAAACGATCTCCAAACGCCCATCCGCATGCGAAAACGCCAGTGCCGAATCGCTGAACGCCACGGCACAATCAAATTGCACGTGTGGGGTCAATGCTTGCGTTTCGCCCTGCGGATTTACCAGAACTGTTCCCGAGCGACCAGCCACCAGAATCCGTTCCCCCTCCGGTTCCGCAGCGACTCGCAAGATTTCACCCAACTCAAGCGGAATCTCCCGATATAGATTTAATGTCGTTGCGTCCCAAATCCGCAATGGACCCTCCGGATCGCAGGCGACAATCCACTGGTCATGATTTCCGATAGCCAAAGACCTGGCCGGCCGGGAACTGCAATGTTCAATCGTCCGGACGGCACCGTTCCGCAAAACGATCAACTGGCATTGCTGGTTGGCCGCGACAACCAGATCTTCCCGATGCCCGACCGCCATCGCGACCGTCGTGTTGGTCTGAAACAATGATAGGTGTCTGGACGGGTCGTGTTCATCCAGTTGCCCCATATCATCAACAACCCTACCCTGGTCATCCAGATCGATCGCGTGCCGGGTAGCAAAACGCTGGCTGATTTGTGAAGTCGCCAGTTTCCAGATGCAAACACGTCCGTTGGCGTAACCGACAGCAACCAGCTTGTTGCCAGCCGGGACCGACATGCAAACCGGTTCGCCCTGCCCTCCCGCCTCGGCCACAACCCGTTCGTTTTTCCACAATGACGTCTGGCCTCCGGTCGAGATTGTGACGTACTCGCGCAAACCGATTTCCCGCACTTGCCGGAATGCCCCAGTCCACGCTCCGAATACATGTACCGTTCCTCCAAACGGCAAGGCGTACAGCGCAAACGTCTCCCACATTGTCCAGTGCAAACTGGCATCGGCTGTTCCAAAACAGATCGATCGGGGTGCATTCGCCGCCAGATACCCAAACATCAAGGTTGCGGTGCCCGTTTCCCAACATCGCAAAAACTGGTCGTCGGAAGAGGAGGCCACCAACAGCCCATCGGCGGAAAACTCCAGGTCCACGACAAAACCGTCGTGCGCGGACCAGGCATACTGACGCCTGAATTTTTCGCCTTCGATTTTGTAAAGCTCAATCTCTCCGGTTTCATATCCGCATGCCAACTGCTTCCCTGCCGCGTCTACACAAAACGCTGTAACCCCCGGACCGCCAACCGGCAGGCCATTTTCCAATTCTGGCAACCGTTCGACGTCACCCTTCAGTTCCGGTAGCGCCCAGCAAACCAGTTGCAGATCGCAAAGTCCAAACAGCCGTCCATGTCCCAGGTCCAAATGCAAATCCCGGATTGGCGATTCCAGTTCGGCAACCCGAAACGACTGGTTGCGATCCGGGAAATGCAGCCAGACATTGCCGGTCGAATCGCCACTGGCTACTACCGGATCGGACGCCGCATCCATCGAAATCGCCACGATCGGAGAAGCCGTTTTTCCGTCCGGCAAGCAGGATTCACTTTCAATCCGGTTACGCAATTCGAAACGCTGGGCCGGATCGATCAGTACTTCGGCAGCCAGATCCCTCAACCCTGACCGGTCGGCATCCAGAGCCGGTACCGAGGTCGCGGTTTCCAGCAACTGAATCGACCGCTCGTGCCAACCCGCTTCCTTGACCCGCAATTCGTTTTCGACGTTGGCCTTGAGCGACTGGAACAGTGCGACGTTGGCCCGGTCGCGTTCACCCCGGAACCGGTTCCGTTCCTCGGTGACGCGCAAAAAACTCGCAACCAGTACGACGCCAATTACCAGCACCGATGCAATCACCACGGCGGACAAAGCAGGTTGGCGCCGAACCCACAATCGTCCCAGGCCGATCCAACTGGTCCGTCGAGCGCGAAGCGGCTCGCATTCAATGGCCCGCCGCAGGTCTTCCGCCAGGTCCTGGGCCGATTGATACCGCCGGTCGGGCTCGCGCGCCATGGCTTTCAGACACACCGTTTCCAGCTCCGCCGGAATCCGGGGGTTCAACCTGCGTGGCCGGACCGGTTCCGACTTCAGAATCTGGTTCAGAACCGTCGCCGTCGAACCCTGGAAAGGCAACACGCCCGTCAACATCTGGTACAGGATCGCACCAAGGGCGTGCACATCGCTGGCCGGGCCAATGTCGGTTGTCCCCCGAACCTGTTCGGGAGACATGTAGGCTGGCGTTCCCAACAGGTCCCCTTCAAGGGTCAATCGTTGTTCGCCATCGCGGCGCGAAGCGATTCCAAAATCTCCGACGCGCATACGGCCATGCCGGTCCACCAACACGTTGGCCGGTTTCAGATCCCGGTGAATCACACCGCACTGGTGTGCATATTCGACTGCGGCACAGATTTCCCTCAGCCACCCCACGGCCTGGTCGGGCGGAATCGGGCCGTCGTTCAACCGTGGCTCCAGCGTACCGTCCGAAACATACTCCTCGACGATAAAAAGCTGTTCGCCGTGCCTCCCAAACTCGAAGACTGAGACGATTCCCGGATGTTGCAACTGGGCAATCGACTCGGCTTCCCGAAAAAACCGCGACGCCGTTTCGCTACCTTCTTCGACCCCCTGCCGGGTTACCTTCAATGCGACTTCGCGCCCCAGCATCCGGTCCCACGCCAGATAGACATCCGCATGGGCCCCCTGACCAATCCGCTCCCGGGTCTCATACCGGTCCTGAACAAGGATTCCCTGAAGACTGCTTGCCAGATGCCCACCATTGCCGGACCGCTTGCCTCTCCTGGTAGACGACGCCGTCCGATACCGGGCACAAACGCTTTCCCATTTTTGTCGAACCAGACTGGCCTGACTCCCAAATCGCGATTCCAGTTCGGCATCGCCCAGTGTTTCGCCACTGCGCCGGCGCGCGATCATTTCTTCTTCCAGCAACTCGTCGCGAACCGATTCAGAACTGGCAAGCTGGGGATAGAGAACGAGGTAATGCTCAAACCGTTGCGGCCGCCCTTGCATACTACAGTTTTGCAGGTCGATTTTGATGCACTCGAGCAGTCCTTCCTCACGGTCCTGGGGCAGGACTTGCTCCAGCCAGGTCTCGATCCGGCCCGCGACGTCGATATTCCATTGCTGGTCAAACTCCAGCAACTGTGCGTCCAGACTTTTTGGGTTTGTCGAGCCAGCTTCGGTCACCGTGCGAACCCCGGCCTGTCAGAGCTTTTTGTTCGTTATGTGCAGTCCATTCTACTGCCCCAACCAGACCATTAGTAGTTCCGCATTCAATGGGCGAAAAATGACGGCGGACGGAACCGCGAGCCTTGTTACCCCTGCACAGTCCGGTCGCACAGGTCGGCCGCGCCGGTTTCGATACCCGAAAAGCGGAAGTTTGCACGGGCAAACGATGGATCATCGAAGCAGGTGGCCGGATTCACATTGGCAGCCGACCGGATGGCCGATGACAAATCGCTGTCAGTCGATGGCCCGGAGGAAATCGCGATGGACGAAGCAAACAGGCCGGCAAGGGTGAATCCAAGGATTGTTGAGATGGTTTTCATGGAATTGGCCTTTTTCTGACTGATTTCTGGTTCGCCGGTACAACTTTGACTGGCTCTACCAACAGATTCCCGTTGGGCTGCCACCCTGGCCAGGATTTCCGGAAATTTTTCTGGCATTGCATTTTTCTGTCGATTTATCGAGGGCATTTTCTTGCCATTTCTCCGTAGCGATTGTGTTCTCCCGTTTCTGGTTTTCGAGGTAATTGAAGACTGGGGTTCCTATTGATTCAGTTTGTCGATCATCGACTCCCAGCGGTCCTGGATGTTTTTGACCAGGCGACGAACAGTCCGTTCGGAGCAGCCCAGTTTGGCGGCGACCTGTTCGTTGTCGAGGTTGTTCATCTTCAGTTCCAGGACCATGCACTCTTCCTCGCCCAGTTGCCGCAACAGGGACTGCAGCTCGTCGGCCAGATCAATATCCAGTTGCGATTCATCGACAAATTCCCGGACACCCCAATCCTGCGCCGGATTCAGCTGCATGCCCTCTCCTGCCGAAAGCGAATGCTCAACCCCCAGACCCCGTTTCTTCTGATGATGATGCCGGGCCGCCCGCCGGGCTTTGGTCAACGTGATGGCACACATCAGCCGCCACAGCGAATCCGAATCAGGCAAATCGAACTGCCCGGAAGAAATCCGCCGAAAAAAGGTCCGGAACACCGACTGGACGATATCGTCGGCTCCCACCCTTCGCCGCAGTCGCCCTGAAAGCTGCTGCGCCGCGATGGCCTCCAGTGAAGCTCCATATTGCTGCCAGAACAGACGACAGGAATCACCGTCTCCGGTTCGAAGCCCTTCCAGAATCGCATCCCAGGCCAAATCGTCGCTCAAATCATCCCTCACTAACCAGCTGAAATAATTGAAGCGTCAAAAACCCGATGACGTGCTCCCATTCCGACCGTCGAAAAACAACTACCCAAGCGTATGCCCGTCGCGGATGATGAGTTGTGGGTTGTTTTCACGAAGGCGCTGTTTTTCTTCTTCAGTAAATTTTGCGTCTGGAGCGAAAAGTTCTTTCAGCCCTGACATATTGTTCAAAACATCGATCGCATCGTTTCGTTCCAAATTGTCGGGCCAGGTGAATTCGAGCTTTTCCAGTCCATCCAGATTGGTAATTCCCCGTAGCCCTTCGACTGTCATGGACGGAAACAGCCGCGTCCGCGTCCAGTTGGATTGCAGTCGGGTCATTGAAACGGATTTCAACGAACGGGATTCAAGATTGGCAAAGCCATAACCAGTCACACACGTTTCGTCCATCCGCAATGAACGCAAATAAATCGGAAATCCACTTTCGGAATGGCAAAAATCGATCAGCCCCTGATCGGAAAACCTCGTCCGCGAAAGATTCAATTCCAGCAAATTCCGAAACTTGTGTAATGTCTCTCCCGATTTGTCAGTAATCCAGGTCCCATCCAGGCTCAGATTTTTCACGTCTGAAAAACGAATCAAGATCTTCAAATCGTCATCGTTCAGGCTGGTTCCACTGCAATCGATCGAAACCACTGATAAAGGCTCCGGCAGCGCGGCCAACTCGTCCAACCTGAATTCGTCCTGGTTGCCGTCCTCGAACTCTAACCGGTACTTCAGGCTGCATGGTTCAGCGTCAACTTCGATGTTTCGCTTCTTCAAAGTCTCGATGCTGACCTTGCTCATGTACGCGCCCCGCGCCCCCATCCCATTCCAGCCTGTCCATTCCAGATGCAAAGTGTTCAAGTTTTGCATCGCGAGCAAATTATCCAGCCCCCGGTCTTTAATCCTCGCTCCGGACAGACTCAATTCACGAATCGATTTGAGTTTGTGAATCGTCCGCAACGCCTCATCAGTTACTTCGGTCATGGAAAGATCCAGCGACTCCAGCTCCGTCAGTTTTTCCAGAAACTGGCAATCCGAATCGCGAAAAACGGTCCACGAAAGGCTCAGCGATTTCAATTTCGGCATTGATTCAAGGAACTTGAAATCCCGAACCAATGTTCCTGACAGGTCGAGATCCTCGATTCCAACAGGTGTTCGAAGCAAATTGAATCCTGAAGTCAAATCGGAATCACTCAAGTCCAGAATACGCAGCCCCGGAGTCAGTGCAAGTTGAGTGGCGTGCAGATCGACTTTTTGCGCGTGTGGAAACTCTATCGAGTACAACGGCCCCATTCGTTTCAAATCATCAATGACGTCTGGCACGGTCGCCGACGGATTTCTTTCGAACATGCCGGTTGAAGTGCCTGCATAAACACGAAGACCCAGCCCTTCTGCTTCATAACAGGATACATTCCGGCTTCGGAGCACAGCCACGATCAATTCGTCCTGACAGGCAACAGAACAAGATACTGAAAAACTCAAGCATCCAAATCCCGCCAACCAAATCCACAACATCCTTGAATACATTGGATTCCTCACCTTCCGACAGTTACTCAGCCCGTCTGTTATTGTACCTGCAATTTAACGATGTTCTGGTTGGTCAAAGGATGGAAAACTTGCGAACGACGAGGTATTCCGGGAATACAGCCCCTGATTCAACATCAGGCCGACCGTAATGATTTTGTCGCCCCTGGTTACCGCCAATTGGCTGAATTCTGGTCCTGTCCTAGAATGGTGATTCTGGTCCATTCATAAAATCATCAAAGCTGAGTCCATGCAGGGAACCAAACCCAGAAAACCGCAACCGGCCGGAATCACCAGCATTCGGGGAACCCATCCACGTTGTGTGCTGTTCGAAAATGTTCATGTAATGGCCCGGCACGTGGCCCAAAACGTGGCTGCGGTCATTCGTGAACGGAATTCCCTGGGCCAGAGCGCGGTGCTGGGGCTGCCAGCCGGATCAACGCCGCTGAGCGTTTATCGCGAGCTGATCCGGATGCACCAGGAAGACGATCTGGATTTTTCGAGGGTAATTACGTTCAACCTGGACGAGTATTTTGGAATCCCGACCAGCAGCATGCAAAGCTATCGCCGCTGGATTCATGAACACTTTCTGTCTCACGTCAACGTTCCGGCCGAGAACATCAATATTCCGGACAGTGCCGTTCCGCTGGATGAAGTCGCCGAGTTTTGCCAGGACTACGAGGCCCGGATCCTTGCGGCAGGCGGACTGGACCTGGTTCTGCTCGGGATTGGAAGCAACGGACACATTGGATTTAATGAGCCGTTCAGCGCAGCCGACAGCCGAACACGTCTGGTGCAACTGGACCCGGTTTCCCGCCGGGCCGTCGCCAGCGATTTCTTTGGGATCGACAACGTGCCAACCCAGGCCATCACGATGGGACTGGGAACGATCCTGAATTCTCGCAAAGTCCTGATGCTGGCCCTGGGCGAGCACAAGTCGCGAATCGTCAGGGAAATGGTCGAAGGTCCGCCCGACCGTCGTGTTCCGGCATCATTTCTGAAAACCCACCCGGATGTGGTCGTGCTGCTGGACGCTGCTGCGTCCAGCGAATTGACTGCTAGACAGACTCCCTGGAAATTCGCCGACATCGCATGGAACGAATTGCTGGTTCGACGGGCCGTGCTGTGGTTGTGCGAACAGACCGGCAAGGCACTTCTGAAACTGGGTGACGACGATTTTCGCCAACACGGCCTGCACGGACTGTTGAAGGAAAAGGGCCGGGCCCAGACGATTTGCCACGAAGTATTCCGGTTGATGCAAAACACCATCGAATACCATCCGGCCGGCAAACTTCCCCGCAAGAAGATTATCTGTTTCAGCCCCCACCCCGACGACGACGTGATCAGCATGGGGGGAACACTGATCCGGCTGAACGAAGATGGCCACGAAGTTCACATTGCCTACATGACCAGCGGCAACATCGCCGTCTTTGATCATGACGCCCAACGGCTGGCGGACCTCGTTACCGAATACAACCGGATGTTTAACGTCGACCGGAAACGGAGCGAGGAAGTTGAACAACTTGTTTCGTCGTCGCTCAAGGGAAAGCCGCCGGGCGAACCGGATGTCGACGAAGTCCGCAAGATCAAAGCCCTGATTCGCTGGAGCGAAGCCAAGGCGGGCGCGATCAAGATCGGTTGTACCGAAGAGAATTGCCATTTTCTGGATCTCCCCTTTTACCGGACGGGCACCATTGACAAACGCCCCTGGGGACCCGACGACGTTGCGATCATTGCCGAACTGATTCGCCGGATCCAGCCCGACCAGATTTATGTAGCCGGAGATATGTCGGATCCGCACGGAACGCACCGGGTCTGTGCGGAAGCGGTTTTTCAGACGATCGAGGAAATCCGGGCTGAATCCGGTACCCGTCCGGATGTCCTGCTTTATCGCGGCGCCTGGCAGGAATACGCACTGCATGAAATTGAGATCGCGGTGCCACTCAGCCCGGATGATCTGCACCAGAAGAAGAAAGCAATCTTCATGCACGAGAGCCAGAAAGACGAGGCGCTCTTCCCCGGCTCGGACCCGCGTGAATTCTGGCAACGGGCTGTCGACCGGAATACCGGGACGGCAGACAAATACAACCTGATCGGATTGCCCGAATATTTCGCGCTGGAAGCATTTGTACGCTGGAACGGGACTCCGATCTGATTCAGCGTCTTCGGGCCTGTCCCGCAGGCAACCGGAACCGGTCAGCCGTCACCGGCTTTCGGCTGAAACCCTGAATCTACCGTTTGCCGGACTTGCGAACATGGCGGTTCCAGGCGAGTTTCCGCTGGATTTCTACCTTCAGGTGAGCCACCACCGAGTCCCGGTCGGTTTCCTTCAGAATCCCCCGCACCACTTCCTTCGCCGATCGGGCACCCCAGGAACCGCCTTGCTCAAAATAATGTTGTGCCGAACGGCCAATGATATAGGCGCTGAAACCGGCGGCAACTCCCTGAGGAATAAAGGTCAGCCCCCAACCCAATCCACCGGTCAAGCCCTTGAACAGGCTGGAACCCCAATTGGTCAATTCTCCCAAAGCGATCAGACCAGCGGCACCGGCAATCGTCCGGGCCAGGCCCCGCGCCTGGACCATCGAAAAATTCAGCCCGTAGACTTTGGAAAGTGTAACCACCATCAGCGCATCCACCGCCAGTCCACCGACCACGTCCACGCCAGGAACCGGATTGGCAGCAACGACGATCGCCTTGGTCCCCGCCATTCCCCAAATCACCTGGTCGGCCCTCGCCTTTCTCAACCGCACCCGGGTCGAACTGATCCGGTCACTCTTGTCCGCCGCATACATCGCAGCGTTCAACGCAATCAGCCCCAGGCCTTCCCGCTCCAGCACGTCCAGTATCAGGGACTTTAATCCCCCAACGTCATCGCCAGGCCGGCGCCATTCTGTTCTCTCTCCACCACCTGGTAAAGCAATCACTGTTTCGACAGCACGGGGGTGGGCCGACGTCGTCACGACCAGTTCTTCCGGAATCATTCCCGAAATCCGCGTGCGAATCCGCAGCAGAAGAGCTTGCAAATCTGCCGGCGAATAGAGGTCCTGTTTGTTAAATACCAGAATGATCGGCTTGTCGACTGCAGCCAGTAACACCAACGAAGAATATTCCACTTCGTTAATATCAGAATCGATCACAAACAGGATCAGGTCCGCCTTCCGCGCAGTAACCTCGGCCAGTTCAGCCCGGCCGACACCACCAACCTCGTTGATTCCCGGAGTATCGACCAGAACGATTTCGCTTTCTTCCAGTCCCTTGATCCGGTGCCCTGCCCCTTCCCAAGCCGTGCCCCAGACTTCCCTTGTCCAGCCCCCCTGCACATCGACCTCGGCCACTTCGCGTCCGATCAATGCGTTGATCAGCGCCGATTTTCCGGTACTGATCTCGCCAAAGATGACGATCTCGACCCGCCGCGTCGTCAGCTTTTCATACATCGCGCTGAGCTGCGAAAGATCATTTTGCAACTCGGCCCGCTCGGATTCTGAACATCCCTTCAATTTATCCAGCGTCGAATTCACTGCCTCCATTGCCTGGCGGTACTGGTAATCCTGACTGGAAGGTTGGTCGTTCATGGGGTCCGGCCGGGCCGGGATTTCACTTTTGGAAAATCTGATTGTACGGTGCCAATGGAATCAACGGTTCCGGAATGCTGCGGCAAAAACTGTTGTTACGTTTTCGATCCCAGCTTCTGCCGGGCCGTTTGAACAAGTCTTCGCAACTCATCCACAGTCGTAATGGCCTGCCATTCCCGCCTTGCAAGACTGGCCAAGCCACCTTCGGTCATTTGCATTTCGTCGCGGAAATATCCAATAAATACTGCGCCAATCCAGCGGGTAATCAGCGCCTGAATGACTCCTTGCATTGCATTGCCTGCCAAAGTGCCGGCAATCGGAATCGTCTTGATCAACGAAGCCACCACCGCTGCAACTGCCAGCGAAGCTCCCTGCGAACCAACGACACTGACCAAAATTTTCCCCATCTGGCCCAACCATTTTGAAGCAGTCTGCAAATCGACCTTCTGCTGGTACACCGCAGCCAGATCCACGATCATCTTTGTCGAGATGCCGACACCTGCTGCCAGATCGATCAGCGGAAACGGAATGACCGCCGCTACTCCGGCCGCTCCCCATTGATACTTTTCCACGATGTCCCAGGCTTTTTCGTCCAACGATTTGCGGACCCGCTCTTTGGCTTTTTCCAGCATTCCCCGCGACCGCAACAAAACATTCGCCATCAGCAAATCCTTGCCGTCTCCCCGAACCACTTCAATCATTTTGCCAGCCAGCATTGAAATATCCGGCGGCACGTCGACCGATTGCGTTTCGACAGCACCATCGACGGACACGCGATTTCTCAGCCGGCTGCCGGCCTGGGCCTGTACCGGCACAATCTCAGATTCACGAACGATCCCTTTGGTTTGCCGGCTGATCTGGCCGACCAGTTTGTCCCGGTCCGCCTCGAGGTACCAGTCGGTTTTGTTCAGACAAATCAGGATCCGTTTTTCCATCTGGCCAAGCTTTTCAATCAGTCTGAACTCACTGTCACGCAACGGTCCGTCCATCACCAGCAACACAATATCGGCATCACGGGCTGACTCGGCCGCGACAAAAACATGCTCGGCACCGTCCACTTCACCGACGCCGGGTGTATCAACCAGCACCACCCGGTCGACCCCCGGCCAGGGTATTTCGTTGCGGGTAATCGTCGTTCCGCCGCGGACATCCGTTGCAAAAACATCCCTACCGGCCAGCAGATTCAATACCGAAGATTTTCCACTGCTGATGGTTCCAAACGCAACGATCTCCAACGTCTTCGACTCACGCTTTTCTTCCAGCTCCGTCAACAGCGGGTCGAGCTCCGCCTGCATCTTCGGATCGTCAGCACTGGACTGGCGGAGCCGTGCGACCTGCTCCAGGTTTTCATCAATCTCGGCCGCTTTCTGCGATTCACTTAGCTGGCTCGGACTGCGATTGCGCCGTTCGCGGGCAAACCGTTTTCGAATCGTTGTTCCGTACAGCTTCCAAACCGTCCAGGCGATGCTCCCCAGCAACAACACGCCTCCCGTAATTACGGCGACCAGATACAGCGTCCCCCAGACCGGACCAATCGCCGAAATCCGCTCGTATTTGTCGACAATCCAGCCCGGCATCCAGATCAGCACCATGCCGACTGTCGCTGCGAGAATGACCAGCAGAATTCCGGAAAACGTATTGCGAAGATTCATCAGTTAACTGTCAAAACACGAACTGCCAATCCAACACCGGACCCGGCACGCCAAAGAACCAACGGCTTTCGGGCCTTCGGGGCCAGGTCGATCCATTGCGGAAGCCGCTTCGGGCCAAACTGGTTCGCCGGCAAACATCCATTCTATTTGATCGGCAGCGTGGCTATTCGCCCGCGATTCTGATTTACCGGCAGGAAAATGCAATCTGTCCGTTATTGCAGATTGCACCGGTTATCGGGGGGACATTCAGATTGAATCCCCTGGTCGGGCAGGACTTTCACCTGAATTACCGGCAATCTTCCTTCCAGGGCGACTTGCAGATGTCACCGGGCGTCCACGGGCGCTTCATTCGAAACTCCTGTGTCCTGAAGCGTGATGGAATGCGAGTCCCTCCCTGCGTGAAAAAATCCGTAATCTTCGCCGTACGGAGAAAAGTCCGCACGGTGGATATAGACCCCCAACGGACCCCATTTGCTTTCAACCAGAATCACCCGGCCAATACCGCGCACTATCCCCGAATGAATCACTTCCTGGTCAACAGACCGGTAGACAACCACATCCCCCGTCTGCGGCTGGTCCACCTGTTGATAACCATTGTCGCACAGGATTCTGTCAACATCGTTTCCATCCAGTGCAAACCGGTTATCGGCAAACACAAAACCGTGGCAATTGCTCATGGTTTGCGGTTCCTCCAACCGAATGACATCGAAGCGATATCCGTCGGCAGCTGATACATCCTGATTCAATAGCGACCGTTTCTGATCATCACCGTTGTCGCTGGCGACGTCGTACCGGTGCAGGGAAATGACCCGACCCGAGTCCGTGATGCCAACTGACTCCGGAAGTGAATCATGCGAAACGCGGTAAGCGATCCGGTCCAGCAAATTGGGAAGTGGTGGTTCGACCGGTCGAGAATCAATCGTAGCCGCCAGATTCGCGCAAACCAGGCAAACGGCCAACATCGCCATCCACACAATTCTGGGACTCAGAACGCGGGAAACCCAACTCTCGAAATTTTCGACATACCCCAGCGCACCAACGGCAAACCCGGAAGCAAAAACCGGCAATGGCCACCAATGGCTGAATTCGTGACCGCTGTAAAGACACCAGATAACTGCAGCGACGATAGGCACAATTAGAACTGCAGACAACCACTGTCCGGTCCGCTTTCCAAAGTAGCAATCGGTCATCAACAGTCCGCAAGAAATTAGCGAACCGCCTACACCAACCGCCATGGTCGTGCGGAGAAACTCTGTTTCTGGCATTCTGAATACAAACCGGTAAAGACTGGTTCTGGCACCCACTCCTTAACCTTTCCATTCAACCAGCCACCCTCCCTGGGGTTCCGCAGTTTTGGGAAAAACTGTTTAAACGCCTGTTTAAAAAACCGGCCCGCCCCGAAATTGCCCGGGGCGGGCCGCGGAAGAGGCCCTGCGACCAGAGAGTCGCGTGGAAGCGGTTCCTTCCGGTTGTTTTCAATGGTTAAACCAGCAATTCCCTAACAATTGAACCTTCCCGGACGACCGCGACCGGACGGCCCGAGGAAGTATGGAATTCCGTCATCGGATCGATTCCCAGCGACTGGTAAAACGTCGCCGCGATGTCCTCCGGCTTGAACCCGTCGTTCTTTGGACCAGCGGCTGAGGCATCAC
>Ga0163150_10003388_pt1 | contig 22513 bp, 23 predicted proteins | sample OliLakLV19P2IB_FD_148628 | JGI IMG/M metagenome (GOLD analysis project Ga0163150, IMG submission 148628) | Freshwater microbial mat bacterial communities from Lake Vanda, McMurdo Dry Valleys, Antarctica - Oligotrophic Lake LV.19.P2.IB | ecosystem: Environmental > Aquatic > Freshwater > Lake >...
CCCCGACATATACAAGTAAACCTTGTTCTTAACCTGCATATTTTAACATTTTTATAAAGGTTTGGCTAGACCGGCAACAAGCCAAATAGCAAAGATTCCCTTTGACAGAAGTGTCAAAGGGAATCTTTGCTATTATATAATCTTAAGTCCCAAAGAATGCTTTACCCGCCGTTAAATCCTGTAGTATCGGTTTTCTGCCCTCCAGTGGGGCCCTTAATTAGCACATTGGTAAGCACAGTCACGATAGCGTACGAGAGTAATACTACAATTAAACCAATTACCGCGTTGGTTAACGCTGTCTGCCCTTTTTCCGCCTGTTCGGTGTTGCCAGCCGAAGTCATATACCAGAATCCGCCAACTATAACCATAACAACTGCGATCACACCGGACAAATAGAGCAAAGCCTTTATAACCATGGTAATAATTTCCGAAAGACTGCTAGACCCAGCGAGTCCGCCTTGACCTTCAAACGGTGAATCCGGTATACAAAGCCCGCCAGTATCCTTATATCCCTTTTCACAAACCGAATTACCAGAAGAAGCTGGAGAAGGAGACACAGGAGTAGTTGGTGTGGGTGTTGGCACCACTCCGTTTCTTACCCATGCTTCTTGGCAGACAGCTATATTGTTAACTTTAAGACAAGCTTCGTCTTCAGTTGTTAAAAAACAAGTTTCGCATTTTGTATTTTCCGTGGTTGATCGTGCACTAACACATTTTTCATATGCGAGCCAATCTGAAGACCGTCGGGAACATTGAGGTTGCGCTTCTACTGTTTGATTAAATAAACTGAAATTAGAAAAAATAATCAGTACAAGTAAAGACCCCTTTATAAAAAATTGGAACTTACTAGTAAAATTTTTCATGCCACTTTTTTTATTTTTATTCTAACCCGAAGTATCCTACCCCACCGCTCACGAAGTTAACCACCACGTTGATAATAACATAAGACAGTATTACTATCACAATGCCAATAATAGCATTTGTTAAAGTTTGTTGTCCTTTTTCCGCCTGTTCGGCATTACCGGCCGAAGTCATGTACAAAAAACCACCAATAATCACAAACACTACGGCAATAGCTCCCGCCACAAAAAGCAGTAAGCTAATTATATTGCCGATTAACTGAATTGGGGAACGGGAAGCACCCACGCCCGTTTGCGGAAACAACCCTCCAATTCCTCCAAGACCAGTGTTTACATCTGTCTGGGCATAGACCCATAAAGGCAAAGCCCACAACATGGCTCCTACTGCGGCAGTCTTGGCCGCTATTTTTCGAATAGATTTTATCATATAGAACGTTAGTTATTTTTTAAGCCTTGGCATAGTACATATGTCTTATGCCAAGGCTTAACCCCAACAATTGTTAGGGAAAGCCGTGAGGATAAAATTACGGCGCGTTGTTTGTATTCGGATTAGCGACAAAATTTGACACAACACTAATAATTACATAAGAAAGAATAATTATTACTATACCAATAATCGCGTTCAGAACCGTACCCTTGCCTTTTTCCACCTGTTCTTCATTGCCTGCGGCTGTAATGTAAAAAAAGCCACCGATAATTAGGAACAATACCGCTACAGCAAAGGCAATCCCGAGCATCCAGTTAATTACCGTTCTAATTAAACCGTTTACCGAAGTACCGGCGTTACAGTTAAGCCCTTGGGAAGAATCACATGGAAAATTACTGTTCAGTCCGGCATTCGCTACCAATAAAGGGGCAAATGTCAAACAGACAGCCAACATGATTTCCGCGACTTTTAGAAAATTTATTTTTTTGAGAATTTGTTTCAAACTATTCACCCCCTCTCGGGTTTGCTTATTTGTTTATGTAAGCTATTACTAATAATACTATATTTCAGTTTATTTACCAAATAGTTCGGGTAACAAGTAGCCAAACAGGCGTTAATTTAGCCCAGATTTCTACTACATTAAATTGGAGAGGTTAATTAAAACTAACCGCCGCAACAACTTGCACCCAACGCTATAAACTCAGGGCGAAGTCGTGGCCTTAACAGCCCCTTTGCCAATCCCGCCGGTAACAGTGTTGGCGATAACCCTTACTATAACAAAGGCCAAAATTACAACCACCAAACCTATAACCGCGTTGGTCAGGGTACTTTGCCCTTTTTCCGCCTGTTCGGCGTTACCCGCAGAGGTTATGTACAAAAATCCTCCAATAATTATGAACAGTACAGCCACACCGCCGGTAATACCCAGCACTATTTGAATTATTCTGTATAACAATGCATTTGCCGTGCAATAACTTTTATCTACCCAATCAAAAGCCCCTTTAAACTGGGATTTAAAACGATCACATCGGTCATCTGAAGTCTGAGGCGTCTTAGTTGTCTGAGCAGACAACGACGCCATAGGTAACAAGAAAAGGTTAAGTCCTATTAAAATGGCAAGAAAGTATTTTTTCATAATTTTTATTTCGCTGGCGTATCCACACTAGAACCCACATCTTGACTCTTGGGTATTTCTACGCCTATTAAATTTTGAACAATCGCTATTATACTAAAAGAGAGCAAAGTAACAACCAGCCCCAGCACCGCCCAAGTAATGGTTTTTTTGGCCACGCCCACCGCTTCTTCATTGCCCTGGGAAATAACCATCCTAAAACCTCCGACAACAATAAACATAACAGACCACATAGCCGTGATTGCCAAAAATCCTTTAAGGATAGTGACTAGAAAATCTGTCAGCGAATCGTTCTGCGCTCCCAAAGGATTATATAGGTTGTCTACAGGCGCGCCATTGGACGTTGCTTTAGGATCTGCAGCTGCCGCTTTAGGATCTGCAGATACCGCTTTAGGATCAGCGGCAGTTTCGCAATAAGATACATTACCTCTTTGGCAACAGATAGTTATTGGATCGTCCACATTTTCTGCAACTACTTGAGAGCATTGGTCAAAGCTAGAATCAACTGCGGTTTTTTCGGCTTGCGGCTTTACCGTGACATCCAAAGATTGCTCAACTAATAATTTTCTTGCTGAACTATCCCAAATTTGAACTAATATAGTATTTCTCTGTCCCGCAATAAAATTATTTTGAGCAGTAACAGCAATAACTTGGTAGGTTTTACCGTAAGAAACTCCGTTTGAGTCTGCATCGCCAGTTTTACCTAACTGAAAAAGCTCCCTGTTAAATTCACCCACTACTTTTCCTCTCATGAAAGTTTTTATGGTCAAAGTTCTCTCACTATCAGATGGTTGCCGGACTGTCTTCATATATACCGTGATGATATCCTTATCCATCTCATAAGTTGAACTTACTCCTTTTAAACTCAAATTTAAAATAAGGGCGCTGGCCAATTTACTCATTCCGAAAATACCAAATACTAGCAGCAAAAACAGTAAGGAGGTTTTAAAAAATAAAGTTTTCATGTCTTTTTATTTTTTTAAATAGTCAAACGGATTAGCCAAATTTACCCGCAATTCTTTAGGCGAGTTGCTTAACAAAAGATAATTAACAACTGTATTTACAAGCAAGTACGCCATCATTACCAGAACAAGACCCACTACGGCATTTGAGAGGGAATTTTTCGCGCTGGTAATAGCTTCTTCGTTTCCCATGCTCCTGACCATGCCAAATCCTGCCTGAGTAATTTTAAAAACCGCGAAAAGACCCGCGAAAGTTATAAGGAAGTTAGTCACCCGGGCAACCATGGCAAAAATATACTCAAAGGTACAAACCGGTTCCCGGGTTCCTTTGTCGTCGGCATAACCCCCACAAGGAACCAAGCCCCGAGCCTGAGCAAGACTTGGGACTATTGCCCCCATAAGTAAAAACAGGGGCAAAACAAAAGTTATAATTTTTATTTTTGATTTCAGCATGTAATATTATACTGAAATTATAGCATAAAATATATGTTTAGGCCAATCGCAAAAAGAAGCAGGATGTAGGTGGTAGCCAACCAGATTCTGCTCATGACGCAAAAAAACAAAAAACGCCCAGCATTACCCGGAACGTTTTTTGTTCTTTTACCCTAATATCCCATATCTTTTAATATCTCAATATCCTACATCCCTTACTGTTGCCGCAAGGTAGCGGCCCGCTGGGCGGCTTGGTTTAAGGCATCCCCCACCGACAAGCCCTGTAAAATAACATTATCTATCAGCGTGCCAAAAATAGTATCCATCTTAACCTGATCCGGCTTATAAAACGATTTGGCGGTTAAATTGGCATTGGCAAAAACTCCAATTTCCGGATCTTGAATTTGCAGAGCAATAAGATCTTTCCGGGAAGAGGGCTGCTTATTTTTAGCGTAATACTTGTCCAAACTTTCTTTGCTGGTAATAAACTTCAGTACGTCCCAGGCTACTGCGGAATTTTTACTCTGCTTACTGACCGCCTCTGCCCAATAGTTTGCAAAGTTAACTGTGGGATCGTCTAAGTTTGGCTGGGGAACCGAAGCTACGTCAAAATTCAGATTAGGGGATTTTTGCAAAATAGTCTGCCTAGTATACGAGTAACTATATAAAAAAGCCGCTCTGCCATTTGCGAATGCATCGGTGGAATAATCGCTCCTGGAATTCCAATTATAGTTTACACTGGTTGGAGACGCAAAAGAAGTATAATACGTAAGGCCCGTAAGCCCGGGATTGGTCTGGTTTCCTTTTTTCTGAACTGGCTGGGCAAAAGTAGGATTGCCGTCTGCGCTAAAGGGTACTGCTCCCTGCTGGAGCATGAGTAAATACAAAATATCAACCGCCCTGTTTACGTTACTGTTAGTTCCAATGGCAAGGCCACTGGTGGTAAAATAGCCTTTTCCATCCGAACGTTTTAACTTTTGTACGTCCAAGGCCAGTTCCCCCCACGTTTTTGGAGGGGTCGCAATGCCCGCGCTTCCCAGTAAGTCTTTGTTATAATATAGCGCCAAAGAATCTACCGACAAAGGTACTCCATAAATTTTCTGGTCTTTGGTGAAATCCTTTTCCGCCACATCTATAAAAGTATCCTTATACTCTTTGTAAGTAAACACGTCTGTGGGAGCGGGGGTAATTTTGTCAACATACTCTGGAAGCCAAGAGTTATTAATGGAAAAAATATCGGGTCCATTGCCGCTTGCCAGCGCGTTTAGCAAATCAGTTTCATAGGTGTCTACATTTTTTTTACTGTAAACTATTTGCACGTTGGGGTGTTTGGCCTGGTAGGCACTAAAGAGCGGCTGTAAATTTTCGCTCGTCTCAAAAGGCTTCCAGATAGTAATAACTACCTGCTTATTGCTCCCGGTTCCGCCGGTTGCGCCGCCACAGCTCGCGGCAAGCAAAGATAGTCCAATACACAAAAGGAAGATTTTATGGAATTTGTTTTTTTGTTTCATACTTGTCATTTATCTTTTTAGAGACTCTTAACAAAAAGCTTTTGCAATCACACCCACGGTGGAATTCTACAAATTATACTAATCCATGCATGTTATAGAGGAATAAATTGAGGCAACTACACTTTTCGTCTGAAGCGGTAAAATTGGTATTTAACTGTAATGCGGGTTTAAACACAAGGAGCAAACTTAAGTCTTAGTATGCGCCTTATACCTTCAAATCTCTCAAGTAGTCTGCAAACTCTTTTTTCAAGTCTTCATGTTTAAGACCATACTCAACTACAGTCTTTAAGTACTCAAGTTTATTACCACAATCGTGAAAAGTGGCATTTTTTATTTCTACGGCATGGCATTTTCTTTGCCTCTCCAGTAAGATGTTAACTGCGTCTACGTACACCAGCTCCCCCGGCGTGTTCTTCTGCTCCGCCCGATGCATAGCTTCTTCTATTGCATTAAACATTTCCGGGTCGTACACAGATCCCCCAATAAGTGCGTAATCAGACTCTATCATGCCCGCTCCGGGCTTCTCTACTATTCGGCTCATCTCCAATACGCCGTTACTAATCTCTTTCCCGTCCGCATATCCATACCGTTTATAATCTTCCGGTTTATTCATTCTCATACTGGCAATAACCGCACTGCTCTCTAACTCACTAAAAGCACTCACCAACTGCTGGCAACGAGTTGGGGAAGACTCCACAAACTCATCGCCCCACAGTACCAAAAAAGGTTCGCTGCCAATAAACTCTCGGGCATTCCATATCGGCGTTGCGTTCCCCAAGGGACCGCGCTGTCGGACATAATAAAAATTAGCTAGGTTGGCAATGCGGCGAATTTCTTCCAGTTCCGCGTACTTTCCTGACTCTTCTAATCTTTTTTCTAACTCAAATGGATAGTCAAAATGATCCTCAATAGTCCGCTTGGACCAGCCGGTAACAATAATAATATCCTCAATGCCCGCGCTCACCGCATCCTCTACCACATACTGAATAATTGGCTTGTCTACAACTGGAAGCATTTCTTTAGGCTGGGCTTTGGTAGCTGGTAAAAATCGGGTTCCATAACCGGCAGCGGGAATAATAGCTTTGCGTATTTTCTTCATAGGAACAGTATACCATAACTGAGAATGCATAAGATAGTTAGTGAAAAACAGAGAAACAGTTAGCAGTGGAGGGGAATTCAAACAACTCTTTATGTCCTCCCTGTTAAATACTAATTACTTCCCTATGTTTCACTTTTTGGCCTATATTGTATTGCTTCTCCCAAGTGAAATACCGTAATCTGCTCACTTCCGGACAAATCGGCAATAGTACGGGCGACCTTGAGTATACGATGCAATGACCTGCCGGAAAAATTATAGCGCTGCATTGCCTGTTTAATTGCGGCTTGTTCGGCTATTCCTAAAATACAATATTTTTTTAACTCCAAAAGGCTCATTTCACTATTTGTTTTGGGGTTGCCAAATCTCTCTTTCTGGAGACTGCGCACTCTCTCTACCCTTACTTTAATCTCCGCGGACGTTGGCGACGGTTCTGGTTGTGTCATTTTTTCATAGGGCAAGCGAGGTACTTCCACATGCAAATCTATCCGGTCAAGCAGAGGTCCGGAAATTTTCTTCTCATATTTTAAAATTTGTCCTGGGGTACAAATACAACGTTTAATCGCGTCCCCATGGTACCCGCAGGGACAGGGGTTTTGTGCCGCCACCAGGGTAAATTTAGCGGGAAAAGTAAAAGTACCGCTTGCCCGAGAAACCGTAACCACTCCGTCTTCCAGGGGTTGGCGTAATGCTTCTAAAACATTTCTGGGAAATTCTGGAAATTCATCCAAAAACAATATCCCGCGGTGTGACAAAGTTATTTCCCCCGGACGCGGATGAGTCCCGCCGCCGACTAGAGCAATATTGGAAGTGGTGTGATGAGGACTGCGCACCGGCCTGGCAGTAACCACTCCGCCGGGCAATTTTCCCGCAATGCTATATATCTTGGTGAGTTCCAAAGCTTCCTCTAAAGACAAGTTGGGCAAAATTCCGGACATAGCCCGGGCAAGCAATGTTTTCCCCGACCCCGGCGGGCCACTAAGCAGGATATTATGCCCACCGGCCGCGGCTATTTCCAGTGCCCTTTTAGCCAACTCCTGTCCCGCTACATCTTTCATGTCCAAACTCGCCTGGACGTTTATTAAAATATCTTTAGAATCCAGGACTGGGTGGGGCATAATTTTTTTAAGCCCCATAAGGTGGGCCAATAATTCTTCCAGACTGCTCACAGCATAAATATCCAGCCCTGACACTAAGGCGGCTTCTTTGGCATTACCTTTAGGCACAAAAATTTCTGCTACTCCCAATGCCTTAGCTTTCAGGGTAATTGCCAATACTCCGGGCACAGCACGCAAGGAACCGTCTAAGGACAATTCACCAATAAATAATTTATTTCCTGTATCAAACTCAGCTTGGCGGGAAGCCACAATAATTGCCAAAGCAATGGGCAAGTCGTAATGGGTACCCAACTTGGGAACATCGGCAGGAGCCAAATTCACTGAAACTCTGGTTGGAGGATATTCACAACCCGAATTTTTAATGGCAGTTTTAACCCGCTCCCGGCTTTCCTGCACCGCAGTATCAGGAAGGCCCACTACTATAGTAGCTGGTAAGCCATTATTAACGTCCGCCTCAACTTCAATAGGTTCGGCATCCAGCCCCAGTACCGCTGCAGATAAAATTTTTGCGATCATGCCTCAATCCTTCCAAACATTAATGTCAACTCCTTGCTACAGGAAGCCGAACCCGTTAAATTGTTTATTATACTGTCTTGTCCGCCGCCCCCTGACTAAAAGAGGAAAATAAAAGTATGACTAATCCCACCAGTATGTACCCATCCGCGAGGTTAAATATACCATGGGCAAAAAAGATAAAATCCCTCACATAACCTAAGGCGATACGTTCAAAAACATTACTGCATGCTCCGGCAACTATAAGTACCCAAGCGGTTAACTCAATATCCGACAACCTATTATAATGACGCCTCAAGAAACTAGCAATAAGAGCTAGGACGCTAGCATATATTAGGTACATCAAAACCACCGGAAGCTGGAGACTAAAAGCAAAATTAAAATTAATAAAAAGTTGTTTGCCCGCTAAAGGTCGAAAGGTATTCAAAAAATCCCCGATTTCTGAATGAAAAACTGCGTACTTGGTAAGCTGGTCAACAAGGATTAAAGTTAAAAAACAAAAAAACAAAAAAACAAAAAAACGCCTGGGCATTTTTTTGCTTGTTCTCTCCTGACCGGTAACAATTTGGGTTTGTGGCAACGTCACGAAAGTGTAAAATAATACCAAATAACAATATAACCCTGTCCAAGTCGAAATGGCAGTTCGTTTGATATTCGCCTTTTTAAATAAAAATTATATAGCTTTTTCCGCCCACGGCAGAACGCGCAATCTCTCTTCTGAAATTTCATTTCCTTCATCGTCGGTACCGTAACTGCCATTTTCAATTTTGACTAAGGCTTTTTCTATCCTCTCAAGATCTTTAGTAATTCGGGCTATCACATCCCTGCTGACTTCATCAACATTAACTTCTTCGGCATTTTCGTCTTCGTCATCACCCATTTCCGTATGAGTACTCAAACCTACCAACTCTTGGGCAAGCTGTTTTTGTTTCTCCAATAGATTATGTTTCATTTCTTCAATAAAAGTTTGTGCCAACATATATGTTATTTTAATAATTACAACATTCCGTATCTTTACTTCTTTAATTATAACCAATTTGGGGGCAAGATACAAACCCGATTAAACTTCAACTCCCCCTCAGAAGAAAATAAAAGCAAATGAAAAAGCGCCCTACGGCGCCGATGAATTTGAATTTAAGGGCGGTATGGGCGCTCGTTGCTCGTTTTCGATCGAACAACCTTCGTACTAGATGCAGGGCCTAAATGTTTAAGCCCTAAACCTAGTACAAAGATTGCTACTCTGTCGAACCCAAGCCTTCCCAGATTACTCTGAGAGAAAGCGTCTGAATTCCAATCTGATGTCAAACTACACTTTAAACTTCTCTTATGGTGATTAAACACCTAAAACTCAATATATTTTTATTTTGAAAATATATGTTGCCAATTTGCGTGAGCAAAATGACCTTCATTTTTGTTTTTGTTTTTCAAACAGCCTAGATTGGATAGGCTATGACGAAAAGTTTAAAGGAAAACTGGGTTCGATCCTAAGGCTACTACCTAGATCAACTTCAGGTTTCCTTCAGTGAGATTGAAATTGTTAATGTACTCGTTATTCCGATATTTGTTTCTATCCACAAAGTAACTATACATTTATAATAGCAGGCTATTTCATCTTTGTCAATATTTACAGTTTATTTTTCTTTATTTGTGCTTAAATAAAAGGTTATTTGAACTTGCAACTATAAAAAAACTAAATAATGATCAAAATTTAGACCTGCATAACTTGTGGATAACCTGTTAAAAATTATTTTTAGAGGCTCATGAAAGTCCTTTTAGAGAAAGCGGGGAGATTTTACGGTTTTAAAAGCCAGCTTCCAAACCTAAAAAGGTTCCTACTGCTTTTCTTCCACCCATTTTATATTAGGCAACTGCTGTAAGTACTCTCTAAAAGACTTTGCATATCCTTTAGCCAACTTTGGATCACAAATATAAATGTCCCTTAACTCAGGAGTGACAAAGAACTTTAAAATGCAGTGGAAATTGTAAACAGCCTTTGGCAAGCTGAAATCCTCAAAAGGATTGGCGAATTGAGCCGATAATGCCTCTTGGTAAGGATGGGTGAATTGTTCAAAAGGCAAATGACAAATAATGAGCGTTCTTATGGGCAGTAATTCAACAGGGTCTACGGCTCCCTGAACCTGGACTTGCTTCAGAATAAATTTATCCGTGGCCAACAGCAGGCTGTTATGATTAATAGAAAAATTACGGAATATTTTATTCCCTCCGCCTGACACAGACTGGCTAAACAAAGAAACCCTCTTACTCAGCTGCTGATAATTACTTTCATAAAATTGTTTTACCTGCACCTGGTTCCCAAACAAAACTGCCGCAGGAAAACTTTTTTTCCCTAACATACGGATAATTTCTTCGCCATGTAAAGCAGACGGTCTGTAAAAGCAATTCAGGCTAGGCGCTGGAGGCTTAGTGTCGAAAAATGGCAACAGCTTTTTTGCACTGCGGAATAAGTCTCCCTGTGCCTGAGGAGCTTCTTTCACTGCTCCAAGAAACATTTGAACAACAGGAAAATGCCCAATTCCTAACCGAGTAATAAAATAGTTAGACAACTGATCAGTCCCTAAAGAATCAATAAAACAAACTTTCTGATATGGAGTCAAAATATTTTTTACTACTCCTGTGATATTTAGAGGACTGCTGAAAAACGTACAGCGGTTCTCTGCCAGTTCAATCCACTTTACGCAATTTGGCTTGTTATCAAAAAAACCATTTAAGTTTTCTGAATAGCGTAGTATGTCATCTATTTTTAGTACCTTATTCAGCTGGACTAATTTCTCACAAAAACTTGCAGCTGCTTGTTTTATTTTTTGGTACTCAGTTGAATATTCTGTCTCGGAGTTTATTTTATAATAGAGGTAACCAGGCGGGTCACTCTGAAGCAAAGCATTGACCAAACCAAAAAATAAATCCCCCGCCAGCAATCCCTGCTCAACCGTTTCTTTAAACTTTTCTTCTCCCGCTGGCAATTCCGGGTTATATACCGACTTAAGCAGATAGGTAATGTAACCCCAGCTAACTTTGGTGCTTATGTTGGAACTGGCTTGTTGCTCAAACTCACTTAAACCAATAATTACCACAAACCTGCTGTTATAAAGACCCAGTTTAGAAAGTGACAAAAATGTTTGCTGGTCACAGCATACCAGCCCGGGGGTCAAGCGGGCGGGAAACTTTCCTCCGGTAACTAATGTCCTGAACTGGCCGCCAAAAAAAGACAAATTCAAATCTAATATTGTATTGGTCTGCCAGTTAGTATACTTCCATACAAGTATTTTCAGGGCAAACTTTACCTGGTCGGGCATTAATTCTTTTTTGTTTACCAAGGCAGTAAATTTTGTTTCATTAAACTGAACCTCTGGCGAAAACAGAGCTTGCCCTAAAAGCCCTTGCTTCCAAAGTGCCATGACTTGCTGGATTTTAGGAACCACTAGGAGAACCTTCTCCTGAGGTTTTTGCAAACGCAAAGCAGTGCTACTGACCAGCCCATTACCCAAAGGCAGGTTATAAACCCTGTTTGATTCAAACATTATTTTCTCTACAGAATCTTTTTTTGGCTCATTTTTTTTGGAAACTACCGCGTCGGGCTGAAGTTTTACCAAAAACAAATCCTTATATGGAGCGGCGTGTAATTCCATGAAGTCCGTCATTTTATGTTGTAAGATTTCAGGAAATCCCCAAAACAAACGGATCATTTTCTCAAGAACCAGCAGTGCGGCCTTGCTGTCAGCCAGAGCGCGATGAGCGTCTTTATGCTCAATGCCAAAAGTATGCATCAAATTTTCCAAATTGTAACTATGGTGAGTAGGCATGAGGAATTGCACCAAATCCAAAGTATCGAGAACCTCTCCTGAGAATGTTATCCCAAAACTTTCTAAAAATTTAATATCAAAGTTCACATTGTGACCTACTATTACCGCACTGCCAAGACTACCCTGCAGAAATTCCTTATGCTCAGTAAAATCCGGAGCCTTATCCAATTCATCCAACGTAATTCCCGTGAGTCCTAAAATATTTGCCGGGACTTGCTTAAGCGGCTTGAACACTGAAGTCCACTCTTTAGTCACCTTAAATCCTTTTTCACCCAATTCAAAAAACACAAACCCGACTTCCAGAATTTCATTCTTTAAGGGGTCAAAACCCGAAGTTTCAATATCCAGGCTGCAATAAATTTTTTGCTGTTTAAGATTTTCCATAAAAACTTATTTTAGCGCATTCCACATAATGTTAAAAGCCATGCGTTGCATTTGGTTTATTTCTTTACTCTCAACAATAACTCCAAGAAAATTTTCAGCATGAGAAATTAAAGCAACTTTGTTTGCATAAATTTCAGTATCTGCGGAAAACTCAAAATCTTTATATGGAACGACTTTAATTTCTCTTAATGTACTAATTGCTTTAGGTAAAATTTCACGGGTTGTTTCGCTGTCTGGGACAATCATCTGAATTCTAATTCTTCTTTTAATCCTCTCTTTTACATACCAATCCATAAATTCTCTAGGCATAAACTTATAATAATCTCTAAAACCCGTATAACTTAAAATTGTATCTCCAGAATTCAAACTCTCCAGCGTATCTAAGTATAAATCTTTCATTCCACCAATTCCTTCATAAAATGAAATTCGGGGCTTGTGTGGAATAACATTCTGAATTGCTCTAAGTTGTGGTAAAATTTGGTCTACCAAATTTATTTTATCTTGGTATTCCTGCTTTAACCTATTTGGATTTTCTATATAAAAAAAATGGCGGCCTTTCTTAGCTCCTATTTTTACTAAACCATCCTGAACTAATTCAGGCAATATATTATAAACAGTTGTTCGTTTTAAGTCTGTCTTCTTAGCCACCTCAATCACACTGGCCTCAGCTAACTCTAATAAGGCTAAGTAAATCTTAGTCTTTTTCTCATGAAAACCCAATTTTTCTAAACTTTTTTCTAATTCTTGCATACATGTCTGCTATTTTAGACATCATTATTATACTAGTTTCCTGTACTAAAATCAAGGTTTTATACTCTTAATTACCAAAGCCTAAGACGTCTTCTTTTAAAATGTTAAACTTAAAGCTCCAAGTAAAAGGAGGCTTATATGCAGGGAAAAAGGTTAAAGGCAATGCTGGCACTGGGCGATCATTTTGGGATGGTGTATGAATTCGTCAAGGTGGAGGGACTCTCCGGGGCTGAACGATTTTATATTTCCTCTACCCTCGGCGCTGTTAGCGGTTATTTGAAACTACAAAGTGATCTCGGCGAAGACCACTTCCCATACATAACCTATCGTCCGCTAGAAGTTGAGGAGATTCTGGCCCTCAACCGTAGGAACAAACTCCCTCAGCTCACAGAAAATATGATCGGGGGTATATTTACAACAAATGACTATTCCGAAGTTCGCGTCAAACTGATAGGACAAACAAGGAGTAAAAAATGAGGTATGCCGTTTCGGATTTTCACGTTCAATGGAGAGGTTTGCATCGGGAGTCATTTGACTTAACTGTCAGATACGAGGAAGCGGGGAGCCGCTTCTCGGAGCGTTTCTGCTGGAACTATCCGGTCAGAAATTCAGATTTCCTCTACTACTGGTCGCGCGGGACGGAGAACAGCCGCGGCAACGACAATGGTCCGGAAACGATGATGAACTGCCTGGCGAGGCTGAAGGAACTCTATGAGGGGATCCCCCAAGAAAAAAAGGAGCAGTTCAAAAAGCAGGCCATTCACCCTCTTTATCAGTTTCTAGTCGAGATTTGCACGCAGGAAGCCAGCAGACAAATAACAAAAGGTTTGGAGCTGCTGAAACAGTTTGAAACTTAATACCATCGTGCCGAATAACGCCTCTGAATTTTTCCACAAACCACACTCATGCTCCCGTTCGCACGACGACACCGCAGTCGTTGCCACGGGAGTTTTTTCTATTTAAAAACCCCGCTACTTAGGCAAGGTTATAATTTTTATTATTACCTATACTTTATTCCGGCCTTATGTTCCAACTTTTCCACTCTTTTTTGAATCTCAACAAGTTCAAATCTATGAGCTACGTTATCTAGTCTTAATCTTATTTGCTCTTGTCCGCCCTCAAGGACGGCCATCCTTTTATCCAAGTTATGAATATCCACCCTAGTGGCAACTAATGTTTTATCAACATGATTAAAACCGTTGTCTACCATTGATGCTAAATCATTTAGAGTAATATTTTTTTAAATCTTATTTTTCATATAATAATATGAATGCCGCTCCTAATCATTGTCAATTACTCAGGTTTTTCTTCTTCCGGATCCGCCTCTTTTACGGGTATCACTTCTCCCGAGGCAACCTTGTCACGGACAGCTTTGTCTATGTCTTTAAAGACCTTCGGGTTCTCACGAAGGAAAGTTTTGGAATTTTCTCTGCCCACACCCAGCTTAACGTCCACAAAAGCAAAAGTGTTGCCGTTTTTCTCTATAACTCCCAAGGCTGTCCCGGTATCGAGCAAGTCACCCGAAGCCGAAATCCCCTCGTTATACATAATATCAAATTCAGTAGTCCTAAAAGGAGGAGCAACTTTATTTTTAACTACTTTTACTTTTGTACGGTTTCCTATTATTTTGTCGCCATTTTTTATTTGAGCGCTCCTACGAACTTCTATTCGAATTGAAGCATAAAACTTTAAGGCATTCCCACCAGTGGTAGTTTCGGGGTTGCCAAACATGACCCCTATTTTCATGCGGATTTGGTTTATAAAAATTACCGTAGTAGACGTTTTACTAATAATAGCCGTTAGTTTGCGTAAAGCCTGGCTCATAAGCCTGGCATGTAAGCCCATATGACTGTCACCCATTTCGCCTTCTATTTCGTTACGGGGAGTTAAAGCGGCTACGGAATCTATAACAATAAGGTCCAATCCGTTGGAACGAACCAAAGTTTCACAAATATCCAAAGCTTGTTCGCCGTTGTCAGGTTGGGAGATAAGCAGGTCTTCCAACTTTACTCCTATTTTTTTGGCGTACTCAGGGTCCAAAGCATGTTCAGCGTCTATAAATGCGGCCAAACCGCCTTTTTTTTGCACTTCCGCTATCATATGAAGCGTTAAGGTTGTCTTACCCGAAGACTCCGGGCCATAAATTTCAATTACTCTTCCTTTAGGAATACCACCTACTCCTAAAGCCAAGTCTAAACTAATACTGCCAGTAGGGGTAGATTCAACATTTAAAGTAGTTGTATCGGAAAGCTTCATTATGCTTCCGTCTCCAAATTTATCTTTAATTTGGTCTAGCGCGCTCTCTACCGCTTTCCATTTTCCATTTATAACTGGAGCTGTTGATTTTGGTGTTTTTGTCATATATAGTATTTACGAATTAATCCTACCTTACTATATTATACGAACGTTCACCTCCATGTCAAATCATTTAAAATGGCCTATTTTCCTTACTTCTCTCCTGCTAATCTTAAACTTATGCACAGCTTGAATTGTTATTTGGTCTCTGGATTAGCCGAGCTGGCTGGCTGGGCAAAAAATGGGACATTGTCCAATTTTTCCCCCGGCCTCCCCAGTAGGCCGATAAGTTGATTGTTTAAGGTGGCCTTGGTTACTCCTGCGTCTGTTGTAGACAAAGTAATTTTTTGCCTGGCGGTTAAAAGTTTAATATCCCCTTTGTGGAATGACAACAATTCGGCAGGCTGACCATCGGCGATAAAAGTAATCATGGCGTCACCCAAAAATTCCAACTTCAATTCCACTTGCCTCTTAGTGTTTTCTGTTCCGGCAGTGGCCTGCTCCTGTCCCACTATAGAAACCGTTTTAGTAACGCTCTTGTCAAACTTATTCTTAGCGCTTACTACCAAATCTGCAGGTCCTGGACTTACTCCTAATTGCGTTTTAAAGACTCCTTGGTTATCGACAAAGACATCCTGCCCATTTACGGTTACATCCATACCAGGATCTGTTTTTCCCGCTACTTCCACAAATGTCCCGCTAACCATTTGACGGTCACTCGGCTGAAAAATTTCCAAATTAGGGGATTTATTTATAGATAAAACCTGCCAAATAATATACACCACGGTCACCAACACAAACAACACACCAACGAACAAGCTCATGTATTTTGGCGTAATCACTAATTTGTGGAAATATCTGCCTGCCCAGGTTTTTGTAGTGCCTTTCTGTAATTGGACTTGTTGCTGGATATTTATCTCTTTACGATACTGCTCAATAAGAATTGCAGACTCTATACTGTAAAGTTCAGCAAGCTTGGTGAGAAAACCAAACACGTAGACATTAGGAGGCAATGCCCCAAAACTTCCCTCTTCTAAACTTTTTAGAAACTGAGTCTTTATACCGGTCTTCTTTACCACATCCTCAAAAGGCATGCGCGCGTGCTCACGAATTTCCCGTAAATACTCACTTAGGGTCTCAATATGAATTTTTTTCTTTTCAAAGGTCATAAAAAAATTTCAAATACCAAATTACAAATACTGCTTACCAGTTGCACTATCATTTGTATTTATTTTGGTATTTGAAATTTGAAATTCCTGATTATTGTTCTAACGTATTATTCTGCTCAACTCCATACTCAGCTTTTTCCTCCGGGGGTATAACTCCGTATACCTCACGGGGCTTAGCTCCTTCGCCAGGACCAATTATCCCCTGTCCTTCAAGAATGTCGAGCAGACGCGCCGCACGGGCATACCCAATACGCAGGCGACGCTGTAACAAAGAAGCCGATGCCTTGCCGGCCCGAGTTACCTCTTCTTTAGCTTGTTCAAACAAAGCGTCGTCATCGCCGCTACTGTCTTGCTCCAAACCTGGTACGCCCAGCAGACGTTTGGGCTTTTCCACAATTTCTTCATTGTAAATAACCGCGCCTGTTTGGACTTTAAAGAAATCTACCACTTTTCTCACTTCTTTCTCACCAATAAACGCACCCTGGATGCGCTTAGGTTTGTTAAATTCAGCTGAAGTAAATAGCATGTCGCCATTGCCCAAAAGTTTTTCGGCGCCCGAAGAATCCAAAATAGTACGGCTATCTATTTGACTAGCCACTGCAAAAGCGATGCGAGAGGTAATGTTCGCCTTAATCAGCCCGGTTATAACTTCCACGCTTGGACGCTGGGTCGCCAATACCAGATGAATCCCAATAGCACGGGCCATTTGGGCCAAACGCACAATGGTAGCTTCCACGTCTTGCTTTGCCACAGCCATAAGGTCGGCTAATTCGTCTACCAATATAACAATGTAAGGCAAAGCCAGTTCCGAAGTTTCGTTATATTCGGCAATATTCCTCTTGCCCGCTTCAGATAGCAGTCGGTACCTTCGGTCCATTTCCGCTACCGCCCACTTTAAGGCATTGACGGCCTTGTCATGCTCAGTTATAACCGGGGTCAATAAATGTGGAATGCCGTTATACAAGGTCATTTCCACTTTCTTCGGGTCAACTACAATGAACTTTACATCCTGAGGAGTATTGCGATACAGCAAAGAAATAAATAAGCTATTTATAGCGACGCTTTTCCCCGTACCCGTAGCTCCTGCAATAAGCAAGTGGGGCATTTTTGCCAAATCTGTAATTAGAGGATGTCCGGCTACGTCACGCCCTAAGGATATAGCCAACTTGCTCTTGTGGTCCACAAAATCTTTGGTCTGCATTACTTCTCGTAAACGAACAATAGCCTTGATTTTGTTTGGCACTTCAATGCCAACCAAAGGCTTGCCAGGAATAGGCAGTTCCATGCGGAGAGAAGAAGCAGAGAGAGAGAGAGCCAAATCATTTTGCAAAGCCGCAATTTGGGAAAGTTTTACTCCGGTAGCAGGACGCAAAGTATACTGAGTAACTGTTGGGCCTACATTAACCTCCCCCATTTCAACTTCAATGCCAAAATCAGACAATGTTTTCTTAATAACCGCTACATTTACCTCTATATTTCCGCTATCTACTTCCGTTTTGTTGTCATCCAGCAAATCAAACGAAGGAAGTTTCCAGTCTTTACGGTCTTGTATGGTAATAGATTCCATCTGCAAAGGTTCAGCTTTGGAAGCGGCGTGAATCACCGTAGCTTTAGGAGACACGGGCCTACTTACTTCTTGGCTTTCATCCTGGATTTTCTTGTTTTTATCTATAACTCGTTCACTGGTAAAACCTTCCTTGCCCATTGAATTAATTTTAAGAGGCAGGGAAGCTTTGGCTGTTACAGCTTTATCGTCCTCATCTTCTTCGTTTTTCTTGGGAAAGAAGGAGCGAAGTGAGATATTAAAAGTAATTAAAATTCCCACCAGAAATAAGGCAAATAAAATCAAACTCCCTGCCCAAAATCCAAATAGCGAAAACGCGGGTTCGGAAAATATAGCGCCCAAATAACCGCCACCCCTGCGTTCAGAAGCAAGGTCAAAGGCCGATATGCTATTACTCAAATAAAAAATATGGATAAGGCCGGCAATGCTACCAGAAAGAAGAATTGCTCCCAAATATGTCCTAAAATAAAAACTGCTATCACGGCTCTCTTTTTCCAAATCCTGCTTAAACAAACTTATGGCCACCAGCAATAAAATAACAGGTACCAAATAAGCCATAACGCCGAAGACCGAAGTTAAAGCAGTGAGGATAATCGCCCCGAAAGATCCGGCAATGTTTAGAAGGCTTAATACGCATACCAAGGCTAAAACGACAAAAATTACCACCACAATTCCCCTCTTGGTTTCTTTGGCTAAATTTAATTTTGGGCTTTTTAGCCTTCTGTCTTCCCGATCTAGTCCTTTTTTGTTTCTTCTCATAAGTTTTTCTTTATATGTAGGCGTAATTTTCGCACCCCTGGAGGAATCAAGAATCTCTATTTATAAAATATTTTCTTAACTGCTTTATCTTAACATTTTTTAACCTATTTTAAAACCCCGCCCTAAGCAAGGCGGGGTTTTAACGAAAAATCAATGTATTGGCTTGCTATCCTTTTTAATCTTTTTTTTCGGTATTTGGGTAAGTGTCCATCTCTGTATTTATAAACCCTTAACTTTTACTTTTTTTGTCTTAGCCTTGGCCGCTTTAGGGATTATAACGGTCAGAATTCCGTCTTTCAAGTCAGCCTCTATGCTCTCACTGTCTATATCTACCGGAATAATTACTGATCGGGAGAAATTACCCCAATAGCATTCCTGATAAAAATAATCGTCTGTATTTATTGCCTCTTCTTTCTTACGGCTTCCTTTTATGGTAACCATATCGTTGGCTACGGTAATGTCTATATCTTCAGGTTTAACACCGGCAATGGTAGATTTTATAATTACGTTGTCTTTGGTCTGATACATGTCTATGTTCAGCTGGCCTTCAAAATCAGTCAGCCATTCTTCGTTGCCTTCTTTGGCTTTTGCCTGGGGTTCCAGGGTTTGTTCTTCCACTACAATTTCTTCTTCCTCTACTGAGTCATCGTCAGTTATAAGTTCTTCCGCTTCCATTTCCTCGTCTTCCATTTGCATATGTGAAACAGGGACGTTTTGCGGCATTTCATCAGTTACATTTCCCCCCATTATCTTACCGAAAAATGATGCTTTTTCTTTCTTGGCCATACATATATGTTTAATGTTTTCAACCCCAAATTTCCCAACAGAGGCTTTGTATACTTCAATAGTAATGTATTCTTTTCATTCCGTCAAACACTGTGTAACAGCATTTATCCTGCAAAATGCAGACGCTGTAAAACCCCCTACATCACAGTGAGAGCAGACTCCTTACCCCTGCAAAGGAACAAGCAATACCTGAGGGTTAGGGAAGAGCACCTCTATATTTGGGTTACTTTTAAGACTACCGCGGAAACTATGAGTTTCAAGCTCTTCCCAAATTTCCGACTCCACGACAATAGGTTCAGGCATTATCAGACCCTTGTCGGACAGGTACTCGTAGTTTAACTCTTCTTGCCCCGGCATAACATAGGTTACAAGCATGGGCAGACCCCAACGAAGGGCTTCGGCAGTAGAAAGTCCCCCGGGTTTACTAATTAAAATATCGGCTATGGCATAGAGTTCGTCCATAGGCAAATAGTACCCAAGCACAATAACACTTGAACCTGCGTAGTGAGCTGAAAGTTTTTCCTGTAACTGCTTATTTTTCCCGCATACTACTACTATATGAACACCTGAGCGGGTAGAGAGGTTTTTAAGCAATTCTTCGTCCATTCCCAGACCAAGCGATCCCCCTGCTATCAAAACCACTTTATTGTCAGCCGGAATGTTTAATTTATTTCTGACTTCCTCCGTATTTACTTCAGGTTTTGGCGGCAAGGTCATGCCGCAGACAAAGATATTGTTCTCAGGTATGCCCAAAGCTATCATTTCCTGTTTTTGTTCTTCTATATTTGCCAAATAAAAATCCGTCTGGTCATATAGCCAATAGCGATGCAAATGGTAATCGCTAAAAGCAATCCCGAGCCTGCCATTAAACATTCCCTGCTGTTTCAAAAAAGCGACTATGGCGGAACTGTTGGTATGAGTACTTATAATAGTGTCCGGATTAAAACCATTGATAAGCGCTTGTACGTTGTGAGAATTTTTCCCTCCAACTTTTATCCGCAAAAAGCTCAGGCTATCCATAAGCCAATGGTTGAGGTAGAGGAAACTCCAAATAAAAGGCATCCTGCCAATTATAACCTGATAGATTTTTGTACCGTACTCTGACAACTTCCCTTTCTGGGTCTCTAAAATATCCCCCAGTTTAACTTCGTACCCGGCTGAGCTTAAATAATACCCAATATTTTGAGCAATACTCTTGTGCCCAAGACCAATAGAGTTGTATAAAATAAGAATTTTTTTTGAAGATTGCTCCATGGCTATGTAAATGAGTACTATATACTATTTCTTTTTATCAATTCCGATTTAATTAATCCCCGCCATTGCCGAGTCTCCACTGTTTTGGAGACAATACCAGAAAGTTTTTCGAACATTATAAGTATATTAACTTAGCAGTTGAATAAAGGACTACAGACAGCTAATGTTCCTTTACCAAGGCATTTATCCCGACAAACCCAATAACTATTGCAGGCACTGCCAATATTGTTTTATAAGTCATTGCGGTTTGTTTAACATCAAAAGTCTTTTCTCAAATCCGCCATTTTTTTTACGTTTATCTTTTTGAACATTTACAATATCTTCTACGGTCCATTTTTTAAGTTTTATAATTGTATGAATAAGTTCTAGCACATCGGCTAGTTCTTCTTGTATGTTACCTGCCTCTACCGAATGTTCCAACTCATGAGCTTCTTCTATTATTTTTTTCAATAAAAATTTCAAATACTCTTCCTCAGATTCCAGCACTCTTGTACCCGCAACTTTATTCTTACTTTTTATAATTTCAGGAATATTGTCGCGTACCAATTTTGGATACTCGTTTTCAATAGGGATATTGGTTGGTTCAAAATTCATAATGAGTTTTTTGTAAAATTGAGGTTATAAAACTTCGCCAAGCCTTCTAATGGCGTATACACCTGCCGCTGATAGCTACGGGTCACACCTTTCGCTAAACATACAAGTAATGTGGCTGTAAGCCACACGAAGCTTTAGCGAAGTGTGGCGGAGAGGGAGGGATTTGAACCCTCGATCCCCTTGCGGGGATACCGGTTTTCGAGACCAGCGCACTAGACCACTATGCGACCTCTCCATGTAGTCTGATAATTTTGGCTTTTCGATGTTTGTTTAAAAACTTTTAGACCAGCTGTAAATAAATATTCTGTATTATAGCTTTACCCATTATAACAAATCACACTTATAAAAAACAGCCGTACTGATTTATGATTCTATTGTTATATTTTATTGCCCCATTTCTTATATACTCCTTATTGACGATCGTCAATAAGGAGTATATAAGCATTTTTCTGTTTTACAAGGAAAACATTTTTTTCAATGCCGGTTCATTATCAGCATCATCAATTCGAAAAATACGAATATATTTATCTAACCCTGTTTCTTTTAAATATACAATTGCTTCACGGTTTAAAGGCCAAGGATTTATAAAGACACTTTTCTGAACCTGCTTATATCCATTACTCTTTAAGAGCCCCCTAAGCCTATTTCTGTCCGACCTTGCATCTTCGGGTATATCAAAAAGTACCATTCGCCATTTCCCGTCCCACGGCTTCTTCTCGGAAACCTGAGCTTTAATAAATATTGCCTCAAGCCTACCTCTCTCAGTTATTGTGTATGCATTTCTTCTTCCTTCTTTATGTATTTTTAGAAAACCTTTTTGTTCCATTTTTCTCATTATTTTGTAATAAGAAAAAGCTTCGGACTTTCCAGATAATGTCCGCTTAGCATATGCCGATTTACCTTCGAAAGGTCTAGGAAGGAGATCTGCGAATGCAAAAAAATAAAGAAGAACCTCCGCAACCTTAGAGTATTTTTGACTGTTAACAATTACAGAGCGCATGATCTTTTTTAATTATTTGTTCTATATAAACCATATACTCTTTATTGACGATCGTCAATAAAGAGTATATGGTTTATATATTATAT
>Ga0163150_10003389_pt1 | contig 22504 bp, 17 predicted proteins | sample OliLakLV19P2IB_FD_148628 | JGI IMG/M metagenome (GOLD analysis project Ga0163150, IMG submission 148628) | Freshwater microbial mat bacterial communities from Lake Vanda, McMurdo Dry Valleys, Antarctica - Oligotrophic Lake LV.19.P2.IB | ecosystem: Environmental > Aquatic > Freshwater > Lake >...
AGTTGACCGCCTGGGGAGTACGGCCGCAAGGTTAAAACTCAAAGGAATTGACGGGGACCCGCACAAGCGGTGGATTATGTGGATTAATTCGATGCAACGCGAAAAACCTTACCTACCCTTGACATGCCAGGAACCTCGCAGAGATGTGAGGGTGCCCGAAAGGGAATCTGGACACAGGTGCTGCATGGCTGTCGTCAGCTCGTGTCGTGAGATGTTGGGTTAAGTCCCGCAACGAGCGCAACCCTTGTCATTAGTTGCTACATTCAGTTGGGCACTCTAATGAGACTGCCGGTGACAAACCGGAGGAAGGTGGGGATGACGTCAAGTCCTCATGGCCCTTATGGGTAGGGCTTCACACGTAATACAATGGCGCGTACAGAGGGTTGCCAAGGAGCGATCTGGAGCCAATCCCGAAAAGCGCGTCGTAGTCCGGATTGCAGTCTGCAACTCGACTGCATGAAGTCGGAATCGCTAGTAATCGCGGATCAGCATGTCGCGGTGAATACGTTCCCGGGTCTTGTACACACCGCCCGTCACACCATGGGAGTGGGTTTCACCAGAAGCCGGTCGCCTAACCGCAAGGAGGGCGCCGACCACGGTGAGATTCATGACTGGGGTGAAGTCGTAACAAGGTAGCCGTATCGGAAGGTGCGGCTGGATCACCTCCTTTCTAAGTCAAGCGCCTACCCAGCGCCCACCTCTATCGGCTGTTCCTTTCACGAGAGTGAAGAGTTGACCTTACGGGTCTGTAGCTCAGTTGGTTAGAGCACCGTCTTGATAAGGCGGGGGTCGATGGTTCGAATCCATCCAGACCCACCACATCAACTCTCTAGAACGCTCTTTAACAATCCGGGATTTGAAGGTAAAGCTGTTCTTGCGATTTGGCCTGGCGCGTGCCTGAGGTTTGGGTGACGGGCGGGCGGATTGCGGGAGCAACTGGGTTATGTATTGCATCGTGTCTCCACTGAGAGGTGGAGTGCACAAACTTAAGCGTATGAGAGTTATGCCTATGTCTTTGTGATGCCCTGGGGGACTTTGCCCTGGGGTGCTTCCGCTCTAAAGGCTGGAGGCGGCAAGGTTATAGGGTCAAGCGAATAAGTGCATGTGGTGGATGCCTTGGCAATGATAGGCGATGAAGGACGTGACAGCCTGCGATAAGCTGCGGGGAGCCGGCAAATGGGCGCTGATCCGCAGATTTCCGAATGGGGAAACCCGGCCCTTTTAGGGTCACCTAGCTCTGAATACATAGGAGCGAAGGAGCGAACCCGGAGAACTGAAACATCTCAGTAACCGGAGGAACAGAAATCAACCGAGATTCCCAGAGTAGTGGCGAGCGAAATGGGAAGAGCCATCGAGTTTTAGCATCGGTATTAGCGGAACGCTCTGGAAAGGGCGGCCATAGTGGGTGATAGCCCTGTACGCGAAAATACTGGTGTGGAACTAAGCTCGAGACAAGTAGGGCGGGACACGTGAAATCCTGTCTGAAGATGGGGGGACCATCCTCCAAGGCTAAATACTCATCATTGACCGATAGTGAACCAGTACCGTGAGGGAAAGGCGAAAAGAACCCCGGGAGGGGAGTGAAATAGATCCTGAAACCGCATGCATACAAACAGTCGGAGCCCAGCATTAAGCACCTTCTACTGACGGGGATCTTTTGATGGCCTGAGCGCGCATTTGTTTTATGCGGCGAGACGCATCAAAAGCCGTTGGGAGGGGAGTGCACATCGCATCGCGTTTGCAGGTCAGACGCAGGGTGCTTAATGCTGGGTGACGGCGTACCTTTTGTATAATGGGTCAGCGACTTACGTTGCGTTGCGAGCTTAAGGCTAGATGCCGGAGGCGTAGCGAAAGCGAGTCTGAATAGGGCGATTGAGTAGCGCTGCGTAGACCCGAAACCGGTTGATCTATCCATGGCCAGGTTGAAGGTGGGGTAACACCCACTGGAGGACCGAACCCACGCCCGTTGAAAAGGTCGGGGATGAGCTGTGGATAGGGGTGAAAGGCTAAACAAAACCGGAGATAGCTGGTTCTCCTCGAAAACTATTGAGGTAGTGCCTCGTGTATTGCCTACGGGGGTAGAGCACTGTTATGGCTAGGGGGCCGCTATAGGCTTACCAAACCATTGCAAACTCCGAATACCGTAGAGCCAGAGCACGGGAGACAGACCCCGGGTGCTAACGTCCGGGGTCAAGAGGGAAACAACCCAGACCGCCAGCTAAGGTCCCGAATCTCGGCTAAGTGGAAAACGAAGTGGGAAGGCTTAGACAGTCAGGAGGTTGGCTTAGAAGCAGCCATCCTTTAAAGAAAGCGTAATAGCTCACTGATCGAGTCGTCCTGCGCGGAAGATGTAACGGGGCTCAAGCCGAGAACCGAAGCTGCGGATGCGTGCCATCCACCGAAGTGCGAAGCCTGTCTCCTCAATGGGGGCGGTTTGACGCGTCGATCGATAAAGCCGATCGGGCGTCAACCTTGTGGCGCACTTCGGGGATGGCATGCGTGGTAGAGGAGCGTTCCCTAGGCCTGTGAAGGTGCATCGAGAGGTGTGCTGGAGGTATGGGAAGTGCGAATGCTGACATGAGTAGCGATAAACAGGGTGAAAGGCCCTGTCGCCGAAAGCCCAAGGTTTCCTGCGCAACGTTCATCGGCGCAGGGTGAGTCGGCCCCTAAGGTGAGGGCGAGAGCCGTAGCTGATGGGAATCTGGTCAATATTCCAGAACCGCCGACGGGTGCGATGTGGGGACGGAGAAGGTTATGCGAGCCGGCTGTTGGACGTGCCGGTGAAGCGTGTAGGCAGATCCTTTAGGGAAATCCGGGGGGTCGTTAATGCCAAGGCGCGGGACCAGGGGAGTTTTACTCTCTGAAGTCGCGGATACCATGCTTCCAGGAAAAGCCACTAAGCTTCAGCCCGTTGGGACCGTACCGCAAACCGACACAGGTGGGCAGGATGAAAATTCTCAGGCGCTTGAGAGAACTCAGGAGAAGGAACTCGGCAAATTGACACCGTAACTTCGGGAGAAGGTGTGCCTTTGGTAGGTGATGGGGATTTACTCTCCAGAGCCGAGAAAGGCCGCAGAGAATCGGTGGCTGCGACTGTTTATCAAAAACACAGCACTCTGCTAAGACGTTGGAAGTCGACGTATAGGGTGTGACGCCTGCCCGGTGCCGGAAGGTTAAGTGATGGGGTGCAAGCTCTTGATCGAAGCCCCGGTAAACGGCGGCCGTAACTATAACGGTCCTAAGGTAGCGAAATTCCTTGTCGGGTAAGTTCCGACCTGCACGAATGGCGTAACGATGGCCACACTGTCTCCTCCTGAGACTCAGCGAAGTTGAAGTGTTTGTGATGATGCAATCTACCCGCGGCTAGACGGAAAGACCCCGTGCACCTTTACTGTAGCTTTGCATTGGACTGTGATGGGATCTGTGTAGGATAGGTGGGAGCCTTTGAAGCGGTGGCGCTAGCCATCGTGGAGGCAACGTTGAAATACCACCCTGATGTCATTGCGGTTCTAACCTTGGCCCCTATAGCGGGGTTGGGGACAGTGCATGGTAGGCAGTTTGACTGGGGCGGTCTCCTCCCAAAGAGTAACGGAGGAGCTCGAAGGTACGCTAGGTACGGTCGGACATCGTGCTGATAGTGCAATGGCACAAGCGTGCTTGACTGCGAGACTGACAAGTCGAGCAGGTGCGAAAGCAGGACATAGTGATCCGGTGGTTCTGAATGGAAGGGCCATCGCTCAACGGATAAAAGGTACGCCGGGGATAACAGGCTGATTCCTCCCAAGAGTTCATATCGACGGGGGAGTTTGGCACCTCGATGTCGGCTCATCACATCCTGGGGCTGTAGCCGGTCCCAAGGGTATGGCTGTTCGCCATTTAAAGTGGTACGTGAGCTGGGTTCAAAACGTCGTGAGACAGTTTGGTCCCTATCTGCCGTGGGCGTTGGAGATTTGACGGGGGCTGCTCCTAGTACGAGAGGACCGGAGTGGACGCATCCCTGGTGTACCGGTTGTCACGCCAGTGGCATCGCCGGGTAGCTATATGCGGAAGAGATAACCGCTGAAAGCATCTAAGCGGGAAACTTGCCTGAAGATGAGATCTCCCGGGAGCTTGACTCCCCTGAAGGGTCGTCGGAGACTACGACGTTGATAGGCTGGGTGTGTAAGCGCAGCAATGCGTTGAGCTAACCAGTACTAATTGCCCGTGCGGCTTGACTCTATAACCTTGCGCATCAAAGTCACTGTGCAGCGCGCCCACCAAGGCGCCACACGGTGCAATACATAACCAAGATACCTTCAAATTCCAGAATTCCTGGCGACCATAGCGCGTTGGCCCCACCCCTTCCCATCCCGAACAGGACCGTGAAACGACGCCGCGCCGATGATATTGCGGATTGCCCGTGAGAAAGTAGGTCATCGCCAGGGCCCCATAAGTCAGACGCCCAACCTCCACAAGGTTGGGCGTTTGCGTTTGTGCGGGATCAATAGCGGCGCGGCGGTGGTTCCGACAGGGTCCGTCCCTGATTTCGGGTCAGCGGCAGAGCGGGAGCGAGACGGCCTGCAGCACTTCGCCGGTCTTCACGTTCTGCACGAACGCGGCGACGGACATGCGCTCGGGCTTCCAGTCGGCGCGCGGCTTGAACGTGGCTGAAGCCTTGCCGAGGCCGCGCGAGACCGCGAGGTCGCGAACGACGAAATCGTGGATGAGGTGCTCGCCGCGATTTTCCCCGGCGGTGACCTTGCTGCCGAGTCCGTTCTGCGTGATCGCCGTGACCAGCGCGAGATCCGCCGCGGGTAGCGAGCCCTTGCCCGAAGTGGAGACCACCGCGATCACGGTCCCGTCGGCCGCTACCCGCAGCGCGACCTCGATCGCCACCGGCGCCGGCCGCGCGCGGATCGCGTTGAATGCGGCGGTCGCGGAACGCGCGCTGCTCCATGATGGGAAGTCGCGGCCACCGACCACCACCTGTGGCGTGTAGACATGACGGGCGCCCGCGGCCGAGGCCATGTCGCGCTGCCGCGCGGTGTAGCGCGGGTCCGCGAATGCATCTTTCCAGCCGATGTAGTCCCAGTAGCTCACGTGGAAGGCCAGCGGCACCACGTCGCCGTTGCCCACCACGGGCGTGAACGCCGAGAGCCAGCGGTCTGCCGGCGGGCAACTCGAGCAGCCCTCCGAGGTGTAGAGCTCCACCAATGCGGCGGTGGACGGGCCCGAGCGCACCGAGCACTCGGCGCCAGCGGCGACGGCAGGCACCATCACCAGGGCGGCAAGCAGGGTTCTCATGATCGATTACTTCGCCTGATCGCCGCCGGGCACCAGGATTGGGGAGCGCCGCCCGACGCACTTCTGCAGGATGTCCATTTCCTCGTCGGTGTGGGTCTCGAAGGGCGCGGGGCGAAAGCGCGATCCATCGCGCGCCTGCGTGGTCACCAGCCGCGGCTCGTGGCGGCTCGAGGCGATCACCTCGCGGTCCTTCGGATCGTCGTTCGACGCCAGCTCCACCTCGCCCCAGCAGGTGCAGAAGTAGGTTCCGTCCCCGCGCGTCTCCATGTACACGCCGGTGCCGCGGATGCCCGCGGTGACGTTCGCCGCGACGATCTGGCGGCGGCGCCCGCGCCCGAACACCGCCCCCAGCGCGCCGGTCAGCAGGCGCAGCAGCCCCTGCTCCTCGTAGCGCTCGATCGTGATCTCGCTGCGCGAGCGGACCATGAACGCGTCCTGGCCCATGACGAAGACGAAGTGGCCGTCGGACCCGGTGACGATGCGATCACCGGGCAGGATGTCGGACTTGTAGGTCGCGGGACGCCCGTTGATGGTGACGCGCCCGCGCAGGTCGTGGACCTGGTCCGGCGCGCCGAAGGCTGCGAGCGGCACCAGGACCCCGCTCGCGCCGGCAGCGGCCGCGCGCAGGAAATGGCGCCGCGTGAGACGCGCTCCTAGATAGGGTCCCTCTTCGCCGTGGTCGCGCCGCATCGCCGCCTCCTGGAGATCCATCTTGCCCGGTTAGACGCCCGGAGCACGGCAACCTTACGCGATCGCGGCTTCCCGGGTCAGCGGCGGATGAGAAACAGGAGAATCAATCCGCCCTCCTTTTCAATGTTCCGCCCATCGCCGCGCGAAGATCAACCCCGGTTTTGTTGCGTGTGTTTGTGTAAGGGAGCCGTCGACGGCGCGACCTATGGGCGCTATCCCCCAAACCTTCAGTAGGACCGAAATGCGTTCGCTCCTTACCTGGTGCGGTACGCGCTCGCGCAGCTGCGCGACGGCGATCTTGCCCAGGAGTGCCTCGAGACCAACTGGTTAGGGCGAGAGGCCTCCGATGGCCGGTGAGTCCATGAACTGCCGCAAGGCGGCCGAACTGATGTCGCAGGCCCTGGAACAGCCGCTGCGCGAGGACGAGCAGAAGGCGCTGTCGCACCACCTTTCGCTCTGCATCGACTGCAGGAACTTCAAGGCCCAGCTCTCGCTCCTGCGCAGGGCGGCGCGGGTTTTCGGGAAGTCCACGCCGGAGAAGTAAGCCGCTTGACGCTTCACACCTGGCCCTTGGTGCCGGTGCCGAGCGCGAAGAAATCCCGGATACGCCGCAAGATGTCGCCGTGCGCCGCCGGCGGCCGCGCCTCGACGCGGATCTTCTCGCGCAGCAGTTCGAGCCCGGCGCTGCGCTCCACCAGCACGCCGGAAATCTGATCGGCGATATCGGGCCGCGACTGCAGCACGCCCTGGAAGCCGACCTTGTCGAGCCGGTAGCATTCCACGTCGCCGCGCGCGGTAACGGTGGCGCGGCGCGGCTCGCCGGTCATCATGCCCATCTCGCCGAACACGCTGCCGGAAGAAAGCGTGCTCAGGTGCACGCGATCCGATCCCGGCACCTCGATCCAGACATCGGCCTCGCCGCTGACGATGAGATAGAGCCAATGTGCGACGGCGCCCTGGCGCGTGATCGTGTCGCCCTGCAGGAAAGGCGCGTAGTCGAGGTGGTCGGCGACGATGCGCAGCTCCTCGGGTGTCAGGCCGGCGAAGATTTCGACCTTGACGAGCGCGTCGAGGCGGCGGCGGATTTCCTCCGCGTGGCGCGAGGTGCGCAGCGACTCGTTCTCCTTCGTGACCAGGTGCTCTTCGTAGGGCGCGGCGATCTGCATCCCGGCACGGGTGAGCGCGGCCAGCGCATGCTCGCGCACCAGCGAGTCGGTCGGGTCGTCTACCGCCGGGTCTGTGAGCCAGTAGCGGATGGCGTAGCGGCCGCCGCGGTCAACGAAGTCCATGAGCACGATGGTCGGCGCGGGCTCTTTCGCGACGTTGGGAATCTCGGCCTCGCGCATGGCGCGGTCGAGCGTCGCGCACACGCGCACCGGCGTTGCCGAGCTGGAGACGTGAGGTACACCCAGCGTCGCCAAAGCCGCATCGGGTCGTTGCGCGAGCCGAGCACGGCGAATTTCTGCTTGGTGAGCGCGCCATTGGGCAGGAACACGGTTTCGCCGTTGCGCGTCTCGACCGCCGTGTAGCGCCAGCGTATCTCCACCACGCGGCCGCTTACGTCGTCGAAGCGGATCCAGTCGCCCAGCCGGATCGAGCGGTCGAACTGCAGCACCAGCCCGCCGAGGATGTTGCCGAGCGTCTCCTGCATGGAGAACGCGATCACACCGGTGATCACCGCCGAGGTGGCGATCAGGCTGGAGAGATCGACGCCGGCAAGCCGCAGCCAGACCAACCCCCACGCAACCACCGCCAGCGCGAACGCGATGTCCTCGACGATGCGCGCAGGCTGCATCCCGAGCGCGCGCAGCACGAGCCGGAAGATGAGCAGCAGCGCAAGGCGCAGAAAGACAACGCCGATGCCGATCACCGCAAGGTCGGCCACCACGCTCGCCGCGGAGCGCGCGCCCATGCCGGCGAAGGCGCTGGCCACGCTCTCGGCCAGCGCGCACAGGCCGAGGAACAACAGCGCCCGGCGCACCGTGCGCCGGTCCGGGGGAAGGAACAGCAGCAAGATGAGGCCGAGCACGAGCGCGGCAAGCGCCGCGTAGCCGACCTCGGTGCGGAATGCCGCGAAGCTCATGCGCGCTCTTTCAGCGGGCCTCGGGCAACGATGCGATCAAAGGCGCTCCTCGATTGCATTGCACAGGCGCTCGAGCACCTCGACGCGGGCATGCGGCTTGTCGTTGGCGGCAACCAGCTGCCAGGGCGCGAAGTCGCTCGAGGTGCGCTCCACCATGTCGCAGATGGCGCGTTCGTAGGCGGGCCACTTCTTGCGGTTGCGCCAGTCCTCGTCGGTGATCTTGAAGCGCTTGTGCGGCGTCTTCTCGCGTTCCTTGAAGCGGCGCAGCTGCTCGTCCAGCGTTACCGCGAGCCAGAACTTGACCACGATCGCGCCGGCGCTGGCGAGCTGCTCCTCGAAGTCGTTGATCTCGTGGTAGGCGCGCATCCAGTCGGTTTCCGAGCAGAAACCCTCTACGCGCTCCACCAGCACCCGGCCGTACCACGAGCGGTCGAAGATCACCGCCTGCCCGTGCCCCGGGATCTTGCGCCAGAAGCGCCACAGGTAGGGCTGCGCGCGCTCCTCGTCGCTGGGCGCGGCCACCGGGATGACGCGGTAGAAGCGCGCGTCCATGGCGCGCGTGATGCGCCGGATGGTGCTGCCCTTTCCCGCCGCGTCCATGCCCTCGAACACCATGACCACGGAATGCTCGCGCATCTTCGGCGAGCGCGTGAGCAGGCTCAGCCGCCCCTGCAGCTTGTCGATGCGCTTCTCGTAGGCTTTCGCCGGGACCCTGGCGGCGTAATCGAGGGTATTGAGGACATTGCGCTTGTCGATCGCCGGCTTCGGCGCGGGCGCCGAGGGCGAGATCACCGGCGCCGCGCCGTCCAGCCGGTGGCGCACCGCGTCGAGCAGCAGCTTGCCCGCGGTGATCGCGCGGTACTCGGGGTTGCTGCCCTCGATGATGTGCCACGGCGCCTCGCCGGTGCCGGTCTCGCGCAGCGCGTCTTCGCACACGTCGACGAACTTGTCGTAGTGCTTGAACTGCCGCCAGTCGCGCTCGGTGACACGCCAGGCCGTCTTCTTGTCGTCCGAAAGGGCGTTCAACCGCTTCTTCTGCGCGTCCTTGGAAAGATGGAACCAGAGCTTCAGGACCAGCGCGCCCTCGGCGACGAGCATGCGCTCGAGGTGGCGGACATGGTCGAGCTGGTGCTCGAATTCGGCGCGCTTCAGGTGCCCCATGACGCGCTTGATGATCGGGTCCGTGTACCACGATCCGAACAGGATTCCGATGCGCCCCTTGGGCGGCAGCGCCTGGAAGAAGCGCCACATGTCCGGGCGCTCGCGCTCGGCGTCGGAGCGCTCGCCGAAGGCATGGGTGTGGATGTGGCGCGGGTCCATCCACTCGTTGAGGAGGTTGACGGTCTCGCCCTTGCCGGCCCCGTCCACCCCGCTCACCAGCAGGATGACCGGAAACCTGCCGTTGTCGAGCAGGTCGTACTGCGCCTTGAGCAGCGCCTGGCGCAGTTTCGGTTCCTCGCGCCGGTATTCTTCCTTGCTGAGCTTGTGGCCTATTTCGGCGGACTCGAACATTGGATTCCTCCTCTCGAGGCCTGAGGCTAGCGCCGAACGGCCCCGGAAAGGATGATCCAGCTCAACTCCCGCGCAGGTCATCGAGAAGCGCCTTGCGCTCCGGTTGCGAATCGATCACCGGCTCCTTCCACAGCTTGGCGGCGACGAATTCCGCCGCCTCGCGGCGGGCGAGCATGAGGTCGAGCACCTGGGGCGCGGTGAACCGGCCGGTCTTGCCGAACACGGTCTTGGTCCCGCCGTCGTGGAAGAAGGGGCGGTAGTCGAGGGTCTCGCGATCCAGGGGGAGCCCGGTGAAAGCGCGCGCGGCCTCCTTGATGTTCTGCCCGGTGTAGCGCCCCTCGCCGAGCGTGAAGAGCTCCATCACTTCCCGCGCACCAGCCGCGGCCGGCGGTAGTGAGTGAGTTCATTGCGGTGATGATGGAGATCTTCCGGGAGAAGTTGCCGGGAGATAGTGGGCCGGGGAGAGGGGCGCTCCCTCAAGCGATCAGCCACCTCGCGAATCCGGTCCATGCGTTAGTTTGCGCTAGCGCCAGCCGTCCCGCCTGCACGAACACCACGACCGCAATTCCTGCGGCGAAGGCCGGATGGAAGCGCCCGTTCCGGCGCCAGTCGTAGATGGCGCATGCGAGGATCACCAGGTCCGTCAGCGCGAAAAAGAGGGGCGGGATCGCGACTCCCGTGAAGCTCATCACCAGCCGCGCCATCGCCGGGGTGAGCATCGCCAGTGAAGCGACCAGCATCAGGCGCTTGTGCCAGGCGCTGCGCTTTCGCATCAGGATCCCGGCGGTGACGAGCCCGGTGAAGGTGACCATTTCTCCCACCGGCAGGACCAGGAAGACCAGGGGTGGCACGCCGGGCGGAGCGAAGCCCGCGCGCGCCGAAGCGATGCCCGCGGACAGTCCCACGTATACGAGGGCGATCGCGAGCAGCACGCCCGCTACGCCCAGCTTGCGGTGCAGGTCGGTGCGCCCTTCGGCTACCAGCCGCGCCTGGACCAGCAACAGCACGAACCACGCGGACATCACTGCGCCATGGACATGTTTGATGGGGGTGAGCTCGGCACCGCCGAATGCGCCTTTCAGATAGTAGGTGGGCGCGAAGCCCGCGAAGGCGATCACCAGTGCGGCGATGGCGCCCCAGGTGTAGACGCTGCGTTCGCCGCGGGGAGCGCGGGGGATCGGAATGTCGAGCGGCGTGCTGACCATGACGACTCCGGCGGGGGAAGTGGCGCTAGTCTGCCCCTTCTCACGGCCTCGTGTCCCTGCCCGCGGAAAATACGTGACCCGGGCTACGCCCGCCGCGCCGCCAGGATCTTCTCCATCAGCGACCCGAACGCGAGCCCCTCCACCCGGCGCCCGGCACGTCGGTGTCGGCTCGCTGCACCACCACCAGGTCGAGGCTCGGGATCACCACCACGTAGTGCCCACCGGCGCCGCGCGCGGAGGGCACAACTTGACGAACACAACCCCTGCAGAAGGTTGGGCATTTGCGTTTGCAAGACCCGAAGCCCAGGTTTCGGCTAACAATCGCCGGGCGCGCGAGGTTGTGCCTTATGCGCCGCGGCGGCGAAACAGTTCTTTACGTGCGGCGGAAGTGATGGCCACCACTGCCGGGTGCGTAAGCCGGCGCTCCACCGATATGGCGTAAAAGACCTCGGTCACCGCTTCGGTGCGTCCGATCGCCAGGACGCCGTACTGCCGGCGCACCTGCTCGGCGATCGCCGAGGGCACCGCGAAGATGCCCGCGCCCGCCCGGCCGAACGCCTTCAGAAGCGCGCCGTCATCGAATTCGCCGACGATCCGCGGATTGATCCCCTGCGCGTCGAACCAGCGGATCAGCCTGGGTCGAACGGCGGCATGCTCGCCCGGCAGAAGCAGCGGCGCACCGTCCAGCAGGCCCGGAAATGATCCTTTGTGTTGTCGCGCCAGTTTCGCCGTGGCGAAGAACGTGACACCGCATTCGCCGAGCAGGTGGTTGAAACCCCTGACATTGACCGCGGCAGGCATCGGACTGTCGGCGATCACGATGTCGAGCCGGTGAACCGCCAGGTCCGCGAGCAGGCTGGCGAGCTGTCCCTCGCGGCAGACGATATGTAGCGGTTCCGGCAGGCGCACCGCCGGTTCCAGCAGCCGGTACGCGACGACCTTCGGCACGGCATCGGCGACCCCTACGCTGAGCTGCAGCGGGCGGCCTTCAGCGGGGCTTCGCAAGACGCCCTCCAGTTCCTCGCCCAGCGTGAAGATTTTGTCGGCGTAGCTCAATGCCACACGGCCCGCTTCGGTGAGTTCGAGACGGCGCCCGGTGCGCGCGAAGAGCTTGTAGCCCAGCAGGGCCTCGAACACGCTGATCTGGCCGCTGATCGTCTGCGGAGTCAGGTGCAGCCGCTCGCTGGCGCGAGTGATGCCGCCCGCCTTGGCCACCACCCAGAAGTAGCGCAGGTGCTTGAAGTTGAGCGAGCTCATCGAGCGATGTTCATTCGTATTTTGCGAAGAGATAAAACATTATATTCGAATTGTCGCAAGGCTCAGTCGAGCCGATGATGGTTGCGTTTCAAGCGGGCATCCGAAGGAGAGAGCGCCATGTTGAAGATGCGCCCGGATGCTCGAAGCCGCGGTCACCACCGGGTGTTCGAGCTGTGCATCGTGCGGATGACCAGGCGATGGAACGCCGCGCCTGTCTCGTCGAGACCCGGGAGGCGGCGCTGAACCTCGCCCCGGAGAGCAAGAAAGATCTGCGCGAGGAAATGCCGCCGGCGCGCCGTCACGCAGCGGCGCGATGATGCCGTTCGAGCCGGTCGTGCTGTTTTTTGTGCTCGGCGCGGCCGCGGGGCTGCTGCGCGCCGATCTCAAGCTGCCGGGCGCGCTCTATGAGACGCTCGCCATTTACCTGCTTCTCGCGATCGGACTGAAGGGTGGCGCGGAACTCGCGCGCCATTCCCTCGCGGGGGTGCTCCCCCAGGCGCTGGCGGCGGTGGCGGTGGCGGCGGCGATCCCGCTGCTGGCGTTCCCGGTGCTGCGCCGCCTGGGAAAGATGAGCCGTGCGGACGCGGCATCCATCGCAGCGCACTATGGCTCGGTGAGCGTGGTCACCTTCGCCGTTGGATCGGCTTATCTTGCCCGCCTTGCCGAGCCCTTCGAGGGGTACATGGTGGTGTTTCTCGCGCTGCTGGAGTTCCCGGCGCTGCTGATCGGCATTGCGCTGGCGCGGCGCGGGGAGGGGCCAACCGCGGGGGCCGCGGACCGAGGCGGGCTGCTGCGCGAAGTGTTCCTCGGCAAGAGCGTCTTCCTGCTGCTGGGCGGCCTGGCCATCGGCTGGATCGCGGGGCCGGACGGCATCGGCTCGTTCGCCCCGCTGTTCTTCGATTTGTTCAAGGGCGTGCTGGCGCTGTTCCTGCTCGAGATGGGGCTGGTGACGGCGGGCCGGCTCGGCGATCTGCGCCGCATCGGCCCGTTTCTGATCGGCTTCGCGATGGCGACCCCGCTCGTCTCGGGTGCGCTGGGCGCCGCGACCGGCTGGCTTATCGGGCTGTCGCCGGGTGGCACCATGCTGCTGGCGACGCTGTACGCCAGCGCCTCCTACATCGCCGCGCCCGCGGCGATGCGCATCGCGGTGCCGGAGGCGAATCCCGCGCTGTCCATCGGCGCATCCCTCGGCATCACCTTCCCCTTCAACCTGCTGGTCGGCATCCCGGTCTATCACTGGATGGCGACGACCATCCACCGTATCGGAGGCTAGCCCATGCCGGGCACAACGCGAACGCTCCTGACCGTTGTCTGCGAAGCCGGGCTGGAATCCCGCCTGGCGCAGGACGTGATGCGTCTGGGCGCCCACGGCTACACCGTCACCGACGCCCGGGGGCAGGGCTCGCGGGGCGTGCGCAATGCCGCCTGGGATACCGCGGCAAACATCCGTGTGGAAGTGGTGTGCGAAGAACGCATCGCGCGACGGATCGAAGAGCACCTGCAGAAACACTACTACGACAACTTCGCCATGATCCTGTTCAGCGTGGAGGTGGAAGTGCTGCGGCCCGAGAAGTTCTAGACGGTTCCGGTCGCCAAGGCAGAGGGGCGCGACGACACTTCGAATTGTACGAACCTATTCGTCACGATATTCGAATTGTGTAAGAGCAGCGCCATCGTTATGGTTGCACCCTTCCGTCCCGCACAGGAGACTCGCATGAACCCGATGGACCAGGCGCGCGCAATCCAGCGAACCGGTCGCCGCGGCCGCGGCCACCACCACCCGATGGAACAATTGACCTCGCTGGACGAACTTCGGCGCCAGATCGGGGTGTTGGCTTGCGTCGAAGAGACTGAAGCGCCCTTCGTCAGCTGCTATCTCAACCTGGAGCAGGGCGAGGCCGGCTATACGAGGGCGCTCCAGGACCGCGCCTTGGTCCTGCGCGCCGCACTCGACGGCGATGCGCGCGCCGACTTCGAAGCGACGAAGGACCGCATCGAAGCCTACCTGGCCGCGCAACTGCGCCCAGGAGCGAAGGGCTTGGCCTTGTTCGCCCGGGCGTTGCGTGGCGGCGCCTTCTTCTTGCCGATGCAGTTTGCTGTTCCGGTGCCCGATTGGATCGTTGTCAATCGCTCACCCCACATTTATCACCTGATGGCGTTGAAGGACACCTATCACCGTTACATCGTGATGATCGCGACGCAGGCCTGGGTGCGGATTACGGAGGTGAGCCTGGGCTCGGCGACGGTCCAGGCCTGGACCGAGCGACCGAGACTACGCGAGCGAGTCGGCAGGGAGTGGACCAGGATGCACTATGAAAGCCACCGCCGCGAGCGTACTTCGCTCTTTCTGAAGGAGCAGATCGAGTTGCTCAAGCGCCTCATGGCGGCGGGCGGGCATAGCCACTTGATCCTGGCTGGCGACCCGCGCTTGACGGGCGAGATACGACGCGCACTGCCTAAATCCGTGACGGGCAAACTGGTCGATACGATTCCGGTCGCCAGCCGCCACGCCCATCAGGATGTGGTGGCCGCCACCTTGTCGGCGTTCGTCGAATGGGAAGAGCAGGACTCGCAGGCGGTCGCCTCGCGCTTCGTGCAGGGCATCCGCACTCAGGGGCTGGCGGCGGTCGGCGCGGCCGCGTGCCTGGACGCGCTGCGACAGGGGCGGGCCGACGTTCTCCTGCTGGCCCGGGATCACCGGCACGAGCCGGGATGGCGCTGCTCCTCATGCGGCGCGCTGCGCATCGAGCGGGAAGTGCCTGCCACCTGCCCCCAGTGCGCCAAAGCGGCGGTGCGGCCCATCGACGCCACGGAGGAACTGGCGAGGCTGGCCGGACAGCGGGAGTGCCCGGTCGAAGTGGTGGAGTACTGTGACCCGCTCATGGCTCTGGGCGGCGTTGGCTGCCTGCTGCGCTATCGTTGAGGTGCTGATGCCGATCAGGGAAAGGACATTGCCGCGTCCTCGGAGACAAGATCTTGTTTGAGAGCATCGGTAACTGGTGGATGTGGGCGGGTTTCGCCGTGTTTGTCGTCGTGGCGGTTGCCATAGACCTGCTGGTAATGAAGAACCAGGGCGCGCACCGGGTATCGGTTCGGGAGGCGCTCAACTGGTCTGTCCTCTGGATATCGTTGTCCTTCGTCTTCTGCGGCCTCCTGTGGTGGCATCTTGACGCGAACGCCGGCCGCGAAGTGGCGAACCTCAAGGCGACGGAGTTCCTCACCGGCTATCTGATCGAGAAATCGCTGTCGGTCGACAACATCTTCGTCTTCCTGATGATCTTCACCTACTTCGCGGTGCCGGCGGAGTACCAGAAGCGGGCGCTCATCATCGGCGTGGTGGGCGCGATCATCCTGCGGGTGATCATGATTCTCGCCGGCGCGTGGCTCATCGCCAGGTTCCACTGGATTCTCTATTTGTTCGGTCTGTTCCTGCTCGCCACCGGCATCAAGATGCTGATCTTCGCCGATCACAAGCCGGACCTCGAAAAAAATCCGATCCTGAAATGGATGCGCGGACATCTCGCCATTACCAGGGAATTCCACGGCGAGCGGTTCACGTTCATTGAAGGCGGCGTTCGCTGGTATACGCCGCTGTTCATCGTGCTGGTGTTGATCGCCGTGACGGACGTGGTGTTTGCGGTGGATTCGATCCCGGCGATCTTCGCGATCACCAGCGATCCATTCATCGTCATGACCTCCAACATCTTCGCGATCCTCGGCTTGCGGGCACTTTACTTCCTGCTCGCCGACATGGCCGATCGTTTCCGCCTGCTCTCTTACGGGCTCGCCATCGTGCTGGTGTTCATCGGCGCCAAGATGCTCGTCGTCGATTTCTACAAGATCCCGGCTTTCTGGTCGCTGGGTGTGGTTGGGGTGATTCTGCTTGCGTCGGTGATGCTCAGCCTGGCCTGGAAACCGGCGCCGAAGGCGGCGCCAGAAACGAAGAGCTAGGCGATGGGGGGGTGGTGCCCACGTGTCCGTAAGCGTCGTTGACGGCCTTGAAGTGGTCGACGTCCAGCAGGAGCAGAGCGAAGGGATGACGACCCGCCCCATGTTCGTAATTTCGCTCGCCGACATCTGCGTGTCTCTTCAGCGATGTGTGGAGGAAAAAGCCTCCCAGGCCTTATCGAGCGCCGGAGGCGCCAATGAACCCGAAGATGCGCTTGCGGGGATCCTCGGCGACCGCTTGTCGTAGCGGTACGCGACCGTCTGGCCGTTGTACGCAAGGCGGCGGGACGCTGAGACGCGGACGTTGACATTTCGCAAACTTTGCCGGCCGGCTTGTGGTCTACTCTGCCGATGAAGCTTTCCCGTCGGCTGCGCTTCCTGGTCGCCTTCCTGGCCCTGACGGGCGTGCTGCTCTCGCAGCTTGCCCTGTCCGCCTATGCGTGCCCGGGGCCGCAGGCGATGGCGCTCGCCGCCCTCGACCTCGAGCCGGGCAGCGACATGCCGTGTTGCGGCGGGGGCGAGTCGGATCCCCAACCCGCCCTTTGCGCAGCCCATTGCCAGCAGGGCGACCAGTCGCTGGACAAGCCCGCTGCGCCCGCGCTTCCGGCCCTCGTGCCGGTCGCAATTCTCCCCGGGTTCGCCGCTGCGGACATCGCGGGCGACTCGCACCCTCCCGGCGAGCAGCGCTCGCTGCTCGCACGCAAGACCGCGCCTTCGGTAGCGCTCGCGCACTGCTGCCTGCGCATCTAGCCTCCTCCCTACGCTGACCTGCTTTGCCGCGCGCCGCCTGGCGCGTTGGGTTTCCAGCTTCCGGAGGAGTCGATGCATCCTGCCACTTTCGCGCGCCGTTTCTCGCCCGCAATCCTTTTGGCCGCGGTGATTGCCGCGGCGTCGCCTGCGATCGGAATCGCCGCCGATGCCGCGCTCACCCTCCCCGAGGCGCAGCGCCTCGCGGTCGAGCGCTCCCGCGGCCTCGAGGGCGGCCGCCTCGGGATCGCGGCCGCGCGCGACATGGCGGTGGCCGCGGGCCAGCTCCCCGACCCGGTCGTCAAGCTTGGCATCGAGAACGTTCCCGCCGAGGGTGGCGACAAGTTCAGCACGACGCGCGACTTCATGACCATGCGGCGAATCGGCGTGATGCAGGAACTCACGCGCGCCGACAAGCGGCAATTGCGCTCCGAGCGCTACGAGCTCGAGGCGCGCAAGGGCGAGGCCGAGCAGGAGGCCACGCGCGCCGCGATCCAGCGCGACGTGGCGCTCGCATGGCTCGACGCGTGGCATGCCGAGGCGATGGCGGGCGTGCTCGCCGAGCAGCGCCTGCGCGGGCTGCAGGAAGTCCAGGCCGCCGAGGCCGAATACCGCGCGGGGCGCGGCAGCCAGTCCGGCGTGCTCATGGCGCACGCCGGACTGGCTATGCTCGACGACCGAGCCGCCGAACTCGAGCGGCGTGTGCGCACCGCCCGCACGACGCTCGCGCGTTGGATCGGCGAGGGTTACGATCGCGCGCCGCTTGCCGCGCAACGACCCGACATCGGCGCGCTCGCCTTCCCGACGCACGCCGAGGCGCTCGCCCGGCACCCGCAGATCGAGGCGCTCGCGCGCGCCCGGGAAATCGCCGCCGCCGAGGCCCGCCTCGCGCTCGCGAATCAGCGGCCCGACTGGAGCGTGGAAGTCGCCTACAGCGATCGCGCATCGCGCTTCGGGGACATGTTCTCGATCGGGGTGTCGGTCCCGCTGCCGTGGGACCGGCCCAACCGCCAGAACCGTGAGGCCGCCGCGAAGCTCGCCCTGGCGGGCCAGGCCGAGGCGCAGCGCGACGAGGCCCTGCGCCAGCACATGGCGGAGGTGCAGTCCATGGTGCAGGAGTGGGAGAGCAACCGCACGCGGCTCGTGCGCTACGAGCGCGAGATCATTCCGCTCGCCACCGCCGGCGCCGACGCGGCCGTGGCCGCTTATCGAGGCGGGAAGGCAAACCAGGGCGAGGTGCTCGCCGCGCGCCGCGCGGAGCTGGAATCGCGTTTGCAGGCGCTGCAACTTCAGTCCGACACCGCGCGCCTCTGGGCGCAGCTGAACTTCCTCATTCCGGAGAACGTGAAATGAAGCAACGCACCCTGATCGTGGCGCTCGTCGCGGTCGGCATCATCGCCGCGGCCGGTTATGGCATCTACTCCGTCGGCATGAGCCAGGGCATGAAAACGGCCGCGTCCGCGGGCGCCTCCGAAGGATCGCAGGAGCGCAAGGTGCTCTACTGGCACGATCCGATGTCCCCGGGCACGAAGTTCGACAAGCCCGGCAAGTCGCCCTTCATGGATATGCAACTCGTCCCGGTTTATGCCGACGAGGCCGGAGCCCAGGGCGGCGTGTCGATCAGCTCGCGCGTGCAGCAGAACCTCGGCATCCGCACTGCCGTAGCCGCGCTCGGGGACGTGGCGCCCGTGTTGGAGGCGACCGGCAGCGTCGCCTGGAACGAGCGCGACGTGGCCGTGGTCCAGGCGCGCGCCAACGGCTTCGTCGAGAAGCTGCACGTGCGCGCGCCGCTCGATGCGGTGCGCAAGGGCCAGCCGCTTGCCGACCTCTACGTACCCGACTGGGTGGCGGCACAGGAAGAGTATCTGGGCGTGCGCCGCATGGGCGGGCCCGGCCTCGACGCATTGCGCGAAGGCGCGGTGCAGCGCATGCGCCTGGCGGGGATGAGCGACGCGCAGATCCAGCTGGTGGAATCCACCGGCCGCGTCCACCCGCGGTTCACGCTCGTGGCGCCGATCGATGGCGTGGTCACGGAACTTGCGGTGCGCGATGGCATGACGGTGATGTCGGGCGCGCCGCTGTTCCGCATCAACGGCCTCGGCAGCGTCTGGGTGAACGCCGAGGTGCCGGAAAACCTGGCCGCCCAGGTCAGGCCCGGCAACGCGGTCGAGGCCCATGCCGCGGCGTTTCCGGGGCGCACGTTCAAGGGCCGGGTGAGCGCGATCCTTCCGGAAGTGAATGCGGCGACGCGCACGCTGAAGGCGCGTGTCGAGCTGGCAAATCCGGGCGGCGCGCTGGTGCCGGGCATGTTCGCCACGGTGGATTTCTCGGCGACCGCGCGCCGCCAGGCGATTGTCGTGCCCACCGAGGCGGTGATCCAGACCGGCAAGCGCATGGTCGTCGTGCTCGCCGCGCAAAGTGCCGACGGCAAGCAGCAGCTCACGCCCGTGGACGTGGAGATCGGCGCGGAGGCCAACGGCATGACCGAGATCCGCAAGGGCATCGATGCCGGGCAGAAGGTCGTGGTGTCGGGCCAGTTCCTGATCGATTCCGAAGCGAGCCTCAAGGCCACCACTACGCGCCTGGCACCCGGCGCGGCATCGGCAACCCATACCGGCGAGGGCAAGGTGGAGGCGATCGGCGAGGGGAGCGTCACGCTCTCCCACGGGCCGATCGCCTCGCTCGGATGGGGCTCGATGACGATGGAATTCAAGCTGCCGAAGGAAGGCGCGCCCGCGGGGCTCGCCCCGGGCGCCGCGGTGAGCTTCGACTTCATGCAGGCTCCCGGCGGCGAGTTCGCGATCACGGCGCTGCGTCCGGCGGCCGACCCGCATGCGGGGCACGCGAAATGATCGCGGCGCTGATCCGCTGGTCGATCGCCAACCGCTTCCTGGTGCTGCTCGCCACGGCCTTCGTGACCGCGTGGGGCGTGATCTCGGTCTCCCGCACCCCGCTCGACGCCATCCCCGACCTCTCCGACACCCAGGTCATCATCCGCACCACGTTCCCGGGGCAGGCGCCGCAGATCGTGGAGAACCAGGTGACCTTTCCGCTCACCACCACGATGCTCTCGGTGCCGGGGGCGAAGACGGTGCGCGGCTATTCGTTCTTCGGCGATTCCTTCGTCTACATCATCTTCGACGACGGCACCGATCTCTACTGGGCGCGGTCGCGAGTGCTCGAGTACCTGAACCAGGTGCAGGCGCGGCTGCCGGCGCAGGCCAAGCCCGCGCTCGGCCCGGATGCGACCGGCGTGGGCTGGGTCTACGAATACGCGCTCGTCGACCGCAGCGGGCGCATGGACCTGTCGCAGCTGCGCGCGCTGCAGGACTGGTTCCTCAAGTACGAGCTGAAGGCCGTGGCCAACGTGGCGGAGGTGGCGAGCGTGGGCGGCATGGTGCGCCAGTACCAGATCGTGCTCGACCCCGCGCGGCTGCGCGCCTACAACATCCCCCACGGCAAGGTGGTCGATGCGGTGCGCCGGGCGAACCAGGAAACCGGCGGCTCGGTGCTCGAGCTGGGCGAGGCCGAATACATGGTGCGCGCCTCGGGGTACCTCGCGACCCTCGACGATTTCCGCAAGATCCCGCTCGTCACCACCGACGCGGGCGTGTCGGTGCGCCTGGGAGACGTCGCGCGCGTGCAGGTGGGTCCCGAGATGCGCCGCGGCATCGCCGAGCTCGACGGCGAGGGCGAGGTGGCGGGCGGGGTCATCGTGATGCGCTCGGGCAAGAACGCGCTCGAAACCATCGACGCCGTGAAGGCCAAGATCGAGAAGCTGAAACCCGGCCTGCCTGCGGGCGTGGAGATCGTGCCGGTCTACGACCGCTCGAACCTCATCAAGCGCGCGGTTTCGAACCTCGAGGAGAAGCTCATCGAGGAGTTCATCGTGGTGGCGATCGTGTGCGTGGCGTTCCTCTTCCACCTGCGCTCGGCCTTCGTGGCGATCGTCTCGCTGCCGCTCGGCATCCTCGCGGCCTACATCGTGATGTACTACCAGGGGGTCAACGCCAACATCATGTCGCTCGGCGGGATCGCGATCGCCGTGGGCGCGATGGTGGACGCCGCCGTGGTGATGATCGAAAACGCGCACAAGCACCTCGAGGCGTGGGGCCACGCGCATCCCGGGGAAAAGCTCGAAGGCGAGGCGCACTGGCGCGTGATCGGGGATGCGGCCGCGCAGGTGGGGCCCGCGCTCTTCTTCTCCCTGCTGATCATCGTGCTGTCCTTCGTGCCGGTGTTCACGCTCGAGGCGCAGGAAGGGCGGCTGTTCGCGCCGCTCGCCTACACCAAGACCTATGCGATGGCCGCGGCCGCGGGACTCGCGGTCACGTTGATCCCGGTGCTGATGGGGTACCTGATCCGCGGGCGCATACCCGAAGAGAATCGCAATCCGATCAGTCGCCTGCTCAAGGCCGGGTACCGGCCGCTGCTCGAGGGCGTGCTGCGCCATCCGCGCACCACCCTGGTTGTCGCGCTCGTGGTCGCGCTGGTCTCGCTCTGGCCCGCGACGCGCGTGGGCGGAGAGTTCCTGCCGCCGCTCGACGAAGGCGACCTGCTCTACATGCCGACGGCATTGCCGGGACTGTCGGCCGGGAAGGCGTCGGAGCTGCTGCAGCAGACCGATCGCCTCATCAAGACGGTACCCGAGGTGCTGCGCGTCTTCGGCAAGGCGGGGCGCGCCGAGACCGCGACCGATCCCGCTCCGATCGAGATGTTCGAGACCACGATCCAGTTCAAGCCGCAAGCCGAGTGGCGCGCGGGCATGACGACCGAGAAGCTGGTCGAGGAGCTCGACCGCATCGTGAAGGTGCCGGGACTCGCGAACATCTGGGTGCCGCCGATCCGCAACCGCATCGACATGCTCGCCACCGGCATCAAGAGCCCGGTGGGGGTCAAGGTTTCGGGACCGAGCCTGGCGGAGATCGACCGCGTGGCCGGCGAGATCGAGCGCGCGGTGAAGAAGGTGCCCGGCGTTTCGTCGGCGTTCGCCGAGCGGCTCACGGGCGGGCGCTACATCGACGTGGAGATCGACCGCGACCGCGCTGCGCGCTACGGGCTGAACATCGCCGACGTCCAGGACATCGTCGCGGCGGCGATCGGCGGGGAGAACGTGAGCGAGACCGTGGAGGGCCTGCAGCGCTTCCCCATCAGCGTGCGCTACCCTCGCGAGGCTCGCGATTCGATCGAGGAACTGCGGCGGCTGCTGGTGCTGACCGAGCGCGGCGCCCAGATCACCCTCGGCGACCTGGCCGAGATCCGCATCGCCGACGGTCCGCCGATGCTCCGGAGCGAGAACGGGCGCCTGTCGGGATGGATCTACGTGGACATCCGCGGGCGCGATCTCGTGCGCGCGGTGCGCGACATGCAGCAGGCGGTGGCCCGCGAGGTAAAGCTGCCGGCGGGCTACGCGGTCGCGTGGTCGGGACAGTTCGAGTACCTCGAGCGCGCCACGGCGCGGCTCAAGATCGTTGTGCCCGCCACGCTCGCGATCATCTTCGTGCTGCTCTACCTCACCTTCCGGCGCTTCGACGAGGCGAGTCTGATCCTCGCGACCCTCCCGTTCGCGCTCGCCGGGGGCATCTGGCTGCTGTGGGCGCTCGGCCACAACGTGTCGGTGGCGAGCGGGGTGGGCTTCATCGCGCTCGCCGGCGTGGCGGCCGAGTTCGGCGTGATCATGCTGATTTATCTGAAGCACGCCTGGGAGGATCGCGTTGCCGCGGGCCGCGCCACCGAGGCCGATCTCCTCGATGCCATCCGCGAAGGCGCGGTGCTGCGC
>Ga0163150_10003391_pt1 | contig 22498 bp, 13 predicted proteins | sample OliLakLV19P2IB_FD_148628 | JGI IMG/M metagenome (GOLD analysis project Ga0163150, IMG submission 148628) | Freshwater microbial mat bacterial communities from Lake Vanda, McMurdo Dry Valleys, Antarctica - Oligotrophic Lake LV.19.P2.IB | ecosystem: Environmental > Aquatic > Freshwater > Lake >...
GGATTTCCATTTCCGCGGCGGTCAGGCGCGCGGTGGCCAGAAGCGTGACGGCCAGCAGCGGTTTCATTTTGTCGGTCGAGTTTTTCAACGGCGCGTTGGTTCTGATTTCCGCCCATGTGAACGTGTTGCTGTAAAGAATAAGCACGCTGTTGCTTTGTTGCCAAAGGAATCCCGTGCCGGTCACGAAGAGCCGGTCGTCCGCCGTGCGGAAGAACACTTGGTCGCTGCCGCTGACCTGTCGGGCGTTGGCATTGATGTTCACCATCGCCTCGTGCGCGGTGGCGGACCATTCCAAGTTGGTGCCATCGGGCTGGTAGGCATCAATGCGCGCGCGGACGAGCGTGGCGAGATTGTTGGTGACCAACTGGTATTCGTCGGCGGTGACTACGGACTTCTTCCGCGCCACGCCGCTGGTCAGCGGCCAGTACTCGGGATACATGAAGTCCTTCCCGACGCCGGTGCGCGGAATCTGCGCGCCAACCAAACACGCCGCGCCCACGCCCAACGCGGACACTGCGACCCGCCACCGCTTGTTGAAAAATCCGTTCACGCCATGTATTCGCGCACGATTTGTTCCCACCGTCCCTGCGCCTGAAGAATCATCGTGATCACTTCGCGCACGGCACCTTGACCGCCGCGCGCCTGCGTCACGTAATGCGCCTGCGCTTTGGCTTCCTCGATCCCGTTCGCCACCGCGACCGCGCAGCCTGCGCGCCGCAATAAACACAAATCCACCACGTCATCTCCGACGAAGCACACCTCGTCCCAGTTCACGCCCGCCGCGGCCATCATGCGTTCCGCCGCCGCGACTTTGCTGACTTTTTCCTGACTGAGAAAATCAATCTTCAACTCCTCCGCGCGCCGCGTGGTGATGATCGAGGGCCGCGCGGAAATCCAACCCATCTTAAACCCGCACTTCCGCCACAACACCATGCCGAGTCCATCCTGAATGCTGAACTGCTTGAACTCCCCGTCGCTGGTGATGAACACGCTGCCATCGGTCAGCACACCATCCACATCCGTGAGCAACAACCTCACGCGCTTCATCCGGTCACCGAGGCTGAGACGCGACGCGCGCGCAGATTGTTTCCGACCTTGGACCTTGGACCTTGGACCTTGGACCAACTTCACCGCACCGCCTCCCGCACCTGCAACAGCGTCTTCACGAGCGCCGGCATCTCGGCCAGCGGCACCATGTTCGGCCCGTCGCTCAGGGCTTGGTCAGGATTCGGATGCGTCTCGATGAACACGCCGTCCGCGCCCGCCGCGATGGCGCAGCGCGCGAGCACGGGCGCGAATTCCCGCTGGCCGCTCGACTTGTCGCCGCCGCCGCCGGGCTGTTGCACCGAATGCGTGGCGTCAAAGATCACCGGATAACCGTAGCCGCGCAGCACGGGAATCGAGCGCATGTCGGAGACGAGATTGTTGTAGCCAAAGGTCGTGCCGCGCTCCGTGAGCATGAGCTTGTCGCCGCCGGCGGCTTCGGCCTTGGCCGTGACCTGCCCCATTTCCTGCGGCGAGAGAAACTGCCCCTTCTTGATGTTCACAATTTTCCCCGTCTCCACGGCCGCCTGGATCAAATCCGTCTGCCGGCAGAGGAACGCGGGGATTTGCAGAATGTCCACGCCCGCGTCCGCCGCGAGCCGGGCCTGCTCCTCGGTGTGAACATCCGTGAGCACAGGCAGCCCGAAGCGCGCGCGGATGTCCGCCAGCACGGCCAGACCACTCTCAATGCCCGGGCCGCGAAATGATTTTCCGGAAGTGCGATTGGCCTTGTCGAAACTGGCCTTGAAGACATACGCCACGTCGAGCTTACGGCAGAGCTTGCCCATCGCCCTGGCCACCTCGCGGCAAAGCTCCTCGCTTTCGATCACGCAAGGGCCGGCGATCAGGACGAGTTGTTTGCCGCTGCTTAGTTGTTTCCAAAGGGCTGTTCCAGAATCACGCACGGCGTCTGTGTACCACGCGGCAAATTGAAGTCGAACAACAAACGCGAACGGCGCGCGGGCGCAACTCGCGGGCGTGTTGCCCAAATGGAAAGGAGTCGCGGACAGCCATGTCCGCAGTTTTTCCATGGGATGATTTCGGCCTGATTGCGCATGGAGCAACCACGGCGGACATGGCTGTCCGCCGCTCCGGCGATTTGGGCCACACGCCCTCGCCACCCGCCCCGTACTGAGGTGGCCACCCCGGCTGGAGGGGAAACAGGAAAACAGGAACACCAGCCGGGACGGCCAGTGGACGAGCGGCAGCCGGGACGGCTGCCCTACTCCGGGGCGGGCACCACGTTGCGCCCTCGGCGCAAGCGGTGTTGCCTATCCGCCCACTTCCGCCTTCGCCTCGGCCGCGAGCGCGGTGCTCAGGTAGCGTTCGCCGGTCGAGCAGGCCACAGTCACGATGACCTTGCCCTTGTTCTCAGGACGGCGCGCGACTTCCAGCGCGGCCACGACGTTCGCGCCCGTCGAGATGCCGACGAGCAGACCTTCTTCCTTCGCCAGACGACGGGCCATGGCGAAAGAGTCGTCGTTCGACACCTGCACGCACTCGACGATTTGCGGATTCCCCGCGCTGTCCTTGAGATGAAGATTTTTCGGCACGAAGCCCGCGCCGGTGCCTTGAATTTTATGCGGCCCCGGCTTCACCGGCTCGCCCTTCAATGTCTGCGAAATGACCGGCGAATCCTTCGGCTCGACCGCGATGGCGGTGAAGCTCGCCTTGCGCGGTTTGATTGCTTCCACGCAGCCCGTGATCGTGCCGCCCGTGCCGACCGCCGCGACGAAAATGTCCACCTTGCCGTCCGTGTCCGCCCAGATTTCCTCCGCCGTGGTCTGCTTGTGAATCTCCGGGTTGGCGGGATTTTCAAACTGCTGCGGAATCCACGCGTTCGGCGTTTCCTTCGCCAACGCCTCGGCCTTGGCAATCGCGCCCTTCATGCCTTCCGTGCCGGGCGTGAGCACCAGCTTCGCGCCGAGCATCGCGAGCAGCGTGCGGCGCTCGAGCGACATCGTCTCCGGCATGGTGAGAATAATCTTGTAGCCCTTCGCCGCCGCCACGAAGGCCAGGGCGATGCCCGTGTTGCCGCTCGTCGGCTCGATGATCACGGTGTCCTTCGTCAAGATGCCGCGCTTCTCCGCGTCCTCGATCATGGCCATGCCGATACGATCTTTCACGCTGCCGAGCGGATTGAAAAACTCGCACTTGAGAAGAATGGTGGCGTCCACTCCGGCGGTGACTTTGTTCAAGCGCACGAGCGGCGTGCGGCCCACGGTTTCGACGATGCTGTTGTAAATGCGGCCCATAAAATTTTTCTTTGGTGTTGCGGTTAGACTGAGCGTGACTTTGGCCGAACAAAAAATGGCGGCAAGATTTTTTCCTTTCGGACCGGGGAGAATGTCCGCCCCCTGCACCAAAGAAAAACCCGGCAGGACTCCCTGCCGGGCTGCTGTGTGTTGTTACCCGAAATTCTTACAGCTTCTTCTTCGCGTCCTCCGGCAGCGCCAGCTTCGTCTGGCCCACGTCCTTGATCTCGACGGTCGTGGTGCGGTTGATGCTCATCTCCTGATCCTCGCGGCCCGTGATTTTGCCCTGCACGTTGTGTTCGTACTTCGTCAGTTCGCCGTCCTTGACCCAGAACTTCACCGAGCCTTTGGCGTCCTTCGGGGCGGCCGCGTCGCCGCCACCACGGCGATTGAAGGAGAGCAACGCCTTCACCGCGTCCTCCGTAAGGTCGCCGCTGATGACGCCGTCCGCGCTCTTGAGCGACTTGGCCTTGTCCGCGAGGTCGGCGGCTTCGATGGCGGGAGCTTTGAAATTCCTCATGCGTTGCGCGGCGAAACGTCCCGGCCCCTGCGCATCCGCATCCGGCACTTCCCAATCCTCTTCTCCCTTGACGATGACCTTCTCGCCCTTCGCCGCCGTGTGCATGGTGCGGTCGCCGAAGGTGGATTTGAGATACACGATGCCGCCGTCGGTCTGGCCTTCCGTGACACCGCCGCCGAAACGACCGCCACCGCCGCCGCCGGGGCCGCCTTCCATCTTGGAGGTGGAGGACCAACTGTAATTGCCTTTGTCGCCGAGTCTTTTTGCGGCGGCTTTCACGTCGGCCTTGGCGTCATCGGCCGCGAACAGGAGCGACGCGCTGAACAGCCCGAGCGTCGCGATGGAGAATATCGTTTTCATGGATTGCGCATGTTGAGTTTGTTTGTGTGAACGGGGAGGCAGACGAGCTTGGAGGCCGACGGGTTTCCAGAAAAATCCCCGGCCCTGCGTCCGTGCTTGGCAACCCCCGGTCGTGCGCGGAGGCTGGGTCAATCATGGAAAGCGGTTCAGTGCGCTTTGCACCCTTGTATTGCGTCTGAAGGCTGCTTGGCTAAACTGCCGCATGAGCTTGGAGCAACTTGAATCCTCGATCCTCTCGCTCGCTCCGGAGGAACGAAAACAGTTTGCGCAGTGGTTCGAGGAGCATCGCCACCATCTGATTCAGGGCGCCACCGCCACCGCCGCCGATGACGAACTGACCGCAGAACAACACACCGAGATTCTTCGCCGCCGCGAGCAAGCCCTGGCGCATCCCGAACTGCTCGAACCCTGGGACGGCACCATCGACCGCGTGCGCCAACGGCTGCATGAAATTCGCCGTCAAAAAACTTCCTCCCGCTGAAGCGGACGCTTTGGAGGCGGCCCTCTGGTACGACGAGCGCGAAGAAGGATTGGGCGATGGCTTCCTTGATGAAGTGGAAGCCGCCGTGCAGGCCCTCTCCCGCGACGCCTTGATTCATCGCGTGCGTTTTGCGGATGGCCGGCGCGCGCCGGTGAGGCGCTTCAAGTTTTACGGGGTTTACTATTTGGTGCAGGAGGCAGAGGTGTGGATTATCGCCATCGAGCACGGACGCCGCCATCCGCGCCACCTGCAAGAGCGGCGATGGAAAGTCGGGGAATGAAATTTTGGCTTCACGCACGCCGAATACGACGTGGGCCGGTGTAAAGGGCTACGTACGCAAGGTTTTTGGACAGCGTATTCGTTAGCCTTTCCTGCGCAGGAAGTTCTCCGTTCCCGTGAATGCTCGGTGACCAGAAGTCTGTCCGTCTGTATTTTTGGATTCACCGGCGGCGTGGCTTACACCCGCTTGGTCATCTTCACGCCTTCTGCCAGAAGTTTCGCGGCACCGGCATCGCTGGGGGCTTCGGCGTAGATGCGCAGGATCGGCTCGGTCCCGGAGCCGCGGAGCATCAGCCACGAGCCGTCTTCGCTCACGAATTTGACGCCGTCGTAGGATTTCACTTCCTTGAGCGGGGACTTGAGGAGCTTCGCGGGCGGGTTGTTCTTGCAGAACTCCATGAGCGCGGCGCGTTTCTCCAAGGGGAAATGCGTGTCAATGCGCGCGTAGCGGTGCGGGCCGAAATCTTTTTCCAACTGGGCGATGAGCTTGTTCACGGAAGTTTTTTCCGTGGCAAGCATTTCAAGGAGCATGAGTCCGGCGAGAATGCCGTCGCGCTCGGGAATGTGTTTCTGGAAACCGATGCCGCCGCTCTCTTCCGCGCCGAGGATGTAGTCGCCCTTGATCATTTCGGCCGCGATGTATTTGAAGCCCACGCCGGTCTCGACGAGCGGCAGTCCGTAGGCGGCGCACATCTTGTCCACCATCGAGGTGCAGGTGAGGGCTTTGATCATGCGCCCGCGCGCGCCGCGATTCACGTAGTAGTGGCGCAGGAGCAGGCAAATGAGCTGGTGCGTGGAGAGCGCGTTCCCGCGTCCGTCCATGCCGCCCACGCGGTCGGCGTCGCCATCGGTCACGAGGCAGATGTCGTGCGGATGCTTTTGCAGATAGGCCTTGGTCTTCGCGTAATTCTTCGGAATGGGTTCGGGATTGATGCCGCCGAAGTTGGGATCGTGCGCGCCATTCAAAGTGGTCACACGGCAGGTCGTGCCTTTGAGCAATTCCTCGAAGCAGCCTGCGCCCACGCCGAAGAGTGCGTCATGGGCGAAGCGCACCTTGGACTTTGCGATGAGCTTGAAGTCCACGAGCTTCTTGATGGCCTTGAAATGGTCGGTGCGAATGTCGGCGACGCGCACGCGGGCGTCCTTCTTTACGGGCAGCGGCTGCGATTGCACGGGCGCGGTATCGAGCAACGCCTCGATGGCCTGGCAGGTGGCTGGCTCCGCCGAGCCGCCGAACGACGCCTTGAGTTTGAAGCCGTTGAACGAAGGCGGATTGTGGCTCGCGGTGATCATCACGCCGCCCGTGGCGTTCCCCGCCTTCACCGCGTAGGAGACGGCGGGCGTGGGTGTGGGCACGGACGTGAGCGTGACGGAGAAGCCGTTGCCCAGCATGACCTCGGCGGTGCGCTTCGCGAACTGGTCGGAAAGAAAGCGGCGGTCGTAGCCGATGACGATGTGCTTCTGCGCGCCCGCGACCGGATTGCGTTTCCAGAATTCCGCCGTGGCCTGCGCGACGCGGTCCACGTTGGCGAAGGTAAAGTCCTCGGCGATGATCGCGCGCCAGCCGTCCGTGCCAAATTTGATTTGAGCCATGATGATTCGATTGCGTTGAGTTTAATTGCCTCGTTGACCTTGAACTTGTCGGCCGTTCACGGCGCGAACCTTAGTAATTGCGGCCCGAAACAAGCAAGCCGCGCGTGGCCGGACGGCCGGTGGCCACGGACAAATAACCTCTTGCGCCACGAAAATCCGGTCACTAGATTGCGCCTCCCTTTCGGGGCACCCATAGCTCAATTGGATAGAGCGGCTGACTACGGATCAGCAGGTTAGAGGTTCAACTCCTCTTGGGTGCACCACTTCTTCCGCGCCAAGTTCACCCCGGTTCGACTGGTGAAAATCTGGTTGAAACGGAGCGGTGCAAAGCGCGTCAGCTTCATCATTCCGAGTTTCGATTCGTGACACGCCGAAGGTTCGTGCCGCAAAATCGCAACCATCAGGAAAATCATGCACCGCATTATTTTGACCCGAATCCAAGGACTGTCCGAGTCCGTGCGCGCCGCGCTCACGCTCGTCATCGCACTGGCCTGGCCGTGCGCGGCCGCGAATTACGAAGCGGAAATCCGCCCGCTGCTCAAGGAGTATTGCCTCGGCTGCCACTCCACGGAGAAACAGAAGGGTGAATTGGACTTGGAACGCTTCACCTCTCTCGCCGAAGTGCTCAAACACCCGAAGGTGTGGCAGGGCGTCATCGAACAAATCTCGCTCGACGAAATGCCGCCGAAGGACAAGCCGCAGATGACGCCCCTTCAGCGCGAGAAGTTGCTGGCGTGGGTCAACAGCGCGCTCGACGAAGCGGCGCAGGCGCGCGCGGGTGATCCGGGGCCGGTCGTGCTGCGACGACTTTCGAATGCGGAATACACTTACACGATTCGCGACCTGACGGGCGTGGAGTCGCTCGATCCGGCGCGTGAGTTTCCGGTGGATGGCGCGGCGGGCGAAGGCTTCATGAACGTCGGCAATGCGCTCGTGATGTCGCCCTCGCTCGTCACGAAGTATCTGGACGCGGGCAAGTCGATCACCAGTCACGCGATGCTATTGCCGGATGGGATTCGGTTCTCGCCGAAGAACACGCGGCGCGATTGGACGGAGGAATTGCTCGCTGAGATTCGTGGACTCTACGGCCAATACACGGAGAAGGGCGGCGGCTCGGCGGTGAATCTGCAAGGCATCAAGTTCGACACCAAGGACGGTGGCGTGCTGCCGCTGGAGAAATATTTCGCCGTACTTTTGCAGGAGCGAGCGAGTGGCGTTAACGCGAATGTCGCGACGAACGGACTCAGCGCGAAATATCTGGACGCGTTGCGTGAGACGCTCAATGGCACGAAGCCGTCCATCCTGCTCGATCCAATCCGCGCCCGATGGCGGACGGCAAAACCCGGTGATGCCGCCGCGCTCGTCGCGGACATCACGCAATGGCAGCGGGCGCTCTGGAAGTTCAACAGCGTCGGACACATTGGAAAAAAGGACGGCCCAAAAGCCTGGCTCGAACCCTTTAGTCCGGTCGCGCTTCAGCAGGAGGTGCGTCTGAAAGTTCCTCCGTCTGCGGATGGAAAGGAAGTTGTCCTGTATCTCGCAGCGGGTGACGCGGGCGATGGCAGCGAGAGTGATTTCGTGGTTTGGAAAGAGCCACGTCTCATCGCCTCGGGCCGCCCCACGCTTCATTTGCGCGACGTGCGCGAGGTCATGGGCGAGTTGACTGCTCGTCGCGAGCGGACCTTTGCCACGACGGCAAAGTCATTAGCCGCCGCCGCGGAAGCGACCGCAGCGCACGGCCAGCCTGATGTGGCGGCACTCGCGCGCAAGCACGGCGTTGAAGCGGATGTCCTCGGCGCCTGGCTCAATTATCTCGGAGTCGTCGCGGATGGTTCGGTGAAGATTGATTCTTACTTCACCAACAGCATCAAGCGTGCGTCGGTTCATGACTTCATCGATGTCTGGGGCAGCGCCGGGACGCCCCATCTCACCGCCAACTCCTCCGACCAACATGTGCGCATCCCGGGCAACATGAAACCGCACAGTGTGGCCGTGCATCCGTCGCCGAAGTTGCAGGCGGTGGTGGGTTGGCGCAGTCCGGTGGCTGCGTCGATGCGGGTGGAAGCCACGATCCAGCACGCGCACCCTGAGTGCGGCAACGGCGTGACTTGGTCGCTGGAATTGCGCCGCGGTTCCACGCGCCAACGGCTGGCCACCGGCGTTGCCCAGGGAAGCAAGGAAGTGAAACCTGCGCCCATTGAAAACCTCGTCATTCGTCCCGGCGATCTTGTGTCGCTGTTGATCGGCCCGCGCGATGCGAATCACTCGTGCGATCTCACCGCTGTCGATCTCGTGCTCACCAGTTCGGGCGAGGGCGGACGCGAATGGAATCTGGCGAAGGATGTTTCGCCGAATGTGCTCGCGGGAAATCCGCACGCGGATCGTTTCGGCACGGAAGGCGTCTGGCATTTCTACACCGAGCCGGACAAGGGCGGCGCCGAGACGCGGTCGGTGATCCCAGCCGATTCGTTGCTGACTAAATGGCAAACGGCCTCGGGCGACGAACAACGACAACTCGCCGATGAAGTGCAGAAACTTCTCACCTCGGGTCCGCCTGCGGCGAAAGACAGTCCCGATGCGAAGCTCCATCAACAACTGTCGTCACTCGGCGGGCCATTGTTTGGTGGAATGCTTGGGGAGCGCGCCCGCCCCGGGCGCATCCAACCGGCGCCCTCGCCGGTTGGCGTGGCGCGTGCGAAGGAAGATGGACGTTTGAAGTCATTAGACGTTCCGGATGTGGTTGGCGGGGCGCCAACCACTGCGCCCGGGGCGGGCGCGCTCCCCAATTCGAACTGGGGCCTCGATCCCGCACAGTTCGGTAAACGTCCCAACGGGACTGCCGGCGATGCGGCCAGCCTTTACGTTCGCGCGCCCTCCGTGATTGAGATTCGTTTGCCCGCTGAACTGGTTGCGGGATACGAGTTCGTCACGACCGGCATTCTCGACCAAGAAACAGGCGCGGAAGGCAGCGTTCAGCTTCAAGTGCTGACCAACAAGCCATCGGCTCAAACGGGCCTTCGTCCAGCGGGCGTCACCGAGGGGGATGCGGTCGGGCCGTGGTACTCGAACAACCGGAAAATTTCCCACAACGCCCCACTCATCGTGAATGCCGGCAGCGCGGCGCAGAAGCGTCTGGAGGCTGACCTCGATGAGTTCCGTCAAATGTTTCCCGCGGCGCTCTGCTACACGAAAATTGTTCCGGTCGATGAAGTGGTGACTCTCACTCTCATCTACCGCGAGGATGATCATTTCAAACGGCTCATGCTCGATGACACCGAGGGTGCGCGGCTCGACCGGCTGTGGTCCGAGTTGCACTACATCGCGCAGGACGCGCTGACGCTGGTGGATGTCTTCGACCAGCTTTGGCAATACGCGACGCAGGATGCGGACCCCAGCGTCTTTGAGCCGATGCGCGAACCGATCAAGCAACGCGCCGCTGCGTTCCGGCAATTGCTCACCAACACGCAACCCAAACACGTCGAGGCGGTCGTGGAGTTTGCGGATCGCGCCTACCGGCGTCCGCTCAGCGATTCTGAAAAAAACGAACTCCGTGGATTGTATCGCACGTTGCGCGCGCAGGAGTTGCCGCACGACGAAGCGATTCGCCTCACACTCGCGCGCGTGATGGTTGCGCCCGCGTTTCTGTATCACGCCGAGAAGCCTGGCCCCGGCAAAGACGCGACGCCGGTGAACGATTGGGAACTGGCCAGCCGGCTGAGCTATTTCCTTTGGTCATCAGCGCCCGATGCGGAACTGCGCGGACTCGCGGCGAGTGGAAAGCTACGCAACCCGGACGTGCTCGTGGCGCAATCGCGTCGCATGCTCCGCGACGCCCGCGTGCGCCGGATGGCGACGGAGTTCGGCTGCGCGTGGCTGCACATCTACGACTTCGACGAACTGGGCGAAAAGAGCGATCGCCACTTCCCAACCTTCACCGGCCTGCGCGGTGCGATGTATGAGGAAACGATTCGCTTCTTCACCGACTTTTTTCAGCGCGATGGCTCAGTGCTGAACATCCTCAATGCGGATTACACTTTTCTGAACGAGCCGCTGGCGAAGCATTACGGCATCACGAGCGTGAAGTTTGCCGGCAGCAACGACTGGCAACGCGTCGATGGCGTAAAGAAATTTTCGCGTGGCGGAATTCTCGGTCAGGCGACGACGCTGGCGAAACAATCCGGCGCGTCGCGCACCAGTCCCATCCTGCGCGGCAACTGGGTGAGCGAAGTCTTGCTCGGCGAGAAGCTGCCGCGTCCGCCCAAGGATGTGCCGCAACTGCCCGAGGACGAGGCGACCGAAAAGCTGACCGTGCGGCAACTGACGGAGAAACACACCAGCGATGCGCGCTGCGCCGGTTGCCACGCGCGCATCGATGCATTCGGTTTCGCGCTGGAGAAGTTCGACGCCATCGGACGCAGCCGTGAACGCGATCTCGGCGACCGCCCCATCGACACGCGCGCCAAGGTGCTCGACGGCTCCGAGTTCGACGGCCTCGAGGGCTTGCGCGATTACCTGCTAACCAAGCGCGGAGATGCCTTCCTCAAACAGTTCTGCCGCAAGCTGCTCGGCTACTCGCTGGGTCGCGGGGTGCAACTTTCCGACGGCCCGCTGCTCACCGAGATGCGCGCGCAACTCAAGACGAACGACTACCGCATCAGCACCGCCGTGGAGACGATTGTGCGAAGCAAGCAGTTCCGCGAGATACGAGGCCGTGAAACTGCCTACGAAGATTAATTTTACCCACAACGTCCCAGCCTGAACTGATTAAAAGCAGGCACAACTTTACTCGCCGCACATTTCTTCGCCGGATCGACGTCACGATTGCGAACGCCCCGCGCTCTACGGCGTGTAGGGTTTGCATCGCTCGTTCGAAATCGAAGTCATTGTGAAATGATGACCTCCTCGTCGTCTGCATTGATGGACGACACAACCTCATCGCTCGCGCAAAACCAGCGTTCACCCGCAACCGGCTTTTCTCTTCGCCCAAAAGAGCGGCCCCGCCAGCCGAATATCGCGACCACAGGCGCGTCGAAATCCAATGTCGCAACTTTCCAGCACGCGCCTTAGGTTCTTCAAAATCGGATGAACGGATTTACGCCTTCAGTTCTTCAATCGGTCGCATTTTTCGCGGCGGTGACCGGGGCGTTCGCATCGCTCCACGCCGCTACGCCCGAGGACGGTTTGGCGTTTTTTGAAAAGCGTATCCGGCCGTTGCTGACCGAACATTGCTACGAGTGCCACAGCGCGGATGCCAAAAAAGTTAAGGGCGGGTTGCGGCTCGACTCGCGTGAGGGTTGGGCGAAGGGCGGCGAGTCGGGGCCGGCCATCGTGCCGGGCAAGCCGGACGAGAGTCTGCTCATCCGCGGCGTGCGGTATTGGGACAAGGAATTCCAGATGCCACCGAAGCATCCTCTGCCGCCGGAGGGCGTGAAGGATCTTATCGAGTGGGTGAAGCTCGGCGCGCCCGACCCGCGTGATGGCGTCTCGGCGACGGCGACAGCGAAGACCGCGAGTAAGATTGATTACGAGCAGGGGCGAAAACACTGGGCATTCCAGCCGGTGCGGAAGGTCAAGCGCCCAGCGGTGAAGAACTCCGCGTGGCCGCGCAACGAGGTGGATTTCTTCACGCTCGCGCGAATGGAGAAGGCGCGCGTTGCACCCGCGCGGGACGCCGACCCGCGCACGCTCATCCGCCGGATGACCTTCGACCTCACAGGCCTGCCGCCGACGCCGGAGGAAGTCGAGGCGTTCGTCCACGACTCAACCGGCAATCGCTCATCGGCCATCACCAATCTCATCGAGCGCCTGCTGGCCTCGCCGCACTACGGCGAACGCTGGGGCCGCCACTGGCTCGATGTCGCGCGCTACGCGGACACGAGCGGCAACGCCTCCGATTTCCCCGTGCCTCAAGCGCACAAGTATCGCGACTACGTCATCGCCGCGTTCAATGCGGACATGCCGTTCGACCAGTTTGTGCGCGAGCAAATCGCGGGTGACCTCCTGCCCGCCACTTCGCAGGAAGAGCGCGAACGGTGCATCGTGGCGACGGGCTACATTGCGTCTGCGCGACATTTCGCGGGCGGAAAAGGCGAGCCCCACCTGACCATCGAAGACGCCATCGAAAACACGGGTCGCGCCTTTCTAGGCCTGTCGTTGAGCTGCGCGCGTTGCCACGACCACAAGTTTGATCCCATATCGGCCACCGACTATTACGCGCTCTACGGTGTCTTCAGCAGCACCACGTTCCCGCATCCCGGCAGCGAAGGAAAAAATCGCCCGGAGAATCTCACGCCGCTGCTCGCTTCCGGCGAACTCGAAGCCGAGAAAAAGGTGTGGAAAGAAAAACTCGCCGCGCTCGAGGCCGAGGCGAAGAAGCACGACGAAGCCAAAGCCGCCGCCGAAAAGGAAGCCGACACGCCGGAGCGAAAGACCAAGGTCGAGCAGTTGAGGAAAGAACGCGACGCCGTGCGCGAGAAGCGGCGCGTGCTCGCCGATACGCCGCCGTGGCAACTCGCCTACGCCGTGAGTGAGGGCAAGCCCGCTGACGCGCGCCTTCACGTTCGCGGCGATCCGACGCGGTTGGGCGAAACGGTGCCGCGCCATTTTCCCACCATCCTCGGCGGCCAATCGCTGGCCGATGCGAAGTCGAGCGGACGCCGCGAACTCGCCGACGCCATCGCCTCACCGTCGAATTCCCTCACCGCGCGCGTCATGGTGAACCGCATTTGGCAGCATCATTTCGGGCGCGGCCTCGTGACGACGCCGAATGACTTCGGCGTGCGGGGCCAGCCGCCCACGCATCCCGAGCTGCTCGATTTTCTCGCACGACGCTTCGTCGAAAGCGGCTGGTCGGTGAAGGCCATGCACCGACTTATCCTGAACTCGCGCACCTGGCAGCTCGCCAGCGCCGGGTCCGGCGATGACGCGCTCTGGTCGCGCGCGGCGCGGCGCCGGCTCGATGCCGAGTGCGTGCGCGACGCGCTGCTCGTTGTGAGCGGCGACCTCGACGCCACGCCCGGCGGCGCGCATCCGTTCCCCGCCGTCCACACCTGGAGCTTCACGCAGCACAACCAATTCTTCGCCAGCTACGACACGCCGAAGCGCACCGTGTATCAGATGCAACAGCGCCTCCGGCGGCATCCGTTCCTCGCTCTGTTCGACGGCGCGGACCCGAACAGCAGCACCGCCGAGCGCCAGACTTCGACTACGCCGCTCCAGTCGCTCTTCGTGATGAACGATCCGTTCATCCACAAGCGCGCAGAAAAGTTTGCCGCGCGGGTGATGCGCGAGAAATCCGATGACTCGGCGCGCATCGAGCGCGCGTTCCAGATTCTTTACGCCCGCCCGCCGACGCCGGAGGAGACGCAGATGGCGACCGACTACCTCGCACAACTCACGGTGAAAAAGCTTCCCGCCGAAAAAGCCTGGCAGAGCCTCAGCCGCTCATTGTTCGCGGCGAATGAATTTATCTACCTCGACTAAATGAAACGCCGCACCTTCATCCGCTCCCTCGCTGGCAGTTCGCTTATTCTGCCGGGCGTCCTCTCTGATTTGTTCGCGGCCGACGATCCGCTTGCACCCCGCGCGCCGCATTTCAAACCGAGGGCGAAGCGCGTCATCTTCTTGCACATGAGCGGCGGCGTGTCGCATGTGGATTCGTTCGACCACAAGCCACGCCTTTTCGCCGATCACAACAAGCCTTACGAGGTCCCGAAGAAGATGCTTGAGGCGTTCGCGCCGGAGAACCGCAGCGAGGTGAAGTTCTACAAGCGCCCGCAGTGGGAGTTCAAACAGCGCGGCCAGTCGGGACTGTGGATCAGCGAACTATTTCCAAAAGTCGCCGAGTGCGCGGACGACCTCTGCCTCGTGCGCTCGATGTTCTCCGACAATGCCGATCACGCGCAGGCGACGCTCGGGATTCACACCGGCTCGATTGGCTTCACGCGACCGAGCGTGGGCTCGTGGATCAGCTACGGTCTCGGCTCGGAGAACGCGAACTTGCCCAGCTTCATGGTCATCGCGCCCGCGCTGCCGTATTCCGGCGCGCAACTTTGGTCCGCGGACTTTCTGCCCGGTTGTCATCAAGGCACACGCGTCGTGCCGGGGCCGGAACCGGTGCCGAATATCAAGCGACTCGCCGAGGCCGGCGTGCAGGAAATGGAACTCGGGCTTTCGGCGGCGTTCAACCACCGACACCTCCTCGCGCGCGATAACGACGCGCAGCTCGCCGCACGCATTCGCGCGTTCGAGACCGCGCACGGGATGCAGGCCGCCGCGCCCGAGGCGTTCGATCTCGCGAAGGAAACCGATGCTACCCACCAGCTTTACGGACTGGCGCGCGGCAGCACGAAAGGATTTGCGTGGCAGTGCCTCATCGCCCGCCGCCTCGCCGAGCGCGGCGTGCGTTTCATCGAGTTGATCGACACCGGCGCGAGCGGCAATTGGGATTCGCACGGCAACATGAACGACCACGTGGGGCTGGCCAAAAACGTGGATCAGCCCATCGCCGCGCTGCTCACTGACCTCAAGCAACGCGGGATGCTCAACGACACGCTCGTCGTCTGGGCCACGGAGTTTGGGCGCACGCCTTTCAACACCGCGAAAGATGCAACGGGCCGCGAGCACCACGCCCAAGCCTTCACTTGCTGGCTCGCGGGCGCCGGGGTGCGCGGCGGTTTCAGCCACGGCGAGACGGACGATTTCGGAAACTCGATCGTCGCCGACCCCGTCCACGTTCACGACCTTCACGCGACTATCCTCCACACGCTCGGCCTCGATCACACACGCCTCACCTATCGCCACGCCGGCCGCGATTACCGGCTGACGGATGTCCACGGTCACGTCGTGAAAGAGATTCTCACGTGAAGAAATGAAATCGCCGCTTCGCGTCGTCCTCGTCGCATTGTTCGCCACCATTTTTCTTCTCTCTCCCGAACGTGGCGCTGCGGCCCGAACCGCCACCACTCCAAAATTCTTCGACCAATCCATTCGCCCGATTCTGACCGAGTATTGCCTCCAGTGTCACTCGACCGGGAAACTGAAAGGTGACCTCGACCTGGAACGATTTTCTTCACTCAGTGAAGTAAAGAAGCATCCGAAGATTTGGCAGGGCGTCATCGAGCAAATGTCCCTCGATGAAATGCCGCCGAAGGACAAGCCGCAGCCGACGACGGCGCAGCGTGAGCAATTGCTGGAGTGGGTGAATGCGGTGCTGGATGAAATCGCCATCGCGCGCGCGGGCGACCCGGGGACGGTGGTGCTGCGCCGGCTCTCGAATGCGGAATTCACCTACACCATCCGCGACCTGACCGGAGTCGAGTCGCTCGATCCGGCGAAGGAGTTTCCCGTGGACTCGGCGTCGGGCGAAGGATTCATGAATGTCGGCAATTCACTCGTGATGTCGCCGTCGCTCGTGACGAAGTATCTCGATGCCGCGAAGGACATCGCCAGCCATGCGGTGCTGCTGCCGGATGGAATCCGCTTTTCGCCGAAGACCACGCGGCGCGATTGGACGGACGAAATCGTGGGCCAGATCCGCGCGTTGTATCGGGAGTTCGTGGACATCCGCGGCAATGAAAAGATGAATGTGGACGGCGTGATGGTCGAGACGAACGACAAAGGTTTTCTGCCCATCGAAAAATATCTCACCGCGCTGTTGACTGAACGGGAGGCGCTCCAGACGGGCCGCAAGAGCATCGAAGCCATCGCTCGCGAACGCGGATTGAGCGCGAAGTATCTTGCAACTCTAATGAGCGCGCTCGCCAGCGAGGAGCCGTCGCGGTTGCTGGATGGTCTGCGCGCACGATGGCGCACGGCGAAGCCCGGCGATGCAGCGGCGCTTTCCGCAGAAATCGCGCCGTGGCAGAAGGCGCTGTGGAAGTTCAGCCGGGTCGGTTACATCGGCACAATCGGCGGCCCGAAAGCGTGGCTGGAACCGACGAACCCGTTCACCGCCAGGCAGGAGTTCCGGCTCAAACTTCCAGCGCCGCCCAATGGCAAAGAGATTTCACTTTTCCTCGTGGTCTCCGACGCGGGTGATGGCAGCGAGAACGACTTCGTGATTTAGGAACAGCCGCGCCTCGTGGCCACCAACCGGGCGGACATGCTGATCCGCGACCTCGGCGGCGTGACGCGCGAACTCCTCGATCCTGCGATGTTCGGCCGGCATCCGAACGGGCAAAGGATTGACCCCGCGAGCCTCTGTGTACGCGCGCCTTCGGTCATTGAGATTCGCCTGCCTGCGGACGTCGCGGCGGGGTGCAGGTTCGTCACCACCGGCGTGCTCGACAAGGCCACCGGCGCGGAAGGCAGCGTGCAGCTCCAGGTGCTGACGACAAAGCCCGCAAGTAAGTCGGGCGCGCAGAAATTATTGCCTGCTGTGCCGGTGGTGGTGAACGACGGCAGCGCCGCTCGCCGGGGTTTCGAGAACGAGTTCGACACGTTCCGCCAGTTTTTTCCCGCGGCCCTTTGTTACACGCAAATCGTCCCGGTGGATGAAGCTGTGACGGCCCGCCTGTTTCACCGCGCCGACGAGCAGCTCTCGCGGCTGATGCTCGATGACGCGCAGCAGACGAAGCTCGACCGGCTCTGGGACGAACTGCATTACGTCAGCCAGGATGCCCTCGCCGTGGTGGATGCGCTGGCGCAGCTTGCGGAATACGCCACGTCGGTCGGGGAGTTCAAGTTCCTCGACCCATTGCGCGAGCCGACCAAACAACGCGCCGCCGAGTTCCGACAGCGCCTGATCGATACGCAGCCGAAGCATTTAGACGCCGTGTTGAAGTTTGCCGATGGCGCGTATCGCCGTCCGCTCACGGTCGCGGAGAAGGACGAGTTACGCGGGCTGTATCGCAAGCTGCGCGGAGACGAATTGCCGCACGACGAAGCGATTCGCCTCACGCTCGCGCGTGTGCTCGTGGCGCCGGCATTTCTTTATCGCGCCGAAAAACCGGGACGGGGCGACAAACCCGGGCCGGTGAACAATTGGGAACTGGCCACACGTCTGAGTTATTTCCTCTGGTCGTCCGCGCCCGACGCCGAACTGCGCGCCGTCGCCGCCAGCGGCAAGCTCCGCAAGCCTGACGCGCTCGCCGCACAAACACGTCGCATGCTTCGCGACCCGCGCGTGCGCCGCCTCGCGACGGAGTTCGGCTGCGCGTGGCTGCACATCTACGACTTCGACGAACTGAGCGAGAAGAGCGATCGCCACTTCCCGACCTTCACCGGCCTGCGCGGCGCGATGTATGAGGAAACGATTCGATTCTTCACCGACTTCTTTCAGCGCGATGGTTCGGTGCTGAACATCCTCGATGCGGATTTCACTTTTCTGAACGAGCCGCTGGCGAAGCATTACGGCATCAGTTGGAGTCCAAGCTTCAGCTTGTCCGAACGAACAAACACGAACCCGAACAACCTGAAGGTTGAACTCCAACAAGATTGGCAGCGCGTCGATGGCGTGAAGAAGTATTCGCGCGGCGGCATTCTCGGCCAGGCCACGACGCTCGCGAAGCAATCCGGCGCGTCGCGCACCAGTCCCATTTTGCGCGGCAACTGGGTGAGTGAAGTCCTGCTCGGCGAGAAGCTGCCGCGCCCGCCGAAAGGCGTGCCGCAACTCCCCGAGGACGAAGCCACGGAAAAACTCACCGTGCGCCAACTCACGGAGAAACACAGCACCGACCCGAAGTGCTACGGTTGCCATCGTCGCATCGACCCGTATGGCTTTTCGCTCGAAGCTTACGATGCCATCGGCCGCTTCCGCGAACGCGACCTCGGCGGCCGCCCCATCGAAACCCACGCAAAGACGATGGACGGCGCGGAGTTCGAAGGACTCGACGGCCTGCGCAACTACCTCCTCACCCAGCGCCGCGATGCGTTCCTAAAACAGTTTTGCCGCAAGCTGCTCGGCTATTCACTCGGTCGTGGTGTCATGCTTTCCGACGGCCCGCTGATTTCCGAGATGCAAAACCAACTCAACAAGCACGACTTCAAGATCAGCGCCGCGATGGAGACGATTGTCCGGAGCAAACAGTTCCGCAAGATTCGCGGAAGGGAAAAGGCGAGTGAGGAGTGAAGCCACCAGCGCCGCCTCCAATGTGCAACGTCCGTCGTTTCATTCGGGGACGCACTCCGCCACAGATTTTCAGACCGGCTCGGCTAAGGCTCGGCGATGATTTTCGCGCGCTGGCCGTGGTAGTCGGCGGGCGTGATTTCGTCGCGGCGATATTTCTCGAGCAGTTCGGAGAGGCGCTGGGTCTTGGACGCAGGAAGTTTTGATTCCACCGTGGGCAAGGCGGGCAGGGTGGAGGGCGCGGCACCCCTGGTCTTGGCGATGCGCTTTGCTTCGTCGCGACGTTTCTTCTCGGCTTCGGCGGCGGCTTTTTTCTCGGCGGCGGTAATGGCATCCGCGTTCTTTTGGGTTTGGCGCGCGGCGTCTTCGCGGGCCTTGGCTTCGGCCTTGGCCTGGGCTTCGGCGCTCTTGGTGGGCGCGGTGGTGTCGGTCGGAGTCGTGACGGGGACCACAGGAACAACGGCGGGCGTGGTGACCGGCTGCTCCAGCGCGCGACGCAGGGCTTCGCGCGCGGCGGCGTCATCGGAAAGTACGGGTGTGGCCGTAACGGTGGCCGGAGTTGTGACGACGGGCTTCATCTCCACCGGCGGCGGAACGACGGCGGGGGCGCGGGGAGCAGCGGCGGCGGCGCGCTTCGCTTCGGCCTCGGCGATCTTCTTTTGCTCGGCCATTTGCCGGGCTTCATCCTCGGCTTTCTTGCGGGCTTCGGCCTCGGCCTTTTTCGCGGCGGCGGCGTCCATCTTGGCGCGGTCGCGCAGGGCATTCTCTTCTTCGGCCCTGCGCTTGGAGGCAATCTTGGCCTGTTCCTTGGCGGCGGCGTCGGCCATGCGTTTGGCTTCGGCGTCGGCTTTGGCGCGGGCTTTGGCCTCGGTCTTGGCTTTGGCCTCGGCTTCCTTGAGCGCGCGTTCCTGGGCCTTGCGATCCATCGCGGGAACGGGCGTGACGACGGGCGCGGTTTTCACGACCGACGTTTCGGCGGGCGGAACCGTCGGGGTTGAAGTGGGCTGTTGATCGAGCGAGCGGCGCAGCGCCTCGCGGACGGAATCGTTTTGCCCGGCGGAGAGCGCGGCGGGCGCGGCGGCGGCAGTCGTGGTGGTCGTGGCCGGTGCGGGCGTCGCGACCGGCACGACTACGGGCGCGGGCTGAACTTTCGTCGCCTGCTGGGCGCGCTGTTCGGCGGCGCGTCGTGCGTCGGCGTCCGCTTTCATCGCGGCGTCGTTTGCCTTCCGGGCGGCGGCTCCGGAGTCGCGCGCGGCGAGGGCGTCCGCTTTCGCCTGGGCTTCGGCGGCTTTCTTTTCGTCGGCGAGCCGTTTCTTGTCCGCATCAGCGCGCGCTTTGGCTTCGATCTCGGCGCGGCGTTTCGCGGCTTTCTGTTCCTCGGCCATCTGCTTCTCGGCGGTCGCGCGCTGGAATTCGATTCTTTTCCGCTCGTCGTTGATGCGGCGCTGTTCTTCGGCGAGGCGCCGGTCTTCGGCGGCGGCGCGGGCCTTGGCCTCGGTTTTGGCATTGGCTTCGAGTTGCTGACGGGTTTTTTCGGCGGCCTTGGCCTCGGCGGGGCTGACGGCAGTCGTGGTCGCAGCGGGTGCGGCTTGGCCGGCGAGGCGTCTGGCTTCGGCCTCGGCTTGGGCTTTCATGTCCCGGTTGGAACGGGCTTCGGCGTCGCGGCGGGCGTCGGCCTGCGCTTTCATGGTCGCATCGCTGGAGCTTTGGGCTTCGCGGGCGGCCTTGACGTCGGCTTTGGCCTTGGCATCGGCGGCTTTCTTTTCATCGGCGAGACGTTGTTTTTCGGCGGCAGCGGCGGCTTTGGCGGCTTTTTCTTCGGCAGCGAGGCGGGCTTTGGTGTCGGCCTTGGCCTGGGCTGCTGCGGCCTTGCGGGCTTTCTCGGTGGCTTTCGCGTCGGCAGGATTCATGGCGGGCGCGACCACGGCGGGCGTGCCTTCGATCGGGGCGACGGGCGTCTGGCCGCCGCTTTGATCCAAGGCCTTCCGCAATGCCTCTGCGGCCTGCTGTTTCTGTTCGGGAGTGAGAGCCTGCTGCGCAAAAACCGGGCTGACGCCAAGGATGGCGATGCTCAGGCAGAGGCAAAACCGGAGAAATTTCATAGGTCGAAAGATTTACCGAAGAGGATTGTGCGAAGCAACTGATTAACTCGAACCGGCCTTGCCACGGGCGTTCCGAGTTTATGGTTCAAAGTTCGACTGTTCAAAGTTCAAAGTTCCCAAGCCGTCCCGCCCCCCGCTCGACGGAGACTCGCTCCATCAGGAGTGTTCCCCGCAAAAACAAAGAAACTCAAAGCAGCTCGCCGCTGCTTTAAGTCCATGTGTGAACACACCGGCGAATTACATCGCCACGTGCGAGACCGGAACACTCCAGTCGCTGTAGCCCGTGGTGCCGCCGATGGCCCCTCCTGCAACGTGTAGGTCGTGCCCGGCGTCAGGTTCTCAATGAGGATGGGCCGGGAATAAGTAAAAACCCCGACCGCCTGCCAGCCCGTGGTGCCGTAACTGATCCGCCCCTCATATGGTCAGCGGCCAGGTTTGGCTGCCCGGCGGAAACGATGCGCTTGGAAACAAAATGATTCTGTTGGGCAGCGGAAACATTTGGCCGGGCGACAAAACCCTTCCGCGGCCCGACGGAACTTTTCCGTTGGCGAACAAAATGATTTCGCTCATCTGCTCCCGGGCTTCGCTTGGGAACAGAAACCTTCCGGTGGTTGGCGGCACCTTCCCCCACCCAGTGACGCCTGAAAACCACCGTGGACGGGAGAGTCGGCCAAGGGCTTTGCCTTGATTCCAAAACCCATTTCTGCTTTCTGCTTTCGGAGTTTCAGCTTTTGCCGTTCTCCCGCACTTTCTGCTTTTCAGCTTTTGCCACTTTGACCACTCTCCCGGCCACGCACTGTTCAGGAATATGGGACGCACGAAGACCAACGGCACAAAAACAGATTCCTCCGCCAACCTCGGCTTCGAGGCCAAGCTCTGGCTCTCCGCCGACAAGCTCCGCAACAACATGGACGCGGCGGAATACAAGCACGTCGTCCTCGGCCTCATCTTCCTCAAATACATCTCGGACACCTTCGACGAACACCACGCGAAGCTCCTCGCAGGCAAGGGTGATTTCGCCGGGGCGAATCCCGAGGACAAAGACGAATACCTCGCCGCCAACGTCTTCTGGGTGCCGCTGGACGCCCGCTGGCCGCAGCTCCAGGCCGGTGCCAAGCGGGCCAGCATCGGCAAGGACGTGGACGACGCCATGGTCGCCCTCGAACGCGACAACCCCCGGTTGAAGGGGGCTCTGAATAAGAATTACGGGCGTGCTGATCTGGACAAGCACCGGTTGGGCGAGTTGATCGACTTGATCGGCAGCATCCAACTGGCTGATGTCGCGAGCCGCTCGAAGGATTTGCTGGGGAGAGTCTTTGAGTATTTCCTCACGCAATTTGCTTCGGGGGAAGGCAAGAACGGCGGCCAGTTCTACACCCCGTCCTGTATCGTGCGCCTCCTTGTCGAGGTGCTCGCCCCCTACAAAGGCCGCATCTACGACCCCGCCTGCGGCTCCGGCGGCATGTTCGTGCAGTCGGAAAAATTCGTCGAATCCCACGACGGCCAGCTCGGCGACATCAGCGTCAACGGCCAGGCGAGCAACCCCACCACGCGCCGCCTCGCCATCATGAACCTCGCCCTGCGCGGCATCGAGGCCGACTTCGGCCCCGAGAACGCCGACACCTTCCGCCGCGACCTCCATCCCGACCTCCGCGCCGACTACGTCCTCGCCAACCCGCCCTTCAACGACTCCGACTGGTTCCGCAAAGACGACGACGTGCGCTGGCAGTTCGGCGTCCCGCCCAAGGGCAACGCCAACTTCGCCTGGGTGCAGCACTTCATCCACCACCTCGCGCC
>Ga0163150_10003392_pt1 | contig 22495 bp, 17 predicted proteins | sample OliLakLV19P2IB_FD_148628 | JGI IMG/M metagenome (GOLD analysis project Ga0163150, IMG submission 148628) | Freshwater microbial mat bacterial communities from Lake Vanda, McMurdo Dry Valleys, Antarctica - Oligotrophic Lake LV.19.P2.IB | ecosystem: Environmental > Aquatic > Freshwater > Lake >...
GTTGAGGCGACGGCTACTATTCAACGCCCGCCTTCTCATAGAGAGTAGCGTCCTTGATCTGTTGTTGGGAGAGGCCGACCAGAACCTGGGCGTCGGCCCAACTGATGCCGGTGACCGAGCTTGACGGAATGACGACGGAGGCGCCGCCGAGCCAGTTGCTGGTATCGACCGCGAGTCCGTCGATCTTCCAGTCCTCACCGATCACGAAGTCGGAGACATGGCCGATGTCGCCGTCGGTGGAGTGGATGTGGTAGCCCTTCACTTCGTTGAAGCTCCGCAAAATGTTCCGGCTGGCGTCGTGCTCGGCTTGCACCCGGTCGTCGTGGCTGGCCACGAACGTAGGAGGCGGGGGCGGCGCCAGGGGGTCTGCCCAATACGGCATCCAGCCAAAGTGGGAGTGGAGCAGTGCTTCAGCCACGCGCGAAACGGGCTCGGCCAGCTCAATGGGAGGGCTGTTCCGAATCTCCTCGGTGGACAGGTTCACCTGCACCACCGACAAGCCCGGTCGATAGCTCCCAATGGCTTTGGGAATGATCAGTACCTTTCGGCCGGGTAGCCAGTTGCCGGTATCGACGACAATGTAGCGGACTTCCCAGGTTCGGTGGTCGAAGTAGAGATCGTTGACGGAGCCGATGGATCCGTCGCGGCCTTCGGGTTTCGAACCGATGAATTCCTTGGCGCTGAAGAGCATAAACTTCCCCCAGGTATGAGACTCCCGCCTCTCCCATACGTTTCAGATAACGCTATCCTATTAGGCGATGACGCCTGCGGAACCAAATCCGAATGCTGCCCCGGCTGAGGTTGAAGAAACCGCGCCGGATCCGCTCCTGATGACGACGCTGCCGAGCGGGACCAAAGTGAAACAGCGCATGGTGAGGATGCGCGCCTGCAATGAGAAAGCCGAGAAGGGGAAGATCTGCGCCGGCCATTTGAAGCGCTGGTTCTTCTTTACGCCGGAAGTGCTGGACCGGTTTGGGAAAGACGCCGAGATCTATCGCTGCGAGAATTGCAAGACGCTGTACTTGCCGAATCCCGACGAGAAGGCACGGAGCGGGACGCTTGCCTACTGAGGACGGTTGATCAGGCGGGTAGAGCGCGATCGGGGTCGCGCGCCGTCCAGGGGCGGGCGCCACTTTGGACTTACGTCACTGGGCGGCAAGGTTGCGAAAACGTTATTTTTTGCCGGGCCACGAGAAATCCCAGATTTGGATGTTCAGCGATCCGGAGTCGCCGGGAGGTGTGTATTCAACCACTGAATACTCGCCGGGCTCGAGCGGCTTCATCGGCCAGATCTTATAGAGCGCCTCGCCCACCTGCCGTCGGAACACCTCCACGGTGTCCTGCTCTTCGATAATTTCCTTGGTCACCGGGATGATCTGGATGGTCTCCACAATGCGCGAGTTATTTTTTCCGGGCTTGTTGCGGAGAATGCCGAAGCGGGCTTCGCGGGAGAGGCGGATGTAGAACTCGGGACGGTCACTATCGACGACGGTCTTGGCGTTGGCGCCGTCGATCTCGACAGTTCCCTTCCCCGCGAAGATTGGGATCGGGGTGATGGCTTTGAGGATGCTTCGGCGCTTGTTGCCGACGATCTTGGTCTCCGCGGGAGGGATGGTCTTGAGTTCACTGCCGGCGACGAAGTAGACGCCCGTTTCAACGGGAACGCGCTCCACTTCCTGACGGGCGGCGCGTTCGGCTTTGTCTTCAGCGGCGATGGCCACGGCCTCTTCTTTGTCGGCCAGCTCGCGGGACTTGGATTCCGACTCGGTCCGCTTGAAATCGACGAGTTCGAGCGGGATCTCTTCCCAATCGCCGCGCTCGGAGCTGAAGTAGCGGATGCGATCCTGCTGGACCTGATACTCGCGGACCACCTGATGGGTACCGTCCTTCAGATACAGCCGGACGGATGCGCCGAACGCGATAATGGATGTGAAGAGCACGACAGCCAAGACTCGAAACATGCGCCGCTCCTTTATTCATTATGGACGTGCCCTGGTGCTGGCAGGGTTGCTGACTTCATCACTCGCAGCCCAGCGGTTGGGATACTCAAGCTTTCTCGGCGGCGGCAGCGTAGACGCGGCGAACGCGATTGCGGTGGACCGGGACGGCAATGTGTACATCGCGGGGCAAACCGACTCCGGCGATTTTCCGGTAACCGCCGGCGCCCTGCAGGTGAAGAACGGTGGAACGCCGACCACATTGTTCAGGATCGGCGCGACGGGCAGCACCGACGTTTTCGTCGCGAAGATTGCGGCGGGAGGACGGCGCGTGGTGTGGTCCACTTACCTCGGCGGATCGGGCGACGATGCGGCGCGAAGCATCGCCGTCGATGAACAAGGCAACGTGTATGTGGCGGGGGTGACGAGGTCTGAAAACTTCCCGGTGACGGCGGCGGCGTTTCAACGGACCGCGACGTTCCGGTTGTCACAGGAGTCGCGCGGCTTTATCGCAAAGCTCAACCCCGCAGGCACGGCGCTGTTGTATTCCACCTATCTTGGCGGCAGCGGCGCGAACCAGATCGAGTCGCTGGCGTTGGGCGCGGACGGGAGCGCCTACGTTACTGGGACCACTACATCGCCGGATTTCCCGGTGACGCCGGGGGCGTGGCAGACGAGCTACCCACCGTCGCGATCTCCGTTCTTCGATGCGGCGCAGGGGTTCGTGGCGAAGGTGCATCCGTTGGGAGGGTCGCTCGTGTATTCGACATTTCTCACGGGCGGCAATGGTTCGCAGCCGACTTCCATTGCGGTGGATGAAGAGGGGAGCGCGGTGGTGGCGGGTTCCACGCAGTCACCTAATTTTCCGATCACTCCCGGCGCGTTTCAAGACACTCCCGGACCCGTCCCGCAGGCCTTTCTGACGAAGGTGCATCCGGCCGGAGTGGCGTTGATCTGGTCTACATTCCTCGGTCAGGATTATGTGGCCGCGAAGGGGGTGGCGGTGAGCCCAGTGGGCGAAATATACGTGGCGGGGCAGATGGGGCCGCCTGAACGGTTGCGAGGGTTCGTATCGAGACTCACGCGCGATGGAGGCCTGGTGTACTCGCGGGCGTTGGGCGGCGCGCCTGGACTCGAGCCGCGGGCGGTAGCGGTGGATGCCGAGGAGAACGTAGTGGTGGCGGGCTTCGCCTCCGCGCCCGACCTTGCCGTGACCGTCGATTCGATTTCCGGCTCTTTCGAAAACGCTCCCTGCTACCAGGAAGTGCGCACTCCATTCCAGAACTCGACCATCACTTTTAATTGCGGCGACGCATTCGTGACCAAACTGGATGGCGGCGGAACGCTGGTGTTCGCGTCATACTTCGGTGGCAATGAAAGCGACGTCCCAAGGAGCGTTGCGGTGGATGGCGGCGGCGGATTCTACGTGACAGGATCGACGCGTTCAACCAACCTGCCCGTGACGGAGGGAGCGATTCAGCCGCTGCTCAACCGAGCGACCTGCGGGTATTCGAATTCACCAACCGCATTCTCAGCGAACTATTGCGGTGATGCGTTCATCGCGAGGTTCGATTTCGGCGATGCGGGCACGCCGTCTATAGACGTGCTGAACGGCGCGTCACGACTGCCCGGCGCCATCGCCGCTGGACAGGCCGTGATCATCCGGCATCCAACCATCACTGAGGACGTGAGGACGGTGCTGTTCAACGAGATCGCGACGCCGGTGTTGAAAGCGAGCGCGGGGGAAGTGCTGGTGACGGTTCCGGCGAACATCGTGGGAACGCGATCCAATGTTCGAATTGAGGTGGGGGCCAGGTCAGCGGATGTGGGGCTTGCGGCGCCGGGCATCTTCACTCTCGATGGCAGTGGGCGCGGTGAAGCGGCATTGCTGAATGCGGATGGGTCTGTGAACTCTGAAGAGAACCGCGCGGCGCCAGGCTCGGTAGTGGCGATTTATACCACCGGCGTCGGAAGCACGGCCACCGTGTATGTGGGTGGCAAGCCGGTGGAGGTGCTGTTCGCCGGACCCGCGCCGGGAGTTGCGTCAGGCGTCCAGCAGATCAACTTTCGCGCGCCATCAGGGGCGGGACGCGCGTCGCTGTTCGTCACCGCGAGCGATCAATATCTGACAAGCCAGGCCGGCGTGTTCATGTACGTGGGACGGTAAGATCAAAGGGATGAAATTTCGCAAATTAGGACGGACCGGCATCGAGGTGAGCGAGATCGGCTTCGGCGCCTGGGGCATCGGCGGCAAGCAGTGGCTGGGCGGCGAGGATGATGAGAGCCTGCGCGCGCTGCACCGCGCCATCGAACTTGGCGTGAACTTCATTGACACGGCGCTTGCATATGGTGAGGGCCACAGCGAGCGGCTGGTGGGTCAAGTGGTGCGTGAGGCGCCTGGCAAGGTTTGGGTAGCGACGAAGATTCCGCCGAAGAATCTGCTGTGGCCGGCGCGCCCTGGCATCGGGATCGACGAAGTTTACCCGTACGACTATGCAGTGAAGTGCACGGAGAAGAGTCTTCAGAATCTGAAAATGGAGACCATCGATCTTCAGCAATTTCACGTCTGGAATCCGGAGTGGATCGGGCGTGACGAATGGCGGCGCGCGATTGAGGACCTGAAGAAATCGGGGAAAGTGCGCGCGTTCGGGATCTCGATCAACGACCACCAGCCCGACTCCGCGCTCGAACTCATCGGCACGGGGACGATCGACACGGTGCAGGTGATCTATAACATCTTTGACCAGTCGCCCGAGAGTAAGCTCTATCCGGCATGCCAGAAGGCGGACATCGGCGTGCTGGCGCGCGTGCCGCTGGATGAGGGGTCGCTCACGGGCGCGTTGACCAACGACACGAAGTTTCCGCAGGGCGATTTCAGGGAGCATTACTTCCGCGGCGACAAGCTGGGCAAGGCGGTGGAGCATGCCGAAGCGCTGAAGGCGGACCTCAAGGATCAGCAGGATTCGATGGCCGAGACCGCGCTGCGTTTCGTGATCTCGCATCCGGCGGTGACGACGGTGATCCCGGGCATGCGGAAAGTGCGGAACGTGGAATCGAGCGTGTCGGTGTCAAAGAAGGGTCCGCTGGCGGCGGAGATTCTTGACCGGCTGCGAAAGCACGCCTGGGACAAGAATTTCTATAATTAACTACGACGGAAGAACGTCCTTCGGCTAGTCGAGAATGCATCATTCCTGCTAGGATGAGGGGCCATGGTGGATCGGATAAAACGGGGCTGGCGAAGCCTGTTCGATGTGCGGACCGGGGAGTACCGGCGCACCATCTTCATGTCTCTGTACATGCTGCTGGTGCTGTTTGCCTACTACATCCTGAAGTCGTCGTCGGAAGCGCTGTTCCTGAATAAGTTTGACATCGACAAACTCCCGAATCTCTACATTTTGATGGCGGTGTTCGGGGGCGGGCTGGCCTTCGTTTACAGCAAGGCGGCGGCGCGGAGCTCGCTGCACACCGCTGTCACCTGGACGCTGGCGATCTCGGTGATCTGTCTGGTGGTGCTGTGGTTTCCACTGCGCAGCCGCAACTCGACGATCGTATACATCTACGCGGTGTGGGTGAGGCTGTTCAGCGTGGTGGTGGTGACGCAGGGCTGGGTGGTTGCGAGTAACCTGTTCAACTCGCGCGAGGCCAAGCGGCTGTACGGACTGCTGGGGATGGGCATGGTGGTGGGGGCAATCGCGGGCGGCGAGTTTACCGCGCAGATGGTGAGGTTTATCGGCACCAACAACCTGCTGTTCGCCGCGGCTCCCCTGGTAGGTCTGGCCTACGTCGCCTATTTGCTGGCCATCAGTGGACACACCCACGCGGTAAAGCGGGCCAAGGCGGCCGACTCCGAAGAGAGCGAGGATTTCGCCTTCAAGGACATCGCCAACGACATCATCCGCAGCCGCCACCTGCAGGCTTTGATGGTGATCATGATGATGCAGTTCATGGTGGACACGCTCATCGATTACCAGTTTAAGTACATGGCTAAGGAGGCCTTCAAGGGGGACGCGCTAACAGCGTTTCTGGGCCGGTTCTACGGCCGGTATCTGAACATTACGGAACTGGTGCTGCAGTTCTTTTTCACGACGGCGATTGTCCGCAGGCTGGGCGTTGGCGGCACCATGCAGATCATGCCCATCTCGCTTGCCGCGGCATCGCTGTTCACGTTTGCGTCGCCATCGGTTGTCTCCGCTTCGCTCGCGCGGCTGGTGGAGGCCTCTACGCGGTACACGCTGGCGCGTACAGGCAACGAGTTGTTCTACATGCCGATTCCGCTGGAGGTCCGCAACCGGATCAAGGCGTTTGTGGACATCTTCATGGATCGCGCCGCCCGCGGGATTTCGGGGCTGCTGCTGATCCTGTTTGCGCAGTGGTCGATCGGCGTCCGCGGCATCGCGCTGATCACTTTCGGACTGGCGATTCCGTGGATCTTTTTCACGGTGTACGCCCACCGCGAGTATGTTCGCACCATCCGGCGGCGCCTGGAATCACGGCGTCTCGATCTGGACAGCGTGCGCGTACGCGTTGACGATGCGGACACGATCAAGATGCTGGAAGGAACGGCCCGCAGTGACAATCCGCGCCAAGTAGTGTATGCGCTGTCGCTGCTGTCGAGCGCCCAGGGCTACAACCCGGCTGCGCTGCTGACAAGCCTCGCCGACAGTTCGCACGACGAGATTCGAGCCGAAGTGTATCGGGCCGCGGCGGCGGCGGAGTTTGATGGCCTGATGGATCGCGCCCTACGGGAAGTGGAGGAAGAAAAGAATCCGGCGGCTGTTCGTGGGGCCGCCGTGTACGTGCTGGCCGTTTCGCCAAGCCGGATGGATCGCTATCGCGAATGGTTGGAGCATCCGAATCCGAGCGTCCAGGCCGCTGTCGTGGAAGCATTCACCGCCGCGCCGCAGGCTGCTCAGGAGATTGCTACGCACGAGTGGATCGCACGCGCGGCGGCGGACTCATCCGCGGACCGCCGCGTATTAGCAGCTCGGGTGGTGGGTGCACGGGGCGACCAGGGGACTGAGGCCGTCCATGCACTGCTGGCTGATGCCGATGCCAAAGTTGCGAGCGCGGCGGCTGAAACGGCAGGGAAGCTGAAGGGCCGGGGCTACGTATTTCCGGTGGCCAAGCTGCTCGCCCGCTACGATGTTCGGGGAACCGCGATCGAGGCGCTGGCGCAGTACGGCTCGGCGATTTGCGGCACGCTGGGCGACATCATGGAAGACGATCAGGCGCCGATCGCGGTACGGCGAAACATCCCGCGCGTGCTGAAGCGCATCTCGCATCAGCGCAGCGCCGATGTGCTGCTGGCGGGTTTGAAAAACGCCGAACCCTCGATCCGTATGGCCGCACTGAAGGGCCTGACGCGGCTTCGCGAATCCTCGCCGAGCCTGACGTTCGACGACACGTTTCTCAAACAGTACATCATCAACGAGGCGCACCGTTACTACGATCTCTCCTCGTCGCTGCTCGCCCTTAAGGAACACAGAGACCGGCCCGGCAGCGCTGTTTCGCTGCTCGCCCGCACCATCGACGAGCGGCTGCGGGAGACGCTCGAACGACTCTTCCGCCTGCTCGGACTGCGCTACGCCACCAAGGAGATGTACTGGACATTTCTGGCTCTCCAGCACAAGGACAAGGATCGGCACACAACCGCGGTTGAGTATCTGGACAACATCCTCGACCAGGATCTGAAGCGGGTGGTGCTGCCGATGTTCGATGCACCGGAGCGGCTGCCTGAGCGGGGCCGAACGCTGTTCGGGTTAGAGACGATGGATGCCGCGGGAGCGATTCGCCAGCAGCTTCACTCCGAGGAGCGATGGCTGGTGGTGTGCGCAATGTCAGCGGCAGCCGAGCTGCAGATGCGGGCGCTCGCGCCGGACATCGCGTCGGTTTCACAAAGCCTGAACGGCGAGGTGGCGCCGGTGGCGAAGTCGGCGATGGCCGTGTTGCAGTAGGCGCGCTCCAGCGGCGACGGCGACCTTCACAATCGAGAACGACCGTCATAAGAGTATGGCTTGCCATCGGCGCCATCGGCGGACTTTTGCCGCTCCGCCGCGCAACGTTGTACGGTATCCGGGGCCCGCGCCGAGCAGCGGGACGTGAGCAGCGGCGGTGGACCAATTGCCGAGTAATGCGCCGTTTCAGTACCGACTGCGGGGATGCCGTGGGGGAGGCGATGCGAGAGCGCCGCGGCGAGGCGGTTCGCGATACGGCTCGAGAGACACAGGCCGGGGTTCCGTGGAGGGCTGGAGCGCACAGCGCCGCACGCCGGCCGTCAGGTCCACCGGCGCCGATGAGATCTTTCCGGGCGGTTCTCTCGTAAGGGCGAGACTGGATCGTGCAGTTCCCGTCGCAGCGGTTACCGGGCCGGGCGTTCCAGGCGCACCTTATCGGTCGCCTTGGCAGCCTCACGAACCTTGACGAACTCCGTATCCCGATCCTGCCAGAGTTGACTGAGCTTGCGCGCGCGGTCGGGCTGCTCTGAGATAAGGTTTCGCTGTTCGGCGCGATCCTTCCTCAAATCGTATAACTCCCAGGGACCGGACCGCCCCGTGGCCACTAGTTTCCAATCACCAGCCCGTATAGCCCGGTTATTGGAGTGATTGAAGTACAAATACTCTCGCGTCACTGTGCCATTCTTTGCAAAGGACGGGGTCAGATTCCTGCCCGGCAGCGGGGGCGCACCTTGCCTCGCAGCGGTGGCTGGATTGCCGCCGGCCAAGCTGACGAGGGTCGGCAGCGCATCGATAAAGTGACACGGGTCGTGCCGCAGCGCACCTTTATCGCGAATGCCGGCGGGCCAATGAACGATCAGCGGAGAAGCGATCCCGCCTTCGTGAACGTACGATTTGTGAAGGCGGAAAGGCGTATTCGCCGCACTTGCCCAACCGGGTCCGAGGCAGAGATATGATTTGCCGGAACCGGGCGGCGCCGATGAATTGTGACCATCGGCGCGAATAATCTGTTCGGCGCTGGCGCCATTATCTGAAAGAAAAAGAATGACAGTGTTATCGAGTTGATTGGTGGACCGAAGTTGCTCCACTACACGGCCGATCTGCCGGTCCATGCAGGTAATCATTGCAGCATGGATGGCCATCTTGGTTCGCTGTACCTTCTTTTGTTCCGCGTTCAACGACGACCATGGCACCGCGCGGGTGACTTCGCCAGGGCCGATTTTCGCGAGTAGTTCGCTGTCCGGCGTGCTCCAGTCCGGCCGTTCGCCCGGTTCGAGGGGCGACAGCTCGCAGTTGATGAGCCCCATCCGGCGCATCCGCTCAAAGCGCTTCTTCCGTGCCACATCCCAGCCTTCGGAGAAACGATCCCGATAGTGCTCGATGTCCTCCCGCAGGGCATGAAGAGGAAAGTGTGGCGACGTAAACGCCATGTATAGAAAGAAGGGATCGGTGGGATATTCCGCTTCATGATGTTGGAGGAAGCGTACGCTATGTTCGCCGATCGCGTTGGTCAAGTAGAACTTTTCATCAGGCTTGATGGCGGGCAGCGGCTGTTCATTCAGATGCAAAAGCCTCGGAGTGAAGTAGCGATTCTCATCGAGCAGCATGAATGAACGATCGAAGCCCGCGCCCTCTCGCAGCGCTTTGAACCGGATGTGCCATTTGCCCGAATGGTAGGAACGATAACCATGCGGGTGGAGGTGCTCCGGCATGAACCGGGTCCATTCCGGAACATTGCCGGGGGTCATCACGTCGGCCGCGGTCTGCTGCGCATAGTAGCCGGTAAGAAGGCAATTCCGGGAGGGACCGCATCGAGCGGTGGAGTAAGCCTGCGTGAACCGAAGTCCGCCGGCCGCGAGTTTGTCGAGGTTTGGCGTATCGATGTCGCCGCCATAACAGGCCGCGTCGGAGTAACCCATATCATCCGCCAGGATCACGACGAAGTTCGGTTTGCCGGACCGTGGCCGGCCCCACGCCGTTGTTACAGCCGAGGCTGCGGCAGATTTCAGGAACGTCCGTCGATCCATTTTGCACTGAGATGTTGGCGCCATCGGTAACATATCTTGACAAGTGTATCTCCGCGGCGCTTTTGGGATCGTCCAACTTCGCCCTTGACATGCTACGTTCATAGCACTATGCTACGAATGTAGCAGTCAGGACACGATGGCTTCACCACCATATGAAAAGCTCCCGCGCCGTGAGCGCGAAATCATGGACGCGCTGTTCGCGTTCGGCGACTCGGCCTCCGCCGACGACATCCGCGAACGCCTCACCGATCCGCCCAGCTACTCCGCCGTCCGAGCGATGCTCGCGAAACTCGCGGCCAAGGGTTACGTGCGGCATCGCGAAGAGGGGCCGCGTTATATCTACTCGCCGACGAAATCCCGAGCATCAGCGCAGCGCGGCGCACTCGACAAACTGGTGCAGGTCTTCTTTGGCGGATCGGCAAGTGAGACTGCCGCCGCATTGCTGAAACAGGAAAGCTGGACCGACGCGGAGCTTGACGCGCTCGGCGCCGAGATCGAACACGTCCGCAAACAGAGAGGGAGATCATGATGGAAATCGTTTACCAAACCGCGGTCATGCTCAGCCGTTTCGCTGCTCGGCAAAGCCACACTGCTCCTGTCCATCGGCCTGACTGCGACCCTGCTCGCCAAATGAGGTTCAGCGTCGCTGCGGCATCTCTTTCTCGCCGCGACATTCACGGCGCTCGCCGCGCTGCCGTTCGCCATGGTGATGGTGCCCGGGGTGGCGATCGAGTTGCCATCGCCCGCCGACATGGCCAAGTCCGGGTCCACGCAGATTCCACAAGCGTCGAGCAGCGGGACGTCCGCACCGCGCTCAACACCGGCGCCGATGGGGCAGCCGATCTCATGGCCGGAAGTTGCGCGCACAGCTTGGATCGCGGGCTGCGCGCTGCTCGCGGTCTCGCTCTCGATCAACCTCCGGCGACTCCACAACGTCCGCCGCAAGGATCGAGCAGCGAGCTTACACCCAAGCGCTGGCCGCCGAATGCGGAGTGCGGAAGTCCGTCGAAATCCTGCTCCATGAAGACATCCACGCGCCGCTGACTTGCGGGTCGCTTACGCCCGCCATCGTGGTCCCCGCCGACGCTCGCCATTGGCCCGAGGCGGATCTTAGACGTGCGCTGGTCCACGAGTTGGAGCATGTTCGACGCGGCGATTGGGCGACCCAGGTAGCCGCACGCGCCGTCTGTGCTCTCTACTGGTTCCACCCGCTGGTGTGGCTGGCGTGGCGCCGGTTAGGCCTCGAGGCCGAGCGCGCCTGCGACGACGCGGTGCTGCGCCGGGCCGAGGGCACCGACTATGCCGAACAACTCGTCACTCTGGCGCGACGCATGTCAACCTGTGAAGTGCCGTTGATGCTCTGCATGGCCAAGCGCAGCCACCTGTCGACGCGCGTGTCCGCCATTCTCGACGCCACGCAGCGCCGCAACGGTACGGGATGGCTGGCGCAAGCCGTGGCGATGCTCGTCACCGTGGCCGCCGTCATCGCCATCGCACCGGTCCGCGCCGTCGCGCAATCGCCCGGCCGAGCGTCTCAGGCCAAGTCCTCAAACCAGGCGCGTCCAAGACTGAAGGGTCTCGACCGCGCGTTGTATGCAGCCTCGGACGATGGCGACCTCGCCGAGATGAGCTCGATGCTCGATGCCGGCGCCAACCCGAACAGCATCCTCAGTGGCGACGGCAGCCCGCTGATCGCAGCGGCGCGAAGCGGGAACACGGTAGCCGTACGGCTGCTGCTCGATCGCGGCGCCGACCCCAACATGCCCGTGCCCGGCGACGGCAATCCGCTGATCATGGCGGCTCGCGAGGGTCATACCGACACCGTGCAACTCCTGCTCGACCGCGGCGCGAGCATCGATCAAGTGGCGCCCGACGATGAGAACGCCCTCATCCAGGCTAGCGGCAAAGGGCATCTTCCGGCGGTCACCTTGCTGGTGAGCCGAGGCGCCAACGCGAACGCTCGCGTCTGGGTGGAAGGCGCGCGGGAACGCCCCAACGGTGAATGGCGGTCACCGCTTAGCATGGCCCGCCGGGCGCACCGCGAATCCGTCGTCGCCTATTTGCTCTCAGCCGGCGCCCGCGAGTAACACCTAAAGGTGAAATAAGGTAGCAGGTACCTTATTTCGAGAATACTAGATGTGGGGGTAGGCGGGCGGGTTGGTGCTACTGCTGGTGGTCAACCTCGAAATAAGGTAGCAGGTACCCTATTTCCGCGCCCTATTTGCGCTCCGGGACGAGGGTTCGTCTACGGTTGCCACCGGGGCTCCGCGGCCTGTTTAGGACGAACGGCCTTGGACTTCCATTAAGTACCGGATTTTACTTTCCACTTCAGCGGGGTGGTGCAGGGTTTCGCCGATCTGGGAGCGGAGGGAGCGGAGCGACTCGAGATACTGCCGACGCAAGCGGTGGACAGCGACTTTAAGAGCACCCTCTGTCAGTCCGGCGCCGGCGACGTCGAGAGAGACGGTCTGAGCCGCGCCGCCGCGTTTGAGGGTCCGGCGATGATCGGCTTCGTTGAGCGAAAAGCGCTGCACGGCCATTCGGAGAAAATGAGGCGGCTGAAGAACTCCTGGGTGAGGTCGCGGGCGGGTTCGACGTCGTGGCCTTACGCCGCACGTAGGGCATCGCGATTGGACGCGATTGGACGCGATTGCGAATTAGTTATTTTGTTGGGAGCCAGCGCCGGAACATTCCACCATGGCTGTAGCCCAGTTGGACTTGAATCCGCTGCCAGTTGAAGCATTGAGCCGCAGGACCATGATCATCACGCATCGCGCTTCAGAGGATAGTGCGCAAGCCGCATCGGGGAATTCACCCGCTGTCAACTCGCCCGCGGTAAGCGCCTGCCACAAGGACGAAACAGCGTGTCTGTCTTGCAAGCCCAGTTGATTCAATTTAATTAATCTTACACTAAAAATCCGGGTTGGGGAAGTACCTTACAGTTGGCAGTGCCGAGGTAACGGTTAGGAATACTACCAACGGCGCCGGTAACCGCCGGCCATGCGGGTACATCCAATGGAGTGGCCCGCACAAGCTATCCTGATGTTATTGCGTACTTCCAATAACCCCATCGGAGGTTCCTTGAACCGTTTTCTTACTTGCGCACTGGTTACCGCCGGAGCGCTTGCTTCCTCAGTGTATGCGCAGACCAAGTTACTGCGCTTTCCAGATATTAACGGCGCTCGTGTCGTTTTCACGTACGGCGGCGATCTGTGGACCGCGGCTTCGGCCGGCGGGAACGCAACGCGTCTCACCACCCATCCGGGGATCGAGGTGTTCGGCAAGTTTTCACCGGACGGCAAGTGGATCGCTTTCACCGGGCAGTACGACGGAGACGAGCAGGTGTATGTTGTCCCCGCGGCGGGTGGCGCGCCGAAGCAACTGACGTGGTACCCGGCGCGTGGACCGCTGCCGCCGCGCTGGGGCTACGACAACCAGGTTTACGGCTGGTCAAACGACGGGACGCGGGTGATTTTCCGGTCGCTGCGGGATGGCTGGTTCACGGGGTATTCGCGTTTGTACTCGGTCTCGACAGAAGGCGGGCCGGCGGAGCCGCTGCCGATGCCGATGTCCGGCGCGGGGTCGTTCTCGCCGGGCGGCAACAAGCTGGTGTACTCGCCGCTCTCGCGCGATTTCAGAACGGAGAAACGCTATTCAGGCGGGCAGGCGAACCAACTGTTCATTTTCGATACCGAGACGTTTGAATCGAAGAAGATTTCGGAAGGTCCGCGCGCAAGCCGCGATCCGATGTGGATCGGCAATGCGATCTATTTTAATAGCGACCGCGACGGCCACTTCAATTTGTACGCCTACGACGTTGCGAGCGGCAAGACCAACCAGATTACGCGGAACGCGGTTTACGACGTGCGCTGGCCGAGCTCAGACCGCGACAGCCGGATCGTTTACGAGCTGAACGGCGAGCTTCAGGTATTTGAGATCAAGGCGAAGAAGAGCACGCCCATTTCGATCAATGTTCCGGATGAGGGGCTGAACCGGCGGCCTTCGCGGGTGGCGGCGGCAAATTTGATCGAAGCGTCCGCACTCAGTCCCAAGGGCGAGCGCGTGCTGTTTGCGGCGCGCGGCGATATCTTTACGGCGCCCGCGGAGAAGGGGCCGACGCGCAACCTGACGCACAGTTCAGACGCGCACGACAAGAATCCGCGGTGGTCTCCGGACGGGTCGCGGATCGTGTTCATTTCGGATAAGACGGGGGAAGAAGAGTTGTGGCTGGTGAACCAGGACGGCCTGAAGCCGGCGGAGCAACTGACGTCGGGCGGCAAGGCGTTCCGGTATCAGCCGGAGTGGTCGCCCGATGGAAAGCGCATCGCGTTCAGCGACAAGAATGGCTATCTGTGGGTGTTAACGGTGGAGGATAAGAAGCTCACCGAGGTGGCGAAGTCCCGACGGGGCGGCGGCGGCACGATCCGAGATTTTGAGTGGTCGCGGGCGGGAAATCATCTGGCCTTCAGCATGCCGAATGAGAACGGATTCTCGTCGGTCCACATCTGGAGCGCGCGGGACGGGCAGGTGCGGCGAGTGACGAGTGCGGACTTTAATTCGAACACGCCGAGTTGGGATCCGGAAGGAAACTACCTATACTTCTTCAGCGATCACGAATTCGCACCGCAGATTTCAAATATTGAGTTCAACTACGCGACCAACCGCCAGACCGGGATTTACGCGATGTCGCTGCGCAAGGACGTGAAGCATCCATTTCCGCCGGAGAGTGACGAGGTGAAAGTGGACGCTCCGAAGCAGGACGGTAAGGCTGAGCCGGCTAAACCGGACGCGCCTAAACCGGACGCGTCTAAGCCTGATTCAGCGAGGCCTGATTCAGCGAGGCCTGATTCAGCGAGGCCTGATTCAGCGAAGCCCGATTCAGCGAAGCCCGATGCCGCTAAGCTTGATGGGGCGAAGCCGGATGCCGCGAAGCCGGAGACGGCGCCGAAGGACCTGGTGATCGATTTCGATGGGATCGGGAGCCGGGTGGCGCGGGTGCCGGTGGATTTTAGCAATTACTTCGGCCTTGAGGCGAAGAACGGGCACCTGATTTACTCGATTGGTCCGGCATTTTATTACGGCCGCCAGTCAGATACGAAGTCGTCGGTGCGGATTTACTCGATGAAGGACCGCAAGGAGACGATGCTGCTCGAGGACATCGCCGCATGGTCGCTCTCATTCGACAAAAACAAGATGCTGGTGCGGCAGGGTCCGACCTGGATGATCATGGATGCGACCCCCACGGGCGCCGCGGGCAAGAAGAACGTCTCGACGGCGGGACTGTTTGTCGATCGTGTTCCGGAAAAGGAATGGGAGAACATTTTCAATGAAGTCTGGCGGCGTTATCGCGACTTCTTCTATGCGCCCAACATGCACGGCTACGACTGGGAGAAGGTGCGGGAGCAGTATAAGCCGTGGTTGAAGGATGTCGCGCACCGGTCGGATCTCAACTATGTTCTGAGCGAGATGATTTCCGAGCTGACGGTGCAGCACGCCTATGTGGACGGTGGCGATATGCAGAGTTCGCCTCGTCCGCGGGTGGCGCTGCCGGGGGCGCGGTTCACGCTCGATAAGGCATCCAACCGGTTCAAGATCGCGAAGATTTTCGAAGGGCAGAACGAGGAGGACATCTATCGCTCGCCGCTGACGGAGATCGGCGTGGATCTGAAGGTGGGCGAGTATGTGCTTGCGATCAACGGGGAGGATCTGACGGGCAAGGACGATCCGTACCGGCTGCTGAAGAATGCGGCGGATAATCCGGTGGCGCTGCTGGTGAACTCGACGCCTGCCCAGGAAGGCGCGCGCACGGTGACGTTCCGACCGATTACGGATGAGTCGAAGCTCGTGTATCTGGATTGGGTGACCAACAACCGGCGCATGGTGGACAAGCTTTCGGGCGGCAGGCTCGGCTATATCCATGTTCCGGACATGGGCGCGGACGGCATCCGCGAGTTCATCAAATGGTACTACCCGCAGATCCGCAAGGAAGGTCTGGTGGTGGATGTTCGAGCAAACGGCGGCGGCAACGTTTCGCGGATGCTGATCCAGCGGCTCACCGAGCGCGTGCTTGCGGCGCAGTTCCCGCGGAACGGTACGGATCCGAATTTGTATCCGAACGCGTTTAACGGTCCGATGGTGGCGCTGTTGAACGAGAACTCGTCGTCGGATGGAGACATCTTTCCGGCGATGTTCCGGGAGGCGAAGCTGGGTCCACTGATCGGAAAGCGGAGTTGGGGCGGCACGGTGGGGATTACGAATCACGGAATGTTGATTGACGGCGGAGCGGTGAATGTGCCGGAATTCGGGTTCGCGAACACGAAGGGCGAGTGGATTATCGAAGGCCACGGAGTTGATCCGGACATCGAAGTGGAGAACGATCCGCGGTCGGTGATTCAAGGGAAGGATCCACAACTGGAGCGAGGGGTGGCGGAGTTGATGGCGAAGTTGAAGGTGGCGGCGCCGAAGCTCCCTGCGCGTCCGGCGGATCCGGTGAAGCTGAAGTAGGCGATGTTTTGGGCCCGCGGCTTAGCCATGCCCTAGTTGGCGATTTGACCGGCGCCGTGAAGCTCAACGGCGTTTAATAGCTGATGCATGAGATGCTTCGTCGCGACGCCGTTGCCATTGTGGAGACGGCGGCCACCAAGCACGCAAGCTTCAGGACGTGCGATCGGTTAATCCGATGTGCGTGAAAAAACATAATCTTCGCTCTTTGTATTGGCGCCGCGGTGGCGGCCGCGGAACCGCTTTCGACACAGGAACGGGAGCGGCTGATGTCGCATCTGGAGATGACGGAGAACTGGCTGGCGGACGAAGTTTCCAAGCTGACGCCCGCGCAGCGGAGCTTCCGGCCGAAGCCGGATGCATGGTCAGTGAAGGATGTGGTGGAGCACCTGGCGATCGCCGAGCCGCAGTATTGGGCGCAGTTTGAGAAGGCCAAGGCGGGTGAGAAGCTTGAGCGGAAACCCAAGCGGGACGAGACCGAGTTTCACTGGTATGGCGTGGACCGGACAGAGCGGCACAAGACGGGCGAGGCTCGGGCGCCGAAGGGACAGTTTAAGGATGTGGAGGCGGCGCTGGCTTCGTTCAGGAAACTGCGGGGGACGATGAAGGACTACACCCGCGGAACGAGCGATGGCCTGCGGGGGATTACTTACAAGGGCACGGAGATGGACGGGTATTTTTGGATCCTGATGATCACGACGCATTCACAGCGGCATATTTTGCAGATTCGGGAGATTAAGGGGAATGCGGATTTTCCGAATTGAGCGGGGCATCGGGGTGGGCTCACGACGCCGATGGTAGCCGGCGCCTGCCCGTGCCGGTGCTAGCGATTCTCTCGATGCCGCCAGGAGCGCTCAGGCTTGGGGGCGGACGGCGCTGAAACGCGGGCTGCCTTGCCGGACCAGCGCCCGAGCGAATACGCCATCTTGAAGCCGGTGGAGCGGTTGCCGATGGAGACCTTTACAGCGCCGGTGGCATCGCAGGTATACTCCTCGTCGATCCACTGAGGTGCGTCCGACTGGGGCTGGCGCGCGGGCTGGATGGGTACGGACGCGAGGTCGGGATGATGGGCGAGTGACGGGTGGAACGGAAAGCGGATATCGTCCCACATGGTGAGGTCGCCTGATGGAAGCCCATCGGCGGCCATGCGGGTGCATTCGACGTAGCGAAAATGGCCGATGTTGTGGGCCGGTTGATAGGCGCGTGCGACGCGCAGCGGAGGAGCACCTGGCCGGGGGAGTTCGAGTCCGCGTGCAAACAAGAGATCGAAGGCGACGTTGTGGCCGGCGTCGGCTTCGCGCCAAACGCCGAAGTTGCGCGCAAAGCGATCCTTGAGCGAGTAGCGGGAGCGATCATCGGCGCTGATGGCGAGTCCGATGGCGGTGGCGGAGCGCATATAAGAAGATCGCCGGACGCGCCTGCCGAAGGTCTCCTTAAGAACGCGGGCGACCGCGGGCAGTTCAGATCCGCCGCCGGTGACGTAGAGCGTTTCGATAGACTCGGTGGGGTGCGCGGCGAGCAGGTTTTCAACCACCGATTCGGTGCGTTCGATGAGCGGGCGGCAGCGCTCGTAGTAGTCGCTAACGGCGAGCGAGACCTCACCCCAGCCCTCATGAACGCGGTCAAGATCGATCACAATCTTTCGCGTATTCGGGTTTAAGGCTTCCTTGCGTTCACGACATTCGTCACAGAGGCGGAACCATTGCGCGGGAGTGAAAGCTGCGCGCTTGGAGGATGGGACCGCGGCGGCCTCGAGTGCGAGTTCAGCGAGAATCTCATCGAAATCGTCGCCGCCGAGTTCCGAAAGGCCGGCCGCGTCGACGACGGTGTGGGAGCCTTCTTCGAACTTCACGAGTGACGCGTCGAACGTGCCGCCGCCGAGATCGTAGACCAGCATGGAGTGGAACTGGCCCTTCTCACGATGGAGGTGGCCGTACTCGATGCTGGCAGCCGATGGTTCGTTAACGGTGCCGAGGACCTGAAAGCCGGCGGCGCGGAACGCTTCAGCGGTGAGGAAGCGCTGATTGCTATTGGCGTTGGCCGGCACGCCGATGATGACTTCAAGCGGTTCACCGCGCCTGAGCTGCAGGGTGGACCGTTGCAGAAGCTGAGTTCGAAGGGCCGTTAACAGCTCGATGGTTAGATCGTGGAGCACGAAGGTAGCGGCGCCGACCTGCAGTTCGGTCTTGGGGCCGGCGGTCCGCAACAAGCGCTTGATGGAACGGATGACGGTCCAATTTGGATCCCCTTGAAGCGCCCAGGTATCCCAGCCGAAGGCTCGGCCCTGGTGGCTAACGGCGACAAGAGATGGATACCAATCGCGCGACTGGCCATCAGGCGCCTCGAAGCTGACGAGCGGATAATTTCCGCGATCGGCCGCGGCGACGACGATGCGGGTTGTGCCAAAATCAACACCGAGTTTCATGGCGTGAATACCGAGAAAGTGCTCCCGCCCTCCATGTTAGAACGGGGTTGGAGGCTTGCGCACGCCGAGGAGGTTGATGAGTTGGCATGTCGGTCTGAATGGCAGTGGGCGCCGAGGCGAATGGCGTCGGGCCAGCGCGGAAGTGGCGGGCTTGCCCGTAGACAAATCCCGGGATAGGATTGCAGTGATTCAGAATTCCGATGAATTGTTTGGAATCGTTCTGGCGATCAGGAGTGGGCGTCGGCGAAGGCCTCGGCGGCTGACGGAGTTTGCGAGAGAGCGGGGAGTGCGGCGGTGATTCCAAACCTGCCATTCGTCGGCCGCGGTCTGCTGTGGCTCGCGGAGCGCATTGTTCCCGCGCCGCGGCGAGTGGAGTGGCGCCGCAAATGGCGAGGGGAACTGTGGGACTGGATGAACCACGGGCCACGCCAGATGGCGGACTCGACCGCGCGCCGGGCGGCGCTCCAGCACGCCGTTGCCGCGCTGCAGGATTCGCTGAATCTACGCTTTGACGTTGAGGCTTTGCACGAACGCTGGAGTGCGATTCGTTCGGGTCCCGCTTTTCCGCCGGCGCTTTGCGTGGTGCTGGTGGCGCTGATTATAGGGACGAGCAGCGGCTTGGAGAAGACACGCCGTCTAGCCGCGGCCGGCGGATTCGGCGACGCCGACCGGCTGGTGATCCTTTCGCAAACCGGCATTCTCATGGGTCAGAGACTCGGGCTGCGCGAGATCGACGTGCAGCGTATTCGGCGGTGGTGTTGAGGTAGTAGGGTCCGCCGGCGAGGAGGACCACCGGGTACTTGCCTGGGCGGGGCGGCGCGTCGGGAATTGCGTGGGCTTGCGAACGCACCGCCGCGAGGGCTTGGTCCTTGGTGAGCGGCACAATCCCAACGTGCCGGGAGTTCACCATCTGGTCAGCCGCCTCACTCTCCACGGTCTGCCGGCGCTCGGGAGAATCCCAGCGGACCTCGTTGAGCATCTGGTAATCGAGCTGATTCATGCGGCGAGGCGCGGTTCCACGAGCGCCGTTGATCGACTCCGCGACGGGACCCGATTCAAGACCGCGCCAAAGCGCCGGCGGATCCTCGCCTTGGGCTGCGGTGGCAACTGCCGCGATCATGATCGGGAGCGTGCGAAGCATCGATCGGTAGATGCGTGATGCGGACATTCGTTAGGACGGCGGACCGCTCGCTGAGAGGCAGTGAAAAGTTGAATGGCGGGATGGTGGAGCGGGCCCCGGCGAGTAGGGCTGGTGCGCAATCGGCGCTTGCACGGAGTAGAATCCTTAAACATGGCCGCTACCGCAACCAAACCCGCCGCGTACAAATCGGCATGGCACAACGAGGAACTGGCGCTGTTCCGCAAACAAGCGCGGCGCTTCATTCAAGAAGAGTTCGTACCCCAAGAGGCGCGCTGGCGCGAGCAGCATCGTCCCGACGCGGAAGCCTGGACGAAGGCGGGTGAAACCGGGCTGCTGCTCACTGACGTTCCCGAAGAGTACGGCGGGGGCGGCGGCGATTTCAGACACGAGACCGTGATGCTCGAGGAGTTGACGTACAACGGAGTCCACTTCGGTTCCGGAGTCCACAGCATCGTCGCCCACTACATTCTCGAATGCGGCACTGAGGAGCAGAAGCGGCGCTGGCTGCCGCGCATGGCCACTGGCGAATTGATTGGCTCGATTGCGATGAGCGAGCCGGTGGCGGGGTCCGATCTTCAGGGCATGAAGACCATGGCGCGACGGGATGGCGACGCCTACGTGATCAACGGGTCAAAGACGTTTATCACCAACGGCTGGCATACGAGCATCGTCTGCCTCGCGGTGAAGACGGAGGCCGTGCAGCGCAGCGCCAAGGGCATTTCGCTGGTGATCGTCGAGACCAAGGGCACTCCGGGCTACCGCGTGGGACGGACGCTCGAGAAGGTGGGGATGCACGGGCAGGATACGTGCGAGCTGTTCTTCGACGACGTACGGATTCCGGCGTCGAACCTGCTCGGTTCAGAGGAAGGCCGCGGGTTCTATCAGATGATGGAGCAGTTGCCGTATGAGCGGCTCACGGTGGCGGTGGGCGCGGTGGCGGCGATGGAGCAGGCCGTGACGATCACCAGCAAGTACGTGAAGGAGCGCACGGCGTTCGGCAAGACTCTGCTGGAGTTTCAGAACACGCGCTTCAAGCTCGCCGAATGCAAGACGGAGGCGCACATCGGCCGCGTGTTTCTCGACAACTGCATCGAGCGGCTGATGGCCGGCCAGTTGGACACAGCGTCGGCTGCGATGGCGAAGTATTGGCTCACTGACAAGCAATGCCAGGTTATCGATGAGTGCGTGCAATTGCACGGCGGCTATGGCTACATGGCGGAGTATCCGATTGCGCGTATGTGGGCCGATTCGCGGGTGCAGCGCATCTATGCGGGAACCAACGAGATCATGAAAGAGCTGATCGCGCGCTCGATATGAGACGCACGCCGCTCTCGATTGTGCTGGTGATTGCCGCGGTATGGTGCGGCAGCGCGCAGCCTCAGCGGACCGCATCTGTGAACGCGGCATTTGTGAACGCGGCATTTGTGAACGCTATCGTGATCGACGGCACGGGCGCGGCGCCCTTTGTCGCGACGGTGGTGGTGGAAGGCGAGCGCATCACCGCTGTCGGGCCGAACGCGCCCATTCCGGAAGGTGCGCGGATCGTCAACGCCGATGGCGTCGTGCTGATGCCGGGCCTGTTCGATCTGCACACGCACATCACCGCGTCGGGGGCGGTGCTGAGCGTCGCCGCGGACTGGCCGAAGAACCTGATGGCGTACCTGTACTGCGGCGTCACGACGATTGCGGATTTGGGCGAGTATCAGCCAAATTTCGAAGCTGTTCGGAAGCTGCTCGGCACTGGGGCGATTGAGGGTCCGCGCGTTGCATTCGCGACGCGATTCTCGACGCCGGGCGGGCATGGCGCGGAGTCCGGACGTCCTGACGCGCACACGCACCAGGTGCAGACGGAGCGTGAGGCGCGAGCGGCGATGGCCGAGGTGCTGCGCGGTCCCAAGCCCGATCTGATCAAGATCTTCACCGATGGCTGGCGTTACGGATCGGGCAAGGACATGACCAGCATGGACGAGGAAACGCTGCTCGCGATCGTGCAGGAAGCGCATAAGGCCGGCATCCCGGTGATCACGCACACGGTGACGGTGGAGAAGGCGAAGATCGCGGCCAAGGCGGGGGTGGACATCATTGGCCACGGGCTGGGCGATGCGGAGATGGACCCCGAGTTGACCGACCTGATGAAGCACAACAGCACACGCTACGTGCCGACGCTGGCGGTGTACGAACCGAAGGCAGGCAGGCCGATCACGCCGCTGCTGAAGGACGTTCTCGATCCGATATTCGAAGCGCCGGGCGAGGGCCGGGGGACGGTGACGCCGGCTATGAAGCGCCGCTGGACGATGCTGATGGCGAACATCGCGAATGCCAGGAAGGCGGGCGTGGAGATCGGCGCCGGCACCGATGCAGGGATGGGGCAGACCTATCATGGCTGGGCATCTTTGCGCGAGTTGAAGCTGCTGGTGCAGGGCGGGCTCACGCCGGTGGAGGCGATCGCGTCGGCCACCGGAGTGAGCGCGCGGGCCCTGCGTGTCGATAAGGATCGCGGGACGATCGCG
>Ga0163150_10003393_pt1 | contig 22491 bp, 17 predicted proteins | sample OliLakLV19P2IB_FD_148628 | JGI IMG/M metagenome (GOLD analysis project Ga0163150, IMG submission 148628) | Freshwater microbial mat bacterial communities from Lake Vanda, McMurdo Dry Valleys, Antarctica - Oligotrophic Lake LV.19.P2.IB | ecosystem: Environmental > Aquatic > Freshwater > Lake >...
CAGCGCTACGGGAGTCAGCGCTACGGGAGTCAGCGCTACGGGAGTCAGCGCTACGGGAGTCAGCGCTACGGGAGTCAGCGCTACGGGAGTCAGCGCTACGGGAGTCAGCGCTACGGGAGGCAGCGCTACGGGAGGCAGCGCTACGGGAGTCAGCGCTACGGGAGGCAGCGCTACGGGAGTCAGCGCTACGGGAGTCAGCGCTACGGGAGTCAGCGCTACGGGAGTCAGCGCTACGGGAGTCAGCGCTACGGGAGTCAGCGCTACGGGAGTCAGCGCTACGCCAATCCAGAGAATCGGTCGTATTCAGCGTGAGTGCCGACCCAATACCAGATATTGACGCCGTCTTTGACGACATACACGGCTCGGTATCGGCGGGTTATCGATACTGACCAACTGCCGGGGAGATGACTGCCGCGCTTGTTGTCCCCTAACTCGTGCAATCGCAGGGAAGGGTGCCGAGGGTTCTGGCAGAACAGTTGGAAAGCGGCGATTCCGAGCTTCTGAATCTTTGCCGGAAGCTGCTCGTAACGCTGGCGGAAATCTTCCGTTCGTCTATTTCCGGATTTCCCACTCAACGGTCGCGCCCCTCTCGAATTCGGCTATTGCCAAGTCGCGTTTCTCGGCCATTTGCGGCCCGACATGGGGATTGTCGCGTACAATCGCTCGAACTTCCTCGACGCAGCGCCGAAATTCAGTCAGGTTCTCAATCTCGAAATTGCGCTGTTGTTGAACGGTTATCCATTTCTCAGCAAAATCGCACGGCTTGAGCCAGGTCTTGTACAGAACGTCGATTGCCTGATCGGCTTCGGCATTGTGATCGATCTGGCCGGCGAAAACCTCTTCGCGGAGCTGCTCATCCGCCCGGGTAAGCCACTGGTAGGCGTCGATCCCAAGCTGCAAGAAATCTCGGCAATCGAAGCACTCCATGGCCTGATCGTGCCGAACCACCATCTCCTCGCCTTCACCGGCGAAGGAGTGAATGCGATTCTTGGCGGTACGATAAGCAAGGCTATCGAGCACAACATAACTCCAATCGAGTTCGCCGAATCAAGGACGCCGAAACACGCACGCTACGCGGCCTGATCGATTGCCGTTTATCCGTCGCATTGTCGAGACCAACGGCGACCGTGCCACCACGGGACGCAACGGAAGAAACACTGGGGCACAGCGAAGTACTCGCCCGCCCGCTCAATTGTACGTCAGGCGTGTCCCAGGCTGCAAGTTTCGGCGTGCCACGGGTCTGGGACGCACCTCAACCGCCTAGTTTCTTTCCCTTCGCAGCGGTTCGGCGACCGGAATGGTCGCGTAGTCGCTGCGGTTGCCGACCTTCACGGTGACATGCGTGGCACGGCGGTTGCGCCAAATCACCAGTGGCACTTCCTTGCCGACCTCGGTCAGGGCAACGATGTTCATCAGGTGGTCGTCGTCGTCGATCGTCGCGCCGTTGAACTCCAAAATCACGTCCCCGACCTGCAATTTGGCCAGCACCGCGGGAGCGCCGGGAGTGAGCGTCTTGATCAATGCCCCGTAGGGCCGTGGCAGGCCCAGCTTAGTGGCGGCCGGCGCGTCGAAGTCTTTGTCCAATCCCACGCCCATGAACGCCCGCACCACGCTGCCACGCTCGATCATCTGGCGGGCCACGACCATGACCATATTGATGGGGATGCTGAAACCGATCCCCTCGTTGCCGCCCGAATTGCTGGCGATGGCCGTGTTGATGCCGACCAGTTCACCCCGCAGGTTGATGAGCGGGCCACCGCTATTGCCGGGGTTGATGGCCGCGTCGGTTTGCAGGAAGTCCTGATAGGGAACCGGGTCGGCCCCCAACGATAGCGATCGTCGCCCCTTAGCGCCCACGATGCCAAACGTGACCGAGTGGCTCAGTCCAAACGGGCTGCCCATCGCCAGTACGAAGTCGCCGATTTCGACGCGCTGACTGTCGCCCACGCGGGCGGCAAGCAGATTGGGCGCGGTGATGGCCATCACGGCGATATCGGTTTCGGGATCGGTCCAGACTTTCGTGGGATTGATCTGGCGGTTGTCGTGCAGCTTGATCGCGATCTCCGAAAGTTCATGGTCCTTAATTACATGCCGATTCGTCAGCACGTAAAAGGCGCCGCCTTGTTCGACGATCACTCCCGAACCGGCTTCCTCGACGACCCCGTTGTAGCGGGCAGGCCGGCCCGGGACTTGGGGACGTTCCGCGTCGATATGAACCACGGTCGGACCGACCAGTGCAATGGCCGTTTTGAGGACCTTGGAATGGCCTTCCAAGTCCGAAACTTCCTTGGCCAGGGCATCGTAGAGCCGGACACGCTCTTGGGCCGCCGACGTGGCCATATCGCCTTCAAGCTGTGTCTGGCCGACCGCTGCGTGCGATAGCAACAGGCCGCACAGCGTGCCGGTGGCCAGCAGTCCGCCGGCCAGCAGATAGGAATGTCTTTGTGGCATGGCAGATGCTCCGTAGCAGTTCGGCGGGGCAGAAGCGGGCCTCCGCTTGTGAGTCAAGACGCCAAGTGTTTATGGCGCGGCGACCGGGGCGGCGACGTCCATTATTCCCCAATACACGACAATGCACCAGCGAGCGGGTCGCCGCGGCGGTTTGGCCGCCTGCTGCGTGTCTCCACTCACCAGTGCATTGGATCGCTGGAACGAAAGTGTATTGGCTTGCCGTGAGCCTTGCCAGTCCGCCATGCGGCGCTGGTCAACCAGCCCCGGCGAGCGCGTTCCAAGCCGGAACGCGCCCGGTGGAATTGCTACGAAACGTCCAATTCGATGTCGTTGATCGACATGTCGGCATCGCCCGATCCGTTGTCCATCAGGCGGCCCCAGTCGGCCGACGAGCTGCCCAGGCCGCCGCTGCGTTCGGCCTCGCGCTGGCATTCGATGCACAGCGTGGCGTAGGGCAGGGCGCTGAGGCGTGCGATCGGAATCCTCATACTGCAGGCTTCGCACAAGCCGTATTCGCCGGTCCGCATCCGCTCCAGGGCGTTTTCGATGCTGGCCAACTCGCGGCTTTCCACCTCGGCCAATTGCGAGTTGATCTCGTCCTGGGCCGAGTCGAGGGCAAAGTCGACGACGTCGCCCGCGGCTTGCTCGCGCAACTGTTTGAGCAAACTGAGGTCGCCGGCGAGCGCTTTGCGCAGCGCGTCGCGCCGGATCACAAGGATCTGGCGCATCTTCATTATTACACCATCTTTGCGTGCCATTTGAGATTTACCTCTTCGATGTCCGATTCTGGGCCGCGCCGAGGGCTACGCCCCCCGCAGAGAAGCCTGCATCGAACTCCTGTTGAATTGCCTTGCCCCGCCGTTCCAAAGACACTGTTCCCCGAAAACACTGTTCCCCGAAAACACTGCTCCCCGAAAACACGTTTCCCCAAAAAACACGGTTCCCGCCGCACGCTCGACCGCATCGTATTTCAGACGGCACAGCGCCTCCCGACCACGCTGTTCCGGTCCCAGTTTGTCCGCGTTTCCCCGGAATCCTCCCGTTCGCGCGGCAACCAAAATATAGTACGCACGCCGACCCGGACGGGTCGCGAAAATCGGCCACCCGCGGCGGTCGGTCCGTCCGGTCAACTGAAAACACTCAAGTTATTAGCCAAAATGACGTTACACTCACGGACCCCACTCGGACATTCCGTTGTCGGCATGGAATTGCCGGCAAGGGGACACTTGGGGGTTAGTTGTTGTTCGCACCCTCGCCGCCCCCCATTGAGGCGGGCGTTTACCTGGTGCCAGGAAACGCTATCCGATAATCGACAGAACCGGCACGGATAAACAGCCGTTCTTGCCGATTGCGTGCATTTCTTGCGCATTCCGAACGATCCGCCAGCCGGTCAGGTCGGCTAACCACACTAGCCCGACGCGCCAGCGAGGGTCTCCGGGGCACCGCACCTCGCTTGCGCGTCGGGCTAGTGGCCGTGGAAAGCTTCCTAAGCGACCGATCCGCCAAGACCAAACTAGTGCAGCGTCAAGGCTAGATTTGCGGGTTGGGCTCACTGCAACATCAAGGCACTGCTGGACAAGCCAGCAGTGGCACCCAAAAACCAAGCCTTGACGCGGCACTAGTGGTCTGTCCAGTTGAAGTTTACCAGTTGGCGAATTCAGCGAATTTACCGGCGGACCATGGAATCGTCGGGGATTACCATTGGAAACCACCGAACCAGGCGAACGGCTTCAATTAGTAAACTCGAACTGGACAGACCACTAGCCCCCTCGCTTTTTGACTGAACGTCACTCGTAAGCTATGTCCCCTATAGGCTTACGAATCTCGCTTGGGCTTAACCGATAGCAACCGTCCACGCCGGCGCCGCCCGTTTCTCGGCGCACCGGGCGTGCGCTAGCACCGCAGGATGACCAAGATGCTCGAATCCACGCTCCAGTCCAACGCCGAACGTCCGCTCTTAGGTCAGCCGAACGACGAAATGGCCCTGCGGGTCTGCGGCGGTCCGCGCGACGGTCACATCGTGCGGCTTGCATCTCCCCGCTGCAGCGTGGGATCGAGCGATCGATGCACGCTGCGATTGCGTGGTCCCGGCATCCGGCCGCTGCATTGCGTGATCCTTCGCGGGACGGAGCGGACCGTCGTGCGGCGGTGGTCGCCCGATACATTATTGAACGGCCGCGATTTCACGGACGCTCCGCTGGTCATGGGCGATCAACTCACCATCGGCCCGATCCTGTTCGAGATCGTCTCGGCCGATAGCGTTGCCTCGCCGTCCGCGGCGCTGCGCGGCCTCGCGGGCGATCTGCCGCCCGAGCCGGATCATGTGGCAAAGCAAGATCTCGATCGCCGCTTGGAGGAGCTGACCCTCAGACAGGGCGAACTAGACGCTGCCCAAGCCGAAATCGGTCGACGCGAGCAAGCACTATCAATCGGCCAGGAGCAATTCCGCGCCGAATGTGAAACAATCAACCAGAACCGTGCGCGCCAACAGCAGCATCTCGACGACCAGGCGGCTGAACTGGCCGCACGTGAAACGCGGCTCACTGCCCGAGAGACGCAGTTCGACGAACGGGAAGCCGAAATCGCCGACCGCGAACGCGATCGTGAACGTGCGCTGCCAACTGGGCAGGACCAATACCAGACGGCGGCCGACGTCATTTACGGCAGCGGCTCGGAGCCGGCCGATCAAATCGTCGAGCCTGCCGAAGAGATCGGCTTCGAGGCCGTCTCCGAGGAAGCTCCGCTCAGCGCGGCCGCCGTGCTACGACGATTGGGCGCCGATATGCCCGTCGACGAGGACGACCAATCGCCAAAAATCGTTGCGCCAACCATCTTTCGTAGCCCGCAACCCGTGGCGCCCGCGGCGCTGCCGAGGCATGCGGACGGAACAGCCGCCGCGGACGACGACGACGAGTCGGTGGAAAACTACATGGCCCGCTTGATGGAACGTGTGGGCGTGAAACAGCGCGGGCTCGATTCCTCGCGACAAGCCACGACCGACCGACCGGCTGCGCCAGAGCCCGCCGCTGCGCCAACAATCCAGCCTGCGACTCGTCCGGCGGCGCATAACGACGACGACAAACCCAAGCTGGAGCGAATGGTGCGTCGTTCGACTCCCGAGCTCTCGGCCGACCTGTCCCGGATGCGCGAGCTGGCCAACGAGAATGTTCGCACCGTGCTCGACGTCCATTTTCGCCGCAAGCTTTATTACATGACGATCGGCAAGGCCTCGGTAGCCGTCGCGTCATTCTTGGCCGGGCTCATTCTGTTGTGGTGGTCTGCGCACGGAGCGCCAATTGCCTTCTACCTGGCGACGATCAGCTTCGTGATCACCGCGATCTGGATGCTGCAGTACGCGATCGCGGTAGGCTATCTAGTTCAAGGCCGCACTAAATCAGATGGCACGTCGCGCGGCAACGACGCGAATGCCACGGGATTGTCGGCCGCCGTGTCGCTCGATGCGAACGCGATGATCCCGCCGGTAGTACCCGACGAGCACGTGGCCGCCTACCAGGCGATTGTCGCGGCGGCCGATCGTGCCAAGCAGGGCGAAGCAGCGGGACAGACGCCCAGCGAGCCGTCGCTCCCGTAAATCGCAGAGCGCGTCATTCCCGCGCAGGCGGGAATCCAGAGAAACGCCAAGCGGCCTTGCACCATGGGTCGTGCAAGCGCCGCGTAACGGTTTCTTTGGCGCCGCCGCCTCCGAGTCCCTGGATTCCCGCCTGCGCGGGAATGACGGAGAGGGGCGTCACCCCGCCGACTGACAGCAGTCGTTCGACTGCTCACGTCCCTCGCCAGTCGCCACGCGTGCCAGCTTGACGAGCTGCGCGGCACCCGCCAGACTTGCCCTCGGCACTAGTGCTTTGTCAATGCTTAGATTTTGGGTAGCAGAAGTCTTTGGGTAGCAGAAGTCGTGAGACTTCTGATGTTCGCGACAGAATCAGGGTATTACGGAACTCTCACGAGTTCCGCTACCCGCAAACGAATACCCGCAAACGAAGGTGTGACACAGCACTGACACCCTCGAACCTTTCTTTGGGTGACGCACCAATAGTCCAGGCCCTTCGCTTCGCTCAGAGCGTGCCACCCCGAATTAGCCTATTTCGATCGCGATAAGAATCAGCCAGATGAGGTAATCCATGCGTACGGTCGGGGTCGGTCTGATCGGCAGTCAGTTCATTAGCAAGGTGCATTACGAAGCGCTGCAGCACGTGCCCGGTGTGCAAGTGCTGGGCGTGGCTTCGCCCACGATCGAACACGTGCGGCCTTTCGCCGAAGAGCGGCGGATTCCGCACTGGTTCGTCGACTATCACCAATTGCTCGAACTGGCCGAAGTCGAGCTCGTCGTCATGGGTCTGCCCAACTACTTGCACTGCGAGGCTGTGTTGGCCGCGGCGGCCGCTGGCAAGCATGTCGTGCTGGAAAAGCCGATGGCCATGAATTTGGCCGAGTGCGACCGCATGATCGCCGCCTGCCGCACGGCCGGCGTCAAGCTGATGTACGCAGAGGAACTGTGCTTCGCCCCCAAGTACGTGCGACTGAAGCAATTGCTCGACTCGGGCGGGCTGGGCAAGCCGCACCTGGTCAAGCAGATGGAAAAACACAGCGGCCCGCACGCCGCCTGGTTCTGGAACGTGGACCAAAGCGGCGGCGGCGTTACGCTCGACATGGGCTGCCACGCCATCGAGTTTTTTCGCTGGCTCCTTTCGGGCCCCGATTGCAAGGCCCGGCCACGTGCGACGAGCGTATACGCCCAGATGGGCACGCACGTCCACGGCGACAAGACCCGCGCCGACGAGGAGGCGCTAATCATCGTCGAATTCGACAATGGTTGCGTAGGCCTGGCCGAAGAAAGCTGGGCCAAGCTGGGCGGAATGGATGATCGGGCCGAGGTCTACGGCTCGCTGGGTGTGGCTTACGCCGACCTGATCCGGGGCAACTCGATCCACACGTACTCGGAGAAGGGCTACGACTACGCCGTGGAAAAAGCCAGCACCACGGCCGGCTGGAGTTTTACGATCTTCGAGGAAAATTGGAACTACGGCTTCCCCCAAGAGATGGCCCACTTCGTCGAGTGCGTGCGCGAAGACCGGCAGCCAATCGTCACGGGCGAAGACGGCCGCGCGACCTTGGAAATCATCATGGCGGCCTATGCCAGCGCAGGCCAGGGGAAGAAGATCATGCTGCCGTTCGCGACCGATGCGAAACGGCCGATCGATTTGTGGCGAGGGTAGGGGAAGCAGCGCAGGATTCTCTCTACTGATTGTCAGCGAGGATGCACGACGTCGCGGTCAGTTCCGGCGCTTACGGCACCCCCAATCCGTCCAACTCGGCGCTAAACTGCTCCATGCTCATGATGACAATTGCCCGATAATTGCGAAGGTCTTGCAGGTGCCGATCCTGCGACACGATGTACGATGCACCCGCTTCGATCGCTGCTGCAATGATCTTGTCGTCCTTTGGATCGGCCGCGACGGCGCCCGGCACCACACGCAACAAGAGAGGCAAGCTCGTCAGGAAATCATTGATCTCATGTTCGGAGAGTTGCAGCCACCGGCGAAGGTTCTCCTTTGTCCGCATCTTCGCCGCATCTTCGTCCAGGATCGCCACCGAGGCGGCAACAATCCAGTTGACATCCTGGAGTCGCGAGAAAAGCCGAGTGGCACGGCTCGCTGGAATACAGAGTGGGATCAAAACGTTCGTGTCAAAGACGATAACTTGCCGTGCTGGGTTCGTGGAGGCAGTTGCCATTGTGACTGCCGTCGGCCTAGTCGACTTGGAGAAGCGCCTTCTCGATGTCCGCTTCCGTCACGCCGGCTTGCGTCATGGCTTGCCCAACCTTCTGCTGCAGGACTTCGAGTTTCTTCCAGGCATATGCCCTTTCGCTCGTCGTCGCCTCGGAATAGGGGATGATGCCATACTGCGACCGTCCAGACTCATCCTCGATCACAATACCTTCACCGGCGCGGACTTGAGCCAGAAACAACCGGACTTGCTCGCTCAACTCGCTAATCGCAATGCGTTGCATATTCATCGGTGCTCCCGCTCTCCAGGATGTAGGCGGCCCGGCCACTGAGGGTTGCTAGGGGTTCAGCGACGGCGCCACTTGAAAGGTTTTGCGCCATTCGCGCGAAGCAACGATAGGACGATCAGTATGACGCCTGCTTTCGGCCGGAACACAATCGAGCGAGGCTGCATGCCATTTCCGAAAACGGCAGCGCGGAACCGACGTACAACGCTAGGGCACGAAGAGTCCGTCGCGAAAGTTGTTGCCGTCGCACCACACCGTTCGCTACGCTCAGAACGTGCCACTCGATCGCCTGCATGTGCGCGGTTGTCGCCGCGAAATCGTTCACACGGCCGAAGATCCCGATTCGCCCGTGCGGATGCGGACGACGTCCTTGAGCTCGGTCACAAAGATCTTTCCGTCACCCACCTGACCGGTCTTGGCCGCCGCGACGATGGCCGAGACGACCGCATCGGCCGTGCTGTCATCGACCGCGACCTCGATCTTGACCTTGGGCACGAAATCGACGACGTACTCCGCGCCGCGGTACGACTCAGTGTGCCCTTTTTGGCGGCCGAAGCCGCGGACCTCGGTGACGGTCATGCCGTGGTGCCCGAGCTTGACGAGTGCGTTCTTGATGTCGTCGATCTTGTGGACGCGGACGATGGCTTCGATCTTCTTCATGGTCGTTCGCTTTCTGGAATTACTGGGGGATGCGTGAAAAAACTAGGGGGGCGTACCCATCAAGGTTTGCCGAAGACCAGTCCGGGTGGGCTCCGCTTGAAGAAACCTCCGCCGGGTCAGAAGGACTTGGCAGCTCAATCTCCGGTCGCCGCGGTGCGACAAGTAAGGGCCGATAATATCCGGCGGCAATTCTTGTGCCGCTGGCCAGCAAAGAATTCGCAAAATACTTGCACAAAATGACTTGCGCCGCAACTGCCCCTTTCGATTTAGAAAGGAATGCGCACGTGCTAGCAAATGCCTGCCTAAAGGGTAGGCAACGAGAGGCTCGGTCCAAGATCCCCTAACATGACTACCCGGACGTCCTTCCCGAGCCGGCGGGAATCCAGCGAATCACGGACGCCTGAGCCCCGCTCCTCCATTCGCGTGCATTCGCGTTCATTGGCGGTTGAATTCTTGAACCGCGAATACGCGCGAATGACTTTTTTCCCATTCAAACCCAAACCGTGAGCATGGTCGTGCGGTTCGCTGGTTTCCCGCCTGTGCGGGATTCCAGGGCATCACGGACGCCTGAGCCCCGCTCCTCCATTCGCGTTCATTGGCGTTTATTGGCGGTTGTATTCTTGAACCGCGAATACGCGCGAATGGACGCGAATGACATTTCCCATTAAGACCCAAACCGTGAGCATGGTCGTGCGGGGCCGTCTTGCGGTTCGCTGGATTCCCGCCTGCGCGGGAATGACGTGACTGCTGGACTTAAAAACCCCGCGCGGCGCAGATATCTGCAAAGTCGCGCAGGTGGTAATCGATGCCGGCGAAGTCCAGCACGCGGCAAAGACCTCGCAGTGCGACGCCCATGCCGTCGGGCCCGCTAAAGCCGCCGAACTGGCCGCCCCCCTTTACGTGCGGCTCCAAGTCCAAGAACACGCCCGGGATGCCGCGGCGGCGCAATTTGCTCTCGAGCTTGGGCAGCGTGTCGCGGAAGTCCTTCAGGATCCACTCGTGCGCGGCGTGTCCTTGGTCGGCCGGCACGAAGTGTTTCAACGCGTCTTCGTCGACGTGCCCGTGGTTAGTCGGCGGGCGCGGATGGCGATAGTCTTTGATATGCAGCCAGCCGATGGCGGACTTCATCGCCAGGTATTGTTGGAAGACCTCGATGGCCGTGTAGCCCTGGCAAAGGATGTTGGCCGCGTCGAACACTAGCACCAAGGCCGGGTGATTCACCTGGCGATGCAGTTCGGCCATGAGCTGCCCCGTCTGGCCCACCAGATTGGCTTCGATCTCGACGCCGTAAGTCAGGTCCGAGCGATGGCAAGTCTCGGCGATTTGCCCCAATTGATCGACGGCCTGCGCCAGGTATTCCTTGGGATCGCTCCCCTTGGGGTGGTAGAACGAGAAGCCGCGGATCAGCTTGGTCTCGAAAGCGTGGGCCAGCTCGCAGGCCTTCTTGACGTCCTTCTCCAGGTACTTCTTGAAGGGGACATACGGGTTCTTCGTGCCGTCGTCGCTGTCCACGAGCTTCACTTTACCGATGGGCGCCGCGATGGAAGCTACATCCAGACCGTATTCGTTCTCCAAGTGGCGGATGGTCTGGATCTCTTTGAGCGTGAGCTTCATCACGTTCTTGATGCCGCTGCCGGCGTCGATGAAACGGATGCTGTAGAACTGCAAGCCCATCGCGGCCAGGGCCGCGAATTGCTGCACGGCCGTCTTTTGATTGGCGGCCTCATCGGCCAGGCCGCTAAGAATGACGCGAGGGCTATCGGACATGGGCAGGCGATTCCGAGTGTTCGAGTATTTAAAGTAGGGCGAAGCTGCTGACCTTCGGCCATCGAAGCAACCACGACCGCCGAGAGTTGCAGCAAGGGGAAGCCATTGTCGGCGCGAGGGGGGCTGGCCGCAAGGGGCCGGTTGGGATTGCGGATTCTACCCATGCGCAATGCTTCAGGACCCTGGGAAACCCGTGCCCCGGCTGGTATCGTAGGAATCGAGTTTTGGGGGGCGGGCGTCTCGCCCGCCTCGGTGCAACCACAATAGTAAAGACAGCCTAACGGTTTGACGGGCGAGACGCCCGTCCCCCAAGACTAGGCCGTCCCCCAGTAACTGCTCGCCTCCTAGGCCCTTCACCCCCGATCCACCCGCCATGACCGCCGCCATGCATGCCGAGTCTGCTCGCCGCACCCTTCGCGCCGGCATGGTCGGGCTGGGCATGATCTTCGACGAGACCTACCGCCCCTTCTTCGAGCAGGCCCATGCCCGCGGGCTGTACGACCCGGCCTTTGGCGTGCTGCAAGTTCCGCTCGTGGCCGTGGCCAGCCGCACCGGCAAACGGGCCGAGGCTTATCGCCAGTCTGCCGGCGCACGGATCGGTCGCTTCGAGAGTTTCAGCGAGCCCGAATCAATCGGCAAGTTGCTGGCGGCCGATGTCGATTTCGTTTGCGTCGCGACACCCGACGATCGCCACTTTGCCGCCGCCAAGGCCGTGCTCTCGGCCGGCAAGCACGTGCTGATCGAGAAGCCCTCGGTGCTGACGCTGGCCGAACTCGACGAGCTGGAGCGGCTGGCCCGCGAGCATGACGTGCTGGCCAAGGTCGTCTACCACAAGCTGCTCGATCCCGACCACAAAAAGCTCCGCACGCTGGTGGCCGACGGCGAGCTAAAGCACGTCAACAACGGCTACTGCACGCTGCTGGAGCCCAAGAGCATTTCCGGCAGTCAGTTCGCCGAATGGATTGTGGGCCGCAACCCGGGCACGTATGTCGCCGTGCATTACATCAAGCTGATTGACTTTACGTTTGGCGGACAGTTGAAGAGTGTGGCCTGCACCGGCCAACGGGGTCTCGTGGGCCCGGCCGATGGCCCGACGTGGGACTCGAACCAACTCCGGCTCATCTATCAATATGCCGACGGGCGCGAGGCGGCCTTCGACATTCACACCTCGTGGGTCACGCCCGATAATTTTCCCGGCTACGTCGAGCAGGAAGTGCAGTTCCGCTTTGACAACGGCGTGTGGAACGGCCACAGCCGCAAACGGGGCGTGGAGTGTACGGTCGAAGGCCGCACGCCGCTGGCGCGCAAGATCACGATCAACAACCATTACAACGGCGAGTTTCTGGAGCCGTGGGGCGAGCGTTCGCAACGGGGCTACGGCATCGAAGTGCTGGAGCGCTTCGTGCGCGAAGTGGCTACTGTGGAACTGGGCGGTCCGCCCGAGCAGCGGAGCCAGCGGCTGGAATCGGCCCGTCGTCTGGCATACAACGATATTTCATCCGACCGGCAAACCGTGGCCGCCGTGCAGGCGATGGAGGCGATCCTCGCCCGGCACGTGGCCGGCCAGCCCAATTGCGTCGTGGAAGTGAACCATCCGGCGGGCGGGTTGGTCTTGCTGACGCCGGGAGCGGAGGAAGTGGAAGTCTTGTACGATAAGAAACTGTCGAGCGACGTTGTCGTGCGATAGTTCGCGCTCGCCGTTGGCTCGCGGCTAAACTTTTACAGCGGAACTGACTGATCACTGAGCACCGACCACTCTCTGGAGATCCGCATGGCGCACGTGACTGAAGCAACTTCCCCCGGCGCGATCCAACACCGCGGCGAGGAGCGATCCAACGACCTGCGCCGCCGCTTGGCCGCGGTCGAGCCTTCTTGCTTGCGGACCTTTACGCCCTCGCAGTTGGTCATTGCTCGCAGCGCCGGCTGTTATCACTGGACGCCCGAAGGTCGGATGCTGGCCGATTTCAGTTCCGGCGTGCTGGTGGCGAACTTGGGTCACAACCCGACGCGCTGGTGGGAGCGCGTCGTGCAGTACATGGGCCTCGAGCAACTTGGCGATGCGGCCGACTTCTGCCCCGCCGTGCCGCTCACTGCTTACAACGCAATCTCCGAGATCGAGGTGGCCGCCAGCGAACGGTTGATTGCCAATCTGCAAGCCCAGCCCGGCGGCGCCCGCTGCGAGCAGGTGCTGTGGGCGGCCAGCGGCAGCGAAGCAATTCAGAAGGCGCTGTGGGCGGCCCTCGATAACCGCCCAAGCGACAGCGTGATCCTCTCGACCCGCCATGGTTTTCACGGCAAGAAAGGCCTGGCCGGCGCCGTGACCGGCAGTGAGGCCGACGCCGACCGCGACCCCCGGGTGCGTTTTCTCAGCTTCCCGCGGCAGGAGTGCATCAGTGTCGCCCGCCGCCGCGAGCCAATCGATCTGGCCCCCTACATTGCCGAACTGGTCGCCGCTCGCAAGGAGCTCGGCGGCCGTATCTGTGCGCTGATCACCGAGCCGTATCTGGGCGGCGGCGGTTCGTTCCATCCGCAGAAGGAATACATCCAGTTGCTCGCGCGATTCTGCCGCGACAACGACGTGGTGTTCATCTTCGACGAAGTGCAAGCCAACTTCGGCCGCACCGGCTCGATGTTCGCCTTTACCGAGTATGGAGTCGAGCCCGACATCGTCGTCCTAGGCAAGGGGTTGGGCAACGGAGTGGCCGTGAGCGCGGCCGTAGGCCGGGCCGACCTGTTCGCGGCCATGCACTACGGCGAAGGGTCCGACACGTTCAGCGCCAATCCGCTGGCCTGCGCCGCCGTGCTGGCCACGCTCGACGAATTTGAATCGACCGACGTCTTGGATCATGCCCGCAAGCTCTCGGAAGTGATCGAAGCGGGGCTGGCGCGGTTGACGGACACCGGTGCCGTGACCCATATCCGCGGCGAAGGAGTCGTGTGGGGCATCGAATGCGCGGCGGTCGGCTCGCACAGCGCGGAAGAAGTCGCCGTGGCCTGCGTCGAAGCCTGCTACCTGGGCGACGCCTCAGGCCGCGCGATCCATCTGCTCGGACCGCTGGCGGGTAAGGTGCTCCGCGTCAGCCCACCACTGGTCATGCCGCTGGAAGACGCCAAGATGTATTTGGACGCCATGCAAGACATCTTCGTCGGCGTCGTGCAGCGGCTGCGGACGCAGCAGTAACGCAGAGGGCGTGCGGATTAAGAGCCTCTAAACTTTGCTACTCGGACGTCATTCCCGCGCAAGCGGGAATCCAGCGAACCGCAAGACGGCCCTGGAGGATCGGGCACACTGCTCGGGTTTGAATGGCGAAAGCCATTCGCGCGTATTCGCGGTTCAAGAATTCAACCGCCAATGAACGCGAATGCACGCGAATGGAGGAGCGGGGCTCAGGCGTCCGTGTTTCGCGTCATTCCCGCGCAAGCGGGAATCCAGGGATTCGGGGAGAGCGGTGGGAAAGTGCCGTATGCGCGGCGGCTGTAAATCTTGTGGCTCAGGGCCGTCTTGTCGTGTACTGGATTCCCGCCTGCGCGGGAATGACGGCGTGTTGGGAGGTTGAGTTAGGGACTCTAAGCAGAACTCTGATGCACCCGGACCCAATCGATTCGTGTCACTACGAGCATTTACTGCAGTTTCCCTCGCGCGGCGATCGGCAGGACGGATTCGAGCTTTCCGCCGCGGAAGCAATGGTAGACATCGTGCAGCATAGTTGTCAGATCGGCGTAACCGGGGATCAATTCCAGCCGCTCGCCGATCTTCAAGCCCTGAGCTGAGGGGTCGAGCTCCAGTGTCCCGTGTTCGGCAGAAAGGCTCACGACGCGGATGTCGTCTCGGCCGGCGACCAGTGGCATGTGGACTTCTTTGTTGAGCGTCTTGCGGCCCGCGTCGATGATCGCGCGATCGGGCGCGGGCCGGCTTACGACGGTCGTCAATACGGTCAGTGCATAATTCAAATCCGCGACCTGGCAGGTGTGGCGGTAGTAGGCGTCCATGAAGATCGCGCCGCCGGCTTGGATCTCGGTGATGCCCGGCTGCTGAATCGAGTAGCGGTACGAGCCGGTGCCCGCGCACGACACGATCGGGCAAGGCAGGCCCTTGGCGCGCAGCAATTCGGCCGTTGCAACGAGCGTCGCCAGCGCGTGGCGAATGCTGGCCGCTTTCTCCGCCGGATCGGCCACGGCAAGCAGATGCCCCTCGTAGCCCATGATGCCAGCCAACTTCAAGCCTGGGCTATCGGCGACCAGCCGCGCAAGCTTCAGAGTTTCCTCGCCCGGCGCCACGCCGACGCGCTTCATGCCGATATCGACTTCGACCAAGACTCGCAGGCGTAGGCCGGCTGCGTGCATGGCTCGCGAGAACGAGGCCACCTGGTCGGCGTGGTCGACGCAGACGACCGGGTCGGCATGACGCCGCAGCTCGACCAGGCGGCGCACTTTGTGCGGACCGACGATCAGATTGGCAATCAGCAAGTCGCGAATGCCGGCCGCGGCCATGACCTCGGCCTCGCCCAGCTTGGCGCACGTGACGCCCAAGGCGCCCGCGTCGAGTTGTTGCCGTGCGATGCTCGGGGCCTTATGTCCCTTGGCGTGGGGTCGCCAGGCGACGCTGCGCTCGGCGCACTGAGCGGCGATGGTGCGAATGTTGGCTTCCATCACGTCCAGATCCAAGATCAGCGCGGGTGTGTCGAGATCGTCCTTGGTCGCCCCCGGTTGGGGCGTGCTTGCAGATTGAGCGGGCATGCGGCGAGTGATCCTGTGGTAGGAATGATTAAAGTGGAGCGCGGGGCGAGTGGCGTGGTCGGGAGACCACGCCACAACTAAGGGCTTGTACAGAAATAACTTGAGCAGTTTTATAGCCACGGATCAAACATGGATTTAAGGAAATCGATTGAACCGCGGATGAACGCCGATAAACGCGGATGACGACGGACGAGACTATTGGGTTTCTTGTTGCAGACTTCGTATCCGCGTTTATCGGCGTTCATCCGCGGTTCAATTCCTTCTTCAATTCAGTGTTCAATCGGTGTTCAATCCGTGGCACATTGAACAGGTTATTTATGTGCGGATCCTAAGTCCGTGGACTCACGTCCACGGTTACATGACTAGTCCGCTTCGCGGCCACAATATCTCTTGCTTGGCCCGCGTTCGGACGATCTTAGGCGATTGCCCGGTTGAATGCCACCGGGGGAGCAGACCGCGAAATCGCTCGTCGCGGGCAGAGCTTTGGGTGCGACGCGACTTACTCGGGCCGTGCCTGCTGCTGGGTGATGCAGTGGTACGTGCCCAGCCCCCAGGCCAGTTGCTTGGCCGGCAGCCCGCGGATTTGTCGATCGGGAAAGAGCTTCGCCAGGGTATCGATGGCTGCCGCATCGGCCGGATCTTCGAACTGCGGCACGATCACCACGCCGTTGGCGATGTAGAAATTCGTGTAGCTGACCGGCAGTCGCGTCGTTTTGTAGTATGTCGGCCCTGGCATGGGCAGCTCGATAATTTCAAGCGGGCGGCCCTCTTCGTCGGTAGAGGTGTGCAGTTGCGCCAGATTATCGCGAAGAGTGCCGTAGTTCGGATCGGTCGAATCGTGTGCGACCGCCGCGACGACCGTGCGCGGACCAACGAACCTCGCCACCTCATCAATGTGGCCGTCGGTGTCGTCGCCTACGATGCCTTTGCTCAGCCAGATGACGTGCCGCACGGCGCAATAGTCGGCCAGATGCCGCTCGATGTCGGCTTTCGAGATCCCCGGGTTGCGGTTCTCGTGGAGCACGCACTGCTCGGTCGTGAGCACCGCGCCGCGGCCGTTGAAGTCGACGGCGCCCCCTTCCAGGATGATGCCCGGCTCGAAACGCCGGTAGCCGGTAGTCTCCGCAACGCGCTCGGGCACGCGCTGGTCGAGATCGAAGCGCGGGTACTTCCTGCCCCAGGCATTGAAGCCCCAATGTACTAGCGCCGGCGGCGCACCAACGCTTCCGACCAGGAACAGCGGTCCGTGGTCGCGTGCCCAGGCGTCATTGGTGGGGATATCGTGCAGCGTGACGTTTGGCACGTCTCCGACCAGGCGTTGGGCTTCGGCCATGACGGCCTCGCCGCCGGCCGAAATATGCACCGGCTCGAACGGCGCGAGCGTGCGGACCAGCTCGGCCCAGACGCCGGGAATCGGCTCGAATTGGCCGGGCCAGGTAGCCCGGTTGTGCGGCCAGGAGAGCCACGTGGCGGCGTGCGGCTCCCATTCCGCTGGCATGCGGTAGCCCAGCGCGGCGGGAGTTTCGGGCATGCGCGTTCCCTCTTCAGTCCAAATACCGTTTCACGAGATCGCCATACGCGTCGATCCGACGATCTCGCAAGAATGGCCAATGCGTGCGGACCGAGTCGATCTGATCCAAGTTGCACTCGACGAGCAGAGTCTCCTCGGCATCGTGACTGCCGCGGGCCAGCACGTTGCCGCTGGGGTCGGCGACGAACGACGCCCCCCAGAATTCGAGCTGGCCCTCGACCCCCACACGATTAACGGCCGCCACGAACATGCCATTGGCGATGGCGTGGCTGCGCATCATCGTTTCCCAGGCCGAGTGTTGGCTCGCGCCGAGCTCGGCCTTTTCACTCGGATGCCAGCCGATCGCCGTGGGATAAAAAACGATCATCGCGCCAGCCAGCGCGGTCAGCCGAGCGGCCTCGGGATACCATTGGTCCCAACAGACGCAGGCGCCCAGCCGGCCGTAGCGGGTTGCGATGCTGGAGAAGCCCAAGTCGCCCGGCGTGAAATAAAACTTCTCGTAGTACAGCGGATCGTCGGGAATGTGCATCTTGCGGTACATGCCCGCCAGGCGGCCATCGGTGTCGTAGGTCACGGCTGTGTTGTGATACAGGCCCGGTGCGCGGCGCTCGAAGATCGAGCCGACGATCACTACGCCGAGTTCGCGAGCCGCCGCGGACAGGGCCTCGCTGGTGGGCCCGGGGATCGGCTCGGCGTCGTCGAATCGCGTGTAGTCCTCGCTCTGGCATGGATAGTGACCAGAGAAGAGCTCGGGCAGGCAAATAATCTGCGCCCCAGCCGAGGCTGCTTCGCGAATTCGCGCCAGCGCCTTGGCGACGTTTGGTTCCTTGGCCTCGACCAAACGCATCTGCAAGAGCGCTAGCGTGACGTGCGAGGGCGTCGCGGCGGTGTGTGATTCAGTAGTCGAGTTTGGGGTATTGGACATGGTGCGCTGATGGTACCTTACGCCTGCGCGAGAAAACAAGCTCTGCAATTGAAAGTGTCAGGAACCTTTGGCTGAAAATACGCTCTACTACGGCAGTTCCTAGCTCAGCCAAAGGTTCCAGACACTGGCACACCCATGAAAGCGAAACCCACGCCCGGACTGTTCATCACAGGCACCGACACCGAAGTTGGCAAGACATTTATCGCCTCGATAATTGTCGAGCAACTCGTCGCCGCGGGCAAGCGCGTGGGCGTCTATAAGCCCGTCGCCAGCGGCTGCCGAACGGAAGGCGACGCTCTGGTGAGTGACGACGCGCTGCGGCTGTGGAACGCCGCTGGCCAGCCCGGACGGCTCGAGCAAGTCTGCCCTCAACGCTTCGCCGCGCCGCTGGCGCCGCACCAGGCGGCGCAGGCGGAAGGCAAGCAGGTGGACACGGCCTTGCTCCGCGGCGGGCTCGACTTTTGGTTGGCAAACTCCGACGTCGTGATCGTCGAAGGCGCCGGCGGGCTGCTCTCGCCGATCTCGGAAAAACAATTCGTCGCCGACCTGGCGTTCGATTTTGGGTTTCCGCTGATCGTGGTGACGCGCAACACACTGGGCACCATCAACCGCACGCTTTCGGCACTGGTCGTGGCCGTGACCTATCGCGAAGGAATGGACGTGGCAGCCGTGGTGCTGAACGATCCGCCACCCGACGCGACCGATTCGAGCACTGCGACGAACCTCGCCGAACTCAAAGGCCGCTGCATGCCGCCGGTGCTGGGTCCGCTGGCCTGGAATGCCGAGTCGCTGCCCGAACCGGTCGATTGGTTTACGTTGGCCGGGGTGGAACAAAAGTCGCCCGGCCGGCGGAGGTGAAACGGATTCGTTAAACCGGCGAGCCGGATACGTAAGCTTCCGGTTTGGTGACTTCAAGCGGTGTCTGGAACCGTTGGCAAGTTGCTGCGCACCACTTCCAAGCGGCCGGTTGCCAACGGTTGCTGACACCTTCCGGCGCGCCAAAGCGCGCACTTTGCGCATCGATGCGCACTTTTGCGCAATTCGTAACTGCAACGGCGGCAAGCGGTTGGCTGCTGTTTTCGCGATTTGTGCGCGAATTCCGCGCGTGTGCGCGCGAAAAAAACGTGGCGATCGCGCTCGCAACAATTTCCGCCAAAGTTAGTTCAAGTTTCGCACTTTTTTGGACGCGAATTCCGGTTTTCCTCGGGAAATACCTACTTCAAAGCAGTTTCTTGCGTGTGCCCGCTTGTCTACGAGATGCAAAAACCAAGCGCCGAAATTTCGGCGCTTTAGCGCCGTCCGCGAAAAACCGGCCAGCAGTCAATGCTATCAATGCATGAATCGTGCTAGCAAAAAGTGCGAAACTTGAAGTTAGGGCGAGCGGGGAATCGGCATTGCGCAGCGCAAGCGATTGTCGCCTTTCGGTTTGCCCTGTTGCCGCGCGATTGACTTCATGACGTAAGCGCGAAGACTTTCATGAGATCGCTTGTTCTCAATAGCGCGCGGAATCCGCGCCGGCTGGGCCGCGCGATTTTTAAAAAGCGCGGCCGGGTTCGCCGTCGGGACGTGGTTTCTTATGACCACTATCCCAACGAAGAAGGAATATTAAAAGTTCCTTGGATCGGGCGGATTATTGTGGCGCGGTCGGGAGACCGGCCACAACGATTCTCTTACGGCCGCTTCCACGGCCGATGAGCACCACCGATGCAGGTGTCGCCTTGTCGAGCAGACCGTAGGTCAGGGCTCGCCCTGACAGACAGCGGAGTGCGGGTGCTAGTCAGGGCAAGCCCAGGGCTTGCCCTGACCTACGAACTGTGCCTGGCACGGCCAGTGGCTGATCGACAAGGTCCGCACGATCCTTGGGGGCACGCCAAACGTCGCGACTCACTACATGCACGCATCCGCATCGGCGGAGGAATGCACGCTCTTCAGAGATTGGGCGAGCAAGGTGCGGCTGCGTCGAGGCCCGAAATCTTGCGCTAACCCATGATCATCCCGCGGGTCTTCCACCATCCGCGGGACAAGGGCCAAGAAAACCGGGAACACGCGACGCACTTTAATAACCGCAGTCTCATTTCGCGCGCTGGCGTTAAGCGCATTTTACCACAGGCGTTGGCCTGATTTCAAAGGCCGTTTTTGGTCACTTACCTCATTCCCGCGCAGGCGGGAATCCAGACCGTAGGTCATCGCACTCCGTGCGTGACTTCGACGAGGGTTACGACGAAGGTTACGCGCGGATTAGGGCGGGCGGTTGGAATGGGACGTCGGCGCCGCTGCTTGTCACGCACGGGAGTGCGATGACCTACGGGATTCTTACGATCGCGCGTGACCAAAAAGTGCGGTTGACACAACATTCCCGCCCCCCCAAATTGTTTGCGCGGGATAGGTCATGGGCCGAGGAATCGTTGATCCTCGGAAGGAGAATGTCCCCTTCCCTCTTCTTCTGCGTTCGCAGGTCCTTCAATGGCACGCATCGCGGCACTCGCTGCTACTCGCGCACTCGCGCCTCTACGGCCGTCGCCGTTGGGGAATACGGGCCGGGCGATCGGCCTTGTCCTGGCGAACCACGATTACGCGATTGCGCAACTGCCGGAGTACACGGTGGACGCGCGCTGGCACGACCGGTAGCCACCAGCGCGACAACCCGCTGGACAAGATCACGAGATCCACGGACTCGGCGGCGGCGAACCGCAAGATTTCGTCAGCCACGTCTCCCAAGCAGCATTCCACGCGCATGCGCGTCCGTGACCGCAGGTGCTGGGGAACTTCGCGTTCGAGGTAGGTAACCACCTTCGCGCGTGACTGTTCCAGAATCGTCAGTCGGTCGAGGGCAGGGGGCTCGCCGCTCGGGTGCAACATGGTCCTTTGCAGTCTTTCAATGGCATCGAGCCAGTGCAATGAGTTTGTCTGTTCGGCGATTGGCACAATGTGCAACAGCGTCGCTTGGGCATTCAGCGCGGCGGCCATCTGCAACCCGAGCATCACCGCCGAATGCTCGCGCCGTGTCAACGCCGTGGGGATCAGGATGTGTGAACACTCAGTCCCGTCGGTGACCGGTGAGGACCTCAACCCCAGCGGGAGTACGCCGTTGGACGAGGGACGTGTGTCGGTGGTTTCGTGCAGCATCGTCCTCACTCCTAGGTTTGCATAAAAAAAGGCCGACAAACCGCGAGTCGTCGCGGCTTGCCGGCCTTATCCTGAGGGCATGATTATCCCGCAAGGCTTCGGCGCAGTTCTCGGATTGAATTCGACAACCTCCGTCTTACCGTAGTGGGCGGAAGCTAACCGAATCGGCATTTCAGCGGCTTAGAGCCCCTAACTCAACCTCCCAGCACGCCGTCATTCCCTCTTCAGGCGGGAATCCAGACCGTAGGTCAGGGCTTGCCCTGACGGGCAGCGCGGTGCGGATGCCTGTCAGGGCGAGCCCGGACCTACGGAATGTTCGGCGTCGAATTGCAAGAATCATTCGCGTCCATTCGCGCGTGTTCGCGGTTTAAACATTCAACCGCGAATAAGCGCGAATGCACGCGAATTCATTAACGAGTCTGCGATAACCGTGGTCCCTGGATTCCCGCCTGAAGAGGGAATGACGTCCGAGTAGTAAAGTTAGAGGTTCTCAGGCAAATACCCTCCGGCGTCGGCCTCAAATTCACAGTGAAGCGATCGAACGTGGCTGTCAGTTCGTTTTGGAGTTGGGTCGCGTCCAAAGATGACTTTGCTGAAAGGCTTGGAAGAGGTTCATCATCGCTCCGAAGTGTTTCAGCACCAGTAGGGTACAAAAGGGGTCAGAACTATTTAATAAATAGTTCTGACCCCTTTTGTACCCACGCCGTGGGCCCCAAACGTGGCTTCCGTACTTTTATATATTCTTTGACCTTCCTTAAATTGTCCATTATGATGATACAAGTCGCGAGGAATGTTACCGCCCAGAATTTCAAAGTCTCCGAACTTAAACGAATTGCCCAATTTGGGCTTCAGTCCGGCTGCCGTTTGACGAATCTGCTCCGCCTTGTACACCAGTGATTCCCCGGCTGAGGCTCCGCTACCAACTACTTCATAAGCATCGTGAATGCTGAAGCGTCGATTTCGGGGGTAGAAAACGGTTCAGAACTATTTACCAGCGCAGAAATTAGTTCTGCCGCCTCTTGTCCCGCACTTGCCTTTTCTCTGCCCAGATATTCGCCCCCAGGCAGACCCGTCTGTCAACCGCTCTTTTTGGCCACACGCGCGACGTGGGTCCGTGGGTAGGTCAGGGCTTGCCGCAGGGCGATTGCGTCATAAGTTACGTGTCGAACAAGACTTCCTCCAGGTATTCTTCGCTGCAGGCGGCGAGGAGGCGTTTGTTCTTGACGCCGACTTTCTCGGTGTGATTGTTTTTCAGCAGGCTGA
>Ga0163150_10003394_pt1 | contig 22487 bp, 22 predicted proteins | sample OliLakLV19P2IB_FD_148628 | JGI IMG/M metagenome (GOLD analysis project Ga0163150, IMG submission 148628) | Freshwater microbial mat bacterial communities from Lake Vanda, McMurdo Dry Valleys, Antarctica - Oligotrophic Lake LV.19.P2.IB | ecosystem: Environmental > Aquatic > Freshwater > Lake >...
GTAATTATACCATCTGGTTCAAAGCCTGCAATAGGTCGTTGAATTTTAGCGTATTTTCCTCTTTTTACCCAACAAACAATTACATTGGGATTTAATGTTTTTGCATGATGTAAAACTGTCAGCTTATCATCTACAAAATACAGTTTGTCTTGATCATATAACTTTAAGACTACTGGCAGTTCTTCTTCTTTATTTTCAGTAATATGAATGTTATCTTTAGCAAAGTATTGTACTATATTGGTTTTTTTTAACTTATCGAATTGAAATTGAAGTACTCCTTCAGAGAAAATTCCAAGTGTTGTATTTTTTGACAAAAACTCTAAGACAACTGCCACTTCAGAAAACAACATATATTTTTCAAGATTGCTGTTTTTTAACATATCAGTGTCAAAAAGAGTGTAGTCGATATCAAAGAGAGCAACAGTCTTCATTTGACGACTTCACCGTTCTTGTGAACACCGCGTACGCTAACAAGTGGATATACAACTGTATTTATTCCTAACATAGTCCCAGGATTTATTACTACACCTGCTCCAATACTCGAGTTATCTCCAACCGCAGAACCGAATTTAAATAAGTTGGTGTTATGAATAGAATCATTTTTTCGAACCGTTACATGTTTTTTATCTAATCGGAAATTTGCAAACATTGCACCACCTGCTATATTAACATTGTTGCCAACAATACTATCAGCCACATAATTCAAATGTGCAGATTTAGATTTATTTAAAAAAACTGAATTTTTTATTTCTGACGCATGACCAATATGAACATTATCTCCAAACAAACAGTTCTCTCGTAAATATGCAACATGCCCTATATAACAATTTTTTCCAATAATTGCAGGGCCTTTTATAAAAGCACCCTCTTCTATAAAAGTATTTTCTCCAATAAAAATATTTGTTGAATTTTTGTAATTCGGTTTTAATTTCCCGGAGTCAAACATCATTTGAATATATTCACTTATTTTGGGCACTATTTCCCACACGTGTTCGACTCCATCAAACAAATCTCGATGGGTAAATTCAGAAAGGTCAAAATAATTGTTTGGTTTAAAGTGAGTATCCATATCTTTTATTTTAATACAGAATAGAGTCTATTTGCTTGAGATAATTCATCAGGTGTGTTTACGCCTCTCCATGGAATTTTTCCGCCTCTAACAGTTTCAATCTTCTGTTTGTTTTTTATTGCCATATCAATAAGACTGGTCAGATAATACTCTTTTGTGACCGGACTTTTTTCGATTTTTTTCAAATACTCTTTCAAAAACTTTACAGTAAAAACATAACAAGCAGGATTTATCTCCTTTATATTGCGTACTTCTTCAGATCCGTCTTTCTCCTCAATAATTGAGATGACAGTATCTTTTGTATCTCTAACAACTCGTCCTAAGCCAATAGGGATATCTAATTCGATTGTTAAAAATGTAATGGATGAGTCAGATGATAAATGCTTATCTACCAGTTTTTCCATAGTCTCTCTTGTATAGAATGCTGAATCATCTCCCTGAATAATTAATACATCAGTTATATTTTCTGGCAGTTTTTTCATTGCGCACATTACAGCATGAGCAGTACCCAATCGTTTTTTTTGCTCTGTGTAGAGTACTTGTTCTCCGCTTAAAGCCTTTTCGACCGATGTTTTTGCAAATCCAACAACAACAATAATTGTTTGAAGACTTAGATTTTTAAGTAAATGTACAGCATGTAAAATAATTGGCTTGTCAGCAATTTTAAGCGTAACTTTATTTGCAGTTTTTGATTTCATTCTTTTTCCTTTTCCTGCTGCAAGGATAATAGCCCCTAATGTTTCAATTGATCTCATAGCACGTTATCTTCCTTTACTTTAATGTCAGCACCTAAGGATTTGAGTCTCTCGTCAAATTGTTCATATCCCCGCCGGACGTAATTTACTCCATGAATAATACTTTCACCTTTTGCTACCAATGCTCCTAAAACAAGTGATGCTCCAGCCCGAAGGTCTGAAATTGACACGACCCCATTATGTAATGACACAGGTCCATGAATACGAATAGCTTGATAATTTTCTTCTTTTGCATCTTCTGCATTAAAGTTATAAATAGTTGCGGGATCTGATACTTCAGGTTTGTAGAATTCGATATGTGCACCCATTTTATTTAGCTCATTTACATATCCAAACCTATTTTCAAAAACAGTCTCATGTATTGTGGATTTCCCATGTGCTTGTGACATAAGCACAGCCCAAGGAGCTTGCCAATCAGTCATAAATCCAGGGTACGGTAATGTTGTGACATCTGTTGCATTTAAATCACCTTTATAAAAAAATCTCATTCCATCAGATTTCTCCTCATAACCTCCGTTTGCCTTCTCAAGCTCATCTAAAAATTCTTTTATAAACGATGAGGAAATATTTTCAATAAATACATCTCCTTTTGTAATAATACCTGCAATTGCAAAGGTAACAATTTCATTTCTGTCTGGCTTTATGGTAAATTCAGCACCATGAAGTTTGGGAACTCCTTCAATTTCTATTTTCCTTGAAGATACTCGCTTTATTTTTGCACCCATGCTACTTAGCATATCGATAAGCTCATCAATTTCTGGCTCTGCCGCAGCATTTTCCAAAACAGTTGTGCCCTTTGCCAATACTCCCGCGATAATGAGAGTTTCAGTCCCCGTATGAGTGTTTTTATCAAAAGTGTAATGTACTCCATGCAATTCATCGGCTGTTGCGTGAAAATAACCATCATCACTTACATAGTCAACTTCTGCTCCCATTGATTTTAGGCCTTCAACGGTTCGATCAATTGGCCGTGCGCCTAACCGACATCCACCTGGATTTGGAATTAAAGCGCTCTTATTCCGTATAAGAAGTGGAGACAAAAACATAGAAGAAGTACGCGTATGTGCAGCTTTATCAAGTGAAATTTTATTATTGCTAAAAGACTTTACATGCACCTTTGCAGTGTGATCCTCAAGTATAACTTCTCCCCCCAATTCATGAATGATGTCTGACATTACAAAGAAATCAGAAATTTTGGGAATATTGTGGATTATTACTTCTTCATCAGTTAGACACGCAGCAACAAGTGCTTTCAAAGCTACATTTTTTGCTCCTGATACAGAGACTCGTCCTTGTAATATATTTCCTCCGTTGACAATAAATTTATTCATTTACTAGTGTTTCTCCTATTTTATAGATATCTCCTGCTCCCATAGTAACGAGCGTGAAATCTGCTTCAGGTCGTAAGTTTTGAATATATTTTACCACATCTTTAGCAGATTTTAGATGCAAAACACAAGGATGTTTTCCATTCATTTTTTTAACAAGCATCTCAGAAGTAATACTTGCATCATATGGCTCACGAGCAGAAGGATAGATATCAATTATTATTACAATATTAGCATCCGAAAATGAATCAGAAAAGTCATCGAAGAATTTTTTTGTTCTTGAATACGTGTGTGGCTGAAATACACAAATCAATTGTTTTTGAGGAAAAGAATGGCGAAATGCTTTCAATGTATTTTTTAATTCTGTTGGATGATGTGCATAGTCATCAAAGACGAAAATTCCATTTTTTGTCTCTCCAATAAATTCTGATCGTCTCTTACTCCCTTTAAATGCGAATAGTCCATCCTGTACTGTCTCAATAGCAATTCCACATTCTAAGCTGACAATAATTGTGGCAGCTGCATTCATCGCATTATGTTCTCCAATTACATTCAAAGTTACAGATTTATCATAATCTTTGCCTTTTAGTTTAAAATGAGTTCTTCCATTCTCAACTTGTATATCTGAGAGTTTGTAATCATTTTTTGAGTCTTTACCATACGTCACTGCTCGTCCCTTATATTCTATAAGAAGTTTCCGGAGAAGCACATCATCTCCATTAACAACCAATAGACCGTTCTCGGAAATTTGTGATGCAAATTTCAAAAAAACTTCCTTTACTGCTTCTGAAGACGCATATACATCTGGGTGATCAAACTCTATATTTGTTAAAACAGCAATATGAGGAAATTGCCATAATAATTTTGGGGTTTTATCATGATTTGGTTCTGTTGCATATTCATCTGCTTCAGCGACAAAATAATCACCTATTCCGAAATGTCCTGGAAGAGAGAGAGACATAACACTACCCGTCCCGATTAAATATGAAGGGTCAAGTCGAGAAGTCGATAAAACAGTTGCGATCATTGCAGTCGTTGTGGTCTTTCCATGAGTCCCAGCAACTGAAATTCCTTTTTGATTTGGTCTTCCAAAAAGCTCACCTTTCATAAATTCACCGACTGCTTGTCCTTGCGTCAAAACAGGAATTTTCTTGAAGTTTGCGTACTTTACTTCGACATTTTCGAATCCTCCATGAGCACCAGTTGTAATCACGAGATCAACACCCTCCACTTGTTTTTCATCAAAACCAATAAATGGTGTTATACCAGCTTTTTGCAAAGCAGGATCTGTAATAAATTCGTCTCCCAGGTCAGAACCCGTAATACGAATTCCTGCTTCTTTAGCAATAATGGCAAGTGGAGTCATACCGACCCCCTTAATTCCTACAAAATGTATTGATGCAGGTTTATTCATTTTTGTATTGCAGCCTCTACAGATTTATGTTCACTATATGGCAATTCTTTTCCTTTATAGTTCATCGATTTTTCATGTCCTTTTCCACATAACAAAATAATATCTCCCGATTTAGCAAGTTTGTTAATGATAAAATTGATAGCTTCTTTTCTATTGGGAATCTTGAAAAAGATATGTCTTATGTTTTTGTCATTCCGAACTTGTTTCGGAATCTCATACAAACGAGATCCTGAAATAAATTCAGGATGACTTTCTTCCTTTGCTCCTGCTTTCAAACAACCTTCTGCCATTTCATCGATAATCTTCATGGGATCTTCATTCCTGGGATCTTCATCTGTCAAAACAGTGATTTCAGCAAGCTTTCCACTTATCTCACCCATCATTGGCCGTTTGAGAACATCCCGCTCACTTGCACACCCAAATAGGGCAATCACTCTTCCCTCATCTTTCAGTTGACTTCGAGCGGCTGTTATGACTGATTCAAGTGCATTTGGTTTATGGGCAAAATCGATAATAATTCGAAAGCCTTTCTTATTTTTTATTTCTTCAAATCTTCCAGGGATCGCATCAAACTCTTCTATGGCCTTTATAATTACATCTTTTTTCACATCTACTAACAGTGCTGCGCCAGCTGAAGCCAGCGCATTTAAGATATTAAAATCTCCCATAATTTTTGGGTGTAAATCCCAATCCTTCTGAGTAATATCACCTGCAGTCATACCAAAAGTCTGAGATTTATTTTCGAATTCATCAAATAAATTCTTCACTTGCTCTGGTATTCCAACAAATGGATATATTACATGGTCGGAATGATGGAACAGTATTAATTTTGCTTTTGCATAATTTTGGAACGTTTTGTGATAATCCAAGTGTTCATGTGCCAAAGAAGTTAGCACTCCTACTTTAAACTTAATAAACGCTGCTCTTCCTTGATCCAAAGCATGAGAGGAAACCTCAATGACTGCATATGTATCTCCCCTTTTAACTATTTCGTTTAAATATTTCGGTAAAACATGGGGATCCGGAGTTGTAATATGAAATCCTGTATCCAAATCTTTTCCACCAAGGATCGCTTGAATACTTGAGACGAGTGAGACTTTGTATCCTGCTTTTTTTAATATCTCGTATATCATATGAGCAGTCGTTGTTTTTCCACTTGTTCCGGTAACTCCTATAACTGTCAGTTTTTTAGAAGGAAAACCGTAATAAAGATTTGCCAAAAAAGAAACAAGCAGATGATACTGATTCTTCGCCCTCTGCCACATATATAAGTATTATAGCTTAAATTCTGTTGTTTTTGTTTAAATTTATGAGAAAATGCTACAATAGTTGTGTGAATCAAAATCAAGTATTTATTCCTCGTTTGGAAATTAAAACAAAAATTAATCAACTCGCTAATCAACTCGCCAAAGATTATGAAAATAAAGAACTAGTCCTTATCGGAGTTATGAATGGGGCATTTATTTTTGTATCTGATCTTATTCGGCAATTACATGAAATCAAAAAAGAAGTTACAGTTGATTTCACGAGAGTATCAAGCTATGGAACAAACACAGAATCATCGAAAAATCCAAAACTCGTCTATGATGTATCAGAATCTCTAGAGGGAAAACATATACTTTTGGTAGACGATATTATTGACACGGGATGGAGTTTGAAATTTCTCCAAAGACATCTTGAGGACAAACATCCTGAATCTTTAAAAACCCTTGTCTTATTATCTAAAAAAGGACGAAGAGAAGTTGAAGTACCAACAGATTACATTGGATTCGAAATCGAAAATAAATGGGTTGAAGGATATGGAATGGATACAGATGAGTTAGGCCGTGGAAACCCAGATATAATTATTGTTGAACCTCATTAGATAAATAACCCAACTGAATTCCTTCAATTGTTACTGCCTGTATCAGGGCAATTTCTCGACCAGACGGTTGAGTCGTTTCAAAACCATCATGATCTGATAGATACGAGTCTTCCTGAACAATAGGATTAAGAGATTGATCACGAATACTTCCATACACATCTTGAGATGGTGTTTCAACTAATATTTTGTTCCCTTCAGAATCGTGAAAATGAGTAATTTTTGCACGTTTTTGCATTTTCACTGACAAACTATTATCCACTTCTCGTACAAGAAGACAGCGCTCTAAAACAGTTAAACCTGCTATAAGAGATTTAGATGGATTTACTGAAGAGATAAATTCTTCATCAATAATGTATGAAATGATAATTTCGCGACCCTCCAAAACTATTGGTTCTTCTTCTCTTTTTACAGTTATCATTCTCATTTCAACAGTATTTCTATCATCTTTTAATCGTGCTGCTCGATCTTTTATTTCTTGTGAAGTCCCTTCAGAAAGAATTCCAAGATCTGCTAGCCTCTCTGAAGGCATACTTAATTTAGATGAAGGCCCTAAAAAAGTAGCAATATCCCACATGCTTTCTAAAGCTTTTTGCAACTTTTCTGGTTGATCATCAACATCGACTGTTCGATCTAAAAAAGATGCACGAGCTGTATTCAATTTTTCATTTATTGCGGGCGGTCTATCTTCAAAATCAACTCTCATAAAAAATTTATCTTTCAGCTGCCTATTGTACTTCTATTATCCTAAAGATGCAAGCTAATTACTTTATGTAATGTCGGAGAAAATCGAGGATTTTGGAATAATTGGTATAGATTAAATATGCATTGATAAGCAATAATCCTGGGAAAACAAATGATTTTTCAACAACTCCTCCAGTTTTCATACGTAAAAATCCCAGTGGTGGGAAACCAAAACGAAACGGAATAGGAAACAACCACGGTACTCCTTCGCGAGTAAATGTATCAGTAACTAGATGAGACAAGAACCCAATCATAAATGCCCACCATACAATATTCATATCTACAATAAGAAATGTTTTCATTATATTTAGTAGCTGATCAAGCACAAATCCAAAAAGAAAAACTCCTATTAAGGAATGGGATATATATCTGTGCCCTCCAAGCATGGGAGCAATAAGTCGTCCAAAGACTGATCCTCCCCGCATCCTTCTCCAAAGACCAGAAGTAGACTGATCTATGTCTGGAGCGAGCCCTCCAATTACATTTGCTGAAAAAGCGACTAATGCAGTAGAGAGTGTCATATCCGGCAATGGATTTGTCACTAAGACATAGTTTAAAGCAGTAAATGCAGCTAAATCATGTGTTCGACCTGTCATGAATTTTAGTGTAACATAAAAACCAATATCTTGAAAACTAGCCTCTACTTGACTTATTCTGAGTTCTATAGGATAATACACGCTTATGGCAGAAGTTTACGACCAAAATGGACAAGAGCAACCACAAGATCCAACCTATTATGAAGAAGAGGATGGGTCTTTACTTTCACTCATAACGAATAATATTGTAAAAATTATTATCGGTCTGGTTATCCTTGTACTTCTTATTGGAGGCGTTATCTTTTTTCTCAACACTCGAACAAACCAAACAGCTACTAAAACTGCTACCGTTAACAAACCAACTCCAACTCGCACAATAACAACTCCCCCTTCTCAATTACCAGGCACAGGTAGCCAAACTCAACCAACACAAGCAGACACAACTTCTTTAAAAACATATACAGATAATACTCTTAAATATTCTGTTTCAACCCCACCAAACTGGGAGGCATTCAAACGTGCAGGAAACGATATATCCTATCAAACAGGGTTTCGACCTGTGGGTTCAGCCGATGTTCCAATTACCATTAATGTCCAGCCAAATTCTTCTAACTTATCGCTTGAGGAAATCGTTGCACAAATGTATGGTTCTGCCCCAAAAGAATTAAAACAAGTAAATGGCAAACCAGCATATCTTGTCCAAAATTCAGGATTCAACTCATACATTTTCGTACACAACGGTAAGATTTATGAGATTTCAGGTTCAACAGTTGGGAGTTATGTAGACGTATTCAACCAGGTTGTTTCTTCATTTAGAACTCTGTAATCTCCTACTCACTTTCTGTAGGTAAAATCCCGTAATAGGCAAACATGTCTTTGGCTATGTTAAAAAATAACGGAGCTGCTGTTTCTGATCCATAAATAGACGTTGTAGGCCGGTCAATAATGACAAGCATGGCAAATTTAGGATCATCAGCAGGCGCAAATCCAATAAATGAAGCAATAGTTTTATTTGGGTCATAATGACCATCAATAGGAATTTGTGCTGTTCCTGTTTTTCCTGCAACCCTATAACCCTTTGGTTTTGCAAACTTAGATTCTCCCTTGTTCACTGCATTGACTAGGATCTCCGTCATGACTTTTGCAGTCGAGCTAGACACTGGTTTACTTAACAGCTTGGGTTTTATCTCTACCAATGATCCATCCTCATTTTCAATCTTCCGAACAATATGCGGCTCCATCCGTTTTCCTTCATTTGCAAGCGAAGAAAATCCAACCAAAAGTTCAATAGGAGTAATATTTATACCTTGACCAAAACTTGCAGTTGCTAAATCTATCGGATACCAATCCTCTTTTGCACGGATTTGAGGAAGTACTTCACCTTGCAAGTCAATTCCGGTCAGTTTTCCGATGCCAAATTTGTCAAAATATTCAAGCATTCTATCAAGCCCTAGCTTTTGCCCTGCATATACCATACCTGTATTATCAGAATGCTGTATAACAGCTATCATTGTCGTATTTTCGTAATATTTATTATTCCAGGTACGAATTGCATAATTAGCAATTTCAACTTCTTTTGAGCAAATTGGACATTTTGTTTCAGGTTTGACTACTTTTGAATCAATAGCTGACGCCATAACAAGCGCTTTAAAGGTCGATCCTGGTTCATATACATTTGTTATGAAAGGATTTTTGTACAAGACGGGGTCATACTCAATAAAGTTACGATTATCAAAAGATGGATATGATGCTAAAGATAAAATATTACCTGTCTTTGGTTCTATTATACCTACCATTCCGCCACTTGCTTGATATTTTTCAACTGCTTCTTTTAGTTTTCTCTCAACCATAAATTGTATTGCTCTATCAATTGAAAGTTCTAAAGATCTTCCTGGTATTTCAGGTGAATTATTATTGATTTTAGAGACAATTGGTCGTCCTAATGCATCCCGGACAACTAAGGCTATTCCCTCTTTTCCCCTTAGCAGCCGGTCATAGAATCCTTCTAACCCAAAGTATCCCTTATTTTCCCCAACATCGTTTTTACCCACAAAACCAATGAGATTTGCAGCCAGAGAAGCCTCTGGATAAAATCTTACATATTCTTGTTCAAATCCAATTCCTTCAATTTTCAACTTTTCGATTGATTCTTTTTCTTTTGAATCAACATTTAATTTTAAAGATACCCAAAAGAGATCCTTATCGAGCTTTGCACTAATTGATGCTTCATCAATTTCAAGAAGGGGAGATAACAGTTTGGCAGTATGGTCTTTTTTCGCAATCACTTTGGGATTCGCGTAAACAATATATGATAATGTATTGGTAGCAATTGGAAAACCATCTGAGGATTTTATTATTCCTCTTTGCGGGGTCAACTTAAGGGAGTGAGTATACTGTGACTGCCCAAGATCTGACAATTCCTCAGCTTTTACAATTTGCCAATAAAAAAGCCTGGCAATAACAAGAAAAAAACCGAATATGATGAAAAGAAGAACGCATCTATACCGCCATGTCATCGTTTCGCAATGGGTAATGAATCAGATATGTAGACCTCTGATTTTGAATCAACAAACCCGAGAGTTGCCGCTCCAGATGCAATTTGAGTTAGAGAGGATGACTGTACCAATTCTTCTGAGAGCAATACATTGCTATTTTTTAATGCTTGTGTCGTATTTTGTATATCGGCAAGTTCAACACCAGATGTTGAAAGTCTCGTTGACACGATAACCTGGATAACAGATAAAGCAACTATTGTTGTTGCGAGAGACAAAATGATAAGTACTGGTTTTGTCATATTTTCTCAAATGCTCGGAGTTTTGCGCTTCGAGACCTAAAATTTACAAATATTTCTTCTTCCCCTGCAATGATAGGCTTTTTGGTCAAAATTGTTCCTTTCCCTTTTTGCTCTTGATCTTTAAAAAAATGTTTGACAATTCTATCTTCAAGCGAATGAAATGAAATAACAACAATTCTTCCTTTTTCTTCTAAAATACTCAGTGCTTTGGGTAGTGCTTCTTCAATCGTTCGTAATTCGTCGTTAACTGCAATTCGCAATGACTGAAAAACTCTGGTTGCTGGATGAATGTCTGTACTTCGATAATGCACTACCTCTTCGATAACGTTTCTTAATTGTTCTGTTGTTTCTATCGGTATTATTCTACGGGACCTAACAATATTGTCCGAAATGGTTTTAGCAAAACGCTCTTCACCCAAACGGCTAAATAACTCATATAATTCTCCTTTCGTTAAAGCATTAATTAAATCCTTGGCGCTAACAGCAAGACGTTGATCCATTCTCATATCGAGCGGACCATTCTTCTGAAAGCTGAATCCTCGTTCTTTTGTATCCAAGTGATGACTGGATACACCAAGATCAAAAAGAATTCCAGAAACATGTCTCAATCCGTTTCCATGTGCAAGCACTTCAATTTCTCTAAAATTTCCTCTGGCTAATAGTAAATCTTCTCCAAGTTTGATTTCTGGTTTTTGATTCTTTACCGTATTTTCAACGTATTGTACTGCTTCTTCATCTGCGTCAATTCCCAAAACCTTTCCACCGTGTTCCAAAATCTTAAATGTATGCCCTCCACCTCCCAATGTCGCATCTATATATATTTTGTTTTTGGCTACCTGTAAATACTCTAAAACTTCATTTACTAAAACACTTCTATGGTACAAATCCATTACTCTTTTTCCTTACTCGAACTTGTAATGAGCCGGTCTGATATTCGATCAATGTTAATTTCTAAATTCTGTCTATACTCTTCCCAAACTTTCTTATCCCAAACTTCAACGAATCGTGACAATCCTAGGAAGATGACATCGCTTTGTATTTTCGCAAAGCTTCGTAAATAGTTAGGTATAACAAACCTTCCCTTACTGTCAAGGGAGACTTCGCTTGCTCCTCCAAGTAAGAATCGTTGTGTCTCTCTGGCGTCACGTTGAATAAAAGGCTTGTCTTCTGTTCCTTCCAAGAGTGCCTTCCAGTTTTCCTCTGAGACAATGATGAGCGAGTTTTCATACCCATACGTAATAATTAAAGTATCTCCTAAATGGCTTCTAAATTTTTTTGGAAATGCGACTCTATTTTTGGCGCCGATAGTTCCTTCATATTGTCCTATTAGCATATTTCTACCCTGCTTCTAGGTCCTGCCTTAACTGGACCACTTCTTCCCACTTTGTACCACCAACTACCATTTAACGCCATTTATGATAGCTCGTCAATGGGGTAAAAGCCCACCGTAGTGTTATTTTGGATTTTAAAACGCTACCGCTAGTGATTTCTGTGAAAAATATTTGTGAAAAGAATTATTGTGAGGAACTAAGATTCGAGTGTTTTCTCTGCTTGATATACTTTACCGTCTTCTTTGGTTACTTTAAAAATAAACTTTACATTTTCGACTCCGGTGTCACAACGACATACATTTTTAGAACATGTTCCCATGAGCCCATATTCAGAAGTGAATGCTTCTCCAGATGAAACATCAGATTCATTCTCAAAGCTTTGATTTACTTTATCGCTTGCTCCTTCAACTTGTTCACTTTTGGGAATATCTGCATCATATGTCACAACCCATGTAACATGTTTTATGTCAGATGTTTTGTTCATGGTAAACCTTACCTGATTATCTGTACTTTTTGCAAGACATGATCTATCACTCCCAAGTTCGAGATCAATCCCAAGCTCTTCAGAGCTTATCTCTGGAATTTCTTCATCTACAACATTTTCCTCTGAAGTTTGTGTGGTTGATTTGTTGGCAAAAAGGAAATAACCACCTACAAGAAGTAAAACGACTAATGCTGCTCCTATGAGAAGATTTTTATTCATATAAATACTCTAGATAACTTTTTTGATTTTGTCAATTATGAAAGTTTCTCTGAAAGAAAAGATTGTAGTTCTTGAATCACTACCCTATCTTGTTGCGCTGTATCCCGATCCCGAACAGTCACACTATCATCTTCAAGAGTTTGAAAATCTATTGTTACACAAAAAGGTGTTCCGATCTCGTCTTGATATGCATATCGCTTTCCTATATTTCCCCGGTCATCCCAGATTGACATCATCTGAGGTTTGAGAGCTGTATAGACAGACTTTGCTTTATCAATCAGCTCTGGTTTATTTGCCAAAAGAGGGAAAACAGCAACTTTATATGGAGCAATTTTAGGATGAAGTTTCATTACAACCCGACCTTGTCCTGAGCCTGCCGAAGGATCTTCAGTATATGCATCCATCAGTAAAAATAATGTTGATCTATCAACACCCGCGGAAGTTTCAATATCCCATGGCGTATACTCTTCACCCGTCACTTGATCTTTGTATTTCATATTTTTGCCAGAATACTCTTCATGTCGCGTTAAATCCCAAGCACCTCTATGATGAATACCCATAAATTCTGACCATCCAAACGGTGCATTATATTCTATATCTGTTGCTGCCCTTGCATAATGAGCCCGTTCCCCATCTTCGTGATCCCGAAAGCGAAGATTTTCTTTTTTCATTCCAAGAGACAGATAGAAATCCATTCTGTTTTGTTTCCAATACTCAAACCATTTTTTCCCTTCTATTTCTTCTGGTTTTATATAATACTGCACTTCCATCTGCTCAAATTCTCGAGATCGAAAGATAAAATTGCCAGGTGTTATTTCATTTCTAAATGCTTTTCCAATTTGCGCAATACCAAATGGTATTTTAACCCGGGTTGAATCTACAACATTTTGGAAATTGACATGTACTCCATTGGTAATTTCTCCCCGCAAATATAATTCAGACTGTTTCCCTTCCAAAACACCTAGATATGTTTTGACTAACAGATTAAATTTCTGAGGATCAGTCCATTCAACTGCTTTTTCAGGATGAGTTTTCTCATGTGCTTTTATTTCTTCAGGTTTGTCTGCTCGAAATCTCTGGTTGCATATCTTGCACTCGACTAGTGGATCTGTAAAAGCTTCCACATGTCCAGATGCTACCCAGGCTCTCGGATTCATCATGATCGCTGCATCAACGCCTACTATATCATCACGCAGCTGTACCATTTCTTTCCACCACAAATCCTTCAAATTTTTTTTAAGTAGTGATCCAACAGGCCCATAATCCCAAGTACCTCCAAGTCCACCATAGATCTCGCTTCCTGGATATATAAATCCACGTCGTTTACAAAGAGCAACAATTTTTTCCATCAGATTCGTATTCTCAGCCATGGGTGTATTGTATCAAATGAAAGATAAGAGTGGAAGAGTTTTTAATCTTAGGCAAAATAAGGAAAGATTTGGCGGGTTTTGATTTTCTTTTCAAGAATTTGTTCAATCAGCGCCGTTGTATTTACATTTTGTGCTGTTTGGTATGAAGTGGTAAATCCTAAATGAGATAGAATAGAAAGTTCAAACTCACGAACAAGATTCCGAACATCTGCAACAAGAGTTAATTTATGAAGTGTATTATTCAGAAGATGGAAAGCAATTCTGTTTTCTTGCTCTTCTGCACATAATCCATCTGCCAATTCACACAAATAATATGCGATTCCGATTGTTGATAAATCACTTTTGATCACTTCAAAACTTTCTATCGTTTGTGCTTCAGTAACTACTGGCATTCCTCTTCCTTTATAAAGTGTTAATTGGGAGAGATTAAGAAGTTCTATGTGTGAAGATCGTCTGCTTATTATTTTTCTAACTCCCGCCGCCTTTACTTGAATTTTTCCTAAGTTCTCAGTCAAAACAGTTACAATTCGGTCCGCTTCACCATAATTTTTCCGTTTCAATATGATCCCTTGAGTTCTAATTTGTCTCATATATCTATAGTAGATGAAATCACTTAATATCTCAAGCTCAGGAGAATATTATTTTTTAAGAGTAAGTTCTTTATCAGTAAGGAGCTCAAATTCTTCTCTTGTTTTCCCATTTAACTTAATTGTATACCCGTTATTGGTAGTTCCAGGCTGTTTTTGAATGAGTACTGGAAGGACAGAGTTACTTGCTAACTTAAATGGTAATTTGTATTTAACGGTTAATTTCTTTTGCCCTAAAGGTCTAATAGTTAAGAATCCTTCGAAAACTGTTTTGCCTAATTCTTCATAAGTAGCCATCTTAACTTCAGATCCTTGTGAATCAACTAATGTACTTCCTTTTGGGACATAAATTCTAAACCAATCACGATTTGTAGCATTCAAACAAAGTCCTCCACGCTCTAAATTACAGTCAGATGGAGCATGATCATTTTTATAGGTAAAAGTCACAGTTTTTGTAATCGTTCCATCACTTGTAATTTCATATTCCTTTTCCACATTTTGCTTAACATACAGATTTGACTTTGCTCCTCCTAAATTCGCATCATTCATATGGAAATAATCTCCATCAAACTCTCTAATCTTTCCTGCCGCATTTAATGATTCTATTCCAGACTGTGCATCTTTATCATATAAATAAAACAAAATGTGTTTTTGATTTGCCATGACAATTGCATCCTGAATTAGAGGCCCCCAATATTGCTTTGGAGATGATTTTAATGCTTTCTCCATAATTGCGTACAGTAATGCCCCCAGTAAATCTTTCCTTCCAGTTCTTACATAATTGACAGGTCGCGAGATATTATCTTCGAGTTCATAAATAACCTGAGGACAATCACATCGTTTATCGTTTTTTGTAGTAAAGGTCAAACCACCAGACTGTACCTCGTCACCAAGAATTTTGATTGTTGAAACTAATACATTCGTATCAAGTGCAATAATTCCGTCAACTTCTTTGTAACCTGAAGAATTTTCATACATAGAATTAAAAATTTTCATTGATTCTACAAAATCAGGAGAAGTATTTGAGTCACGTAAATTTACAACCGTTGTCTTAGGAAGATATTTTTTGAGCCCTTCTGGAGCTTGTGGTTTATTACGAATAGTATCATCAAGTGTGTAAATGTCTTCAGATGAATCTACGTGTATAATACCTTTTTCAACTCGAAAGACTGCATATGCTGTTATAAATCCCCCAGTTGGTCTAAGCTCCTTATCATTTTGGAAAAGCACCAAGTATTTTTTATCTTCTTTTTCACCAAGGAGTGATGGAAGTACCTTAATAAGAGGTCGTGCCTCGTTAACAAATGTAACACCTTCTGAAGAATATAACTTTAGATCTGCAAGTTGTTTTTTGTATTTTTGAAGCCCAAAAATTCCTGGATAATGATTTGGATCAACTTGCTCAATTTCTGCATTTGCTTTCACCAAATTATCAGCAACAGCGTCGATTCGGGGAGTAATTTTTCCAAGCGTTAAAATGGCTGTTTGTATACGCTGCTCAGCTGATCCTCCTGAAAAACTTCCTTGGCCTTTTAGCCCTAGAACGTCTGCATATGGTTCAATAGAATCAATAACAATGGTTCCAGTATCGAGTCCATGTTTTCCTGCTTGTACCAAATGATCAGCGTCATTGTAATAGTTATTTAACAGAGGAATAAACTTCACATATCCAAATGCACGAAGACTTCTTTGAGTTTCTTCTAAATCTTTTTTTGTTTGTTCAAGTTCCTTAGATGCAAGAGTAATGTTTTGAACTTTTATCGCATCCCACATTTTCTTAGCTTGTGCATATGTTTTATTGGCCGATGCAACAGCTCTTTGTGCAGGGAAAACAACCCCAAAAAGAAATGCTAGAGAAAGAAAAATAACTACTCCTACAACAATGAGAGAATTTCTTTTAGAGAGTTTTCCTAATTTACCGAATTTAAATGAACGCTTTTTCATTGGTTTGATAAGATTTTGGGAGTGATCAACAGAAATATCTTTTTCCAATGTATCGAATTCTATCTTTTTAATTTCTCCCATAAAGTCTATGATACCCAAATGCGTTGACAGATGTCAAATGAAGAGTATCAAAAGTATCAGGTATATAAGAAGTATCATGAGTTTTTAGAAATGCTATTTTTACTCCCCTTGATACTCGTGGTACTTTTGGTACTCGTGAAACACTTGGCTAGAGTGCTCCTCTACCAGTAATCATTGCCCACGGTGTTTTAAAAATTATATATAGATCGTACATAATTGATCGTTTCTTAACATATAGTGCATCCATTTCAATTCGTTTATCAAAATTTATCTCAGACCTTCCAGTTACTTGCCAATATCCTGTAATTCCAGGCTTTACTGCCAACACAATTTTTACAGCATCCTGAGTTTGAGGATATTTTTTTTGCTGATCACGCAACTCATCTGGATAATATGCTCTGGGTCCTACCAAACTCATATCTCCAACCAATACATTGAGAAATTGAGGTACTTCATCAAGTGAATGTTTGCGAATGAATCTACCAACCTTGGTGATTCGTGGATCGTCTTTTAATTTATAACTTCCTTTTTTATATGCCTCATACAGCTGCTCATATTTAGGACTTTCCCGAAGTAGTTCATGTGCATTTTGAACCATCGATCTAAATTTATACATTTTAAACAATCGTCCATTTTTCCCTACTCTGGGGGGGGTACTTGCCAATACAGGACCAGGAGAATCAAGTTTGATTGCGATTGCGATGATAATTATTATCGGTAAAAAAAATATGAGAAGAAGGAGAGATGAGGCTACATCCATGAGTCTTTTTCCTACCTCGTACATTAGACTCTTTTCTACCTCTGTATTTATCATACAATGTTAGGTAAGACGTTCGTTGGGGGTTCCTGCAAATTTTTCAACAAGTTTTTTAATCTTTGGCACTGATGATTTGGGGCACACCAAAACTACATCCCCTGTATTGATTACCAACATTTCCTCAAGGTCAATTCCTACTACCAACTGTTCTGTATAATTAAAAGCGAGTGCATCTCGACTATCTTCCAACATAACTTTACCTTTTGTTACATTTTCATCTGTCGTATCACTGAGTGCTTCTTTCAGTGATTCCCACGCCCCAATATCACTCCAACCTAAATCTGCCGATATTACAAATATATGGTCAGGTTTTAGTTTGACCAAAATTAAATCGTCAAAACTTATTTTCTCAAATTTTGGGTAAATTTCAGTTAATGCATCATCAAAAGAGTCTGTCCCCCATTTTTCTCTTAAATATGCTAACTTATCATACATTTCTGGAGCATATTGTTGATACAACCCTACTAAATACTTTGGAATTGTCACAAAATAACCCAGATTCCATACAAACGTTTTGTCTTCAAAAAAAGATACAGCCTCTTCAAGTTTGGGTCTGTAGCGAAGCTGTTTGAATTGAAAAAGTTGGACTTGATGACCTTCTACATCTTTTTCAACAGGTTCTCCAACCTCGATCCATCCCATGTTTTGATTTGCAAATCTTGGCTTCTGTGCAATAAATACAAAATTGCATTTTTTCTCATTTATCATGCTCTCTGCAAGACGAAGGCTATATTTAAATGTGTCCACTTGCTTTACCATATGATCACTCCATAAGATGCCGACTGGTTCATTAGGGAATTTCTTTGAGATGATAAAAGTTGCGAGCCCGATTGCGGGTCCCACATCACGCATGTCAGGTTCTAAAATAAAATTTTCAGAGGGGATTTCCGGAAGCTGTTTTCGTAAGATTTCTTCATATCGTTTGCCAGTTGCGATATAAATATCTGAATATTTAAAATCAGGTTGAAGACGATCAATTGTTTGCTGCAACGTCGATTTGTCACCAATTAACTTCTCAAATTGTTTTGGAGTGTTTTTTCTCGATACGGGCCAAAGCCTAGTTCCAACTCCACCTGCAAAAATAACAACTTTCATAATGTATGAATAAACTCCTTGTATGAATGATCTACAAATTCCATAAATCTTTTTTTGAAATTATCAAAACCAAACTTTTCAGCATTTATCATACAATCCTTTTCATTGTATTTATTACTATCAAACTTCTGCAGTACAGCAATAAGAGCTTTAGTGGTCTGAGGAGTGAAAAGTTCACCTGTTTTCCCCTCAATAACTGTTTCTAAAGCTCCCCCTTTTTTATAAGCGATTACTGGTTTTCCAAAACTCTGTGCTTCGACTACTGATATTCCGAAATCCTCATAACCTGGAAAAATAAGCGCTTTACACCCTTTATAATAACGAATTAACTCTTCATCCGTCAAGTTACCTAAAAATTCAATAGATTTCCCTGCTGTCGTTCTTAACCTATTTTCATCTGTTCCTATCCCAATAATTTTGAGGGGCAAACCTAGTTCATCGCAAGCTTCAATAGCAAGGTCGATCCGTTTGTAGGGTACTAGACGAGAAACAACGAGAAAGTATGGCTTATCGCTTATAGCTTGTTGCTCATGGTCTTTTTCCGATATGCTATTTGCAATATGCCATAAGCTATCTCCAGGTGGGTATATTACTTCTGATTCTCGTTCGTAATACATCTTAATACGAGACTGAACTTCTTTAGATATAGCCACCATTTTATCCGGCCGATTTGATGCAACTGTATCCCACGTCCGAAGATATGAAACTAACGGCTTTGTGACAGCTTTAAAAATCGGATTTACAAAATAATCACTGTAACCACTCCATAGATATCGCGTTGGCGTCAAGCAATATGAAATATGAAAAGTTGACGGTTTTGTAATTATACCCTTGGCAGATTCTGATGTTACTGAGATCACCAAATCATATTTGTCAAACGAAAAACTTTCAAATGAAATCGGCATCAAAAGGGGAAAAAATTCATGAGAGCTCTTCGCATATGGAAATTTCTGAAGAAATGAAGGAATTACTTCAAAATCTTTTGCCCAAGTCGCTTTTTTACTGTCATAAACAGAAGTAAACAAGGGTGCTTCTGGAAATAGTTGACTGAGCGCCAATAATACGCGTTCTGCCCCTCCCCATTTATTTGCACGATCATATACGAGAGCAACTCTCACAAAGATTTTCTTTCTGTAATCACTCGTTTATTATGTACTCGTCGGAGAACTACTTTCATAAATAACTAATGTTTCTTTGGCCATTTGATGCCAAGAATAATCTTTGCTAATATCTAAGGCTTTTTCTTTTAAGTTTTTATATGATTTAGCATTCAAGACAAGATCTTTCATTTTTATTTCTAAATCTTGTACTGAATAGGGATCAAAAAAAAGCGCGCCACCAGCAGCTACTTCCTTGTGTGCGGGAATATCTGATGCCAAAACAAGACAGTCGTTCGCCATTGCTTCAATAATTGGCAATCCAAACCCTTCCATAAAAGATGGCATTACAAGCGCCCGCGCCTTTTTGTATAAGTATGCAAGCTCGTTATCAGAAATGTGAGTTAAAAACTCAACTGAATTTTCTAGCTTTTTATTCGCTATTAATTTTTTGATTCTTTTGTAAAAATAATCATCTTTTCCTACAAAAATAAGTGCTAGCTCGGGAGATTCTTTCTGAAGTTGTTCGAATGCTGTTATGAGAGTTTCAAGATTTTTGTGTGGGTATGCATTTCCCACATACAGAAAAAAATCTTCATGTTTGAGCTGAACTTTTACTTTTGTTTCTTCTTGAAAAATCTCTTTGTCAATCCCCTCATATATAACAACTATTTTATTATGATTTACTTTTAAATGATTGGTAATCTCTTTTTTTGTTGCATTTGAAACAGCAATTATTTTCCATGCTTTTTTTGCAGCGTTTTGAATCACAAATTTATACCCTTGAAGCTTTGCTAAAAAAAGAGGATACGGGAGGGTAGATGCTTGGCCGGTTGAAAAGTGATGCAAAATCATGTCATGAATTGTTATAACATACGGTTTGTTGTATAAAACAGGGACTGAAAAATAAGGAAAATGAACAAGATCCAAGTTTTCTTTGTCTAATAGCTTTGGAAATTGGATTTGTTCTGAAACAGAATGCCACTGAATACTTGTCGGGACTAACTTCCATTTGTCACTCTTGAATTTTAAATCTTGAATAGTAAATTCCGATTTGACAAAAAGCACATAGTCGTTCTTTTTATCGAGCACTCCTAAATTCCAAACCAGATTTCTAATATATCGCCCTACTCCGGTTTCATTCCAAAGTCTCGCATCAATTCCTATTCTCATGCATTCAGTATATCATGCCTCCTGTTGACAATTAAACTTACTCGTACTAAGATCCACTGGAATAGTAACATTGGCATTTTAGCTTGTTATATTTTGCTATTCGCATAGTTTCACCAATCGCACGTTAAAATTACTAGCGGATTTAATATTATTTCTATTCGCCTATAAATCCAACTGTTGAAGATTGTGGCACTATTGCCATACGTTCGCGACTTTTGTCGCATTTCTCATATTTTTCTTCAGCCCGGTGCTTTTCTCTATTTATGAAGATAAAGTTTCCTTTAAATCAATTCCTTTCAGAATTAACCATGTAACAAACGAAGGGTATTTTTTGACATAGTGCTTTTTATAGAAAATCCTCATTGCTTCAAATCGAGCCTTTGTGGCATTCTGTTTTGTTTTTTCATCTGCAGTTGAAACACTTGCTGACTCTTTTTTGATTCCACCAGATGCTCCTTTATAGTGTAATATTGAAACTGCAGGTACAAAATATATTTTCCATCCTTTTTGCTTTAATCGATAACAAAAATCTATATCTTCTCCATACCAAAAATAATCTTCATCCCACCATCCAACTTCATCTCCTGCTGTTTTTCGAACTACCATAAATGCACCAGCTAAAGCATCTATCTCATGCGTTGTTTTGAAATCTTTCCATCCCAGACTATAACCACTAAACAATCGTGATTTTGGAAATAATTTTGAAAGACCTGAAAAATGAGCAAAAGAATTCCATGGAGTGGGAAATCCTCGATGCGATGCATCGTCCAATAATCCATTAGATAAGTCTACACGGCACGTTGCAGCACCTGCTTTTTCATTTTGATTCATAAATTCAACAATGCGTTCAACTGAATTTTCATGAACAATTGTGTCTGAATTGAGAAATAATATATATCGACCAATCGCTTCTTTCACCCCAATATTATTAGCCTTGGAAAAGCCTAAATTTTGTTTATTTTCAATTATTTTAAGGTTTTTTATCTTTGATTTCTGATCTTTGATCCTCTCAACTGATCCATCCCTTGAAGCATTATCGACCACAATAACTTCATGAGAAACATTTTCCCCAACAGTTTTCTGAATCGACTCCAGACATGCAACGGTTAAATCTTTTGTATTAAAACTAATAATAATTATTGAAACGTCAATCATACTTTGTTCTGCGACTTCCAAATTTTATTGAGCTTTGCTCCAATGTGCTGCCATGAGAAATTTCTCTGAATATGAAGTCTTGCATTTTTTATTATCTCATCTTTTATTGGATCATTTTTTAGCAATTTTAACAAAGCTTCTTTAAAATCAGAAGCAGTATCCGCAACAAGAAGATGTTTATTAGCTACTATAGCCAGCCCTTCTAATCTATTTGAAAAAGCAACAACGGGAAGTCCAACTGCCATTGCCTCAAGTATCTTAAAATTTGTTCCTCCCCCGACTCGAACTGGAGATACAAAAATATCTGCTTTTTTATACAAATCACGAATATCTTCAATGTATTCCGAAGTCTTTACATTAGGGGCTTTTGCAAACTTAAGCCAGCTTGAATTCTTTCCATGAATAAGTAGCGTTATTCCCTCATCCTGTAACGTAGAGAAAATTGTTTTATAGAAAAAATTAATCGCATCTACATTTGGAAAATAAGTAAAGTTGCCTACGAAAAGAATTGTTTTTCCCATTTCTTTTTTAGATTGAAATTTAAAATAATCTACATCAATTCCATTTTCAATTACATAACTTTTTTTACCAGAAACTTTTTTAATATAGGAAGCCTCACTTTCTGTTACAGCC